>JACLAD010015493.1_pt1 | contig 20749 bp, 20 predicted proteins | sample 8027901 | NCBI WGS metagenome assembly JACLAD01 (sample SAMN15725071, study PRJNA655200) | protist metagenome | isolation source: fluorescence activated cell sorting (FACS) single amplified genomes of... | place: Spain: Blaines Bay Microbial Observatory, Mediterranean Sea | collected 2016-07-05 | reverse complement strand
CCCGCTCGACAGCGGGCCAGGCGCGGGAAGCCTCGGCTTCATCCTTGCGGGATTGGCCATCGTGCTGGTCGTGCTTTACGCGGTCTTCGGGGGTGCAGCCGTGCCCGTGGACCAGACACCTGCGGACATCGCCCCTGCGGCAGACCCCGCACCGGTCATCCCGACCGAATAATCTCTATCCCTCACGCAGATATCGCGGCGGGCAGGGGTTGACCCTTGCCCCCGCACACATAGGTCAATCGCAAAGCAACCCACCCGCGAGAGACCCATGGACGCCATCATCCGCCGTATTCCCACGCCCACAGATCTTGAAGCATGGTTCAGCCGCAACAGCGCCAAGATCGCAGGGCTTCTGGCGGGTACCCTTGGGCTGTTCATCGTCACCACATTCCTCACCGTTGCGATCACGGGCGTGCCCTATGGGGGCGAACGCCTCGATCCGGATCGGACGGTGGTCTACCCCAACTTTTAGGAACCTTTTGGCCCTTCAGCCCGTTCTAAGCTTGAAACAGACTTCAAGACGGAACGGAGAACGCACATGGCCAACAGCAACGAACACGTGGCAGAACGCAACACAACGACAACCACAACCACCACAGGTGGCGGCGGCGGGGCCATGGGGTTCATCCTTGGCATCATTGTGGTCGTTGTTGCAATCATGGCTTACGTCATGTTCTCGGGATCGGGCGGCGCGGATGGCGGCGCGGATGACGTCAATATCACGATCGAAGGCGCAGGCGAGGCCGTTGAAGACGCGGCTGGCGCTGTTGAAGGGGCTGTCGAAGGCTCCGAATAAGACTGAATTCAGTGCGGGCCTTCGGGCCGCCTCGAAGGCCGGTATCGCGTGCGATGCCGGTCTTTTTGCGTTCGCGGGCCCGATTGCGGCGTGCCGACATCAACCCCAAAGTGCAACGGGTGCATCATGCTGATCCTAGAGTGTCCCTACTGCGGCGTGGCCGCTGAAGAAACCGAACTGTCTCCTGGCGGTGAAGCGCATCTTAAACGGTTCGGTCCGGGATCGTCCGAGGAGGCGTTTGAGGGCTATTTGTTCGTGCGCGAAAACCCCAAAGGGGTGCATTTCGAACGCTGGCGCCATGCCTATGGCTGCGGCAAGTGGTTTCACGCCGCGCGCTGCACCATGACGCTGGAGGTGTTCGGGACCTATCCGGCGCAGACGTTTGAACCGCCCAAAGACATCAAAGACAAAATCACCGCCAAACGCCCCGGTTGGTCCTGGAGGAACTTTTCATGAGCACACGTCTGGCACACCAAGGGCGGTTGATTGACCGCGACCGGCAGGTGGAATTTACGTTCAACGGGCAGCGGATGAAGGCCTTTGAGGGCGATACGCTCGCCTCGGCGCTGTTGGCCAATGACCAGATGTTGGTGGGGCGGTCGTTCAAATACCACCGGCCCCGTGGGATCGTGGCAAGTGGCGCGGAGGAGCCCAACGGTCTGGTCAATCTTGGGTCCGGCGGGCGGTTTGAACCCAACCAGCGGGTCACCACGCAAGAGGTGTTCGAGGGGCTTGAAGCCACGTCGCAGAACCATTGGCCGTCGCTGGAGTTTGACGTAGGCGCGGTGAATGCCAAGCTGTCGAAATTCATGCCTGCAGGCTTTTACTACAAGATGTTCATCCACCCGCGGCCTTTGTGGAAACATGTCTATGAACCCTTCATCCGCAAGGCTGCAGGGCTGGGCAAAGCCCCCAAGGACAACGATGCGGATGTCTACGAACATATCTATCACCACTGCGATGTCATGATCGTGGGCGGGGGCATTTCGGGGCTGACGGCAGCCCTTGCGGCGGGCCGCGCCGGTGCGCGTGTGCTGCTGGTGGAACAGACCGCCCATTGGGGCGGCCGCGCGCCGGTGGACGGGGCGCAGATTGACGGGATGGATGCGGAGGCTTGGGTGAAGGACGCCCTGCAAGCCCTTGATAAGATGTCTAATGTTGTGGCCGTGTCGCGCTGCATGGGGGCGGGTGTCTATGATCATGGTTATGCGCTGGCCTATGAACGGCTGACCGATCATCTGGCCGACAAATCCGGGCCAAGGCACCGGCTGTGGCGGGTGCGCGCCGGCCAGATTGTGACCGCGACGGGGGCGATTGAACGGCCCTTGTCCTTTGCGGGCAATGATGTGCCGGGTGTTATGTTGGCCTCTGCCGTGCGCGATTATGTGGTGAACTATGGCGCGTCGGTCGGGGACCGCACGGTGGTCGTGACCAATAATGACGACGCCTACCGCACGGCGATTGCGCTGAAACAGGCGGGGCTGGATGTGCCTGCGGTGATCGATGCGCGCACCGGCGCTGGCCCCTTGGCGCGGGAGGCCGAGGCGCTGGGGATCAAGGTGATGTTCGGCAGGGCCGTGGCCTCCGTCAAAGGCGGCAAGCGGGTCACGGGGGTGGGCATATGTGCCCACGCCGGTGAGGGTGCGGAGCTCGACGAGATCGCCTGCGATGCCGTGGCCATGTCGGGCGGCTGGTCACCGGTGGTGCATCTGTGGTCCCATTGCGGGGGCAAATTGATCTGGGACGCGGAGCAGAACCATTTCCGCCCTGATCCTGACCGCCCGCCCTTAGGTGCGGACGGTGCGGGATTTGTCCTGACCGCAGGGGCCGCCCAAGGCGGCATGAGCACCCACGACTGCGTCGCGACCGCCCATGCCGCAGGTGCCGCGGCGGCCAAGGCAGCGGGGGCCTTTGACAGCCCCGGCAAGGCGCCCAAAGGCGACGCGCCGGAGGAGGCCCCGATGGAGGCCGTGTGGATGATGCCGCAGGGCGCGTCCTACAAACTGCGGTCTAAAATGTGGCTCGATTATCAAAACGACGTCAAAGTGAGCGACGTGCAACTGGCCGCACAAGAGGGCTATGAAAGTGTTGAGCACACCAAGCGCTACACCACGTTAGGGATGGCAACAGATCAGGGCAAGTTGAGTAACATCAATGGCTTGGCCGTTTTGTCCGATGCCTTGGGCCAGCCCATTCCCGCCACCGGCACCACGACGTTCCGTCCGCCCTACACGCCGATTTCGCTGGGGTCGATCGGGGGGGAGGCCAGCCGCGATCTGTTCCAGCCATTGCGCAAAACACCGATCCACGCATGGTCCGATGCTAACGGTGCGGAGTGGGAACCGGTGGGTCAATGGCGCCGTGTCTATGCCTACCAACGCGGCGGCGAAAGCGTCGAAGACGCTGTGAACCGTGAGGTGAAGAACACCCGTGAGGCCCTTGGCCTGCTTGATGCCTCGACCCTGGGCAAGTTGATCGTGAAGGGGCCTGATGCGGGTCGGTTCCTCGACATGATGTACACCAACATGATGTCCAATCTGGCGGTGGGCAAATGCCGCTACGGGTTGATGTGCAACGAACAGGGCTTCTTGATGGATGACGGGGTTGTGGCCCGCATCGATGACGACACGTGGTTGTGCCACACAACCACCGGCGGGGCCGACCATATCCATGGCCACATGGAAGAATGGTTGCAGACGGAATGGTGGGACTGGAAGGTCTATGTGGCCAATGTCACCGAACAATACGCGCAGGTGGCCGTCGTTGGCCCCATGGCGCGGAAGGTTCTGGAAAAGCTTGGCGGGATGGATGTGTCGAAAGACGCGCTGCCGTTTATGCAGTGGAAAGACGGTGAGATTGGCGGCTTTGCCTGTCGTGCTTACCGCATCTCATTCTCGGGCGAGTTGTCTTATGAGATTGCTGTGAAAGCCTCCGAAGGGGCGGCCTTCTGGGAGGCGTTGATGGAGGCGGGTGCGGAATTCGGCGTCATGCCCTACGGGACCGAGGCGCTGCACGTGCTGCGCGCCGAAAAGGGGTTCATCATGATCGGGGATGAGACGGATGGCACCGTGATCCCGCAGGATTTGGGGCTCAACTGGGCGCTGTCCAAGAAGAAGGACGATTATCTGGGCAAGCGCGGGCAGCAGCGGTCGGCCATGGCGGACCCGGACCGCTGGAAACTGGTGGGTCTGGAAAGCGTTGACGGATCAGTCATTCCGGATGGGGCCTATGCAGTGGCGGATGGCGACAACGCCAACGGCCAGCACAACACGCAAGGCCGCATCACATCGACCTATTATTCCGCCAATCTTGGGCGCGGGATTGCCATGGGGCTGGTCAAAGACGGGCCGGACCGCATGGGGGAGGTAATCCAGTTCCCCCGCGTGGACGGATCGGTCGTGCATGCCAAGATCGTCAGCCCGGTGTTTTATGATCCCGAAGGGAGCAAGCAGAATGTCTGATTTGGCCACAATCACCCGCGCCGAGGCGCGCGGTATGATCACGCTGCGGGGGGATTTGGCCTCTGCTGCGATGAAAAAGGCGGTGAAGGCTGCCACAGGGCAAGGGATGCCGAAACCGGGCAAGATTGCGGGGGACGGGACCACGGGCGTACTGTGGATGTCACCGGATGAGCTGTTGGTGATGGTGCCCTACGCAGATGTCGGCAAGACCCTTACCGTGATAGATAAGGCCCTGACCGGACAGCATTATCTGGCCGCCGACGTGTCTGACGCGCGGGCGGTCTTTACTGTTGCGGGCGACCACCCGCGTGAGGTTCTGGCGCGGCTGTGCCCCGTCGACATTCACGCGGACAGCTTTGCCGTGGGTGACGCGCGCCGGACGCGATTTGCGCAGGTGGCGGCGGCGTTTTGGGCCCATGAGGCGGGGTTCGACGTGGTCTGCTTCCGCTCCGTCGGGGATTACATGGACGGGCTTTTGCGCAATGCGGCCAAGGCCAGCGCGACGGGCGCGTTTGGGTGACGCCGGCGGGTGTCGCTGTGGTGCGACACCTCACGTCTGCGTCGATCTATGTCATGACGTGACGTGCGCTCTCTGATAGGGCTGGGGCAGAGTTACAGGACAGGCCGTACGCCATGCGCATCACCTCAATCACGCCGATGAAAAACGAAGCGCCCTTCTTGCTGGAATGGGTCGCCTATCATCGTTTGATCGGTGTGAACGACATGCTGGTGTTTTCCAACGATTGCACGGACGGCACCAACCTGATGCTGGAACGTTTGGATGAAATGGGCGTGCTGCGGCACTACCCCAACCCGTCCATGTATCTGGCCCGCGACAAGCATCATTTGCAGGTGATCAAATACATCAACACCTCCGAAAGGCTGCCGCGCTCTGACTGGGTGGTAAGCTTTGATGTAGATGAATTCATCTGCGTGAACACCGGAAAGGGCCATCTGGAGGACCTGTTCAACGCTGTCCCCGACGCCAATATGGTGGTGATGAACCAGCACAATTTCGGCTGTTCTGACGTGGTGGAGTTTGAGGACAAATTGCTGACCGAACAGTTCCACTACGCGTGGGACAAGGAAACGCCCTACCACGCCCGCCTGAACCGGCGCGGGACCAAAACATTGACCCACCGCGCGGCAGAGGCAAAATCCTGGCACAACCATTCCCCGATCTTTCACAAGGACAAGCTGGACAAGGTGCATTGTGTGAACGGGTCGGGCAAACGTCTGACCGATCAGGATTTCACCAAAGATATCAAAAGCCTGCTTGAGGGCAGTTTCGGGTTCGATCTGGTGCAGCTCAACCATTACGCCCTGCGTGCCGTAGAGACCTATTTGCTAAAGGTGCATCGGGGCAATGCCAATCACGCCGATGCGAAGGACGCTATGGCCTATTGGCGGCGCTATGATCACAACGATCTGTATGACACCAACATCTCACGCATGGTGCCCGATATTGCCACAGCACGGGATGAGTTGTTGAAGGATCCGGAACTGCGCAGTCTGCATGAGGGGGCTGTGGATGTGGCCCGTCGCCGGATCGCGTCGCTTAAGAAACAGCCCGACATGCAAGAACTGTTAAGCCGGATCAAACGGTACCGCGAAAACCATCAGGTGGCGTCGGCGTAAACCTGTGCTGCGGGGCGACATTCATCCACCCAAGTGCCGTCTTTGGCATAGCCCAGTTTGATCAGAGCATCGCCGTAGGCCGCGTGATATTCGACGGCGATTTCTAGCGGTAGTTTGCGGGTCCATTGGGCGGCTTTGCCGGATTTGACGTGGCCGGCCACAAGGCCTTTGCGGTCGTCTTTCTGGCCGCCGAATAACGACTGATCCCAATAGGATTTGGTCACGCCCTCCACGTCGAAGCCTTCCACATCCAGATCGGTCATCATCTTTTTGAACAGGGCGGTGTCCGTGTCGTTGATCATGTCTTCGTAGCGCAGGTCGGCCACATGGGGGTGGCCGTAAGGCCAGCGCAGCATTTCGCGCAAGGTGGCTTTGTGTTTGTGGTGCATTTCGAACCGCATCTGATCCAGCGGATTGGTCAGCGAATTGATCTTTTCTTGATAGTTCAGCCCGCCCCATTGGTCGCGGGGCCGCGCAAGCCATTTTTCGTTGCCGTGTTTGGCCGTCAAATGGTAGCGTGCGCCGGAGATCAGGACATCACGCGGATCGCGGATCATATGCACGGCGCGGGTGTCGGGCAGGTCCAGAATGGCCTGCGGGATGTCCGACGACCAGTTGACCACAAGGGCAGGACCCCGGTCTGGCAGGTCCGTAACCTGCGTTTTGCCATTCACCCGCACCACTGGAATCCCGTTGGCGGAGGCATATTTGTGGAACGTGCGCCGCAGCCAGACGGTGCCGGTCTTATGGTGCGTGCCAACGCATAGAAAACGGGGCTTGGTCATCAGTCGTCGATTTTCTGCATGGGTTCAAAGATGCCGGTGTCGATAAACGTCCGGAATTCAGGCACGGTCAGCTGGTAATCCAGCACCCGTTGGGAACAATCCGCACAGGCCCGCACGAGGGCCGCCAAATCCGCGTCTTGCAGCCAGTCGTCCATCAGTGCGCGCACGCCGTCGTTGCGGATGGTGGAATCTTCGTGGGTGTTGATGTCGTATTTGTCCCAATAGTCCATGTCGATCCGGCCTTTGTTCTTGGAATTGGCCGTGCCGCGTAGACGTTTGAGCAAGAAATCCTCACGCGATTTGATGGCGTAGTGGTTCACTTGCGCGAATTCGTTGGTGACGTTCTCTTTGTTGCCGCGCCAGCCCCGTTGCAGGTACTGATCACCCATGGGGCGGCCTGCGGCGTTGGTCCAGATGACTTTGCCCGGCTCAACCTCGGTCTGTTTGCGCCATTTGGGGCGGTGGACGCCAAAAAAGTCGAATTTTCCGGGGCGAAACAGGGTTTTAAACCCCCAGACGAGGCCGTTTTCAGGCTCATCAAAGCTGGACCCACGGGTGAAACGATCGGTCACCAGATCGCCTTTGAACGGGTCATTGGCCATTTTGGATTGGCCCACAGACCCCATAAGCCGCCAGTTGATTGAAATGGCATCAGGGTTGCCGCAGGCGTCGATCAGCGCGTCGATGGACCCGTCGCCAACATGAATGTTGAGGAATTCGTCGGCGTCCACGATCAGCACCCAATCGGCTGATTTGACCCATTTTTGTTTGTTCGCACGGCTGTAGGCCGACCGCTGGGGGTCCATGTTCGGCCCTTGCGGGTTGTCGTAATGTTTGACGATCCCCAACTGGTCCAACCGGTTCAGGATCAGGTTGGTGCCATCGGTGCAATCGTTTGAAAAGATGCAGAATTCATCGATCCCGATCAGACGGTGATAGGCCAGCCATTCCAGCAGGTAGGGGCCTTCGTTTTTCATGGTCGACACAAGGACCTTGCGGCCCGCGTTGGGGGCTTTGGTCATTTTGAGGTCGCTTTCTTGGGGGCCACTTTGGTGGTTTTGCCTTTGGAGGTTTTTGCCTTCGCGGCGGTCGTTTTTGATGCAGCCGCTTTGGACGTGGTCGACTTTGCCTTGGTCGTTCTGGGCTTGGTGGTCTTGGTCGATGTCGCGGTTTTCGCTTTTGTCGTGGTCTTTTTAGTCGCCGTTTTCCGCGTGGCTTTCGGGGCAGGGGCCGCGTCCACGACGGGCACGGTGCCTTCGGGGCTTTCGATATTGGTCGAGGCTTCGACCGTTGCCTCATCCACGATGGTGTCCAGCGACGGGGCCGGTTCGTTCATATCGACGATGGCTGTCGGATCAGGCGTGGCCTTCGCCTGCGCGTCCAGCACCTTGCGCGCATTGGCGGCTTTGGCCAGCAGTTTGGCGGCACCCGCGTCACTGGGGTCGGCAGCTTGCGCGGCCAGTGCGATCTTCTGGGTGCGTTCGTTCATGAGCGGCACGCCGAGGCCTGCGGCGGCTTCGGTGTTCATGAACGGATTATCTAGGCTGTCGCCCTTGCTTTCGCGCCCTTTCAATTGGTGGGCATCCAGACGTTCTTCAGCGTTCTCACCCGCAGCGGCCAGCAGCGCCTGACGGGTTTCACCCTTTTTGGCGGTCTGCGTCTGGGCGATCATCTTGGCGATTTTCTTGTCCGGGATGCCAGCGGCCTGCAATTCCTTGACCTTTTGCTGCCATTCCTTGGGCAGGTGCTGGATGAACAACACCTCATCCAACTTATCCAAGGGGATTTCAGCGGCTTCTTTCAGTTCCGCGACCCATCTGTCGTATTCGCCGGAGGAGCGGAGCATCTCAACCCGTTTGGCGTGAAAGTCCAACGCCTTATCCTGCAATTCCCGCATGATCGGATCGCTGAGGATCTTGGCCATCTTCTTTTTGACGCCCTTGGCATGGCGCGTGGCGTTCATGTGTTCTTCTTCGTTGCGATCAAACAGCGCGAAGTAGGCAGCGTTGTATTTGTCTTCTTTGTTGTTGACGTTGCCCCGCACACGGCGGAGCAAATACGCCTCATACGATTTGACGGCGTAGTGGTTCAGTTCCACCCATTTGTAGCCCAAGGTGGGCTTGGTCGACCGCCAGCCGGACAGGGAAAATTCATCGGGCATCGGTTTGCCGGACCCATTGAGCCACAACTGGTCAAACAGCAGTTTGGCGTTCGCCGGTTCCTGTTTGGCCTTTTTGATGTGGGGGCGGTGAATGCCCAGTTTCATGTCGCGGTAGGGTTTGAACATGGTTTTCACGCCCCACCCCTTTTTGAACATGTCAGGGGCGGCGGAGGTGTAGTTTTCCGTCACAAGGCCCGGATTCCAGTCGGTGATCCCGTTGGACCCGAAAAACCGCCATGTGATGGCAATGGCGTCTGCCGCAGGGTCCATCCGTTCGACCAGATGGCCGATATGGCCGCGCCCGCATTTGATGGACAGGAATTCATCCGCGTCCATCGTCAAAATCCATTCGCTGTCCACAACGTCGGGGTTTTTGGTGGCCAGCATCAGCGCGTTGGGCTGGGGCTTTTTGCCTTCGGGGACGTCATTGCGGAAATGTTTGACCCAGCCCAGTTCTTCAAGCCGGATGAGCATGTCATCGGTGCCGTCGCCGCAGTTGTTGGTGTAGACGCAGATATTATCAAAGCCGATGTGGTTGTGATAGGCGACCCATTCCACCAAAGAATGGCCTTCGTCTTTCATCATCGACAGGATTGTGTATTGATGTTTGGCCATCAGATGCGGCCCCGACGATCAAAACTCTTGGGGTGTGTCACGTTTTTACCTGCTCTCGTCCCGCGCTTGGCGCTGATTTTCCGAATACGTCCCGGCTTGGCCGCAGCATAGCGACATGAACCCCCAAGTCCACTGTTGCGGAAGGGGAAACAATCGCAAATGCGCCCCTTTGCGGTAAAACCGCCTTGACCTGAGCCGCCTGAGGGCTTTGTTACGTCTCAGAGATTAAAATACTTCAAAGGAGTGCCCTGATGGCTTTCGAACTTCCTGATCTTCCCTATGCCCACGACGCGCTGGCATCCTATGGCATGTCCGCCGAGACGCTGGAATACCACCACGACCTGCACCACAACGCCTATGTCACCAATGGCAACAAGGCGATTGAGGGCACCGAGTGGGAGGGCAAGTCCCTCGAAGAGATCATCAAAGGTACCTATGACGCAAATGCCGTGGCCCAGAATGGCATCTTCAACAACATCAGCCAGCTGTGGAACCACAACCAGTTCTGGGAAATGATGGGCCCCGGCGACAGCGCCATGCCTGGTGAGCTTGAAAAAGCGATCACCGAAAGCTTCGGGTCCGTCGACAAGATGAAAGACGAATTCAAAGCGGCAGGCGCAGGCCAGTTCGGGTCCGGCTGGGCGTGGCTGGTCAAAGACACCGACGGCGGTCTGAAAGTGACCAAGACCGAAAACGGCGTGAACCCGGTGTGTTTCGGCCAGACGGCCCTGCTGGGCTGCGATGTGTGGGAGCATTCCTACTACATCGACTTCCGCAACAAACGTCCTGATTATCTGACCAACTTCCTCGATAATCTTGTGAACTGGGAAAATGTCGCGTCACGCATGTGATTTGACGGTGGCCCAGTCACCAACGGGGTTCGCTGATGCGCGAACGCCCTAGGTGAACTGGGAAAATGTCGCGTCACGCATGTGATTTGACCGGTCTATCACGGTTTTGGGGCTCGCCACTTTGGCGGGCCCTTTTCTTTTGGCGGAACATCCCGAGGGGGACGCGGGTTATTTTCCCAAGCAACTGACAAAGGAGACACCCATGGCCGAGCGACACAGAAGCACCGATGGCACCCGCGAGACGGAGGCCTATACCTCCGATCTGGACACACCATCCCACGCAGGACGGGACGGGGGCGACATGGCGCGCCGCATCGCCACCAAGGACGAAGAAAAGCGTCGGGTGAAGGGCGACACCTCCGTCACACGGGTGACGAAGAAATACGAGAAGGGCGAGGGCAATCTGGGTGGCCACCACGGCACCGATGTCGACGCCAAAGAGAAAGGGAGCAGCTAAGATGACCGAGATCACAAACGGTACACATATCGTCATCGCGAACAGCGAGAAGGTTCTGTATCTGGTCAACAAGACCGATGCGGAGGACCCGTATTTTGAGGTGATGGACAAAGAAACGCAGGACAACCCGTCCGACATTGAACAATCAGCCAACCGGCCTGGTCGGATGGCCGACAGTCAGGGCAACAAATCCGCGTTTCAGGACACCGACTGGCACGAATTGGCCAAAGAACGTTTTGCCGATGATATCGCGGATCAACTGTATGATCTGGCCCATCACGGCAAAATCGACCGGTTGGTGCTGGTGGCGGGCCCGAAGGTTTTGGGTAACATCCGCGAGGCGTTGCACAAAGTGGTGCAGGACAAGATCGTGGCGGAGGTGCCTAAGAATTTGGCAGCCCATCCTGTACACGAGATTGAAGATATTCTGGCCGCCGAACTCAAAGCGGCATAGAGAGTTGAAAGCGGCGTCCTGCGGGGCGCCGTTTTTTTTCGAATGGGCTTCGCCCATCCGATCCGCGCAGGTTTATGTGGTCGCGATTGGTGGTGACGGCAGGAGGGGGACGCTGTCCCCCGGGCGCAGAGCGCCCCCCCCCCTGAGGTATTTTAGAACCAGAGAAACAGGGCGCGCGTCAGGGTTTGAGGGCGGTTTCCAGATCATGCACCGTCGGCAGGAAGGTTGTGAAATCTAACAGATTTGCGTCGGCAAAGCCTTGGTCGATGGTATGGGTGATGAGGGCCTGCAGCGGGTCCCAATAGCCGTTTGTATTGAGAACGTAGATCGGTTTGCTGTGCAGTTTGAGTTGCCGCCAGGTGAGGGCTTCGAACATTTCATCGAGCGAGCCTGCGCCGCCGGGCAGCACCACCACCGCGTCGGCATTCATCAGCATGACCTTTTTGCGTTCGTGCATGGTTTCGGTGACGACAAACGTCGTAAGGTCGGTTTTGCCGACTTCCCAGTCCATAAGGTGTTGCGGGATGACGCCGAAGGTGTCGCCGCCTGCCATTTGGGTGGCGCGCGCCGTGCGCCCCATAAGCCCCACATCGCCGGCCCCGTAAACAAGGCGCCAGCCGTTGCGCGCGATCATCGCGCCGGTGTCTTCGGCGGCCTTGGCATAGGCCGGATCGGCCCCATCGCGAGAGCCACAGTAGACGCAGACAGAAAAGGGGCGGGAGGACATGGGGCGTTCCGATCACAGATGAGGGAAGGGTGCAAAGCACCTTTTGACCCCTGATAGCTGCGTTGATAGGCTCTGCCAAGGTTCGGGCATCAGGTGCGCCGGGCGCACATGTCGGGGAGGACAACCGTGCAGACATCAACACTTGCCCTAATGGGTGGCGGCGTCGTCGTGGTGGCTGTGGGGGCTGCGGTCTATCTGCGTCCGTTGCCGCCCCAGCCTGAGGTCGTTGAGGTCGCCACTGTGGCGGGTGTTGAGGCGCCGGATGAGGCACCTGACGCTGTGGCGGGTGCGGTTGAGGCGCCGGTTGTGGTGCAGGAAGCTGCTGGGGGCGTCGAACCGGAGGTGGCAGAGGAGGACCAGCCGGAGGTCGCAGAGGAGGACCAGCCGGAGGTGGCAGAGGAAGACCAGTCGGAGGTCGCTCAGCAAGGCGCGCCCGAGGTCGCAGAGGGGGACGGGCCGGATGCCGACATAGCCCCTGCGGTCCAAGACCCCGCCGTCGTTGAAGATGTGCCCCCCATCGCGCCTGTCCTGACCGATCTGCGGTTTGAGCCCGATGGCGGGTTGGTGCTGTCGGGGCAGGGTGCGCCCGCAACGGGGATTTCCGTGCGCGTTGATGGCGACGAGGTTGCCCTGTTGGAAACCGACGCCAGCGGCGCGTTCTTCTATGTCGGATTGCTGGGCTTTTCGGAGGTCGCGCGGGTTGTGTCGGTCGTGGGTGATCCGGGCGGTGCAGATATGCCAGCGGACCGGACATTCGTTTTGGCGGCCAACCCTGCGCCAGTGGTCGTGGCGGCGGTGGAGCCGCAGGAGCCGATAGCCGATCCGATTGAAGACGCCGCAACTGACCCTCAGCCAGAGCCTGTGATAGAGGCTGAGCAGGTGGCCGATCCGCAAAATGCGGAGCAAGTGGCGCAGGCGGTCGAAGGGGTCGAAGAGGGGCAGTCGGATGCCCCTCAAGCCGTCGTCGCAGCGGCGCCAGATGCGGACCAAGACACAACTGTGACGCCGGTTGAGCCTGAACCAGAGGTCGCGCAAGGGGCTGTGGCCCCCACGCCCCCGACGACGCCCCCCGCAACGCCTGCCATTTTGGCGGTCACAGACGAGGGTGTTGAAATCGTCCAGCCTGCGGTGTCTGACCGGTCGCCTGAAGTGATGTCTAATGTCGCTCTCGACACCATCACCTACGCGCCCGATGGCGATGTGGTGCTGGGCGGGCGCGCTTTGGGGGAAGGGTTCGTGCAGGTCTATGTGGATAATGCCCCCGTCAGCCGCTTGCCTGTTGATGCGGACGGCACGTGGCGTGGGGATTTGCCGGATGTAGACACGGGCGTTTACACATTGCGGATTGACGAAGTCGACACCGACGGCGACGTCGTCAGCCGGATCGAGACCCCGTTCCTGCGCGAAGACCCTGTCACCGTGGCTGAGGTTTTAGCCGAAGAGGTGGATGATCCGGGCTTTACGGTTGCCACGCGCACGGTGCAACCAGGCGCGACGCTTTGGGCCATTGCAGAGGAACGCTATGGCGCAGGGGTTCTTTATGTGACCGTGTTTGAGGCCAACCGCGACCGCATTCGCAACCCTGATTTGATCTATCCCGGACAGGTCTTTGTTTTGCCCGAGGACAGCAATTGAGCGACAGACGCGGGGTGTCGGGGCTGGCGCTCGATTGGCACCGCGCGGGTCGCGCTGTGGCTGTGGCCACGGTGGTGGACACATGGGGGTCCGCGCCGCGTCCTGTGGGTTCGCAACTGGTGATTGACGGGGACGGGCGGATGGAAGGATCCGTTTCTGGCGGCTGCGTTGAGGGTGCCGTGATTGTCGAAGCGTTGGAGGCGATGGAGGACGGGCGCGCGCGCCTGCTGGATTACGGTGTCAGCGATGATGAGGCCTTTGCCGTGGGGCTGGCCTGCGGCGGGCAAATCCGCGTGATGGTGGAGCCGGTGGGCGGGGCCATGCCTGTGACCCTGTTGGAGGATTTGGTCAACCGGCGCGCGTCAGGCGAAGCCGTGGCCTATGTGGCTGATCTGGACGGTGAGGCGCGGCGCTTAGAGGGGCCTGCTGCCTATCCCGACAGGTTCCGTCTGGACCGGTCGGGGGTTGAACCCGATGGTCGGACGTTCGTGGCCATTCACAACCCGCCCTTGCGGATGGTCGTCGTAGGCGGGGTGCATATTGCGCAACATTTGCTGCCTATGGCGCGTGCATGCGGCTATGATGTGACGCTGGTGGACCCTCGGCCCGCCTTTGGATCGCCCGAGAGGTTTCCCGACACGGTGATTTCTGAGGATTGGCCCGATGAGGCGCTTGAGGCTATGGGGCTCGACGCACGCGCGGCGGTGGTGACGCTGACCCATGATCCCAAACTGGATGATCCCGCGATTAAAGCCGCGCTGAGGTCGCCGGTGTTCTATCTGGGCTGTCTGGGGTCCACGCGGACCCATGCAAAACGCATCGCGCGGCTTGAGGCGGCAGGATTTGGGGCCGAGGACATCGCCCGCATCCATGCGCCCGTGGGTCTGGACATTGGTGGGCGGTCGCCTGCGGAAATCGCTGTCAGTGTGATGGCGCAGGTCACCGCGACCTTGCGGCAGGACTAGGGCGATGAAATTCGGACCAGTGCCCGTGACCGACGCGGAAGGCTGCATTCTGGCCCATGCGACGGACAGCGCGCCCGAAGACCTCGCCCCTCAGCAGATGTCGCGGATGATCCCCAAGGGCACGGTCCTGACCGCGACCCATCTGGCCGATATCGCGCGGGAGGGGATAGATCAGTTGCAAGTCGCCCGTCTGGAAGACGGCGATGTGGCTGAGGACGACGCCGCGCAGCTTTTGGCGCAGGCCCTGAGTGCGGGCCGCACCGGCCTGCGCGCAACCTCCCCTGTGGGTGGACGTGTGAATTTGGTGGCTGAGGCCGCAGGCCTTGCCCTCTTGGACGCCGCCGCCATCCACCGTGTAAACAGCGTGTCCCCTGCGATCACTGTCGCAACGGTATTGCCCTACAAAAAGATGGGTGCGGGCGGGTTGGTCGCCACCATCAAGATCATCCCCTTTGCCGTGGCAGGGCCGGATTTGGCGCGCGCCTGCGACGCCGCGACGGCGGCCATCGGGATGGCGCAGGGGCAATTCACATCCGCCACTTTGATCGAAACGCGGGTCGGGCGCGATGCGCCAAGTGATAAAGGCCGCCGCGCCTTGGCCGCGCGGGTCCGGCATTTCGGGATGATGCTGACCGACCGCTGCGTTGTCCCGCATGAGGAGGCGTCGGTGGCAGATGCGCTGGCGCAGGCTGAGGGCGAGGTTCTGTTTATCCTCACCGCGACGGCGACCTCCGACATTCGCGACACAGCACCCCAAGCTGTGCGTCAGGCGGGGGGGGAGGTCATTCACTACGGGATGCCCGTTGATCCTGGCAATCTGCTGTTTCTGGGGCGGCTGGGGGACAAGCCCGTGATCGGCCTGCCGGGCTGTGCGCGATCCCCGGCCATAAACGGCGCGGATTGGGTGCTGGAACGCATCATCTGCGGCGTGCCTATTGAGCCAGAGGACATTATGGGCATGGGCGTTGGTGGTCTGTTGAAAGAGATCCCCGAACGCGGACGTCCCAGAGAATAGCAGTGCGGGGGCCGGCCGTGATGCAAGCCCTTAGTGCGGGGGCTTTGTTTCAATGCTGCTCTGCGGCGGAGAATTTAGTTCTCAGACCGCACAACCCGTGGTTAACTCAATACAAATACAAACATCTGGGAGGATACCATGGCACAGGTCTCAATGACCGTGAATGGAAAGACTGTCAGTGGCGAGGTCGAAGGCCGCACGCTGCTGGTGGATTTTCTGCGCAATGATCTGAATTTGACAGGCACCCATGTGGGCTGTGACACCAGCCAATGCGGCGCTTGCGTGGTGCATGTGAACGGGGAGGCTGTGAAATCCTGCACCATGTTCGCGGCTGAGGCCGACGGGGCCGATGTGGGCACCATCGAAGGTCAGGCCAATGCGGATGGGTCATTGAACGTGATCCAGCAGGCGTTTCAGGATCACCACGGGCTGCAATGCGGCTTTTGCACGCCGGGCATGGTGATGTCGACGGCGGCCTTGCTGAAAGACAACCCCAAGCCCACGGAGACCGAGGTGCGCAGCTACCTTGAAGGCAACATCTGCCGCTGCACGGGCTACCACAACATCGTTAAGGCCATTATGGCCGCGTCCGGTCAGGACGTCAGCGCCATCGCGGCGGAGTAACCGAAAACGCCGGGGCCAGACGACCCGGAGCGGTGCTCCGACCCGTCAGGCCTGGGTCCGGTCTCAATGAGGCCGGGGTCGGGCCGCCCCGCAATAGGGAGGACTATGAATGCCGAAGGACAATTCAACCGTAGAGGGCGGCATCGGGGCCGCAACCACGCGCCGCGAAGACATCCGGTTTTTAACGGGTGAGGGGCAATATACCGACGACATCAACCTGACAGGGCAGGCCCATGCGGTTTTTGCGCGCTCAGATGTGGCCAATGGTGTGATCAAGAGCATCGATACAACCGCCGCAGCCGCCATGCCCGGCGTTTTGGCGATTTTCACCGGTGAGGATTTTGTCGAGGTCGGCGGCAACCCCGCAGGTTGGCTGATCAACAGCCGCGATGGCGAGCCGATGAAGGAGCCCAAGCGGCCCGTGCTGGCCCATGGCAAGGTGCGCCATGTGGGCGACGCCTATGCCGCCGTGATCGCGGAGACAAAGCAGCAGGCCCGCGACGCGGTTGAAGCGCTTGAGGTGGAGATTGAGGAATTGCCCGCCGTGATCGACATGGGCGCGGCCATCGCAGGGGGCGGTTTGGTTCATGATGAAATCGACACAAATGTCTGTTTTGACTGGGGCTGGATCGAAGACAATCGGGCCGCCACAGATGAGGCCATCAAAAACGCGCCCCATGTGACCACCTTGGAATTGGTGAACAACCGACTGGTGCCCAACGCGATGGAGCCGCGTGCGTCGACGGCCGATTACAACCCCGGCACCGATGAATACACGCTTTATACGACCAGCCAGAACCCGCACCTGACGCGGCTGCTGATCTCGGCCTTCGTGTTGGGTATTCCTGAGAACAAGCTGCGCGTCGTGGCCCCCGATGTGGGCGGCGGCTTTGGGTCGAAAATCTACCACTACGGTGAAGAGGCACTGGTGCTGGCGGCGGCCAAGAAGCTGAAGCGACCGGTGAAGTGGACCGCGTCCCGCACGGAGGCGTTTTTGACAGACGCCCACGGGCGCGATCACGTCACCAAGATCGAATTGGCCTGCGAGAAAGACGGCACGTTCATCGCTTTCCGGACCGAGACCATGGCGAACGTGGGCGCTTATTTGTCGAACTTCTCGACCGCGACGCCCACGTTTTTGCATGGCACCTTGATGGCCGGAAATTACACGGTGCCCAATGTCTATGTGAACGTGAAGGCGGTGTTCACGAACACGGCCCCCGTGGATGCCTACCGCGGGGCAGGGCGGCCGGAGGCCACCTATTCCATCGAACGCATCATTGACATGACGGCGCGGGAATTGGGAATGGACCCGGTGGAGCTGCGGCGCAAGAATTTCGTCAAGCCCGATCAATACCCTTTCGCCAGCGCTGCGGGGCTGGAATATGACAGCGGCAATTATGACCGACAGATGGACAAGCTGGAAGCAATGATCGACCGCGAGGGCTTTGCCGCCCGCCGTGCGCAGAGTGAGGCGAACGGCAAGCTGCGCGGCCTCGGCGTCAACGCCTATATCGAGGCCTGTGGCATTGCGCCGTCCAATCTGGTGGGCGTCTTGGGGTCCCGCGTGGGGCTTTATGATGCGGCGACGGTGCGGGTGAACGCCACGGGCAATCTGTCCGTCATGGTCGGTGCCCACAGCCACGGGCAGGGGCATGAGACGGCCTTTCCGCAGGTGGTGGCCGATATGCTGGGGATCGAGGCGGCAAGCATCGACATCGTCCATGGCGACACGGCCAAGATCCCATTTGGAATGGGCACCTATGGGTCGCGCAGTTTGGCTGTGTGTGGATCCGCCGTGGTGCGGGCGACCGAAAAGATCATCGCCAAGGCCAAGAAAATCGCGGCCCACATGCTGGAAGCCTCGGACGCGGATATTGAGCTGAAAGACGGCCAATTCAGTGTGGCGGGCACCGACAAATCCGTGAGTTTCGGTGAGGTCGCTTTGAAGGCCTATATCCCCCATCAGTTCCCCATCGAGAATATCGAGCCGGGGCTGGAGGAGACGGCGTTTTATGATCCGGCGAACTTCACCTACCCCTCAGGCGCCTATGCCTGTGAGGTTGAGGTTGACCCCGAGACCGGAAAAGTCACCGTCGAGCGGTTTGCCGCCGCCGATGATTTCGGCAACATTATCAACCCGATGATTGTCACCGGACAGGTGCATGGCGGGCTGGGCCAAGGCATCGGTCAGGCGCTGGTGGAGCAGACGGCCTATGACAGCGACGGTCAGTTGTTGAGCGCGTCTTACATGGACTACGCTATGCCGCGCGCGGATGATTTGCCGTTCTATCAGGTGGATCACGACGACGGCACGCCGTGTACGCACAACCCATTGGGTGTGAAGGGCTGCGGGGAGGCAGGCGCCATTGGATCGCCGCCGACAGTCGTGAATGCCGTGGTCGATGCGCTGCAATCAGGCGGGCACAAGGTGACCCATTTGGATATGCCGCTGACCCCGTCACGGGTGTGGAGTGCCATGCAGGGTTAAGGGATGAGGGATCGGATGAGCGAAGCTCATCCGATCCGCTGGGGGCCAGCCCCCAGACCCCCGACACCTGGGGGCCAGCCCCCAGACCCCCAGAGTATTTGAGGCAAAACGAAACGAAAACGTTTTGGCTGCCGATAGAAAGGACAAAAGACGATGTATGAATTTGAGATGACACGGCCCACGACGATTGCCGATGCGGTTGCGGCTTTGGCCGAGGATGACGCGCAGGCGCTGGGGGGCGGGCAGACTTTGATCCCCACGTTGAAACAACGTTTGGCGATGCCGTCCACGCTGGTCAGCCTCGGCGCGATTTCCGAGATGCGCGGTGTGTGCATGTCGGACGCGGGTGAGGTCTGTGTGGGCGGGGCCACGCCCCATGCGGTGGTCGCGGCCGAGGCCACGGCCTATCCGGGACTGGCGGCTTTGGCTGCGCATATTGGCGACCCGGCGGTGCGCAATCGCGGCACGGTGGGTGGGTCTTTGGCCAACAATGACCCGTCTGCCTGTTATCCGGCGGCAGCGCTGGCATCTGGCGCTACGATCATCACCAACACACGTGAGATTGCGGCGGATGATTATTTTCAAGGCATGTTCACCACGGCGCTGGAGGAGGGTGAGATCATCACCGAGGTTCGCTTCCCGGTGCCTGAAGTGTCCCATTACGAAAAGTTCGTTCAGCCTGCGTCGCGGTTTGCCCTCGTGGGGGTCATGGTTGCCAAGTTTGCGGATGGCGTGCGGGTGGCGGTGACCGGAGCCTCGGAAGAGGGTGTCTATCGCTGGACGGAGGCCGAGGCGGCGCTGTCGGCCAATTTCTCAGCGGATGCGCTGGCGGATTTGAGCGTCAGCGGGGACGGTATGATCAGTGATCTGCACGGATCGGGCGACTACCGTGCCCATCTGGTCAAGGTCATGACGGGCCGTGCGGTGACGGCGGCCGCCTGATCCTCCGTCTGAGATTGCAAAGCCCGGTGGTGTCAGACCCGCCGGGCTTTTGCGTGTCAGATGGAGCCCGCGTCGACCATGAAATTGCTGGCCGTACACATAGCGCTGTCGTCCGAGGCCAGCCAGAGCACCATGCGGGTCACATATTCGGGATCGATCAGATCGGGCAGACATTGGCGGGCGCGGTGGGCCTCTAGCCCTTCAGGCGTGGCCCAAAGGTCTTTTTGGCGGTCGGTCATGATCCAGCCCGGCACGACGGTGTTTACGCGAATGCGGTGATCGCCCAGATCGCGGGCCATGGTGCGGGTCAGGCCGTGAATGGCGGCTTTGGCTGTGGCATAGGCGGGAAAGCCGCCGCCGGCTTCCCACCATGAGTTTGACCCGATGTTGATGATGGATCCACCGCCTGCGTCAATCATGCCCGGCGCGACTGACTGAATGGCAAAAAACTGATGGCGCAGATTTGTGGCCTGACGTTCGTCCCAATACTCAGGTGTGACGTCTTTCCAGTCGTGGCGGTCATCATGGGCGGCATTGTTAACAAGAACCGCGAAGGGGCCGTGATCGGCCTCAAGCTTTGCGATGGCGGATTTCATGGCGTCAATGTCGCGCAGATCGCAAAGCGCATGCGGCGCGCCGGTGGTGTCTGTCACCTGGCGCGCGCGGTCTGCATCACGATCAAGAAATGCGACCCGCGCGCCTTGATCGGCAAAGGCCTCAACCGTGGTGCGGCCTATGCCTGACGCGCCACCGGTGACAAGCACGGCTGTGTCTTTAAGACTGGGGTATGTTGCAAATTGCGGCATGGGTCATCCTTTTGACAATAAACGCAAAAGGGCCGCGTGATGCGGCCCCTGTCTCGGTTGTTCGCGGCAAACGCGGCTTACTTTTGCGGCAAAGGCCCGATCATCATGACCATCTGGCGACCTTCCATCTTGGGGAAGTTTTCCACCTTGCCGTGGTCTTTTGTGTCCTCTGCCACACGTTCCAGCAGTTCACGGCCCAGGTTCTGGTGGGCCATTTCACGGCCACGGAACCGCAAGGTCACCTTCACCTTGTCGCCGTTCTCAAGGAACTTGTAGACGTTGCGCATTTTCACATCGTAGTCGTTGGTGTCGGTGTTGGGGCGGAA
>JACLAD010004316.1_pt1 | contig 20751 bp, 11 predicted proteins | sample 8027901 | NCBI WGS metagenome assembly JACLAD01 (sample SAMN15725071, study PRJNA655200) | protist metagenome | isolation source: fluorescence activated cell sorting (FACS) single amplified genomes of... | place: Spain: Blaines Bay Microbial Observatory, Mediterranean Sea | collected 2016-07-05 | reverse complement strand
GAGAAAGTACAAATAATAGTTACAAAAAAGAAATACACTCATTTTCTAAAAAAGTTATTGCGCTGGCTACCACTATCAACTCTACTCATTTAGAAATCCTGATTTTAGGTACGCTCGTGAAGCCGGATATTATGGGTAGGACTGCGGTCGGTCTCGCCTTCATCAGCATCAGCAATCGCTTTGATGCTCGTACTGGCACTTTGCTTCGTTGTGTGCATAATTCAGCTGGCTCATATATCTGCATTTACTATGATACGTCGGTTGATGACACGTACTAGCGTCCGCGCAGCCCTAGTGGGCACAGCTCGTGGTTTTAAGTCTCTTTCCAATTCGACTCCTCAAATGCAGTCTACCACGCCTATGCGTCGTCGTGGTCTGATGGCATTGACTGGTTTGATTGGATTTAGTACTGCAAGTGCATTTTCTACCACATCTACAACATCTCTGGCTGCAAGTGCTGCCATGGAAGCCAGTGTAGATACCCCCAAGGAAACCTTTCGCTTGGACTACTTGCCTAGTGAGTACAAGATTCCTGAATTGGACATGTTGTTCGACCTTGGTGCTAGCAAGACCATAGTCACAACAACTCAGGTCATTGTTCCTGAGTCTACTTCTGCTGGTGATCTTGTATTGGATGGTGAAGACTGTATTACTTTGAAAGAGCTCAAAATCGATGATGCTACCATTTCTAATGATATGTATTCCGTTGTGGGAGACACTTTGAGGATCAGTAGTGCAGTATTACCTAGGAAAAAATTCAAGTTGCAAACAGTTGTGGAGATTGCTCCTGATAAAAACTTACAATTAGCAGGTTTGTATGCATCTGGTCAGAATCTACTATGTACCCAATGTGAAGCTATGGGTTTTCGTCGAATCACTTACCACCTTGATAGACCGGATATTTTGTCTAAATATAGAGTGCGCTTAGAAGCAGACAAAGCTCGTTATCCCCAATTATTGAGTAATGGTAACTTTGTATCGAAAGGTGATTTGGATGGTGGCAGACATTATGCGGAATGGTATGATCCTTTCCCCAAACCTTGTTATTTATTTGCTGTCGTTGCTGCCGATTTAGGTAGTGTACATGATACATATACGACAAAGAGTGGTCGCAGTGTCAAATTGGGTATCTATAGTGAGAAACAAGATGTTGACAAGCTGGCTCATGCAATGTACTCTATCAAAGAGAGTATGCGTTGGGATGAAGAAACCTTCGGTTTAGAATGTGATTTAGACATTTACAATATTGTGGCTACCAGTGATTTCAATATGGGTGCTATGGAGAACAAAGGCTTGAACATCTTCAACAGTGCTTATGTTTTGGCTAATCCATCTACTGCTACAGATGCTGATTATGCCAATATTCTTGGAGTGATTGGTCACGAATATTTCCATAATTGGACTGGAAACCGTGTCACTGTGAGAGATTGGTTTCAATTGACCTTGAAAGAGGGTCTTACGGTACACAGAGATCAATGGTTTTCAAGTGATATGACAGGTGCCGCTGAGAAACGTATTGCTGATGTGAGAGGATTAAGAGGTCGACAATTTTTAGAAGATGCAGGTCCTATGGCTCATCCAATTCGTCCTGAATCTTATATTAGTATGGACAACTTTTATACATCTACAGTTTATAGTAAAGGAGCTGAAGTTATTCGTATGTATAGGACGATTCTAGGAGATGATGGCTTCAAGAAAGGTATGAAACTGTATTTTCAGAGACATGATGGTGATGCAGTGACTTGTGATGATTTCCGTGCTGCAATGGCTGATGCCAACAATATAGATTTGACTCAATTCGAGAGGTGGTATTCCCAAGCAGGCACTCCTGTGGTTACCATCGATACTAATTATGATGGAGATAACAAGTCTTTTACTATTAAATTGAAGCAAAGATGTCCCACTACTCCAGGACCAGGTCAAAAGGAAGAAGAAAAGAAACCTTTCCATATGCCTGTTTCTATTGGATTATTGAGTGCTACTACTGGTGCAGAAATCTTGCCAACTGTAGTGAAACAATTCACAGAAGAAGAGCAAACTTTCGTATTCAATGATGTCGCTGAAGAACCAGTAGCAAGTATTTTTAGAGGATTCAGTGCTCCTGTCAAGATTGAGTCTAAGCAAAGTGATGAAGAATTGGCGTTTTTGATGGCACATGACACAGACAGTTTCAATAAATGGGATGCTGCTTACAGATTAGCAAGTAATGTTATTATGAAACTCACAGAATTAAATAGTATTGAAGATATCAATAAGGCCAGTATTCCCACTACTCTCACAGATGCTATCCGTACTCTGTTGACTAGCTGTGATATGAATAGTGATTTGGGTATTACCGCATTAACCATCATTCTACCGGATCTAAGTGCTTTAAGTCAATCCATGGATGTCATCGATGTAGAGAAACTGGTTGCTGCACGTGGAAGAGTTAAGAAAGTACTTGGTTCTGCTCTCAAATCCGAACTAGAAGCTGTCTATGCCATGCTTGCTCCTAAGGGTCCGTATGTTTTCTCAAGTGCTGAGTCAGGTAGACGCAAGTTGAGAAACACTGTATTAGAATATTTAAGCGCAAGCAAAGATAGTGAGGCCGCAGCACGTGCTAAGGCTCAATTCGACAGTAGTGATTGTATGTCTGACAACATTGCCGCGTTGGCTAGTCTTGTTGGTAATAATTGTCGAGAAAGAGATGAAGCACTGAGTACCTTCCATGCGAAAGCTAATGGAGATGCTTTAGTACTGAACAAATGGTTCGCTATTCAAGCCATGGCAGATACTCCAAACCAGATCGAAAGGGTGAAGGCATTGAAACAACACAAGGATTTCTTGTTATCCAATCCTAATCGTTGCAGATCTTTGTTAGGAACCTTTGCTGCTAATTTGCCTCATTTCCATGCAGCAGATGGTGAAGGTTACAAATTTGTTGCAGATACCATCATCGAATTGGACAAACTGAACCCTCAAGTGGCTGCTCGTATGGCTGGATGTTTCAGTCAATGGAAGCGTTTCGATAGTAAGAGACAGGATTTGATGAAAGCAGAGCTGATTAAGATTAAGAGTGCTGCTGGATTGAGTAAAGACACATTAGAGATCGTAACACGTTGTCTTAAATAAGCTTTGAGAAGTTGAGCATGCAAGTTAAAGAAGTCGTAGAGGGGACCACTACAGTGACTATAGCTTTTACTTTGTTTATAATATTGAATCAATTTTGAAGAAAAAAAAAAACACTTTAGACACTGACAAACTACACCTTCCTTCACTCGACATTACTTGGATGATTGTCTAGAGATACGGGTGGCTAAGACGCAACTTCATCCATGTATTTGGCGAGATCCACATCGAATTGTGACAACTTGTTACCAAAGTCGTGTGTGGTCAAGGTCACATTGACACGATTGTAGACATTGAACCATTCCGGATGATGATTCATCTTCTCAGCCGTGATGGCACATTGACTCATAAACCCCCACGCACTTACAAAGTCCTTGAACTCGAACTGTTTCGTGATGGTCTCGCGATCGCCAGATGACACAATCCAACCTGAAGAGGTCAAACTAGACAGCAACTCAGTTTTCTTCCCATCTGCAAGTACAGTGTTGCTGTACGCGCGCATCAACATTCTGCGACTTAACACTCTCATTGAAGATAAACTAGTAATCATCCTCGATTGTACTACGCTGAGCTCAAAAACGACCGAATCCGACACAAACAAAATATACCGACTGACCGACCCAGCCTTGTTTCTCCCTTCACTCTGACATGCAACACAAGAAACCTATCTGTCTATCATGAGAGCTAATAATAGTTTGTTATAGAACGCATGAGGGTGATAAATACTCTCTATTAGTTGGAATTAGCGAAATTGAGTACCCAGTAAGGTCACTATTGACAAGTAAAGTGCGATCCTTGAAATCGATACTTATATTTTTGTGGTGTGATGTTACTAGGCAGTAGTGGCGATGATCAGTCCCCCAGCACCAATGTGTTTGGTCTATCGAATGCCAGTATGAGGATCGATTCGCCGAAAGGTGTCACCGGTCATGATAATGAAACTCATCGGAATCATCGTCATTCAATCCATTGCAGTGGCTTACCCTACAGTCCAGTCAACACAGGTGCTGATAATCTCAATGTACACGACAGTAATGGCAGTGCACATCAAGCCTTCAACAACAATACCAATTTGAGTAGTCTCGTTATGGATTTCATCACTCAAAGTGACGACAATGAATCCACGATTATTGATTTGTCTCATCGTAGTATTGATATACGTGCCCTCACATTAATCGCAAGGAAATATAAACCTCATCTTAGAAATACTCTGTCATTTAAACTTAGTTTTAATCAATTGAAAGACATAGGAGTGCAATTACTGGTTCAATATGCTAGTCAAGAGAAACGAAAAATCAAGATATTAGATATTGCGTTCAATGATGTTGGGGATGCAGGAGCTGAAGCACTAGCAAATGCTACTTGTCTGGATGGCAGTTTGCAGACATTGTGTCTAAGTGGCAATCGAGTCAGTCAAACAGGATTTCAGAAATTGTGTGATACGTTACGTCATAGTAGGACATTGACGTCTCTCTATTGTAGCGGAAATAGTGGTAAGCATCAAGGAGCAGAATACATAGCTAGTATTCTCAGTAGTCGACTCGTGCCATTGAAAGTCTTCTGGTTTGATGGTAACAATATCCAGAGTACAGGTGCGCGAGCTATTAGTCAAGGATTGTGTCAAAATATCTCCTTGGAACATCTGAATCTATCTAATAACTGCATTGAAGATGCAGGCTGTGAATATATAGCATCTGCTTTAGAAAAGCAACGCCATTTGAAAGACCTTTACTTGAGTTTCAACGGTATCACAGCCACAGGATTGCAATTTTTGGCCAACGCTTTGATTAACTACCATGCTTTGACGAAATTAGATCTGGATAACAACAAGATTGGTGATGATGGAGCAGAATATCTAACAGATGCTCTGGGACATATGTCTCTATCTATCCTCAACGTGGCATATAACAACATTGCCACACGAGGAATACAATGTATAGTAGAATCCTTAGTGATGAATCCAGCTTTGCAATATTTATCCTTAAGTGGAAATGATATCAATATAGATAGTGGAATTGCCATACATAATCTCTTGCTGTATAATCGTACACTCAAAGGCATGTATATTGATGGACAAAGTATAGGAGAAGCAGGTCAACGGCAAATTGCATCCAGTATTGCAAGTAATGCACATGGTGGTTTACTCGATTTCTCTGGATTTAGTCTAGGGCCGCATATGGTTCAGTTGGGGGGACCAGCCGAACTGAAGGATCTGAGTAATGAAGGCACTTTGCAGTACTTACAGAAGCTATGGAATAGAGTGGATAACAAAGGCAGCACCACTCATACTCATGATGAGAACACGACGACTAATACTGTAGTGCAACGTGGTACTAGTGATAGTCAAAGTACAAATGTTGGTCACACAGATAAATGGAGAGCCAATATGTATCCTGCTCGTGACAACGGATATGGTTTCAATAAGATGGGAGGCCCTGGTCCTTACTTTGATTCCAATAGTTCCTTGAATAGCAGTGGAAAAGGAATGGGTTTTGAGGATGACCTTCCACCAAAAGAGACCACTTTCCTGAAGAATATCAAAGGTATGAGCAATAATAGTGTGCATAGTAGTAGCAATGTTAGCAATGCTGGTTATAGTGGCAAGGGCAGTAATGCTAGCAGTGTGATTATGGAAGAGGGACTAGATATGATGATGATGAATGATCACCTAAATACTCACAATGGTCATACTGGAACCAAAACACCTGCCGGTAACCCTAACAGTAATACTGCCACTACAGAAAACAGTACTCGATCTAATTCTAGTGTTGAGTTACTAGAGCTGTTAAGTAATATCATCAGTGATAGTGACATCACGAATATTCTCAATGTGGGCAATGTACAGCCACCAATTCGTAGTAACAGGAGTGTCAATATCGGGTCTAGCCACGTGAATAACCAGAGTGTGAATCTTAGTGAAGGTATTGCTATGAATTCTGCTTCTGACCATTTGGGTGTTGGTACTACTCACTTAGGTGATGTCCCCGTACGAGCTATTGCGGACAGTGAAAAACTCATCGAGGCCATGAAGGACAAACATGAGACCTTGGGTGGTAGTAGAAGTCTTCATAGTAGTCATTCTAGTGCGAATGGTGAGGATAGTGATGATGGTGAGGGTCATAGTCTAGATTCGATACCTCGGACTAATCTCTTAAGTATGAGTGCTATGCCTAGTGTCAATGTCTTCTCATTTACTACTGCTGATACTTCCAACAGAGATTCCAACAACAACACCAGTGACTGGGACCGAGTATTGAATGCGGCTAGTCATTGTACCACAAATACAGTTGTTGATGGATTTGCCAATTTGTCCGAAGTGTTTGTTATGAATTTCCGAAATATTAGTAAGGAGCCATATGCGGCATCAGAACTATGGGAATTACATCAATATTATCATAGTTACTCTCGAGTAGAAGAATCAGATACAGCCAGTACAAATACCAGTGAAGATGAAATGGATGATATGGTCTTTGATAGAAGGCTAGTTCCCGGGTCGAGAAAGACCTTGCGGGAAGGATCAAATAGAGAGACAACTATCAGTAGTAAGCGAAAAAAGAAGGCAGAAGCGCGAATTGCCAAATATCCCCGTATTCAGTTGTTATTGGACACCTTCAAGAAACGAAATGAAGACAACAAAATGTTGACACTGTTACGGCAATTATTCTTTTTGGAGAGAGTCAAGGAGCGCGACTTGGATCCTGGAACGGACATCGAGCAATTGCTGTTCCATATTCGTTAGAGGCATCTTCGAATATATTCGTTAGACATAGTGATAAATGCACGAAAGTGTGTAGGGTTTCGTATTTAGAAGACATCGAGCGATTGTAGACGTGTTACATACACTCTGTATTGGTGTTTTGGAAGTCTTCCATAGAAAAGAGTTGTTATAATCGAAAGATGAAATACTCAAGATGAAGAGCGTGTATGATTGTATGATTGTAAGGAGTGTTGCTTGTCAGGTCAGATTGTATGTGAATGTAAGAGTAAGTGAAAAGCTGTACAAGTTTACAAGAATTTACACTTTTTATTCGTTTGGGTTAGGATTAGCCCTCGCTCGATGGACTAAAAGCCTTGATATTAGTTATATTAAGACCTTGCCCTAACCCTAACCCTAACCCTAACCCTAAGTCGACACTTAACGAATTGCAGCTCCTTTCAGACTGGGGACATTACATGCCCCTGCACTAGTAGACAAGACCTTTCCGTCTTGGTATGTGGCTACTTTGTCGTCATTCGTGACCAACTGGGCTGTCACGCGCTTGATTACCTCTTGTGCAGATTTACTTTTCAACATTTCATCCGGTATAGGGTCGCCGAACCCTTCCACCCGCACAATCTCTCCTACGCTAGACCCTGGTGGAGGGGTTACTAATTCCACTTTTTCAGTATCTCCTTCTCCACCAGAGGCAGCTAAAAGCATTCCTTCGCTCACAATGCCTCTCATTTTACTAGGCTTCAAGTTTGCCATAACGACTACCATTCGATCGGTCATATCTTCCAAGGGAATGTGCCTAGCTAGACCAGAGATGATGGTACGAGGGCCTGTAGCTTCTCCTAGGTCGATTTGCTCGACATATAATGAATCTGCATCAGGATGTTTCTCTGCTGATATGATCTTCCCTACACGCAAATCGATGCGGAGAATGTCCGGTACAGTCTTGGGGTCAATCTTGGGTGGTCCCTGTTGCTTCATATTTTTACTGTCTTTGTTTCCTTTGATTTTATCTTTCATACCCCAAGTATCCCTTAAGGTCACCACACGATTAAATCTCAGAGAACCGTCAACATCATCATCATGATGTTGATCGACACAAAAGTATCCCATTCTTTCAAATTGATAGGTCTGACCCGGGTGCGCACCCTTCACGCTACTTTCTACACGTGCTTGACTATATGTCGTCAAGGACTCCTTATTCAGATCTTTGAGAAAGTCACCATCCTCATGATCTTTGCCTGATACAAAAGAGAGTAAAAGAGAAGAAAATATAGTGAATAGCAGAGGGATCGGGGTTAGTAACTGCTTTGAAAAGGAATGAGATAGATGTTCAATCAAAAAGAGGTGCGTTATACTTAGAGATACGTTGTGCTTACCTGGTGCTGGAGTACTGAATAGACGATCATATAGAGCAATATCTGTCGCTATAGAGTTTTTTGAGGAAACCCATTGTATAATACCCTTGGCTTTAGTACTGGTCTCGAGGCTTTGACCTGCACGTGTAGTCCGATCCATAGAACATTTCAACTCCATTGCCTTGCCAGAAGAATCACGCACAACTTCGTTGCAAGTAATGACGTATGCATACTTGAGTCTTACACTGCCATTGGGCACTAGTCTTTTAAAGCCCTTAGGGGGCCTGATATCTCCCTCTATACCTGTATCAAAGAAATCAGTATGATCGATATATAGCTCTTGATCAAAAATGACATCTCGTGTCCCAAAACTAACATCTTTTGGATGTCTTTCAACAGTAAATATCTCATGGGTTCCAAGATCGCTGGGCCAATTGGTAATGGTAACCTTTAATGGCTCTAAGACTGCCAAAGCTCTTGGGGCCTGAGTATCTAGAGTCTCGCGTACACAATCTTCTAGTACAGTGATATCGATGTTGTTTTCCGCTTTGGAGATGCCCATACGATTACAAAACAACCGAATCGCTTCTGATGGATATCCTCTGCGTCTTACACCAGATATCGTCGGCATGCGAGGATCATCCCACCCAGACACGTGCCCCTCCTCCACTAATTGAATAAGCTTTCTTTTGCTCAAAACTGTATATTGTAAGTTCAAGCGAGAGAATTCTGTTTGTTGTGGTCTCCATCCTTCATCACTATATGGTAATAATCCACTTGGTAGCACATTATCGATGACCCAGTCGTACAACGGTCTATGATCCTTGAACTCTAACGTGCATAAACTATGTGTAATTCCTTCTAAAGCATCACTCATAGCATGAGCGAAATCATACATAGGGTAAATGCACCACTCATCGCCTGTCAATGGATGAGTCTCTTTCTTAATCCGATATAATGTGGGATCCCTCATATTGAGATTGGGTGATTGCATATCTATTTTGGCACGTAAGACACAATAACCGTCTGGATATTTCCCATTCTTCATATTACGGAACATCTGTAAGTTCTCTTCTACACTTCTAGAACGATGAGGAGAATCTTTCCCTGGTTCAGTCAAAGTGCCTCGATAGGTTCTCATTTCCTCAGGACTAAGTTCGTCTACATAAGCTAGATTATTACTAATCAAGTATTCAGCTGCATCGTAAATGGTATTGAAGTAATCTGATGCATGTCGAATAGGACCAAACCATGGTTCCACTTTATCTGCGGTGGCAATAGTGGTAGACTCCTCATCATTGACTAACCATTTCACATCCTCTAGAATACTACGGACATATTCGATCTCTTCCTTCGCCGGATTGGTGTCATCAAAGCGCATATGAGTCACACCTTTGTATGCACTAGCAAGACCAAAGTTGATATTGATCGATTTAGCATGCCCAAGGTGCAAATAGCCATTTGGTTCCGGTGGAAAACGTGTCACAATGCGACCACCATTCTTATTCTTAGACAAGTCATCATCGATCATGTTGGTGATGAAATTCTTGAGCAACTGGCCACCATCATTAGCTGGCGCATTCATCTCGGGGCTAGAAGTGCTACTCATTAAGAGACCATAGCGTGCCAGACGAGCAGGAGCTACGCTTCGACGAGCAGCCAGAGTTTGAGGAGTAAACGCCCGAGAAATGATGCCCACCAACGCAATCACCATCGATATTACACACACACGCATCGACAAAGTCCTCGCTACAAAATAACAAGCGATACTTCTCTGTCCGTGTGACGACAGCGTCCTCGTTTTGTGAAGGGAAGTGACTGTTCGGGTCGCCAACATCAAAAAGGCGTTCTCCACAGTAGGTAGGGATCTAGATCTTCAGACGTTTCAAAAACGCTTCATGATAGTCATATTAGTTCCCACTTTTGTCTTGATATTGTAGGCTTCTGAACTGTTCCCGTACTGTGTCTGAAACAAAGTGTCGAAAGAGAACTATGCAGACAAATCCAAGCGCGCGCCGATCTACATCTGGACAGACAAATCCTATGCACGTTATTCCTGAACGAAATTCTATACACCAAAATGATAGCAATGAAGGTGCTGCTGAACGAGGAGTGATTACGAAATCCCAACAACCTTCGAATGAACAACGTCGATCAAGCGTGCTTCGACCTAAACATAGAAATAGCAGCATCCATTCGGTAGGCCGCTGGTCCACTGGCGTAAATGAATATCCCGATGATGGGGGTGAAGTCCCTAGTACTCCCGAAGAACTCGAGATGATCCGTAAAAACTCAATGAAATACTATGAAGAAAGGCCATCTGAGAGCATTTCTGGGGGGGACAAATCACAGCATTCCGTTACCAATAGCCCTGTGCCACCGAAAACCGCCCATATTGAATTGGATGTGAATGTTCCTCCGAAAACCGCCCATATTGAATTGGATTTGAAGTTATCCACGTGCTTCTCTACATGCTTCCCTATTTGTTCCGAAGAAGAAAATTTGAAGAATAGATTAGATGTGCATATTAATAGGCTGATCGATGAGTTGAAGCGGAAGATAGAAGCGGAAGATGAGTATGAGAAACGTGCTGTTACAGATTTTGAAGACTGCACACTGTCATTCCCGTCGGAAGTCAATGTACACCTCCTTGATATAAAGGAAAAGGTGATATTTCACGAAATAAAGGAGAGCAGGGGTTTGAGTAGTGCCGCTAAAAATCGACTCATAAAGTTTGTAAGAACCAGATATAAGAAAGATGTGGATGAACTCTTTCTGCAATTTCTAGAGTACCATCACGACAAATATAAGGATCGGGTTCGCAAGAATAGAGCACAAGAAATCAAAGACATTTATGAGAACTTTAAAGAAGAGTTCAATAAAATCGAGAAAGAAAAACAGCAGCAGTATGAGACTCTGGCCAAAATCGGATGGTTCTTCGTCTTGGTGGCCAACGGTATTTGCTACGTTGTATTCATTATTGTCTACTTTGCGGTCTTCCACCACATTAATCTTTCAGATGCAGCATATCGAAGGCTTTCTCGAGTATCGAGTTGGATCTTTGGACTGGATTTCTTCGTAATGTCTATTGGCATTGCTCTATTGAGTGCAGTTCCCGTCAAGAAAGTGGATGATAAGAGCGATGACGCAGGAGCTAGGCAGAGTCAGAGTCAAGAACGGCATGGATTCGCCATTGACGACTATCTGAGAGATCAAGACCAACAAGCGATGAGGAATATTGCCCTATGCTTCACCTATGTCTACTTTGGCGGCTTTTTGTTCATGCAGGTGGAAGCGCCTCCATTTGTGACAGCAGTATTCACTTTCGTTGAATTGGTAAACATATTCTTTCTGTTGTATTATAGGCACAAGGGGGACCTCATTCCATTGTGTGAATATACTGGTCTACATAAGCTGCTAAGGATGGACATGTCCGAGACTTTCGCTGGCAAGCTGTGTGTCTTACTACTGATGCAGCTAATTTTCCACCTGGGCCAAGATATCTGGCTTTTTTTCGACCAGAAGGTCTTCTGTTCCATGAACTGGGCCTCTCCATGTGGTCATGAAATTTATATCGACGCAAAAACATGGCAACATCGCCTGCTTATTGCGTTCGTAGCTATCGATAGATCCATCGGGATCTTTAGAACGATTAAAGAAATTAGAAAAGCGGGCCCTGTGGATCGAGATGACGACGACGGGGTCTGGAGGGGATGCAGAGATGCCACTGCTCTGTGCTATCATTGCTGGTATATCTTCATATTTCATGAAAGTATTTGGATCTTTGCAGTTGGTATGCATCACATCTACTCGCATGAATACGTGTCCGGACTTGCATACAGTACTGGTGGTGCCGCAGCTCTCATTCCATGTATCGTGATTGCGATCTATGGTCGAAATAAATGGTTCGCGATCTACACTAATGTTGTGGAGCCATTGGAATATGACTTAGACCGCGGAGCTGCCATTGCTAGACTCATCAGCGTACCCCCTTACCTGACTGGGGGGAAAAAGACCGATAGTACTGAAGAGGACTATGTCTTTATACACCGGAAGAAAGTACACAAAGAAAGAATCGCAAAAGTCGAGGAAGAAATCAAAGAGATAAAGATGAAACTCATGCGACTTTCACAGAATGTAAATGAGAAAATCATGGATAAACCAAATTGTTTAATACATGATAGTAGTGATGAAGAAAGTAAAAAAGAATGTTTAATACCAGATTCTAGTGATGATGATAGTGTTCATGCTCCACAAGATTTGTTAATTTTAGATAAAACTACAAGTGAAAATATTTCGAAAGAACTAAATGAAGCACAGAAGAATGAACAGGATGTCAATAAATGGCTCATAAAGTATTATAAGGACTTAGGCGTGAGTCTAGCCAGATCGAGATATGAAAAAGAAGAAGAAGAAGAAAAAGAAAAAGAAAAAAGAGATCGCGAACATGAGTGGCTGCATTTATCCGATATGCTTATGAAGGGAGAATACCCCGACCCTAGAACAAAACACTCCCATAAAAATAAACAGAAAGAGACGAAGAATAAGGAGGATGATGTTGGAGAACACGATATATGTATAAAATGTATCGAAATGTGTAAGAAGTTCAAAAGACTCGTTCACGAAATCCAGACATACCGAAAGATCGAGTCTGAGCGCAAGAAAAAGAAAGAGGAAGATGCCGATTTTGAGAATTGGATGGTTGCTGTAGTAGAAAATGATGGTCTCGACAGTGAGTCTGATGATGATCAGTCTGGTGATGAAAAACTAAAGGCGAGGATGAAACAACTGAAAGCAATGTACAATGGAGAAAAACGTTTAATCACCACGCGTTTATCCGTTGACGACGACCTGAACTCCAATTGGAGATTCGAAAAAGCCGAAGATGGATCGAAGCAAATAAAGAGGAAGAAAGAAGAAGATGGTGTGGTAGAGGCAGAGGCACACCAGTGGTACATACGTAACTTCTCAATTGAAGAAGATAGCTCAAGAAAAAGCTCCCTTTTGCCGTACACCCGTGACTTGGAGAATCATTCAGAAGCGCCATTGAAGCTTCCTTTAGGTATGAAGGCGACGGAAGACGCGAGCGGTAATTCCGTGTCGTACACCATCACTGGGAAATATCATCAAGGGACCGCGAAAGATGCGCTGCTGATGAAAGAATATGCCGTCAAAAAGTTTCGTTATTGGGAGATGACTGACGTTTTCGATAAAGAAATATTCACCGTCTCCCCCAGAGAGATCAAGGATGACGAAAAGAAATGTGAGGAATGTTTGAAAAAATCTAAAAAGCCCGAAACCAAAATTTTACGCAGGAGTCAACGCATAGACTACTTCATCAGTCACGCATGGGATGATGACGCGGAAAAAAAGGTGGAGCTTCTGAAAAACTTTGCGAAGGAGTTTAAAAGTCGCCACAAACGTTGGCCGAAGGTTTGGTTGGATAAGACTTGCATAGATAACACGCACGAAGATTTTGACAACTTATCCATCGCGTGCCTTCCTATCACACTAGGTATGCATTTCTTTCTGCTTTCATTTACTGTGACTGTAAATCGTATGCTGCTGCTACTGCTGCTGGTGGTGGTGATGAGTACACTAACCTCTTCTTCTCTTTTGCCTCTTTATATTCATATACTCAATAGCACACTGCAAGAGAGTTCTTGTAGTACTTGGTGAAAAATATTCCACTAGACTCTGGTGTATCTGGGAACTGTTCAGCCTTTTCATCTTCTCTCCAAAGGAATTGGCACTTGAGAAGTTAAAGATAAGACTTTTGGAGACGAATGAGAATGATACCTCGCGCGGACAATCCTCCAAGATCTTAAGTAATAGAGAGATGAAGATTCAGAATTTTGAGAAATTAAAAACACGAATAGAAAACCTAGACCTGAAGAAGGCCAATTGCTATGACCCCAACGAAAGCGTGAAATTGCGTGGTATATTGATGGGTAAAATGGGGAAAACCCCAGGTTATAACTCCGGCTCTGAAGACAACGTTGTCGCAAACATTCCAACCGATATTATTCGTGCTATGCAGTCAAAGATTGATGAGCTCAAGGAATATAGGGTGACGAATGAGAGTGATGGATCGAGTGGAATACTGGAAATGCTTCCTTTGATACCAACCTTCTTATCCAACTTCTTATCCAGTGACAGAAACATAGTGTTCTTTATGATGGGCCTGGCAGTGACCTTCGCCTTGATAGTAATAGTCGACGATATCGCTCAATAGCACTGCAAGAGAGTTCTTGTAGTACTTGGTGAAAAATATTCCACTAGACTCTGGTGTATCTGGGAACTGTTCAGCCTCTTCATCTTCTCTCCAAAGGAATTGGCACTTGAGAAGTTAAAGATAAGACTTTTGGAGACGAATGAGAATGATACCTCGCGCGGACAATCCTCCAAGATCTTAAGTAATAGAGAGATGAAGATTCAGAATTTTGAGAAATTAAAAACACGAATAGAAAACCTAGACCTGAAGAAGGCCAATTGCTATGACCCCAACGAAAGCGTGAAATTGCGTGGTATATTGATGGGTAAAATTGGAAAAGCCTCATTTCAATATATTGATATTGTAGAAGTCATACACGTTATCTCCTCATATGCAATATACTTACAAATCTACATCACACTCTACGATATACGATATAAACAGTATCTTAGAAATTGTTCACGCTTCCGATTATCCTGGGTAATATTTGTGTGTATTGTTCCTTTTGCTGCCCAGAACTATGACGCAAACACGCCATCTCTTCATGGTGCCTTTAGGACCCATGGATAAGAAGGTTGGTATCAAAGGAAGCATTTCCAGTATTCCACTCGATCCATCACTCTCATTCGTCACCCTAGATTCCTTGAGCTCATCAATCTTTGACTGCATAGCACGAATAATATCGGCCACTCAAATGTTGCTTCGAAGGACGCAACATGTCAAGACCAAAACAGAAAACATCACCTTCGAGCACTTGGATGTACCTTCTACTGTACGATACATGTCTAGTGTACCTATCTTCGTCAGTGTACATGGTGCAGGCATGACTAATATGTTCTTTATGAATCCTGGTAGTGCCGTTGTAGAGATCATACCTTATCCATTATGTGAATGCCGTAGCCCTGATTATTTCTATGGTGTTGGTGGTTATTATCATGGTAGTGCCATAGCTCAAAATATTCGACATTACCCTTATTGTGTAGATTCCACTGATACGCATTGGCATAAAAAGTCAGAACGGATGGGGAAAGGACATAAATGTTCTTGGAAGTATTTACACACAGTAGAAAGTGTTACTTTGGATGCAACCAAGTTTGTTAGTTTGATGAGAAGTGTCGAACGAGATCTCGTACAAGCAGGCACTGTGATATTGACAAAGCCCATTATCAATATGAGTCCACATGCCAATGGATAGGGGGCAGAGAAAGAGAAGGAGACCAGGAACAGGTGTGATGAATGTGAATGAATGCAAGATTGATTGAAATGATATTGAAATATTTAGTGTCATATAATACAAATAAACAAATAATCATGCTCAATCTATGGTCCTTACAAGTCATTGATTCGTTCCCATTGTGGAGTACATGCTTGAGGAGACTCCATATCCAAGTAATACACACAAGTGGAAGGCTCTGAGACTGCTTTTAAGACATCTCTTCGACCACAACTGACTCTCACTTCTGCGACCCGTGGACCATGATTCCAGCAATGTGTACCCTCCTGGAAATACAGTATAGTCTGTCCATTGTCTTCATTGCGACTTACTCGATCGAAAGTGCCTAGACTAGTGGTACTACCACTACTCGTATCCTTCTGAGACGCATTTTCACCAAAACAAACTTCAAACTCGTATTTCTGATCCATAATTTTACTACATGTTCCTTTGTGTGCAAGAAAGCCTACCGCTTGTGCCTCTTTATGTCGATCATAGACATCTATCCAAGTATTCAACTCTGATAGCTGTCTCTCCTTTTCATTAACATCACTTTCTAGTGCCAACAATTCTTCATCATCAAGGTGATTATCTCGCAATGTAAAATATGGTAAATACAATTCAGATAATGACTCATGTATGGTACAATAATATCGCAATGCTTCAGGATCATTTATATGTATAAACACTGAAGTAGCACAATGCTGACTATCTTTGCTTGCTTCACTGCTTTGGATAGTGAATGCTACATTATCATCTTCAAAGGATTCATAGACACTATAATAACCCAGTAATGTCTGCATCACCGCATAGCATTGTTTGTGCTCTACAATGAACATGACGAAATCTTTAATCTGGTCACTAGTCAGTTCCAGATCTTTCAAAGTATTCCCATCTTTAATGGTATTTGGGTTAGAATCTATTCGAGCGAAGGTGTCTGTATTCGTTACCTCACCATTCTCATCCACCTCCGCATTGTTATATACATCTTCATCTTCATCTTCATCCTCATCCTCATCCTCATCTTCCTCGCCTTCTGTATCTTCATCATTGCCATGCACATCACGGAATTGCTTGATTAGATCAGCTTTCTCCGCATCATTGTCACATAGTACATCAAACAGGGCGGACAGAAAGGGACCCAGTGCTGCCTCAGGTAAAGCATTCTCTCCCACGAGTCTCAATTTCTCTCGTACTGTCGTTTCTATCTCAGTAGACATAAGTGCTAGATTCTGCTCTCTTTGTGTCACTTGAGAATCGTGCTCTGAACGCATGTGAGACACTTTGGTTTGAGTACTTGATAATTCACTTTGCAAGGTATCTAAAGAGCTCTTCTTTTCGTTGTACTGTGATTCGATGCTACCCACATCTTTCACTCGCATAGCATTACCGATTTCGAAATCTTCCTTCATTGCAGCTTTCTGGGCTCGTTCTGCTCTAAACATAGCTTCACAAGTATTGGGGCATAACACTACCTTGCCTTCATCTTCACCTGAACAACAATCGCAAATGCCATCATCCACTTTGCTGCTAGAGATTTGTGTCACTTTAAAACCTTCATTTAGACAATGGAATGTACCTGTAGTGTAGGCACAAGCACTCGTTCCTGCTTCATCGCTGCCATCATCACAGTCACAAAAGTCATCGTTCACTTGAGAAATGGTGAGTTCTCTTCTATTGTTATCGCACAGAAAGATGCCATTGGTGTCTTGCATCGCCTGTAGAAGCTCATGTTTCGATGGGTGGGAACCTGTAATTGCCTTCAGAGGCTTCGCACGAGGTGTATCAAACACTTCCATCGCGATCTCTGGATCAACAGAGCTAGATCCAAATAAGCCATCTATGAAGCCCATAGATAGACTCAGGGACACGAACAGCATAAAAATTATGCATTTACATGCCGTACCAGCTAGGATGCAGACCATACTGAAGATGCAGGACCAAACAGCAGCCCAAAGCGCGCCTGTGAGTGCCAGCTTAGACGGGTCGGCCGACTAATGATCAAAGCTCCAAAAAGCTCGCGATCGATTCGCCACCTTCTGAGCCGAAAAACACTATATCGCTAGCTTCCTAAAGCTTTATCGTACTGTATCTATCTGCTGTGCAGGTCGAATAGTCATTACCTAAGACATTTGGTGCAGAAAAGACGCATTGATCGCCACTTCAGATTTGGAGTAAAGATGAGCTTACTACTGATGGACCAGCAGCAGTGCAGAGCCATCTACGAGGCCCGCTTCACGCTATGCTGCGTGTTCAAGCGACTGGGGAAGAACTATCAGGGCGTGGAGGGTTTCGAAGGTGTGTTCGAAGGTGTGTTCACTAAGACATGGCTCAAGCAGCAATTCAAGGATCTGCTGGGAGTGCTGCCTCGTATGCCACTGTACAAACAGACCTTGCAGGTGCAGAATGTTAGGGGTATGATCTTGAATGATGCTCGTCTTTTTGTTGTTACTCCTGACCAGATCATTGTGTGGGATGCGAACACTGAGGCTCAGATTGCTGCTAGACCGATGCCTGGACTTGATGGTGTTGGTGGTAGTGATGTACGGAGCATTGCTGTATCTGATGATAAGCTATTCGTTGGAAGCTTTGATGGAACAGTGCATGTATGTAAGACCAGCGACTATTCTCACATCACGACGCTTTCAGTATTCACAGAGGAGTCATATTTCCAAAGAGCAGTATCTAGTTTGGCGGTGTACAATGGTATGTTGTTCGTAGGAGGAGGACATTATAATGGTGACATTGCTGTATTCAATACCAACGCCTCTCCTATGACTCGCATGCGTTCCTTAGGGGTTCATGATGATGAGAGTGAGTATGAGGGTCATAATTGTGGGGTAAGTTGTCTCAAGATCCATGATGGGAAGCTGCACTCTGGTGGCGATGATAGCATCATCAAGATCTGGGATTGTGAGAGCTTCGAGCTTTTGGAGACGTTGACAGAGCACTCAAGAGTTATGGGTATTAACTCTCTCGCTATCTACAATGATCAGCTCATCAGTGGTGCAAGCTCTATTCGCATCTGGAGTTGTGAGGACTACAGCCTCATTGCCTCTATATGTACTGGTGGTCCTGTGCGAGATCTCACTATTCACGATGATATTCTGTATGTTACATCCTATTACAAAACCTATATGTGGGACTTGAGCACCTACCAACGCATCGATGTCGCCAAGTTGAAGCATGTTGAACTCTGCACATACAGGTGGCGTTATCGAGGTATTCGAGTGCGGAGGATTGCCTCTATCTGCGATTCATGGAGATCCAGAGGCATGTACCTTATCTGTCGAGGAGCTGAGAGCCAGAGTCCTTGAGAGCATGTATGACTCTGATGTCAGATTGATGCTACCCAATGGCAAGAAAGGAGGCTACAGTAACAGGGACATCGAGAAATTGAAGAGCAAAGGCCCCAACAGTCCTCTCGTCCGCCTGTACAACACCTATGTGCGTGCCACACGAGACCTGAGCGATGCTGAGCGTGCGGCTCCCTTCTGTCACAACATCACCTTCCCCAGCGGCGAAGAAGAAGAAAATGATACCAGTAGCGATACTGATAGTAGTGATAGTGCTGATAGTAGCGATACTGATAGTAGTGATAGTGCTGATAGTAGTGATGACAATAGTGATAGTGCTGATAGTAGTGATGATAGTAGTGATATAATGACGATAGTGACGATAGCCGTTATTATTCATGATTTATTATTTCGGTAATATATGTACTATTTCGCTCATTTTCCATTGCTGTCGGTCACTTCTCATATACAGCGCTGCTTATGTACAATCTAAATATGTACAAATCCTCCTCCTCCTCTCTCACTTTCCTTTCCATTCCATTTACCTTTTCTTTACCTACTTCTTATCAATATACTTGACGTGTGCTTTTTTCTCCATCCATGCTGGCATTTCTTCATCATCGTCATCATCACTATCTGCACCAGTGCGACTAGTACCGTTATCACTAGTCTCTGTAGTACTTACAGGAGTCGTTGTCTTAGGTATTTTCACACTCGCTTTCTTCACAGATGTAGCCTTCTTTTTACTAGATTTAGTACTGGTTTTGCCTGTCATAGAAGCAGGTGCAGGATCTTGTAATTCTTGCAATAAAACGGCCATAGCTGGCGTGATATTCAAATCTTGACCTTCCAGAATGTCTTTCAATTTATTCAATTCAGATGCATCCATATCAGCACCACTGTTTACTTGAGCCAATAGGTCTTCTGTATCCCTAGCAATTTCATCTACCCCTTTCTTGATGCTACCGGCATGTCTCTCAGACATACGAGTTTGCTTCTTGTTCAATTTGTCACTATATGCTTGGTTACTCTCCATTGAACCTTGCTTCATGGAAGCAGTATCGACACCACTGGTATGATATTCACTCAAAAAACCAGGCATAGTACTTGTATTGGAAGTAGCGATATTTCCACTTACTAGAGCTTCTTTGGTGGTAGATACTTTAGTTTTCTTTCCAATCGCATTGCTCGTTGCTTGGATTTTGTTACTTCTCATTGACAATACTTCAACATGCTCCTTAGCAATGTTCATCCAATCGTCCTTTTTGTCATCACTAGCATCAGTAAACTTGTCTAAAGTACTATTAAATTGCCGAATGACTTCTTCCGACTCGTCTGCATCATCATCTGCTGCTGTGCGTTTGTGACGAGGATCATAGAACTTTTTATATCTCTTGTCATTCACAGGTGTACCTACTTTATTTCGACGTGGTCCAAATTCATCAGGATTACGATTTAAAGTGATCGACTTGGAAATCTTCTTTTGAGTTTTCACCTTTTTGCGCACAGTCTTTTTCGCTGCAGATTGTAATTTGGATTTAGTGGCCAAGCGAACTTTATAGTCCAAAGCTGACATAGATTTGGCACTGATAATAGTACCATCTTCCATCGTATACGTGTACATACGTGGGCGACGAACACCACCAGACATGAATTCATTGTCACTCAAATCAAACTCTTCATCATCACCTGGAGTGGCCGCCACAGCTTCTTCTGCTTTTCTACTAATATCGCTAAAATCGAACAAAGGTCCACCTTTCTCAGATCCTGTGCCCGTTCCACTACTAGAAGCTTTGCTCGTAGAACTAGCTTTGGAAGCTGGTGTTTCTACTTGTCTTAAAGGGAATTTG
>JACLAD010001444.1_pt1 | contig 20757 bp, 21 predicted proteins | sample 8027901 | NCBI WGS metagenome assembly JACLAD01 (sample SAMN15725071, study PRJNA655200) | protist metagenome | isolation source: fluorescence activated cell sorting (FACS) single amplified genomes of... | place: Spain: Blaines Bay Microbial Observatory, Mediterranean Sea | collected 2016-07-05 | reverse complement strand
CCAAACGCTGTTGCTCGTCATGGAGCCTATATTTCGAGCGGAGTGATCCTTATGCCGAGTTACGTAAATATTGGAGCTTATGTTGACGAAGGAACCATGGTAGATACCTGGGCAACGGTAGGAAGCTGTGCTCAAATAGGAAAAAATGTACACCTTAGTGGCGGTGTTGGAATTGGTGGAGTATTAGAGCCTTTACAGGCAGCTCCTGTAATCATTGAAGATAATGCCTTTTTAGGATCAAGAAGTATCGTGGTTGAAGGAGTAAAAGTAGAAAAAGAAGCCGTACTGGGCGCAAATGTGGTGTTAACTGGCTCTACAAAGATCATAGATGTCACAGGAGACGAACCTGTAGAGATGAAAGGGCTGGTTCCTGCAAGATCTGTAGTTATTCCCGGAAGTTATACAAAAAAATTCCCCGCAGGAGAATATCAGGTGCCTTGTGCGTTGATCATTGGAAAACGCAAGGAAAGCACCAACAAAAAAACTTCCCTGAATGATGCGTTACGGGAATATAATGTAGCGGTATAATTCCAACTATAATTTTAAATTTAAGGCTCCCTAAAAAGCTTTTCATTACACTGTTTCAGAATTTCTGAAACGTTTATAATTGCTTTTTAGGCAGCCTCCTTTAATAAAATGAAGATACTCGTAATACAGCAAAAAATGATAGGAGATGTCCTCACTTCCTCCATCTTGTTTGAAGCCTTACGAGATAGATACCCAGACGCCGAATTACACTATTTAATTTACAGGCATACTTTTCCCATCATCGAAAACAATCCTTTTATTGATAAAGTACTGTTATTCGATCCCGACAGGGATAATAAATCTACCGGATTTGTCGCACTGCTAAGAAAGATCAAAAAAGAAAAGTATGATACGGTCATTGATGTGTATGCAAAAGTAAACACCGCCATTATCACTGCTTTTTCGGGAGCCGGAAAAAGAATTTCTTACCACAAAAAATACACCTCCAGTGCCTACACACACAAACTTCTTCTAAAAAAGGTAATGTTCACTAAAGCGGGGCTGGCCATTGAAAACCGGATGCTCCTGCTAAAGGCCATCTCGTCAGATTTCCCTTCAGAAATAAAACCGAAAATTTATCTTACCGGAGAAGAAAAAGCTTCAGCAGCGGTATTATTGAAAAAAGCCGGAATTTCAAAACAGAAACCACTTTTCATGATGAGTATTATAGGGAGTTCTTCAGAAAAAACGTATCCGCTAAAATACATGGCAGAAATCCTGAACAAAATAATTTCAACTATCCCTGCCGCTCAATTGCTTTTTAATTATATCCCTTCTCAGGAAGAGGAAGCGAAAGAACTATACAATCTCTGCTCTCCGCAGACTCAGCAGCATATTTTCTTTGAAACCTATGGCACGAGCCTCAGGGAATTTATGGCAATAACGGCACAATGCGATGCTCTTATAGGAAATGAAGGTGGTGCCGTTAATACCGCCAAGGCCCTGGACATTCCTACTTTTTCTATTTTTTCCCCCTGGATCAACAGAGATGCATGGAGTTCCTACGAAGATGATCAAAACATGGTAGTACACCTAAAAGACTACAGGCCAGGACTTTTTCAAAAATCAGATAACTTTAAGAAGCAGCAGAAAGAATTGTACCAGCAATTCACTCCCGAATTATTCTTTCCAAAAATTAAGCTTTTTTTAGAAAAATTAAAAAAATAATATGTTTTATTACCATCGGTTGTTGCATTAATGCAAAAAAGCCGATATAAATGAATTTTCTAAAAAAGACTTTTCTTGGACTTGCTAAAAAATTAAAGTTTCTGCCACAGGAACCTTATGCAAGGATCTTCTATGAATATTATTCCGGAAAAAAGTTAAATCTGCAGAATCCGGTGGAATTCAATGAAAAGATCCAGTGGCTCAAAGTTTATTACCACCCAGATATCCTCACCAAACTTGTAGATAAATATGAAGTTCGCAGTTATGTGAAAGAAAAAATTGGAGAGGACTATCTCAATGAACTGCTGGGTTTGTACAACAAAGTTTCTGAAGTAAATTTCGACCATCTCCCCCATCAATTTGTACTTAAAACCACACATGGATACAATAACAACATTGTTGTCCAAAACAAATCAAAAATCAACCTCCGAAAAAGCAAATACCTTCTGTATAAATGGATGTTCAGGAATCAGTACTACAACGGCGGACAGGAATGGGCTTATAAAAATGCTCCGCATCGTATTATTGCTGAAAAATATATTCCGGAAATTGACAATCAAGGCCTGAGTGATATTAAATTTTATTGTTTTGGCGGCACACCAGAATTTATTGAAGTGACGGTAAAACAACCAGATCCGGAAAGAAAATATTTCGATACCACCTGGAACCATCTAGAAATGGGACGAATGGACCAGCCTAATTGTGAGGAACACCTCCAAAAGCCATTAAACCTAGAAAAAATGGTAGAATTAGCGGCAAAACTTTCTAGCGGATTTCCTTTTGTAAGAGTAGATCTATACAACATAAAAGGAAGGATACTTTTTGGAGAACTCACGTTTTATCCTGCAGATGGACGTTTCCCGTTTTATCCAGAAAAATACAACAAGATTTTTGGCGATAAGATCATTCTGCCAAAAATCCCCGAAGACCAAAAAGAAATTAAAAAAGTTTAAAGATTTTAATCTTTATTGATTCCGTAGGCGGTCCATTTTAATTTTTCCGACTTCGTGGCTGCTCTTATGCCCAGGTTTTTATCTATAGATTCTTTAGTTTTATATCCACGTGGATGATCCAGGTGCAAACAAACTGCACTATATCTTATTTGCTTCGATTTGATTCCGGCGTTAAAAAGCCGTTCCCCCAGTTCCCTGTCCTGGCCACCGTACTGCATGCGCTCATCAAATCCGTTAACGGCAAGAATATCCTTTTTCCACCCGCTGGAGTTATGTCCGTTCCAGCTGGCATTGGTCGGGGTTATGGTATTCAGAAGTTTAGCTTCCCAGCCTTCGGCCGTTAGTTTTTTATTCTTAAAAGAAGATTCAAGCCCATGCTTTTTAAGCCATTCAAGATCAAAACATTTCTGTTCTACAATATCACTTTTGGTAATCGCTTCTGAAATGTTCATTGGCAGCTTATAATAGCCGCCCGAAAGAAAATATCCTTCCTGTCGGTGCTTCATATGAATGGCCAGAAAATCTTCGCGTGGAATACAATCCCCGTCACTCATCAAAATGTAGTTGCTGTTACAGGCAAGGATCGCTTTATTCAAAATAGCCGATTTCTGAAAACCCTTATCTTCATGCCACACATGAATTAAAGGTGCTGGAAAATGTTCCTGAAAATCTTTAATTACCTCTTTTGTTTCCGGTCCTGAACCATCATCTGCAATCACAATTTCAAAATCGGGAAAAGACTGGATACTATAACCCCACAAGGTTTTTTTCAGCCATTCAACTGCATTGTAAGTACTAATGATCACTGAAATTTGTGGTGTCTTTGTCATACCTGAATTTTGTGCAAAAATACTATTTTAAACTTATTCTTCCGGAATTTAGGGAGGCTTCGGATTAGATAGCTTTTCTAAAATTACTTCTTCCAGAATTTCAGATTCTTCTTTAGCCTCTTTTTACGCCGAAATTTTTCCTGAAAATCCAGTGTATAAAACCACATTCTCTCAAACACTTCATCTTCAGGTTTATTAATAAGCTGTGCATACTCACTGGCCATTACCTCCACCATTTCTTTTTTTGGTGTAAGCCTGGCAAAATTCTTCATTCGGCTTTCAAAATCCATCTTCTTAAAATTCATTCGGTTTAGATCTACCAGGAAGAATTTGTAATCGCCGTTTTTTATCTGAATCAAAGTATTCCCCGGGGAATGATCAAGAAATTCTATTTCATTTTCATGAAGATCATAAGTAAACCGGGTAAATGCCCGCAGGATATTTTCATGATCTGGAAAATCTGGCTGCAAAACAAGTTCCCTATAAGTGAGATCATAATTTAGCTGCTCACTTATATAATAGCTATTCAAAAATACCAGAGGCGCGGTTTCTTCGAAATAAGCAATAGGTTTTGGGGTGCCTATATTTTTTGATAATAAAGTTTCTGCATATTCGAATGAACGCCGGGCTTTAGATTTCCTGAAAAAGCGATATGCTATTTTATTTACAGCATTCGGTACTTTAAAAGATTTGATATTAATTCGCTCCCCATTAAGTTCAAATACCTTTATTTTATTTCGGGTAGGAGCTCCCAATATTTCCTCTCCCTTATCTAAATGATTTAAATAATGATAAATTTGCTCCTCAGAATCTTTGTACTGTTCAGAAATAACTACTTTCATGTGGCAAAACTACAATAAACCCGGAATTTTATATTAAAAATTTCTGACCTAAAATTATAATGGGTTATGCCGAGACTAATAATTGATATAATTGAATAAAATGAACATTTTACATATTTCTACTATTAGAGAGTGGCGTGGTGGCGACAAACAAATGCTTACCACCCATGAGATCCTTAGAGATTTTCCAGATATTAATCAGGTAATTGTTTGCCCGCAGAATTCCATTCTTTCTGAAAAATGTAAAGATCTCAATATTCCTGTTTATACGGCTCCCAGAAATTCCAAGCTTTCCATACCTTTCCTGAAGCAGATCTACAAAGCCATTAAAAATGAGAAGATTGATATTGTTCATGTACATGACTCCAATGCCCTTAGTCTCACCTTACTGATATTGAATTTTACGCCCAAAGTAAAATTAATCTATTCCAGGAAACGTAATAACCGGGTAAAACCTGGATTTTTTAAAAACCTGAAATATAACAATCCGGCTATTTCGGAGATCGTGTGCGTTTCCAGGGCAGTAAAGGATGTTTTGGTTCCCCTAGTACATAATTCGGATAAAATCCGGGTGATCTACGATGGCATTGATCTGAAAAAATTTTCAGAAGAAAACAATGAAAGTAAATTACGGGAAGAATATCATCTTGAAAAAGACGCACTATTGATTGGAAATATTGCAGGCCTCACAAGACAAAAAGATCTTTTTACATTTTTGGATGCCGCTAAAATCATCCTGGATCAGATAAAACAAACTGTTTATTTTATTATTATTGGAGAAGGTCCACTCGAAAAGCAGCTAAAAGATTATGCTAGTTCCCTTAAAATTTCCAAACAAGTGATCTTCGCAGGATTCAAACCCAATATTCCGGAGTTATTACCTGAAATTGACGTTTTTATGATCTCTTCTGAAACCGAAGGACTTCCATTATCAGTTCTGGAGGCTTTTGCCTGTAAAGTTCCGGTAGTGGCAACCGCAGCGGGAGGCACTGGAGAAGCAGTGATCCACGAAAAAACCGGAATGATCTCCCCTGTTAAAGATGCTGCATCTTTAGCAGAGAATGTAAAAAAAGTGCTGGAAAATAAAAGATTACAGGAATTTATGGTCGCAAACGGTTTTGACCTGGTACATGAAAAATTTAGTCTGGAAGTTATGCAGAAGAACTACTACCAGCTTTATAAAAGTATTTGATGAATTTTAACTGAATCAAATTCCTAAAACTTTACTGATCCAGGCATCCCTTCTATACTCATCCTTTATTTCATTGGGAACAGGGACATAATTGTTATGCAAAAAATCTTTTGAGACAACAGGATTTTCACTGTCCAGAATTAAGATATTTTCAGGATTGTAAAAATCATAATTCTTAACGTCTTTATTAGTGGTAATAAGTTTTTTATCAAAGCCAAGAGCTTCAAATACTCTAAAACTCAAGCCTTCCTGATTCTCCTTCTGAATATCAAGTATAATATCTGATCCTTTCATTAATTTTTTTACCTCTTTACAATTTACGTATTCCCGGATTACGTGAAAATACTTAGAATCTACAGGTTTACTGGATTTCACCACAAAATTGAAAGGATATTCTAAATGTTGAAGTTGTCGCGCCACATCTACCAGGGTCTTTGATCGCGAATCATAAGAAGAAATATGAAAAACTCCCTTTTCATTACTCCCATTACATGATTGGTCCACCGGAATAAAATTGGTAATAAATTTAATTCCAAATTTTTCCACATCAGCTTTTTCAAAGCTAAATACTTCATCGAAATACGTCAGCAGCTTTTGTTTTTTCGGAATATTATTAATGGAGTCATAGTAATAGGAAATCACCTTCTCAGCCCTTGTTCTTAAAAAAGCTAAGACAGATTCATCCAGCACATCGGGACGAATTACCATAATAACATCCTGTTTAGGATTCTCTGACAGCTTCTTAGTCAGAACCTGCATCCTGTATTCTCTTTTCAGGTTTCTGTTATAAATATTTTTTAGGAGAAAGTTTTTCCCTCTTTGAAGGACAGACTGATATTCGAATAAAATAGTACTGATATCTATGAACTTCACCGTCACATTTGGTTTTCGAGCAATTTCATCGACCAGAACATCAATATAACCGAAGGTATATGGAGCTATTACAGTAATCTTCAAATTATTAAGATTAAATTAAAATTCATTTCAGCAATGGTTTTTTTCGAAAGATAAAATATTCATCGGATTAAGAAACAATTTCAGAATGGATTTGCCGTAAAAATAATTATTCATAGCCATTGAGATACATTCTGTTATATTTGCATTGATATATCACATTTTATGCCAGCCAAAAAGAGAATATTTCTTGAGTCACACAACATAAATAATCTATTTTCAGGTTTTGGCCAATTCAATTACTGGCTAATCAAAAGATTAACGGAGCATAACCGTAATTTTGAATTCACAGCTTATGCTAAAAACAAATCTGAAATTAAAGATTTTGGCAGAGATATAAAATTTCAGCGTTACTACTCCTTTAACCGATACAAATCCTTCCGGTTAAGAAAAAAATATGATCTTTGGCATTCGCTTAATCAGAATTCAAAGATTGAACCTCACAGTAGCTCTGTACCTTATATCATGACGCTTCATGATGTAATTTTCATAGAGAAGGATCCTATAGAAGAGGTTAGTAAGAAAAAAATCAAGTTGTTAAAAGATAAAATTGAGAGATCCCAAACGATTGTCTTTATTTCTGAACATGCAAAAAGATCTGCCAATCATTTTTTCGATATTCCTGAGACCATTCCCCAGCCTGTAATTTATAATGGAAATCCTACCATAGCACAACCACCTGTCTGCCCTCCTGAAATAGAATATGATCTAAAAAAACCCTTTCTTTTCTGTATTGGCCAATTCCATGAAATGAAGAATTTTCATTCCTTAATAGGAATGATTGCGCGACTGAAAGATTTCCAATTGATCATTGCCGGAAACAAAGACAAACCTTACGGAGAAGTGGTTCAACAGGAAATTAATAAGTATAAATTACAGGATCGTGTATTTTTGGCTGGAAAAGTATTGGAAAAAGACAAACATTACTATTTTCAAAATTGTGAAGCTTTCGTATTTCCGTCACTTTTTGAAGGATTCGGTATGCCACCAATTGAAGCCATGGCTTATGGAAAACCCGTATTTCTTGCCAACAGAACATCCCTCCCGGAAATTGGAGGCGAATATGCTTTTTACTGGGATCAATTCGATGCTGAATACATGGCTGCTATTTTTGAAGAAGGAATGAACAGATTTTACGAAAAAAAAGAATTTTATAAAACAAAGCTAGAAGAAAGAGCCGCAAGTTTTGATTGGGATGAGACAGCAAAAAAGTACCTAGATATCTATAATAATAGTTTAGAATGAAATACAAATTTTATACACATACCTTTTTAATTTATTGTTAATTCCATTCGTGTTTTATCACAAAGCCTGATTTTCAAACAGCAATGAAAGCATTAACTTTTCTTAATAAAATTATTACTTCTCCCTCACGATCTCTGAATAAACAGGCGGTACTAAAAGAGATATTTAATAAACCTCAGGACAACAAAGATGTTATTAATATATATCGTAGAGACCAGAACAATGCCGGAGATTTTTTCTGCGCACCTCATCATTACTTTGAAAATTTAAAAAATAAAATTTTGGATATTTATGATTATAAGTATACGAATAAAGAAATAACCAAGAACTGGATAGACGAAATTTCAGGAAACTCTTTAATTATAGGTGGCGGAGGATTATTGAACCGAAAAAGTTTTGAAAGACAAATGAAACTTTTCGAAAGACTAAATACCAAAGGCAAAAAAACAGTTATTTGGGGAGCCGGGCACAACTCTAAAAACACAAAAGATTTTCACAAAAGCCTTAATTATAATATCAATTCAAAAAAATTTGGGTTGGTTGGAACAAGAGACTATACTGCATCAAATAATTGGGTTCCATGTGTTAGCTGTCTGCATCCTCTTTTTGATCAAGTTTACAGTGAAAAAAGGGATATTGGAATCGTGTTTCATAAGAAAACAATGAAAAATCCCGCGGTTCTAAAAAAATTCAAGGAATTTGAACACACTTCAAACACAGCAAACCTTCATAAACTGATTGCATTCATCGGTAGTTCAGAAAAAATTATAACCGACAGTTATCACGTGATGTATTGGGCTATATTACTAAAGAAAAAAGTTGTGGTAGTGCCTAATTCCTCAAAATTTTTTGATTTCAAATATGCCCCTACGATATCTACTTTCGATAAAAGCATTGTTGACCTAAAAAAAACAGTTTCTTATTCTGGAGTACTTGAAGAATGCAGAGAAATAAACCATTCATTCGCAGATAAAGTTTTTAATTATTTAAACCTTTAGCAATTCATTTTTGCTTCCCCAAAAGTTTAAGTTGTAATTTTGCTGCTAAGAACAAAGCATAAATTGTAGATATTTAGGCCAACCCAAAAATTTTTATGACAATCCTGCACTTATCAGCTGTTAAATCTTGGGGCGGTGGTGGAAACCAAATCGAAAATTTATGCCATGAACTTTCCATATCTAACCCTGAAGTTAAGAATATTATTGTTGTTGCAGCAAAAGGAAAGTTTCATAACAGACTTCTAAAGAAAGAATTCAATTTTGATACCGTTCCCTTGGCTTTCAAAGTCGATCCACGAGCCATCTATAAAATTATAAAACTTTGCAAAAAAGAAAAAGTAGATATTATTCATATTCATGGTTCTACTTCTTTAACATTGGCAGTTATTGCTGATAAATTTTCAGATTTACCTCCCTTTATTTTTAGCAAAAAAATTTCTTTTCCTATAAAACAGAGAAAACAGACTCTGTTTAAATATAATTATCATAAGATCAAGAAGATTTTCTGTGTTTCAGAACATACAAATCAATTAATATATCCTGACATAATTGACAAAGATAAATTGATAACCATCTATCATGGAACGAGAACAGATAACAAAAATACTTTTACACCTTTTAAAATTAGGGGAAAACTCAAAATCCCTTCTCATTATTCTGTAGTAGGAAATATTGCAAATCATGATAAAGGAAAGAATTTAGAAACTTTTATTGATGTAGCGAACTACCTGATTAACAAGAAAGGGTTCAGAAATTTCCATTTCGTTCAGATTGGTTCCTTTTCTAAAAGGACGGAAACGCTAAAGAAAAAAATTAAAGTTCTACATTTAGAGGAGAATATAACTTTTTTAGGATACTTACCCGATGCTTCAAATTTCTTACCTCAATTTGATCTTTCCCTCATAACCTCCACTCATGAAGGTTTGCCTCAAGTTATCTATGAATCATTTTATTATAAGGTGCCAGTGGTGACCACCAATGCCTGCGGTATACCAGAAGCAGTAGAACACCAGAAAACTGGCTTGTTAGCAAATCCTCATGATTATGAAAAGCTAGGAAAGCACATTGTTAAAATAACTACTGATAATGAGATGCGGAATTCTTTAACCGCAAATGCTAAGCAAAAGCTACACGAGAAATTCACTACAGAAATAATGGCAAAAAATATGATTCAGGAATATAAAAAAGTACTCGATGGAAGATCTGAAAATTGAAATAGAAAACGCCTTAAATGTTCTTAAAAAAGGAGGAGTGATCCTCTACCCTACCGATACTGTGTGGGGAATTGGTTGTGACGCCACTAATGCTGAAGCAGTTGACAAAGTTTATGCTCTGAAAAAGAGAAACGAGGAAAAAGCATTGATTTGCCTTGTTTCAGATACAAGGATGCTGGAGCAATTTATTGAAGAAGTACCCTCAGCAGCTTACGATATCCTGAACCATTCCAATAAACCCACCACTATAGTTTATGATAGACCAATTAGAGTTGCCGATAACCTGGTGGGTAGTGACGATACTCTTGGAGTAAGGGTTACGAAAGATAAATTCTGCGAAAAACTCATTCGGAAATTAAGGAAACCCCTCGTTTCTACCTCTGCAAATATTAGTGGTGAAGAAACCCCACAATCTTTCTCTCAAATAAGTCCGGAAATTTTAAAAGGTGTGGACTATGTAGTAAATTTGTACCAGTCAAAAGGAACAACAAAACCATCAGCCATTATCAGGTTGAGTAATGACGGTATGGTAAAAATAATCCGGAAATAAAGGCCATTTTTAGATTGCCACTTATATACAAACGAGTGTTATGGATCCAAAAATGAAACTTCACAGGTCTTGATCACCTATGAGGCTTGTAGGAGTTGCAATGGATTTCCGGAAGATAAAATAAACGAAGTGAAGAATTATAAAGAGGCCCTGAAACATAAAATTTTTGATATCATTTCCCTTGCCGGTAAAGACCTGGACCTGGAGAGTTATGTGATTGGGGGCTTCGTTAGAGATTTTATCCTCGATCGCGGGGATGCAAAAGATATTGATGTTGTTGCAGTGGGCAGCGGAATTGAACTTGCCCGGCAGGTGTCAAAAAGGTTGTCTCATAAACCTAAAGTACAGGTTTTCAAAAATTACGGAACCGCCATGTTGCGGGCTTATGATCTTGAAATTGAATTTGTAGGAGCCCGCAGGGAAAGCTACAGCGAGGACAGTCGGAATCCGGTGGTGGAAAACGGATCTCTTGAAGACGATCAAAACCGCAGGGATTTTACCATAAATGCCCTGGCTTTAAGCCTTAACAAGGAAACTTTCGGAGATCTTCTGGATCCATTCAACGGACTTAAAGATTTACAGAATAAACTAATCCGTACTCCTCTCGATCCCGACGTTACCTATTCCGATGATCCATTAAGAATGCTCAGGGCCATAAGGTTTGCTTCTCAACTGAATTTCAGGATTGAAAAAGCATCTTTGGACGCTATCAGCAAAAACAGGGAACGCATCAAGATTATTTCCCGGGAGAGAATTGTGGAAGAACTTAATAAAATTCTTCTTTCTCCAAAGCCGTCGATTGGTTTTAGCCTACTTCATAACACCGGACTTTTAAAGCTGATCTTACCGGAGTTGACTGCCCTGGAAGGGATTGATGAAATTGAAGGACAGCGTCATAAAGACAATTTCTGGCACACACTGGAAGTGGTGGACAATATTTCTGAAAACACCGATGATCTTTGGCTGCGATGGGCCGCCTTGTTACACGATATTGGCAAGGCACCCACGAAGAAATTCGATAAAAAAATAGGCTGGACCTTTCACGGGCATGAATTTGTAGGCGCAAAAATGGTGTACAAACTTTTCAAACGCCTTAAAATGCCCTTGAATGAAAAAATGAAGTTTGTCCAGAAAATGGTATTGATGAGTTCCCGGCCAATTGTGCTTTCCCAGGACATAGTGACCGACTCGGCTGTAAGAAGACTCATTTTTGATGCGGGCGAAGATATTGAGGGATTGATGACCTTGTGTGAAGCAGACATTACCACGAAAAATCCAAAGCGCTATAAGAAGTACCACAACAACTTTCAGCTGGTACGGCAAAAAATGAAAGAAGTTGAGGAGCGCGACCATGTACGGAATTTTCAGCCGCCGGTATCGGGGGAAGAGATCATGGAAACTTTTGGAATCAAACCTTCAAGGGAAATCGGAATCATCAAAGATGCTATTAAAGAAGCGATTCTGGAGGGAGAAATTCCGAATGAATACGATGCGGCGAGGAATTTTATGCTCAAGAAAGGAAAAGATATTGGATTAAAACCCGTTACTTAACGATGCTATTTATGCCCGAAAAGGCAAGTTTATATTACTTCAATGAAAGACAATAAAAAGGTTGTTTACTGGCTGTTTACCGGCTGTTTCCTAATTTTTGTGATGGTTATTGTAGGCGGGATTACGAGGCTTACACATTCAGGTTTATCGATCTCAGATTATAAATTGATCAGTGGTACGATTCCACCATTAAATGAAGAAGAATGGATCGCAGAATTTGAACATTACAAGCAATTCCCGGAGTACCAAAAATTACATTTTCATTTTGACCTTGAAGATTTTAAGGATATCTATTTCTGGGAGTGGCTGCACAGGTTCATTGGCCGTTTTATAGGGATTGTATTTATCATTCCGTTTTTGTACTTCCTTTTTACAAAGCAGATGTCCAGATCAACAATAAAAAAATCAATGGTCCTGCTCTTTTTAGGTGGTTTCCAGGGATTTCTTGGCTGGTACATGGTAAAAAGCGGACTCGTAGATATGCCGGCGGTTAGCCATTATCGCCTGGCCATGCACCTTACCACCGCATTTCTCACCTTTGCCTATGCTTTTTGGGTTGCGTTGGATCTGATTTATCCAAAGCGAAAAGAAATCAATAAAAAGTTCCGAAACATTATCAGAGTCGGACTGGTCATTTTGCTTATCCAGATTGTTTGGGGAGCATTTGTTGCAGGTCTCGATGCCGGCTGGATTCACAATACCTGGCCCACGATGAATGAAGGAAAATGGATTCATGAAACGGTTTATATTGAGCAAAATCCGGTGTGGAAGAATTTCGTAGAAGGAAAAAGCGGGGTTCAGTTCATACACCGCTATATGGCATACATCGTGGTAGGATTTATTTTCTATATCTGGTACAAATCAAGAAGCATGGCCTTAACCCTTCCGCAGCAAAAAGGGATCAATGCATTGCTCATTTTAGTCTTTGTACAATTTATTTTAGGGGTCCTTACCTTAATCTATGCCGTACCGGTTTGGCTGGGGGTTGCGCACCAGGTAGGGGCATTTTTCCTGCTTACAGCGATGACATATACCTTACATAGATTTAGCAGATAGCATCTATTTCTCATCTAAATTGGTATCTTTGCAATCCAAATTTTTACAATTATGCTTTACAGATTCAGAGTAATTCTTGATGCAGAGGAAGATGTATTCCGGGATATAGAAATAATGTCTGATAACACCCTGGAGGATTTCCATAACTCCATTTTGCAGTCGTTTGGTTTCGACGGAAATGAAATGGCATCATTTTACATTAGCGATGATGAATGGAACCAGGGAGAGGAAATTTCACAATTTGATATGGCCGAAGGAGGCAGCTCCATTCGCCTGATGGATGAAACTACACTGGATGATGTAGTTTCTGAATCTCAGACCAAATTACTCTACGTGTATGATTTCCTAAGCATGTGGACCTTCATGGTGGAGCTGGCTGAAATTGCAGAACCCGAACCAGGAATGGATTATCCAAACCTCATGTTTGTTCACGGACAATTGCCAACCAGTGCGCCCGAAAAAGATTTCGTTGCAGAAAAAGACGATGACCTCATTGGTTTTGATGACGATCTTGACATCGATGATTTCGATGACCTGTCTTTTGACGAGAACTGGAATTAAATCCCGTAGTCATTCTAATTGAAAATGTTTATTTTCGGTTAATTACTTTTGCACCTTTTTCAATAAACCTATCCCGTAGTTTCATATAATTACGCCTGTTCTTTCTCTGCCAAATATTGGAAAGAGAAAAAGCAGGAACCTATATCCGAATATTAAAACCAGAATTCTTATATGATCAACTTGTATAATGCCCAGATCGATTCCCTTTCGATTCACCGAGTGGGGAACAAAAGCAGAAATGAAAATATTTTTCTTTCTGCACAGCCTTTTCAGTTAAACGACGAGATCACTCCGCTCATCAAAGAATATTTCCTGAAATCTTTCAGGGAAAAAGAAGAAAATTATTTTCAGTTTACCAATGAAGTAGATGTGGAATTCAATCCGCTTTACGAAATTGCGAACAAGATTTTTGACGATCCAAAAGACATTCACGCGCAGTCAAAAAAAATCACTACGCTGTTGTTTGAGCAGTCTGCACATCCGCACATTAAGAGTGGTGAAGTGTATGTGGTTTATTTCGACAATGTAATGCTGGACAATGAAAAGACCTCTGCCATCGGAATCTTTAAATCTGAATTAAAGCATGATTTCCTGCAGTTCCGGGAGAAGGAAACCATCCTGGAAATGATCGTACAACAGGGAATAAACCTGAGCAAACTGGATAAAGGAGCACTTATTTTCAACAAGAACAGGGCTGAAGGCTACAAGATCCTTTCGGTAGATTCAAATAAATACGACACAAAATACTGGCTGGAGAATTTTCTCGGAGTTGATGTGTTGGCAGATGAGAATTATAACACCAAAAAGTATCTGAAGTTCTGCCAGAATTTCGCCAAAGACGTGGTCCTTCCTGCTGAAGATAAAAAGGAAGAGGTCATGTTTATGAACCGAAGTGTAGATTACTTTGCCAAAAATGACGATTTTGAAGAATCTGCATTTTTAAATTCAGTAATAGACAATCCGGATCTTATTCCCGAATTCCAAAACTATAAAACTGAAAAAGCGCCGAAATACAAGATCGAGGACCTCACTAACTTTCCCATTTCAAACTCAGCTGTTACGGCAGCCAGAAAATCGATTAAAAACCATATAATCCTGGACACCAATATTCAGATTAAAATGGATTTCATCAACCCGGAATCTGCTGAAAAATATGTAGAGAAAGGCTGGGATGAAGAGCGCCAGATGTATTACTATCTTGTTTATTTTAATAAGGAGCAGAAGAGTTAAAACATAAAAAATCCGCTTTTGTTCTCCTTTATTAAAGCCGAACCAAAGCGGATTTTTTGTTAAATTTACAATACGTATCTACTTGAAAATCATATTGATAAACTAAGAGGACTTTGTAGCGAACATAAAGTTAAAAAAATGTACTTGTTTGGATCAGCTTCAAAAGGTAACTTTTCCGAACAGAGTGATATGGATTTCCTAGTACGGTTTAAACCAATTGAACTAGCAGAATACTTCGAAAACTATTTGAATTATAAAGAGAACCTAAAAAATCTTCTTGGCAGGGAAATAGAACTCGTATAAGAACGAACTTTAAAAAACCCAATCTTAATAAAATCCATTAATCAATCTAAGCAATTGGTATATGGATGAAAGAATATTAAAATGGCTATTCGACACCAAAATTGCTATAGAAGAAATAAACAGCTATTTTGAGAATTCAGAAATAGATTTTGTAGAATATAAACAACATTTAATGCTTAAAAGAGCTGTTTAAAGAGATCTGGAAATAATAGGAGAAGCCATGAACCGGGTGATTACACGAGATCCAACATTTTTAATAAAAACACCAAATGCAAAAATCAATAATTAGTTTAAGAAATCAGGTAATTCATGGGTACGACAATGTTTCAGACGAAAATACTGGTCTATTTTAATAAATCATCTTCCGAAATTAAGAGGTGAAATAAAAGTTTTAATCAGCAGCATGTCCTAGTAGCATCAAAAGGATGAAGAAAGAATTATTAGGTAGTTCTTTTCCGAAGTATAGTCAGTAGAAAACTGATCACACCAGCCGCTTCATGTTCACATCTTCATAATTGCGTTTGACAAAATCCAATGCGGTTCTCAGGATTTGTCCCATGGAGCGCGCTCTTTTAAACTTCATATCATTTGAAAACTCATAAAGCTCCTTCCGGAGCTTTTGTACATTAGCTTCGGTAGAGATCTCGTCGTTGAGAATACATCTCATCAATTCTTTGTAACGGCTTTGGGCATTGATGATCCTTTTAGCCAGAAGAGAGCGTTCCTCCTTGCGGTATTGCTCTATGGAAGATTCCTGAAGTTTATCTGCCACCAGCTTTACCATTGGAAAGTTTTCTTTAAAGAACTGTGGCCGGTAAATTTTTAAACTCCCTTCATACGATTGCTGATCGAAATCTATGGCACGTATCTGGTACTCCACGTGGTCAAAATCGTGCGTTGGAATAATCACATAATTATAGGATCGCATATCTCCTAACAAGCGAATAGTACAACGCTCATTAAATTTCACAAACTGCTTTGCTATCTGGGTTTTTGCCCGGTTATCACACTGCGGAAGCTCATCTTCTATAAAAACATCCCCGGGAATTCCGGCAATATGCTCTTCGATGAGCGTATCCCTGTACACAAGAAAGTTAATTCGGTGAGGGGAAAGTATATGCTCAAATTCAAGTCCGTAAATACGGGAGGCATCTGCTTTTTTTACATAAAAATAGGTGAAGCTATCGTTCAGGACATTCCTGATCTTTACACGAAAGGGTTTGGAGTTTCCGAAGGTGCAGTAATCGATGGCATCCACATTCAGGAATTCCAGCGAATCATCACTACCGTCGGAATGCAGTATCGTATAAACCTTTTTCAGACTTATATCTATGTCATCCCTTTCATAATCGGGATAGTAGCAGCGAACCCAAAAAGTATCTTCGTCATGTTGGTCATACACCACAATAGATCCTGAAAACCTTAACAGATCATCATAAAAAACGGGAATTTTAATATTGCGGTTATATTTTGCCAAATACTTATGAAACCTATCATTGACAGGGAATGATGGCTTCTTTTTGGACATTAATTTTTCTTGCATACCCGTTGATTTTCCTCAAAAATAACACTTCTTTTCTATTCGCCCTGTAACAAAACGTTAACTTGGACGTCAAATGTTAAAAACCAACCTCTTATTTTGGAAACAATTCTTACTATAAATAATCTCACGAAAAGATTTGGCCCTATTACAGCTGTAAAGGATCTTTCTTTTACTATCGAAAAAGGAAATGTTTATGGCATTTTGGGCCCTAACGGAAGCGGAAAATCCACCACTCTTGGTATCGTATTGAACGTGGTAAATAAAACCAGCGGAGACTTTCAATGGTTTGAGGGAAATGAATCCACTCATGATGCTTTAAAGAAAGTCGGTGCCATTATTGAGCGGCCGAATTTCTATCCATACATGACTGCGGCCCAAAACCTGAAACTGGTTTGTAAAATAAAAGATGTTTCTCCCGATAAAATTGATGAAAAGCTGGAAATAGTCGGATTGCTGGATCGAAAAAACAGCAAGTTCCGAACATTTTCTTTGGGTATGAAACAGCGGCTGGCCATTGCCTCTGCCCTACTCAACGATCCTGAAATCCTCATCCTGGATGAACCCACCAACGGATTGGATCCGCAGGGAATCCACCAGATCAGGGAAATCATAACTAAAATAGCAGGACTGGGAACTACGATCTTGCTGGCTTCACATTTACTGGATGAAGTGGAGAAAGTCTGTACCCATGTAGTGATCATCCGGAAAGGTGAAAAATTATATAGTGGTCGCGTAGACGAAATGAATGCCAGCCACGGATTTTTTGAACTAAAAGCATCTGATTTCGCAAAACTCGAAGAATTGCTTAAAAACCATCCCTCGATAGGAAAAATCGTTCCAAAAGAGAATTGCCTTACTGCCTTTTTAGATGAACCTATGGAACCTGAAACCCTCAACACTTATTTGTTTGAGCATGGCCTTGTCCTGTCCCAACTGGTCAAGCGAAAAGAGAGCCTGGAGGAACAATTTTTACAACTAACCAACCAAATTCCTGCTTAATGTTACGATTACTCGCTATAGAATTCCATAAACTGCGCTTTAGCAGATCGGCCAAAATACTGGTCACTACCTATTTCATTTTAATCACATTTATTGCACTTATCGCCTCCATTGAATTCAGTTTTGGAGGAGCTACTTTTCGGGTGGCAGATCAGGGGATCTTTAATTTTCCTTACATCTGGCACTTCAACAGTTATGTTGCAGCCACTTTAAAACTATTCCTGGCAATCGTGATCGTTTCCATGATGTCGAACGAATACAGCAACAGAACATTAAAACAGAACCTGATCGACGGAATGAGCAAAAAAGAATTTGTGGTCTCCAAATTCCTTACGATAGTAGGTTTTGCACTACTTTCAACGATCTTTCTTTTTATAGTCTCCCTGATTTTAGGTTTGTCTTTTTCAGATTTCACAGAAGTTTCCATCATTTTTTCAGACATGGAGTACCTCCTCGCCTATTTCATTAAACTCACCGGATTTTTTACTTTTTGCATGTTCCTGGGGGTTTTGGTAAAACGATCGGCTTTCGCACTGGGTTTTCTGTTTATCTGGTGGATTTTTGAAAGCATTGTCAACGGATTATTACGCTGGAAGATCTTTAGGGGAGGGGAAACAGCAGATAATATTGTTCAGTTTTTTCCACTGGAATCTATGGCTATTTTGGTAAGAGAACCATTTTCAAGGCTTAATGCAGTGCAAACAGCGGCAACGCAATTAGGTTCAGAATTCAGTAAAGATTACGCCATCCACTGGTATCAGTTATTGGTCGTGATTATCTGGACAGCCATATTTGTGTACCTGTCGTATGCTTTACTGAAAAAAAGGGATCTATAGCCAACTTTTGCTTAAAAGCACGAAATCACAAACCTTTAATTAACCTGATTATAACTTATTTACAACTGCAGGTAGTTTGAATAGGCAAGAATAATCCTTATTTTTACAGGCTATAGAAAAGCCTCATGAAATTCAGCGTAAAATCAGATTTTAAACCTACCGGAGACCAGCCACAAGCCATCAAAAAGCTTGTGAATGGGATTGAAACCAATGAACGTTATCAAACCCTTCTCGGGGTTACGGGATCGGGTAAAACCTTTACTGTTGCCAATGTTATTGAAGAGGTGCAGCGGCCAACCCTGGTCCTTGCCCATAACAAAACACTGGCAGCCCAGTTATATTCAGAGTTTCAGCAATTCTTCCCCGATAATGCGGTGGAATATTTTGTGAGTTATTACGACTACTATCAGCCGGAAGCCTTTATTCCCACTTCGGGAACTTATATTGAGAAAGATCTCTCCATAAACGAGGAGATCGAGAAATTACGGTTAAGCACCACCTCTTCCCTTCTCTCCGGAAGAAGGGATATCATTGTGGTAGCATCGGTTTCCTGCCTCTACGGGATTGGGAACCCGGTGGAATTTAAAAAGAATGTAGTTTCCATTCAGAAGGATATGGAGATCTCCAGGACCACACTGCTCCACAAGCTGGTGCAAAGTTTATATTCCCGGACTGAAGCTGAATTCAATCATGGTAATTTCAGGATAAAAGGGGACACTGTTGATATTTTCCCAAGTTATGCGGATAATGCTTTCCGAATACATTTTTTTGGGGATGAAATTGAGGAAATTGAAGCTTTTGATCCTGCCACCAACGAAGTGCTTGAAAAATACGACCGTCTGAATATTTATCCGGCAAACATGTTTGTTACTTCGCCCGATGTTTTACAGGGAGCCATCCGGGAAATTCAGGATGACCTCGTAAAACAGGTTTCGTATTTCCAGGATATTGGTAAGCATCTGGAAGCAAAAAGACTGGATGAGCGAACGAATTTTGACCTGGAAATGATCCGTGAACTGGGTTATTGCTCCGGAATTGAAAACTATTCCCGCTATCTCGACGGAAGAATGCCGGGCACGCGTCCTTTCTGCCTGCTTGATTATTTCCCCGATGATTTTTTAATGGTGGTAGATGAAAGCCACGTTACCATTCCACAGGTACATGCCATGTATGGTGGTGACCGTTCGAGGAAAGAAACCCTGGTAGATTACGGTTTCAGACTTCCGGCAGCAATGGACAACCGTCCGTTAAAATTTGAGGAGTTCGAGGCACTTCAGAATCAGGTAATCTACGTCAGTGCAACTCCGGCAGATTATGAACTTCAGAAAACAGAAGGCTTGTACATTGAGCAGGTAATTAGACCGACAGGACTACTGGATCCGGTAATTGAGGTCCGACCAAGCCTGAACCAAATCGATGATTTGATCGAGGAAATGCACCTTCGGATAGAAAAAGATCAACGGATATTAGTAACCACCCTTACCAAAAGAATGGCCGAAGAACTTACAAAATACCTCTCCCGAATCAACATCCGTTGTCGCTATATCCATAGTGACGTCGATACCCTTGAACGTGTGGAAATTATGCAGGATCTTCGAAAAGGAATTTTCGACGTGCTGGTTGGAGTGAACTTATTGAGGGAAGGACTGGATTTACCGGAAGTTTCCCTTGTAGCTATTCTTGATGCAGATAAAGAAGGATTTTTACGGAGTAACAGATCGCTTACTCAAACTATAGGAAGGGCGGCACGCCACCTGGAAGGAAAAGCTATTATGTATGCTGACAGGATTACGGACAGCATGCAGAAAACAATAGATCAAACCAATTACCGACGCGAGAAACAAATGAATTACAACACGAAAAACGGCATTACTCCTACCGCTTTAAAGAAATCCTTTGAGAACTCTCTGGTCAAGAAAAAAGTAGAGCCTTATGAAGTGGACATTGCCCCAACGTTAAAAGCTGCGGAAAAAGAAACAGCCTATTTCAGTAAAGATCAGTTAGAAAAACGAATCAGGGAAAAACGAAAGGCTATGGAAGCTGCTGCAAAAGATCTTGATTTTATGGTAGCTGCAAGGCTTCGGGATGAGATCAAGATGCTTCAGGAGAAAGTTCAGGAAGCAAAATAAAATTTCAACATTTACTATAGTAAATTACGGACTCTTAATTAAATAGTTTTTAATACATTTATTTCACCCTCCTAAA
>JACLAD010011628.1_pt1 | contig 20798 bp, 8 predicted proteins | sample 8027901 | NCBI WGS metagenome assembly JACLAD01 (sample SAMN15725071, study PRJNA655200) | protist metagenome | isolation source: fluorescence activated cell sorting (FACS) single amplified genomes of... | place: Spain: Blaines Bay Microbial Observatory, Mediterranean Sea | collected 2016-07-05 | reverse complement strand
CATCATCTTCCTCATCGACACTTTGTAAAGGGCTTTCACCACGTTTTATGCTTAATAATAAATTATCACCTTCTCCAATACTAGATGTACCATTAGATAAAGTCGCTTTCATTAGCTTAAACATTTCTAATGAACTTTTTTGTTCCTTCTGGCTTAATTCAATTAATTTCGCTCTTGAATTTCTTATAACGTTGGTGACTCTTTCTTCTATTAATTCAAGTGAATCGGTAACAAGTACATGTGGGTCTTCATATTCATATCTATCTTTTATATTACCATTTTCAGGAAGTGTAATACCGTTTTTTATATTATCCCAAATATCTAAATACATTGTTTCACGTTCTATGCGAATACGATCCATTTGACTTTCAGCTGCTTCAATCATCAATTTTAATTTTGATGATAATGCTTCATTTTCATCAATTACCGTAGTTAAACGTTTCACTGTTGGAGATGTTTGAATATTTGATAATGGTGGCAATTCAATCCTCCCATTAGTTTCATCCGCACGTTTTTCATTACCCTCTTTAATTGAATTGAACGTGCCTTTTAACTTGTCCGTCGGCAAAACAGAATATTTATTTGTTTGTGATTTAGTTTCATCATCACTATTGTGTTTCAAAAGCTTTTGTGATGATCGTTTTCGTACCATATCCCTTTTCTCTTTTTCTTTCAATTTTTCTAATCTTTTCCTATCAAGACCAAGAATAGTTGACAGTCTTTTTTTAACCTTGGGACTTGCTTTTCCAATAAAATGGAGGAAACGATGTTTATATTTTCCTATTAAATATTTCAAACGATCTACTATCATATCTTGTTCTTGGTTTTCTTTCTTTTGTTTAATTCGCTCTTTTACAGTTAAATACTCTTCACTAACAATGGTTAAAAACATAGAAAACGCTATGATACCGACAATAAATAAATATGAATAAAACAACATTGGGCCTACCACTCTATTTCCTTTCATTATATCATCCATTTCAGGGAAATCACCAAGCATAGTATAAAGTAAAGTCCCAAACGCATTCCATAAATTTCTAAATTTATCTGAATGTGCAGCAAATGTCGAGACAAACGCAACTGAATACCCTCCGGTTAAAACTATGATGATAATCATAAAATAGCATAAAGTATCTACAGCTTCATTCAGTGTTTCAATCAACATACTTAAGTTCGGGCTTATTTGTAAATATTTAAAAACTTTGAACGTGCAAATAACAATGACAGCAGAATAAATCCAATTTCCTAAATTAGATATATAAACATATTCTTGAAGTGGAATGTAAGTGGAAATATCCAGTTTTTCATCGTCACCAATACTCTTCGATTCCAATATCCATAAATAGATTGTATAACTCTGTGTTAACATCAGCATGAAATAATTGAGTAAATCCAAATAATTCCATACAGATGCAAAATAGGCTTTACTTCCTAAATCATACCATTCAGTAACTTCAATGTATGTATAGCCGAGACACATGATAGTTATGGCAGCCTCGAGCATAATTTTTGATACCTTTGATCCTATAGGTTCGCCATTTAAGAAATTGCAAGAGTCGAGATGAAATGTTGGGACTATTCCACCAGTATTTAAAAACTCAAACATTAATCTGACAGTCATTATAGTATTTGTTGAGGGATTATACACTGCAAATTCGACAAACAGTATACGAGTGGAATCATCAAACCATTCTGACGCCTCTAAGGCTTTCATTTTATTTTTTGCATTGGCACCATCATTGTATAAAAAATCACAAAAGTAACCAATACCACTGGGATACTGTGTTCTTTCGTCATGTGACCAATAACTGTTTCCAATCCCTTTTTCTTCGTGGCTGTATTGAAAACAGCTACTCATATTGTAACGCGTAATATCTGAATTATTTCTCGTGTCAATGTCCCTTGTTCTTGGTTTGTTTGCTAGTTTTTCTTGGTTGAATAAAACGTCTGTTATAAAATAATTTGTCACTCTATCGTACCATATTTCATAATTTTCAAAACACGCTGGTGGTTTGTTATTCTTATCAGTAAATTTTAAATGTGAACATGTACTAGCTTCATTTTGCAATGATTCCTGTGAAACCCGCAATTGACGTAATCGTACACCACCTATTAAGTAATTTGATCTATATGCCTTTCCATAGCATGCATCATTTTCTGCATTTGTTTTTGAATAGCAATCTTCCGGAAATAAGTTGCCAACAAAAGGACCTTGTAAAAATTGCCATAGCTCTTCTTCCGTTGCCACATCTGGCATTGATTTATATATATGCGTATCTTCAACTAAAAATTCCTCCTCGACAATCAAATCTCGCATTAAATGTTTCATGTCAACTATTTCAAAGTGCGGCGTTCTAGCACTAGCAAAAGTAATAATTAAGATATAGAAGACTAAATAAACAATCATATCAAACAATGCATCTTTATGCTTTAGCATGGTTTGAAATTTTTCACGGGCTTCTCTTCCTAATTTTTGTGCCTTCCAACGCATTTGTATTGTTTCGGCAGCAACCGAACATCGACGATAGAACGTTTTGCCGTTTTTAGGATCTTTCATTTTTTGCAATAACCAACTATCCGGTTGATGTTTTTTCAAATGTCTTATACTACGCATTCGTTGTATATCATGTTTTCTTGCTATTTGTTTATCCTCTTGCGCAGCTTGTAAATTTAAATTAAGATATGTTCGCTTCATCCTTTCATCTGTATTTAATCTACGAACGGGCATATTTTTAACTGCCAATGTTGATGTATTTTGGCTCATATTATTGTATATGACACAATGAAAATAATATTTGATGCAATTTTGTTGTGTGTATATATATATATATATATCTGTGTACCAAAAACAAAACTTAAATTTGTTATATAATCTTTGGGGTATATAAATATCTTCTTTTTATCTAAGTTCTATATTCATCAAGCATGTATTGATGTCTATATACAATGATTTATTCATTTTTCGTTTAAAGGATTTGTCATAAATGGTGTGACTCATTTTTACCAACGTAAAAATAATAAAAAAAGCCCACAACACCTATTTTAATGATATCCAATTTAAGGATTTTTATTTGATTGTGTGTTTTTTTGGTTTTAGTTTGAACATAATAAAGTAGAGAACATAATAAGTACAAAATATTAGTATACCATTTTGATAGCAAAAGACCAATATTATTATTATAAGCTCTGCCGGATTTGCCTAAATCCGTCATTTTGGGCTTTGTTACAGGCCCATATGGACACAGCAGGGCCTACCATTTTCCAAATTTCCATTTTTGGAAGTTTTAATTTTTAATTGTCCTATGTTTTATTATCTACACAATTCTACCTAGAAATGCACTTCCTTTATTCAAGAAAATTGTTCCCCACAACTTCGATTATTTTTTTGTGTTGATGGAAAAAGATATTCCAACTATATATACATACTAAATGTATCAATTTATGATCTATATATATCTAACATATCTTGGAAAAAGGCAATTGCAAAAACAGTGAAGTAATGTCACATAAACTTGGTTTTTATGTTTGAAAATGAATATGGATGAAGGTTTTTAGTAATATGACCTCACCTTTACACTTAAAAGTTGATTATGGATCATCTTCTACCTCTATGATTCAAAAAAAACGAAAATCAAGTGAAATTGAACGTTCTAGCAATAATAATACTAATATTGCACCAAATGTGTATGACATTTTACAAGCTAGATCAAGCTTAGATGGTTATACATCACTTGCTCATGTTTATCATAGTCACCATTGTCCATGTGGAATACAGTTTAACAATATAAATAAACTTTCATATAATCGTACCAACTCTGGAATTTGCTTGAGACTTGCTGAATATTTCTATGCACATGGAATTACAACTGGTACAAAATACATAGTTATTCATACTCCAGCAAAATGTAAAGATGAATATAATTCTTGGAAAAAAATACAGGCAGTTGGAGATGTGCGTCGACGTCAGCAATTAGAAAGACGTTTCTTAGCAAATGATTATTATGCTAAAGTTTTAAAAATTTTAAGTTGCAAATTTAATGATATTTTTAATAATATTGAAACACTTGGGACAAGAGCAAAATATAGTTTGTGCGCTCACCATTTTCATGAAAAGATTTGGTATGAAATAGTCAAGCAAACAAATTCAGTTGGAAAAAATGGTATTGCACTAAAAGATGCTGCAGCTGTAGTGATACCACTAAGTTTGATTAAAGCAGAAGATGTCACAGAAATGTCGGATCATTATCATTCGCCAAAAGGTGGCTATTATGCATTACCAACTATGTCAAAAATAGAAATATTTGATAAAGTTTTGACATTACATCATGGCAATCAAATTTTTAGTATTATATTAAACAAAAAATTTCGCAAAGTGACACCAAAAGTTGACAATAAACATGAAAATGATGGAATATCACCAAAACATACTGGCAAAATATATGTTGAAACAATTCATGATTTAGAAAGACAACTTTCTGAAATGCGTGCGGAAATGGAGAGATTGAAGAGGGAAAATAAAACTTTTAAAAATACTTTAGAAACACCTAATTTAGATGTTTTTTCTGGTATTTGTAGAAGATCTTTATTTTCCTCCTCCTACCACAAAAAAAATCCGGACTTTATCAAATTCTTTGGTGTTGGATCATGCCCGTCATATGAATCGTTGCTGTGGTTCACCAACTGTACACTGGGTGTACTCTTGGAGGATGGTGTTCTTGATGTATCATTAGATAATGATAAATATGCCAGTACTACCACCCCCTTGCCTCCAATTACAGAAACAGAGAAAGCACTAGCTTGCTTGTTGTATATGCGTAAATTTCCAACAACATTAGATATAGCAGCAATATTCAATGTGCATCACCAACGTGTATCTGAATGGATCAGAAAATATATTCCATTATGGGGGAAAGTGGGCAAACTTTTGTCCACAATCCCCATAAACGCTGAATATTTGGATAGTGTATGCCCGCCTGTCTACAAAGCAACAGGATGGGAACATGCAGCATTCCTGTTAGATGGCAAAGACACATTAATTGACACTCCACGTTTAAATAGTTGTTTAAAAGTGTGTTGCTGGTCTAATAAGATGAAGGCCAGTGCAATTCGTTATTTAAGCTGGTCAGCACATCGTGGGCTGTCGTTTGCACATACCCGTGTGTATTTAGCACGTGTGGTGGAACAAAAGCTATGTGAGTTGTATGGCCCTTTCATGACCATGCTGATGATAGGGCGCGGCATTTTAGTTGACAAGGGATTCGATGGCATCAAACGATACAACTACAATTTGAATGATACATTTTCTCCACATTTTTTGCGTGGAATTAAACAATTTAGCACTGGTGCCTTAGCCTATGATGAAATCATTAAAAAACTTCGGTATACATGTGAAGTATTTTTCTCCCGTGTCATTACATTGAATATTTTAAAAGATAGAATGGCATTCCATCATTTAAAATATGCAAATGATTTGGTAAATTGGGGTCATGCAGTTGGAAATTTAGGTGGTGCATTATGCGGTGAAAAAATTACATGGGCAGATATTGGTGTGGACAAGGAAATACATCAATAAAGATCCATGGTGCATGCAACATTATATGATATATGTACATAAAATAACTTTTATTATGAATATTTGTAGTTTATTACATTTTGTACAAAATATACATATTTTATTTCATGTAAACTAAATTATATTTTATCAGTAGGCCTATATATTTTTATATATGTGTGCAGTGTATGCCATAGTATTTAATGGTATGTATATTTTAAGGCAATTGGCACATCACATCGCTTTCAATTGCTTTAAGTTTTGCCAAACCATTCCAATTGTACTATAGGCTAAAATGGTCTTTAAGTACAATAATATTTGTATAGTATTATGTACTTAAAGTATACCAAAAAAGAGTACGATTTATATAGGATAATGGTATATCGACCTGTAGCAAAATTGCCATGCCTTTGCAAAAACTTTACACAGGGACCAATATTTCTGTCTTAACTCATTATATGCACTACGTATTCAGATGTGCAACTACAGCAAGTACGTATTTAGAGGTGCATTTTTTTTTTAATATTTTGAGGATATCAAAGAAAAAAATAAATGTTACGCTTGTTTTACTTTATATTCAATGTTTAAATCCTTAAAAATGAAAAGTAAAAAGCCCGTGGGCTTATTTGAAAGCAGGTGTCATTTTTTATTGGCAGCTTTTTGTGGAAAGATGTAAATCCACCCAAAAATACAGTACAAATAACATTAAATATTTTAGGTTGTAATAGGAAAAGGCTTGGAAAGGACGCATGGATGGTCCAAATAACAGGCAATAGCATTGAACACAATTTTTTTTACATATACCGTGGAATCCTGGAATGAGGAAACCGCAAAACGAGGACACATCAACTCTACAAACTATCACATTCTAACAAATTCTCCAAACCCGTATGCATTATATTTACATTAGAAGGTGTCAATCAAAATAAAATAGCTATAGTATTTGTTTTTTGGACCAACTGGCCAACAAAAAAAAAGAGGGCAGCCTTATTAGTAATAATCAAAAAAGGAGAAGAAAATAACAATAGTAGTATTGTACAGCATACTATACCATTTATTAAATAATAAATAATACTATTATAAATTTAAAAAGATAATAAGATGTTGATATACATTACGAATATATATGATATCAACAACGTAACCACAAGAGATAAAGTTTTCCCTTATATAAAAATATATTTATAACAGAAACAATTATACATATATTCAATTAAGGATGAAGATTACAATATTTCTATTTGCAATATCAATATTTTTCGTTTCTAGCCAAGTTCATGCGAGCCTATTGCGGGCAAATGCTGGATGGTTAGGTGAGTTTAATCCAGTTCGAGTTCGAGAATCAGATAAACCAACTAGTGTAAAAGTTGATTCGCCTGATAATGCCATGAGAGATTGTGGAGATGCTTGCAATGCAGGTAAAGCATATCATAATTGTCCGCCACATATTTATACTGGATGCGAAAAAATGTATGTGAAAGGATATATACAACCTGATAGGAAGACGTGCAGTACGATAAAACCGAAATGTCCAACTGTAGACATACCTAAGCCTGTTCCTTTTAGACCCCTTCCAGTTCAACCAGCTCCCGTGGTAGAACCGAAAGAAACAGAAGAGAAAGAAGAGCCATTACCACCACAAGAGCCGATAACGCAGCCACCAAAGGAAGTTTATGTCCCGGTACCTGTTCCAGTTAAAGAAGAAGTTGTTAAAGAAGTTGTTAAAGAAGTTAAAGTTCCAGTTAAAGAAGTAGTTATTAAAGAAGTTAAAGTTCCAGTTAAAGATGAAAAAGAAGAAGAACCAGAAAAGCCAGAAAAGCCAGAAAAGCCAGAAAAGCCAGAAAAAATCGATCCGTGCTCAAATGTGGTGTGCCCAAAGAGTAAACATTGTCATCCACTTCTGGAGAAAAAAATACCAATGAAAAAGTTACCGTGTTGCGCGCAAGCGTTTAAATGCATTTTAAAGCCTCGTGAATGCAACCTGAACACACACAAATTGGTCAATGGTAAATGTGTACCGAATAAAAAATCAGAATGTTACGACCATTCTTGTTCTAAAAAAATGCCAAATTGCGATTGGAAAAAAGGTTATAAAGAGATCGCAATTGACCGGAACAAAAATGCGCCTACAATTGAAGGGCGTTGTTGCACACGGTTTGAATGCAAGCAAGTTGGATTACCAGTACCTGAACCAAAACCTGCTACGCAAGAATGTGATGCTTACAAGTGCCCTAGTGAAACCAGCCCATGTAAAGGGCGTGGTATGGATACGAAAATTATCGAAGCAACAGAAACTGCAGATACGGTTCGTGGTCGTTGCTGCCCGGCGTATGAATGTGTTAAACGACCACCCCCACCATGTGGAACTCCGTGTGACTGGAATCCTTGTCCAAAAGGACATTTATTCAAAAGTAAACAACATCGTGAGACGAAGGAGCAAAATGGTCTAAAGTGGCTGATTATAAAAACAGAAAAAATTAGGTGTAGAGACAAACATACTGTTGGATATATTCAGCGCGATGGTAAATGTGGTGAAAGAAAACCAAAATGTTTTGGTAATGAATGTTCCGACCATTCGTGTTCTAAACATATGCCTTATTGCGAAAAGGATGGTATGGACACCAATACTATTCCCCCACGTAAGGATGGCAAGACAGTTGAGGAGCGTTGTTGTAACCAGTACGAATGTACGAAACCTCCTACATCGTGTGGAAAGCCTTGCACGTACAACCCTTGCCCAACAAATAGATTTCATAAGAAAATGAAATCTCATAAAGATTTTGCGTCAAAAGGGTTAGATTGGGAACAAGACAACACCGTTGAAATTTTGTGTTTCAAAAAACATGTTCATGGATATTTGCAACGTGACGGCAAAACGTGCCGTAAGACCAAACCAATATGTTTTGGACCACCAGTAAAAATAAATCCAGAAAAAGACGAGCCAGGCGATCCAAAGCCAAAGCCGTTTGATGAGGAGAAGCCAGAGGATCCAACACCGCAAAATCCACATCCGGAGAAACCAAAACCATTGCTTCCAAAACCGGTTAAACCTAGCGTTGAAAAGCCAGTATTTGGCAGGAAGGAAACTGCAGAGGAAAAACGTGCTAGACGTAGTGCAGGGTTAAAAGCTGCAAGAAAAGCAAAAGCTGGCAAAGTTTCCAAAGCGAAACCAAAAGCTGGCAAAGGTTCCAAAGCGAAACCAGAAGAAGAAAAGCCAAAACCAGAACAAGGAAAGCCGAATAGGATAGGATGCCCTAAGTCTGCACAGAAGTGCCAGAGAGGTTTTAAATTAACATGGAAAAGAGTTGGTGTAGAAGCGATAAAGCAGAGTTTTATTGAATTATTTGGTGATAGCAATAAAGAACCAGAAGAACATGTCAACTTCAAAGGTTTGGAAATAACACATTTGAACGGAGCTACAGTAGGTGGTGATTTTAAGAGTAAGACAGATAATTACCACAAGATAAAAGAATTAGTTAATGACGACAAAAGGACTGGCGCTGTAACGCTAACACTTCATCGTAAAGGGTCTAAACCAGATGATCGTAGTAGCAATGGTCCTCCAGTATACGGTAAAGGGTCTAAACCAGACTTGAAGGACGCCACAGGTTCTAGTAGTAATGGTCCTCCAACCGGCCCAATACCAGGTAAGAAATATAATTATGTGACTTATGACGAGCCAGAGAAAAATTATTCGGATCTACCGGATCCATCTGGGGGAATAGGAACCATTCCAGAACCAATTCCAAGTGATTGCAATGCCAATATTTGTTTAAGTGGTCAACGCGATTGTGAAAAGAAAGGTGGTATAGTACTCCAAACTGAGAGACCCAAGCCTCACTCTAAAGATGAAGTTATGCGTTGTTGTGGAGTTCAGAAATGCCATATCAAAATGGAGCAATCAGCACCAATACCACCACCACCACCGCCAGAAAGCCACGACCGGTGTCCACCAGTGAAAGTATGTGAGCGTATTAAATGCCCACGTAGTAAATTAAAAACCGAGTGCAAAGCTCCATTTAAAAGAGTTCGTACTAGCCAAATAGTAGTTGTGGAAAAAGATGATTGGGAAGAACATCATAAAGGAGGCGACATGATGGTAAAAAAAATTAAATTTTGTCCACCGACATATATTTGCAAATTAAATCCTGGAACAAAGTGGGGTAAAAGTAAAATATTACAATTGAAGGAACGAATTAAAAGAAACCAAAAAGATCCAGATATGGAAGAAGATGTGGAAGAGTGGAGAGCACAATTGAGAGAAGCAGAAGATGAAGGACTCGACGATGAATATGATATATTGAAGGAACATCCAGTGAAATACCGTCTATAGTATGATATACGTATGATATAATCTAGGTCCTAAACTTTTCAAAGAAAAAGTATTAATACGTAAATGCATAAAAAATATTTTTTATCATAAAATGTGAGTTTTTAAACACACACATCAAAATTTCACTGATTCCCACACCTGCACACCCACACATATTCGTATTTGTACACACTTCTCTTCTCACATCTCACAGTACTGTCATATATATCATAGTTACGCTTCGTATTTTATTCTTTTGAAGAGTAGGAATTATCATGAGTAAATTAAAAATAAATTATGCGTAAATTAATATATATATATATTATATATTATATATATTATAAATAGTGTTACCTGAAAGGCCCGAGGAGGCTGGAACCCAACATTTATTATGCTATTACCAGGTATTAGATTTAAGAGTGTTTTTACTCTTGTATTCGTATATGTTTATGTAGAGAGGATCCGATCCTCTCTAGAGTGCTCTATGTGTTTATGTGTGTTCCGAAAATATTTTAGTTATGCATAATGTAGTATATTACCAGATTACTTAAAATATTTCTTTTTTGGTTTTTTTGTTTTATTGTTTTTAAATACTCGCTCTCATCAAGGGGTTGGTTGCTCAAAAACTTCAGATCTATCTTTGTTAACTTTTTTAAATTATATAATAGAATATAATGTAATGTACGAAGTAATATTTTTCTTTCTTATTACGTTTGAATGATTTGTGATATATAATAAGTATCTATTTTTTTCACCTTCCCCTTTTATTTTTTGCTTTTTTTATCGATGTAATGCTTGTAATCTTGCAGCTAAAGCATCAACTTCATTGGCTCCCTCTTTATTACTTTCCGCTGTTTTCTTACCAACCGGGCCGTTTTTATCGAACTCGTCCATTAATGTTAAATTATTTTCATCGGCAACCATTTTAATCAAACCATCAACTTCATCTTCTGGTGTCGATGTTGCAGTTGAAGAGGCCATGGTACCTTCCATATATGCAGTACGAACTTCAATATCATCACTATTTTTCTCAAATTGATCCATAACTTTAGTTAATTTATCAATATCCATCGCACCGCCTGTTAAAGCTCTGTTCATACCTTTTACTACACCGGACATAGCTTTTGATACACTACTCATATCTACAGCAGTTTGCACCCTTGCGGCAACAGCTTCTACTCGACTTTGTAAACGCAACATATTCAATGCTTCGTTTTTGTGCCTAATAGCATTTTGTGCATATATTCTTGCACCATCCACATTTCCTTGCTCAATAGCCTTTTTTAACTTTTTTTTCATCGCTTTTTCATTTTTAACTGCCTTTTTCGAATTTCTACCAAGTTGTTTCGCTGTAAACTTTAAATTAAATAACGTATCTTGCAATTTCCTCGACATGATTTTTTTTGTTGTGGTGGTAGTTGAATGGATTGATTATATATATATATATGTATGTATGTATTGTTTCGTTGTGATGATGTTCTATCCCAATCAATTAACTTTCCATTTAACTAACTTTATAAATGTATTTTTCAGTGGTGTTTTCAGTATAGTGTTGTGCATGTTGTAAAAATATTGAAGAAAAAATGATGATGTATAAGCTAATACTATGTCCATATTATTATTTATATTATAGGTAATATTACCAGTTTTACAATACCAATAAGGCTATCCAGTATAAACTTCTGCTATACTCAACTCTCTTGATGTCTGGATGTCTATCCAGCCCTTAAGCCTTCTCTCGCAAAATGTTGTTTCTTTCATCATACCAGGTATAAATATATATTACAAAAAAAATGTTCTGGATCCGGGTTAGGTCGGATAATACCGAAGCATCTTCTATACTAATGTTGCAGTTGTTATATCTGTTTTTACGACCTCGTATATATCAATATTGTGAAAGAGTATATTGCGAATCATACATATATATAACGAGTTTATATTAACATCTCTTCATCTATGATCAAAAAATTTCAATCGTCAATATTGAAAATATTTTTTTATATAATTTTTAAAATTATTGCAATTAATATATTTTGCATCATCAATATAAATAATAATTATAATATAAACATATCTTTTTCATCTGCTGCTAGTCATAATAATAATAATAATAATAATAATAATAATATTTTATATTCGTCAAACAACATCAAAATGTCTAATAATAATAATGATAATAATAATATTGAATATACCAATGAAGAAATAATCCAACATCTTGTAAAAAACATACGATTACCTAGGACATCTGAAATGAAGTCAGATCTGGCAAACTCTCCTTCATCAAGTGTTATTGGTGAAATATATCAACCAACTTTAATATCAACAAAACAGGATGTTCAAAATAAAATTATATGGGAACAATGGACATTACGAAGTGAACCTAGTGTACATGGGTTAATACCAATATTAATTGCAAAACCAATGGTAGAACAAGAAAAGAAAAATATTTTGAAATATCCGTGTGTTATTGTATCCCATGGTACTGGTGGTAATAGAAATCAAATGGAGTTTTATTTAAAATCACTTGTAAAAAATAATTTTATAGGGGTATCTTTCGACAGCAGGTACCATGGTGATCGTGCTAAACATCGAATTAAAGATTATCATGAAGCACTTGTTCGAAGTTATAAAACAAATGGTAAATTTGAAAAACCATTCATATATGATACCATTCATGATGTCCAACATATTTTAACCTTTTTATTAGAAAAAAGAAATGATGTTTCACCTGATATTGGTATGACAGGTATCAGTTTGGGTGGCATGAATACATGGTTTGCAAGTGCTATTGATTCTAGAATAAAATGTGCTGTCCCGTTTATTGGTGTACAAAATTTTAAATATGCAGTTGAACATAATCTTTATCAATCTCGCGTTGATACGTTGTTACCAGTTTTTGAATACGCAAAGGAACAATTAGGCAAAGAAAAAATATCAGCTGATGTAGTTGATCACGTTTGGAATATTATTAATCCTGGAATAACAAATATATTAGATGCAAGTAATACATTGAAATTAATTGCACCAAGACCTTTATTTATAATGAATGGTGAAATTGATTTACGAACGCCAAAAAAAGGTGTAGATATTGCATATGAAATTTGTAAAAAGGAATATATGAAAACATACAAAAATGAGAAAGCGGTGGGAAAATATTTGAAATATTATGTCAATCCAAATGGTGGACATACGGTAAATAAAGTGATGTGGGAAAAAGCAATAGAGTTTTTTATATATCATTTAATCAACAATAAATATAGTGGTAATACATTTTCGTCTCAAGCTAGTGATTTGTGATATTGCCAATTTTAAAATTATTAAAAATTAAAATAAAATACGACACACGTATTTAATTGCAAAATAAAAACTCTAAAAGAGCTAAAAAAATTCGGAAACGTATAAATAAATTATATAATTTTGATTATCGAAGTGAGGTACGAAGATACAACAAGTTTAATATCTAGATAGTCTTTAAAATATATATATTTTTTTAAAAATGCACACATTTTTTTTTACGGACACACACACAAATCTCCTTCCCAAATTTTAAATCACACCCAAGATGCTTTAAAAAAATGTTCATCCGCCCAATATCTTCTACGTCGTTTATGTGGGATAAAAGTATGTGTTTTTTCTTGAGTGAAAAAATCTTTCCATTTTCGTGAATCTACACAACATCTACTGCATATACTACGTTTTTCATGATTAAATGCTTTACAGAAATTACATTGCCATGAATGATCAGGAAATTTATAATCGTGTTTTTTATTGATGTATGCAGGTAATTTTTTACCAATTGATGGTGGATCAATTGAAGGTGGTGGTGCAAAATTATCTAATAATCTAATTGTCTTCAAATTTTGAGCGTTTGCCATCGTATTTATCGCCATCAGCTCATCTACCCCACGCTTTTTACGAGGCCGTCCAACAGGATTTTTCTTATTTGTAACTAGATTTCCACCTACAGGATTTTTACGAGGCCTTCCAACAGGATTTTTCTTCTTCTTTTCGCCATGTTTTCCCCCTTTTATTTCACCTTTGTCATTATTATTATTATAAACACTTCCCGTATTACCATAAGAAGCATTATCCATACTAACTTTAGAAAGTTGAATTGAGTTTTCTAAATCATAAATTTCTTCAACAACTCCATCTTCATGATATGCAACAGTATGAATATTATCACGCGGTCGAAAGTATCCAACACGTGCTTTACTCCATCTTTTTTCATATGGCAACCAAATCTCAACATCTTTTCCCGTCAATTTGGATGATCTTTTTTTATGTGTATGTTTTTTACAAAACGCAGCTAATTGAATTTTCTCTGAATTTTGACCACTTAAACGTTCTATACACATGTAAAATCCTTCTTTTTTTCCACAACTTGGATGGAATTTAAATTTGCATGAAGCAATACTGCAATGAACAACTGCGCCATCTTTTTGACCACACACATCACAAAATTCTTCAAATAAATTGTTAGGTATTCTATCTAAAGATCCTTTTCTATGATTATTTTTATCAATGGAACAAATAGGTTCCATTTTCTTATTATCTAAAAATCCAGCCTCGGAAATCCATAAAGCACAAAATGAATGTGCCCAGCGTCCATCACTAGTCCGTCGCATAGCACCAAAATTTCCTCCATTGGGGCAAAAAATACACTTTGGGGGATCCTGAAAGCCAGCATTGCATGTGTCACAATACCATTTATCAGGAGGTATTTTTGGAATATTATAACAGGATTGGTGAACACCAATATTACAACGATCACAAAAGATTATTTGATCAATAGCATTAGCATCATCAAAACATATTGAACATAAATCTGGTGAAAATTTTCCAAAATCTTCAATTGGTGCTTGTATTTTTTGTCGTGGCTTTGCACGTATAGGTTTAGGATCTTGTTTTTTCAATTTATAACTGCATGTTTTTTCATGTTCCGCTACCACATTGTATGTTCCAATAAAACCACAACGATAATCACATCCATATGTTTTTGGCTCATTACGGCGGGGGGGCTCTTTATCATCATTTTGTCTAATTTCATCAGTTGTTGTTGCTGTCAAATCCACAACAATATCATTGTTATCTAATAATGGTATGATATTATTATTATTATCGACAGTGTTATCGTTATTATTTATATTATTATTAGTAGTATTATGATTGTTGTTGTTGTTGTTGCTGTTATTCATTTGACAAGCATTACAATGCCATATTAAAGGTGGATCAAGTTCAGATACAAAACCAACACAACAACCATGAAACCAATTTTGACACGTATCACATTGAACAGAGAAATGAAATCCATCCATAAATGGTGCGCCATTTCTTAAATAACACATATCTGTACACTGAACACCGTCATCTTCATAATAAATTTCATCTAAATTTATAAAATGGTCATTCGTATCATGTTGGTCGCGATTCACAACAGTTTCTTCACGTAAGAAATTCATACTTTCATCCAATACTCGATTGTTATTTAAATATTTTGTACAATTATCATGACTATTAAATACTTGAAGCTTTGTGAAACGAGCTTTACATAGTGGACATGTATTTGTTACATCACTCCATGCTTTAATGCAAGAAATATGATATATATGCTTACAATTATCCAACACGGCAAGTCCATCGTCATTTAATTTGTTTGTATCATCTTGCATATCATTAAGACATATTGGGCATGGTTCTTTTTCATCTATTTCATATGGTGTTGGTTGTTTATTATTATCTTCACTATTATCAATATCCTTTGTGTTATTATTATCAATATCCTCAGTGTTATTATTATCAATATCCTTATTGTTATTATTATTCTGTTTTATAACTCCTTGTTCCATCATCCTATTATTATAATTTATAATATATTTATCTTGTATATATATATATACACTTTATTATGATTATGAAACGGCAGAAGAAAAAATCAACAAATAACAAGAGATGTAAAAGAACAAGCACTCAAAAAAACAATTTCAAAAAAGTAGTATTAAATGAAACATGTATGTTGAAACGGGAGAGTTGATCATTCATTCATCTACTAAAGTATTATATATTATATAATTATATAATTTATTATGTATCTTTTTTCGCAAATAATTAAAATCGCAATCCCAGGCAATCATCCTATCTACCCTGTACAGTACCAAGTATAAAAAATCGCTCGCCAGCTCGGTGCCTTCTCCCGCGAAAGATTTGCATTTAAGGATTTATAGTGGTACTGATATTTAAGGTAATTAACGACAAATGGTCTCAAATTTTTCCTACATCATTGCTAATGCTATCCAGGCTATCTATATATATAATATAAGTTGAAATACATTACACAGCATATTAGCATGTTAATGTAGGAGAAATCTCAAAATGAAAGTTGTTTAGATCGATTCTAATTTCACTATAATTTTTTTGGACTAATTCTATGTGCCTATTAATAGCACCCTATGAATATTGTAGCTATTCTATGTACACTATTATATAATTGAACTATTAATTAAATTCGGGTGGCTGAAATATTGTCGCATAAAAAATTAGTATTCTAATAGTCATTTTTGATAGGAAGATTTCAAATCGAACAGCCTCTCTCCACAATTTAAAAAATTACCCATCATATAAAAATGAACTAAAAACTATCGATATATACATATATATATTGAAGAAGACAAAGAACGTCTGTCTATCTATCGGATTTGTACAAATAGAAATATATTATACCACTCACATTCTGTCTCTCTCTCTCTATATATATATATATATAGATAGATAAATAGAATAGTTTACACTGTGTGCGTTTGTGTATACAAGTGTGTCGACGGTGTGAAACAAGATGTATAATACTACTACTGCTACTGCTACAAATATTTCTAATAAAACTTCCATGTACACTAATAATGACTATGAAAATATGTTACCATATAGTGAATTTTCGAATCCAAACTCACCAGATATATTACGACAAACTGCTACTAGATCTAAAAAACAACGTGAAATCGTGGTATTAGGTTTCCGTGGTGTTGGTAAATCATCGATTGTTGGGCGTTTTGTAAACCATGTCTTTGATAAAGAATACAATCCAACTATTGAAAGTACATATAGAAAACGTATACAATATGGACATGAAAGTTTAACATTGACTATTCATGACACTACTGGGCAAGATGAGTTAACAGTATTCTCTGCAAGGCATTATATTGGTGTACATGGTTACATTGTAGTATATGATGTAACATCGAGGCATTCGTTTGAAATGGCGCGTTATATCAACGATAAAATTTTAACAACGATGATGGGTTCCGCGGAATTTATACCTCGTTTATTAGTTGGAAATAAATGTGATGTCAATAGTCGCCGTCAAGTATCGTATGAAGAAGGTGAACAAGTTGCACAAGAGATGGGATGTGATTTCCTGGAAGTATCTGCAAAGACGAATAAAAATGTTGAAGAAAGCTTTCATACTTTGTTGTCCTCCATATATGAAAAAGAAGGTTGGAACAATGCTGATACCGACAATTTAAGTCCTGCTGGTGCATGTTCTGTTATTTTACAATTAATAGCATTTTGTAATTTAATATTTGGTGCATTGCAAATTGTAAATGGTTTATCGCATCCTTCGAAAGAATATCCAAGTGATGAACATATAAAAAATAATTGGGTTTCCTATTTACGTGTCGGTGTTGGTTTGTATGTTATCATTGTATCGATCGGTGGATGGATTGCTGCATCAAAACGTCGTCGTGATATGTTGTATGGCTATGCGATATCGTTACTTATAGTATTTTTAGTAACATTAATTCTAGGTATTTCCTTGCAAAAAACATTATTTCAACCAGAAAAAGGAAATGCATTTGGTGTAATTGAATGGTTTGTTTCATTAGGATTGGAATTTGTTGGAATGATATTAGCATATTACAACGCTATGTATGATAAAGCGGATGGTAGTAATACTATTACTGGTAATATTGTTAGTAAATTAAGTGATAGTAGTAGTGGAAGTAATGATAATATTAATAAATATGGTGCTACAACATCAGCAAGAGGAAATGGAAGAAGTAATAGTTACATGTATGATAATGGTAATAGTAAATTTGATTATTACAATAATAATAATCAAAATAATAATAATGGAAATGGTCGTCGTGGGCGAAATTATCGTGTTGATGATCGTTATAATAATAATAGTAATAATGATCGTGGTAGAGATCCGTATTACTTTTAAATTTTCACACACCCCACACATATCTTCCTTGTATTTTAAAATAAAAATATTTTTTTTCAGTGAAAGTGTTGTGTGTGTATGTAATATACTTCGTATGATATAGTATGATATGATATCATAAAATATAAAACGAGTATCATATTATAAAAATTTATTTTTTACAAAAATTAAAAAATACGTATACACACGAATATATCTGTTTTATTTTTACACAAAAAGCATCATCGTTTAAATAAATACCAACATAAAAACAAAATTAATACTGCAATGACAGCTGCTAATACTAATTGATCACGTTGTTTTCTCCGTTTAACTTTTTCAATCCATGTTCCTAAAACAGGAAATGTACTTAAAACACCACTTAACAATCGTTGTCCAGTACCTTGAAATGTATTTCGTTGGTTTTCTAATTCTTTTTTTGTACTATCTGCTTGATCTAATAACATATCAGCAGTTCGTAAACCAGATTCCAAACCTTTTCGTTCACGTAATAAATGTGCAGTATCGCTATTATCCCTAGATGTATTTACCATATCACTAAATAATTCAGCACTAGCTCGTTTTTCACGTAAACTACGTGCTATACGTTTATATTCCATATTATTTTCCTGGATAATTTGACGATATCTATTGACTTGTTGTGATTTACTACGTTCATGTGCATATTGTTCCATCGCAACGATGGATTGATTTAAATCCTTAAAGGCATCATCTATCGCATTTACAAGCTTCATTTCATTTGGAAACGATGCACTTTCTTGATCATAACCACCACTATCGTGTGATAAATTTGCATTCAAACTTCTTAAATCTTCAATTTTTTTCTCTAAATGCTTTTCCAATTTTCTTGAACGACGACGTGCTTCCTCCCATGAAGATGCCATATTTATTTTATATACATATATTATGTATATTGGGTTGTATCTTATCTTCTTTTAGATATAAGATATATGCTGTACAAAAATTGTTTGGATATTTATTTTTTGTTTACTTTTGATCATCCTTCCCATCGTTCAACAAATTATAATTCTATATATATTAATAAATGACAATTCAAACTGAGAATAAGAAGAAGAAAATTGGGAGATTTGTCGAGAGTCGTCTATCAAATGACTCATACTGTATAGTACTGTAAGTTATACTTGAAAGTGAAATTAGAATATATATAAAAATACTCTCATAATATATACCTAAAACTAAATTAGAATATCAAGTCTCATCTCAAATGATTTCACCTAACAAATGACCAAGAATTTTATACTTGAGTTGCTTGAATGGTCGTCTATTAGACCTTATATTAAAAAGACTGTAGAAGAAGATGTAAAAATCTTCTATAAGCTTATACCTTTCAGTCTTCGTTCTCTGGGGGAGGTGGGATTATACCTGCATAATTAAGTAGTGGTTGATTTCTGTCGTTGATGCCATTTTCATTTCTTCCTATTTCCTTAGAAAATTTGTGTGACTTCGGCCTTGAAATAGTCAAGTAGTAAAAGTCCGAAATAAAAACATCTGACAAAACGAATTCAGCAACAGTATTCTGCCATGATTCGGCAGAAAATAACTCTTTCAATAACTTGTTAAATAATACCCACATACCCTCGTCTACAGTTATTGACGCAACTTTCAGTAACGGCAGAAGAAAGGCAATCCACCCCCACAGAAAGTACCACCCAAAATTGCGCTTAAGCAGAAAATGAACCTCAGCTAACTCCCGAGAGACTCTACGCTGTCTTTCTAAATCTGATTCCGCTAGTTTATTTAAGTTTTGCAGAGGTCCTGGTTTACAGCACAAACAACGATCGAAAGACACAATGCAAAATAGGACAATTGAAGAAACCACAAGAAATACCATATACCAATATGCTATTTCAGGATTTGGCCTATATATATATCCAATTGTAATTGGTAGCATAGTCATACGAAATATTGTTGATATTGCGGTCCACAATAAAGGTTTAACCATAGCATCGTTATCTTCGGGATCCTCGGAGAGAAAAAATGCTATCCGACCGAGGGTCCAAGGAAACGAAATTAAAAGTGGAACGAATGTCATACCAGCATTTACAACCATAACTGAGGAGAACCCTGCGCGAGTGCTATCCGACATTTTCTGACAAAATTCTGATCCACATCTACCTAGAGTATCCTTGAAGTCTAGTAAATGTGTATAGTTGGGAGTGAACGCTGCAAATAAACTGATTGCAGCAACCAAGGCACCAGTTAAAGTAAAAAATCGAGATATTTGCAATGTAATATACTTTCCGCCTGATAGATCGACACACGTTGCAATTACAAAACAGCTGGAGTAACCCCATTTTAAAGCTGCTTGAGTTGACATGACTGTTCCAAATTTTTTTGCAACAGCACTCAAAAAGCTCGAGTTTCCTGGTGTTATAAGCATTTTTTCCCCCGAGTAAGTTTGAAACTCGTTGTAAATTTCTTGCCATGCCAATTTCTCTGTGTCCGAATATAAAAGGTAAGAGCTTTTAACTGCTCCGATTAAGGCACATATTGCTCCAACAAATAAACACACCCGGCGCCACTTAATTCGACGTCCATATACTTTTCGAGTTTCTGTGTTTTCATTTTCTTTAATTTCCATCATTGTTCGATATATTGGTAAAAAACATCCTTGTTTGCTACACCTACTATACACCTTGCGACACCATTCAGTACAAAAGTTTTTCTGTTCATTTAGAGGTGCAATTCCA
>JACLAD010006778.1_pt1 | contig 20814 bp, 5 predicted proteins | sample 8027901 | NCBI WGS metagenome assembly JACLAD01 (sample SAMN15725071, study PRJNA655200) | protist metagenome | isolation source: fluorescence activated cell sorting (FACS) single amplified genomes of... | place: Spain: Blaines Bay Microbial Observatory, Mediterranean Sea | collected 2016-07-05 | reverse complement strand
TGAATAATCTAATGAATCTGCCCAACTTTGTGTTAAGAAAAATCTATTATCGGGTGATTCTATTGTAAAAGATTCTAAGTTATTTGCTTTTAAAGTAAATATTAATTCACCAGTACCAATTCCTGGGTCTAGAGTATCACCATTTATAGTAATTGTATCTCCAACCTTTACTGGAAAGTTTGTTCGTAAAGGATTAATAGAAACTGTAAAACCTTCTAACTCACCACCTGAATTAGTTCCAATTAATGTACCAATTTCAATTTGACGTTGACCATAAAAACCATTATAAGTAGCTGGGAAGGCATCATAATCATCTGTGGTTAAATTTGCTAAAGTATTTGTTGTAGTTGCATCACTAAAATTAGCACTACCTATAACATGTAAAATATCTTTATTATAAGATTGTAATCCATTAAATCTATTAAATGAACCACCTGGTCCTCCCGTAAATTTGTAAATTGCAGACCCTTCAGTAGAATATTGTGGGAAATCCGCTGATCCCGAACTATAATCTTTTGGTAAATTAACTACTAAACCTTCATAATCATGTCTTGATGATGTTACTAAAGCTGGTCTTTGTCTATTTCTTTCTAATAAATGTTGTTTTACAACTACACCTGATGCTAAACTAGTTCTAGCTGGGGTAAAATCTTCTATCATTTTAAATAATGAATTATCAAAGAATTTAATTAATCTAATAAAATCAGCTACATCATACCCTCTAATATATTTTTCAAAGTAAGCATCTCTTAAAATATCTAAGTCTGGGTAGCTTCTTGATGATGAAAAGTTTTGTCTTGGATCACCTATATAATCTCCTAAGTTAAAATATCCTATTTGAGCATTAATGTCATCATTTATTTGGTTTGATGGTGAAAATGCTACTTCTAAATAATTAACATTTGGAGTATAACTTTGACTTACAAATGAATGTTGTTGAATTGACTCCATAGGTGATATGACATCACTTATTGTACTAGAAATTGTTGCTTCAGATGAGGTTGGTGTTTGAAAACCATAAGGTGCTTCGGCTAAAATTAAATTTTCAGCTTGTATTTTATTTGTAATCCTATTTTTTATACCTGCTGGTACTTGATCTTGAAATATATCTTCTACATTTGTTACAAATTTTTCATTACTAATAAAGAAATTACTATTATTAGTAGAAAATGATTGTGTAATTTGTACTGATGATCCAGTTACTCTGGGGTGAATAGATATTCTACTACCTGTATCTAATTGTGTACCTAAGGCAGCTCTAAAATATAATTCTTTAGGGGTACTATTTACAGTATTACCTTCATCTGAATATGGGTTTACTGTATAATCAAAAAATTTACTTTCACTTAATCTTGTATCCCAATATCTTAATTCTTGATAAGATCCAGAAAAGGGTTGGTATGTTTTAGAATCTACCGAAATATTAGAACCAGTATTTAAATAAACTTCAGTAATATTAAGCCACTCATCACTATCAAATCCATTAGCTTCACCAGAACCAGAAAATCCTATTTTACCATTAATTTCATTAGCTGCAAATATAGATGAGGATCCATCAGATGCAGCTTCAGAAAGAATAGTAGCTTGTACAGACCACCAATCTCCATCAAAAAATGGTAAAAATATACTAGCTGAAATTGTAGGGTTAGTTGATTCAGCAGGTATCCATCTTAATGTTCCATAATTATCATAAGGACTAGCAATTGAACCAGAGTAAGAACCACTAACAAATCCACTACCTGTATATTCTAATAATATATCTCCATTTTCTTTACCAGACCATAATGATTGTGAATATCTAATATTACTACTAGCAATATTGTTAGTAGGTAAAGGTATAGGAGAGGGTTTAAATCTAAACTGAATTGTTTTTCTGTAATCATTAACTGGAATAAATTTAGCATTAGGTTCAAATGAAGAAGAAACGTAATTAGTAGCATTATCACCAGTATCAAATGCATAATTAAATACATTTTGTTTTAGATCATAATCTTGGGATTCATTTCTATCCTTACCACCAAATTCACTTATTCTTAAAATTGTATCGGGTATTCCATAAGATGTTATCAACGCTCTTATACCAGCTATTGTACCTTTAGTTTTAAGTAAATATGGTATATTATGGTAAATTCGTTTATATAATTGCTTTTGAACATTATTTAATGGCACTATGTCATTTGAAGCAGATATTTCAGTATTTACGTACTCAAACCCAGATTCTGTTGGTAAACTACCAGTCATATTTGGGAAAGGAAATGAACTTCCTGAAGGTGTTAGTCCTAAAAATGCTGTAAATAAATCATCAGTATTAAAATTGCTAGCATATAATTTAACACCAAAATCTCTAATTGCATCTGCAACTAAATCTTTAGCAATACCATATTCTAAACGATTATCTGCATCAAATTTATTTGAAACATCTTTAGTATATAACCAAACATTATCATAATACTGAGCAACCATATCAACAAATAACTCATATCTTTCATTTGCAGGATCATCTCTTAAATACTCTGGAATAGACCAATATAACCAATTATTATTATTTTGATCATAATTTGAGGCTGATATTGCTTGTCCTCCATAATAAGGATTACCTGGGTCAGTACTACCTACCCATGTTGATGCTTCTACACTTCCAGTTGGATATAGTTGAAATGGAGGAGTTGTATTTTGTTTCGGATATGAATATTGAGACCCACTATTAAAATATAAGAAAGATTCATACCCATCAAAATTTTTAATAATAGTATCAATTTGGCTAGTTAATATAGCTTTACTAGAACTATAGGCTATTGTGTTTGTAGTACCACCATTTATTCTTCCTAAAACTGATGAAAGTTGGTTACTAGCTGATTCAATTAAACCTACTTTGTATACAAAATTTTCTAATCTAGTTTTAGCAGAACTAAAATGAACAAAATTAGAATAATTTTCGTAATTAATATTAATATCAATTTCTTTTCTATTTAAAAGATTTTGAATTTGATTAATTGAACTTGTTACATCTGATTGTAATAAAGTATTAAAAGAAAATGATTCTCCTCCAGTTGATGTTTGTTGGGTTACATTAAGATTATAATTTGGGCCTGATATATAAGTAAAATCATCATCTGTAATAGGTTCAAATGGGAAATTTAATTGATATGCTTGTGGAAGTGATAATTCTTCTACTACCCATAATTCATCTTTTATATTAAAATTAGAGGGTAAAGGTTCATATAGTTTTATTAATACTGTAGGATCAATGCCTTCTTCAGTTTCTAGTTTAATATTATTAGCAATTATTGTTTGATTTAATCCAAAATTAAGATAAAAATCAACAAAGTATTCAGCATTTTCTCTATATTGTATAAATGAATTTGATGATGAAATTATTAATTCATTAGGAATAATATTGCTATCTAACCTAACTTCAGTTCTATCTGATGATATATTAGAAATAAAATATTTTTGTGAAATATCTGAAGATAATCTTTTTCGATAAAAGTTATATAAAATATTATATACACCTAAATCATAACCTAAACCAATTAAATCATTTTCTGGGTTTAGAAGTACATCCCCTTCTCTTACATCATAATTTAGTAGTGGTATTGTTGATCCCGGATATATTAATGTATTATTTTGGTCATAAACATAATATTCAATATAATCAGTATTAACATTAAATACTGTATCTAATTGTGATTGTACAATTAGTTCTGTATCCTTATCTGAATAGGTTTGGTATTCAAATGTATTAGGGTTTAACTGATTAATTGTTATTTCTTGAGCCATATTATATTTTTAATATCCACCACCTCCACCAGAAACTCCACCTGTTGCTGAACTTACTCCTGTTGAACCTCCCCCACTACTTACTGAAGGGGTATTTTGTGAAGTATTAGTATTTTCTGATAATGTTGTATTTGTTTCAATTATATTTTCATTAGCCGCTTGAATTTCTCTTTCAAAAACCAATAATGCTTCATTAGTAGCTGTATCTCCTGTTTTTGATGCTTCTATTCTAGCGTTTTCCATTTGTACTGTTAATAAGTCACTTCTTAATTGGGCTATTTCAGCTTGTAATGCTTGAATTTCATCATTAACTTCATCAAAATTAATGTACTCGCCACTAGTTCGTATTAAATATTGATGAGAATTTGTTTCACCTAAAGCGGGTATATCATAAAAAAGAGAATTATATAATCCAAAGAATTCTTCAACAGTTGGTTGAATTTCTTGATCTTCTGTAATAGAAGTAGCACCTAATTCATTAAAACTTGTATTTATTGTTTTAATGTATTCGGCTTTATTATATATATCTTTTATTAAATCTAATCTTTCTGCCATTATCTGTTAATTACTTTGAAATAATAATTATCATCTTTTACTATTGTACTACCACTGATAGTTGTTTGAATTAATATCTTATAATACCTTTCGGGTTGTAATCCATTCATATAGATGTCAAAGTAATTACTTTGGCTATCACAACTTATTCTTGTAAACTCAGGATCAAAATCTATTAATGTTTCATTTGTGTCCAAGTCTTTAACTGAGTATAAAGAATTACTATTTAAATAATGATTAACGGTATCAATTGAAGATGTTTGAAATGTCCTTTTTGGGAAATCCGGTCTAACATTTAATCTAAATCTATTAATACTTTCGCTATAAAATACACCAGGATTACTATCTAAGGCAACATATAAATCAGTTGTTGCAATTTCAGGTAACCCACCTGGATTAAATATTTGATCATTCCATTTTATTTCTAATTGTGGGGGATATATTGTATTAGTATCTACAGAATAGAATTGCATTATTGGTTGTACAGCATCAGCTGTATTAAATTCAATAGGTTTTTCCCATTTTACAATAAATCCATTATTTTGGATAGGTGTATAAGGATAACTAGCTTTAGAACTTGAATACCACACCTTAATAATATCTGTAACTGGTGCGTTTAAGTCTTTTTGTGATCTTAAAGTAAAAGATTGAGTTACTTTAATGTTTGTATTATAAGGATCATCTGATCCCGTGTACCAAGTACCCCCACCTTGATTAGAACTTCCTGACCAAGAAGCTGTTACATAATTTCCCCAACCTGCTAAATCCCAATATGCAGCACCTGTTCCTGTGGAACCTGAAAATGTTCTAGCTTTCCAACTTACACCATTTACCGTAGCAGGAGAATCTAAATATGTGCCTGTACCATTATTCCACGACCCAGATATAGGATAAATTTCTAAATCCGTATTAAAGTCTACTCCTTGAGCATTTGATATATAACATTTTAAACTACTTGAAAAGTTTTTTAATTCTGATCCCGTTACTTTTGTATTAATAACACTATTAATTTCATCTTGCTCTACATTTTCTGCTGGGGCAAATACTTCATCAATTGTATAAGTATAATTTTCATTATTAGCAAATCTAATTTCATCACCCTCAAATAATTGTATTGTATTATCAATTCTATCAAATGATGTAGTTGCGGGTTCTACACCTCCTGGGAAATAATCTGATTGTCCTGGGAAATATTCTAAGTCTCCTTGGCGGAAAGTTGTACCATATGATTCATTTATATTTGAAGAAGACATTACTAATATACTTTGGTCTAAAATATTTGTATTACCTAGTCCTGCTGAACCTGTATACACCCAAAATGGTGCTTTAGCTGTATTAGCTTCACCCATTAAATAATCATTAGCACCTTGACCTTGTATACTAACTGGGGTATAAGCTCCTTCATAACCAATTGGGAAGAAATAACCTTGCCTATATCCACCTCTTGCCTTTTTAAACTCTCCTATAATTCTCCAGTTAATAGCATCTCCACCTTGAATAGTATATTTACCACTGTTTGCTGTAATAATCCATTCTAATGCTTGAACACCAGCACTTCCTTTAGATCCTCTTTCTCTCATTAATCCAAGATCAAATAAGGTTTCATACATTTCCCAATCTACAGTACATACTATACCTCCTGTTGGTACTGGTACTCTAGTATATCTCCATCTTTTAAATCTCCATCTTCTAAGAAAACCTCTAAGTGATGTTCTTCTTCTAACTGTATAGTAGTTTACTATATTAGACATTTCAAACCATCCATATTCAAGTACACTTCCTATATTGGTTACTCTTCCATCATCAGTATAAACTTTACATTCTATATCTTCTAGATTAAATGGTTTTTCTTCTTTACCTACCCAATTAGTACCAACAAGTGATCCACTACTGTACATATGTAACTCAAATTTAAGTTCATCTCTTGTTCTATTTGTTTCACTAACAAATGATGTTACAAAAGATGTTTGTACTGTTACAATTTGTGAAGACGGTAAATCTACTCCGGTTGTAATCGTTGGGATTATACCTGTAGTGGGTGCTCCTGGTCTACGTTGATTAGCTGGATATAATGCTGATATAAATGCATTTTCTGGGTATGCTACAGTACCACCACCAACTATATTAACATTCCAAGGGTTAAGAACGGGGCTTCCTCCTCCACTTCCTTTATCATTTTGAGCCGATCCAGTTAAAAATTCTGATGGGTCTAAATAATAATCAACTGATTGTACTGGAGTGTTAGTAGCAATACTAGCTGAACCTTGTACAGAAAACCTTGCAAATAATGCATCGTTTGCATCTCCATTATCATATTGTGATATATAACCAGAACCAGATAATGGTAAAACATTAGCATAATTATTTGCTGAGTTTTGTGAGTATAATATAGGTGTTACATACTGCATTGTACGTTCTATAGATGCCGGCGCTCCTAATTCTCTAAATTTTCCTTTTCCTGATTTAGCAGCTATTTTACCTAATGTAGTATTTGGAAATACCGCTTGAAAAGTATCTACACTTAATGGATCTAATGTAGGAGGTAAAGCATTACCTTGTTCATCTATTAAATAATTTAAATTAATTCTTGTTAAACCATTAATATTTGGATAAGGATCATCTAAATCATTAAAATATCCAAAAAATGCATCTCTTAATTCTAATGTTGGGTTTTTACCATATGTTCCCGTATCTCCAATATTCCAAACATTTAATTCTTGACTTGTTGATTTTGAACCTTCATATCTAGGTTTAATAGAACGAGCTATAGTATAATTTGATTCCGGGATTGGTGCTCTTAAAGCACTACCACTAATAATTTGCCTTAAATTTACAGGTGCTGCTGTATTTCCTTCACCTGGAGTATAACTATCTCCAAAGAAGAAATATGAAGCAGTATTTGTTGCCTGTAAATTATAATCTATATCCATTATGTATGGATTAAATCTTTGGTTAACAAAGTTATTTAGTAAAGGTTGACAATCAACAGCTAAGTTAAAAGGTACAACTCCAGACCCAAAGAATGTTGTTAATAATTCAGATGTATTTTCTGGGACTCTATATCTATCAAATGCTACAGGAGAGGTAGTTCCATCTGACATTTTTGAAGCGTCTGTCATTGGAGACCATCTTGAACTACTAGGGAATATACTCATTGAATAATCTGTAATAGTTACTCCGGTACCAAAACTTTTGCTAACTTCCATTCCTAATCTGAAGTTAGATAACCAATCAACATTTCTGTTTACTAAAGCTGATCCAGTTAAAATTACTACTCCTGTTGCATCTGCTGCATCTATTTTAAATCTTCCATTTTCCTCTGTAGCAAATATTGTATTAGCTGTACTACCATTAGGATCTGATTGTTGGATATATAAACTCCCCGTAAGTACTCCATCGTCCGCTGCATCATTAACAGATGCAGATATTGATAAAAAGGATGCTGTAAAACTTGGGGTTGGTAAACCAGTACCAAAAGAATTGATAAATATTAATTCAGATTCACCTCCTCCTGCTTCCGATGCTAAAGGAGAGGTGTAATGACTCATAGAATATTCTATAAAAAACATATCATCAACATCAGTTCTTGTACTACTAGTAGTAGCATTATCACTTATATCATAGGTTACATCTTTAGTTGGAATATTAAAATATCCTAACATAGCACTATCACCTGATACCCCACGTGGGTCAGGAAGACCAAATGGTATTCTTATTACTTCATTAGTTTCACTACCAAACCCAAAACTTTGAGATAAATTAACAGAAAAAATTCCAGAAGATGTAATTCTTCTTGCTGGATTTGAAGTTGATGAACCTGTTACCATTAAATGAGCTGACATACTAAATTGTGGAAAGACATTAGAAATTTGGGCATCATTCACAGGATAAAAATCTCCTGAGAATGTTGCATTTCCTACTCCTGTAGCCGTAATACCATATGCACTATAATATGTTTGTGGTGGACCATAATTGTAAAAAAATACATCATACATTATTCCTTTAGAATCCCAATTAATATCTACATCTATAGGATCAACTTCTGTTGGAGAATAACCAATAATAGTAAATTTTTCAGTAGTACCTACACTAAAGTAATATGGAGGTTGGGATGCGTTATAATAAGTTTGAAAAGGATATGAAAACTCTTGAAGTATACAATGCCATTCTCCAGGATGAGAATCACTTTCTACACAATAATCACCAGTACTATAATCTACAGCTGTATTAAATGAACCTGTTAGTATAATACCAACAGTAGCTCCACCGCTTGCTTGGGTAGTATTTGGACCCCCTGCAGGCGAGGGTGGATTTCCTGATCCATATAATTGATTAAACGTACACAATGACATAGAAATATCTGATCCCGCTGGGGCTGACATAGTAAAATAAGCATATGACTGTACATTAGTTACAACATCAACACCAACACCCCCCTGCTGAGAACTTGCTGCGCTTAGTACTTGAGAACCATTAATTTCTTGTACACAATCAAATCCATTAGTAATACCAACTCCACCAGTCCAAGTACCATTAGTTATATTTGCAACACTTCCTGAAAAGTTAGTCCATTCAGCGCTAGGTGATGGTTGTTGTGTGCTCCAGATATTAGCTTCAAAATAAGGGACATTCCATTGAAATGAAGATGTCATTGCATTTCTTGCTACGGGATGACCACTATCAGCTACTGTTCTTGGGTCAGATATGTCACTACCTATATTTGTTTGGGTGAAGTCGTTAAAAAATGTAGGTGATAAATCTAATTGGGAGAAATTAAAGAATGAAGAGGGACGATATACCCCACTTACTACATCAGGGTCTGAGGTTCCTTGTTTAAAAGTAATTGTTTGAACTTCTGAGTTAGCAAAATTATATGAAGCACTATGTAAAAGACCTTTAGTTTCTACTGTACCTGAAGATCCTAAATCTGAAGCACTATATGCTACTGAGGCTGTAAAGTATAATGGTATATTTGGCGTCCTTACTAAACTATATGACCCCGCAGAGAAATTTCCATCTCCATTTATTATATCTTCATATGATACAGATGATGTTCCTGGTCTAAAAAATCCTTGAGAGTCATTAGTAGTTGTAGAAGTTGGATTACCACTTTGATCCCCCCAAAACCAAAATCTTTGATTTTGATCTGTTCTATCTGGAGCTATAAAACTACCCTGAGATGTATTGTCATTACCTGTATAATTTCTAACATAAGATCCTGATGTTCTTAAACTAAAATTTTCAGATCCACCATCTTCAGACCAAACAAACTCAACATCACCCCTACTTTGATTTACATTTATTAATGTACTTCCTTGCTGTATTGTAATTCCATCTATATAATATTCTTTAGTACCTTCTTGAAATATTATTTCTAATTTTTCAGCTCCTTGAAGATATTCTCCTACTTCTTCGCCATTAACATCATATCTAGCTAATTTTATAAATTGAATTTTTTCAACTCCACTAATTATATCACTTACTAACCATGCATCTCCTGGTACTGGGATATTTTGTGGGTTTGTAAATCCATCTCTTATTACTGTACCCTGGTTTGATCCTTGAAATGAAAAGAAAAGTGGTTGGTAAACAATAGGAGTATCTGATACATTTAAATAAGGTTCACAACTAGGATTTAAATCTTGATCTGATACTTGAATTCTTGAACCACTAAAAATGCCATCATAAAATTCTGATTGGTTGTCTTTTACCCATCTTCCAGTTCCTGGGAATTTGCCTTCTCCACCACTAGCACTATAAAAAATAATTTACAAACATATTTAAACCAATCTAGGATGATTGGAGATACAGTTAATATTAAAAATGCATTTATTATTAATATAGCTTGTAACTTTGAAATAATAACATTACCAAATTTTAATAATAGCGATGTGTTAGCTAGATGTATAACTTCCTTGCAAAATTATTTTAATATAAATAATTGGCAAATAAATCAACCTATAATATTAAGTGAAATTAATGTACTATTAGATAATATACCAGGAGTTCAAACCGTACAAAGTGTATTAATATCTAATAAAGCAGGTACTAATAGTGGATATTCTCAATATGCTTATGATATAAAAGGAGCTACTCAAAGTGGTATTATTTATCCTTCATTAGATCCAAGTATATTTGAGGTAAAATATTTAAATTCTGATATACAAGGTAGAGTTGTATCATTAGGAACAGGAACATTTAATAATATAGCAGGATATTAAAATAAAAAATTATGGCAGTATATAAAATTTTCCCAATACAAGACGCTACAATATACTCATTCTATCCTTATATGAATACAGGAATAGATCCAATTATTGAAGTTGGAAATCTTAATGTAAATATTAACCCTCTACCACAAGTATTTAGATATTTAGTAGAATTTGATCAAGATGAAATTAATAGTGTTATTAATACAAAAGTAACGGGATCAGAATTAAAAAACTTTTCAAGTAGTTTAAAATGTTATATATCAAATGCTCAAGGAGTAGACTTTAATACGGATTTAGAAATTTATCCTATATCTGGGTCGTGGAATAATGGTACAGGCACATATTTAGATTCTCCTGCTACGGTAAATGGTGTAAGTTGGAAAGCTAGAACATTTTCAGGTTCCACAGGAACAGGTGCTGCATATTGGGATTTAGCAGGTTGGGGAAATTATGTAACAGCTTCTTGGTCAGGAAGTTCTAATCAAGGTGGGGGTACTTGGTACACGGGATCAGATGATCCTTATAATACAAACATTAAAGTAACTCAATCTTTTACTTTAAGATCACAAAAAGACTTAAACGCACCAGTTACAGATATTATTAAGGTGTGGTATTCAAGTTCTAAAGCTAGTTATCCTTATACACCTATCCAAAATAATGGATTTATTGTAAAATGGGAAAAACCTATTGAATTTAATACAGCTGATGCTGTACAACCAATAATGCAATTCTATTCTGTAGATACTAATACAATATATCCCCCACAATTAGAAATAAAATGGAATGATCAAATATTTAATCCAGGTGGGTTACCTGAAATTGCAACAACTGATTTATATGTTGCCTTAGATAGTAATCCTGGTGTATTTTATAGCGAAAGTATTAATAGATTTAGATTAAATGTTAGACCGGATTTCCCAAAAAGGACATTTCAAACATCTTCAATTGATACCGTTAATCATTATTTAAATAGTAATTCTTTATACTCAGTTAAAGACTTGGACACAAATGAAACATTAATAGATTTTGATCCTGAGTTTACAAGAATAAGTTGTGATAGCCAAAGTAATTACTTTGACATCTATATGAATGGATTACAACCCGAAAGGTATTATAAGATATTAATTCAAACAACTATCAGTGGTAGTACAATAGTAAAAGATGATAATTATTATTTCAAAGTAATTAACAGATAATGGCAGAAAGATTAGATTTAATAAAAGATATATATAATAAAGCCGAATACATTAAAACAATAAATACAAGTTTTAATGAATTAGGTGCTACTTCTATTACAGAAGATCAAGAAATTCAACCAACTGTTGAAGAATTCTTTGGATTATATAATTCTCTTTTTTATGATATACCCGCTTTAGGTGAAACAAATTCTCATCAATATTTAATACGAACTAGTGGCGAGTACATTAATTTTGATGAAGTTAATGATGAAATTCAAGCATTACAAGCTGAAATAGCCCAATTAAGAAGTGACTTATTAACAGTACAAATGGAAAACGCTAGAATAGAAGCATCAAAAACAGGAGATACAGCTACTAATGAAGCATTATTGGTTTTTGAAAGAGAAATTCAAGCGGCTAATGAAAATATAATTGAAACAAATACAACATTATCAGAAAATACTAATACTTCACAAAATACCCCTTCAGTAAGTAGTGGGGGAGGTTCAACAGGAGTAAGTTCAGCAACAGGTGGAGTTTCTGGTGGAGGTGGTGGATATTAAAAATATAATATGGCTCAAGAAATAACAATTAATCAGTTAAACCCTAATACATTTGAATACCAAACCTATTCAGATAAGGATACAGAACTAATTGTACAATCACAATTAGATACAGTATTTAATGTTAATACTGATTATATTGAATATTATGTTTATGACCAAAATAATACATTAATATATCCGGGATCAACAATACCACTACTAAATTATGATGTAAGAGAAGGGGATGTACTTCTAAACCCAGAAAATGATTTAATTGGTTTAGGTTATGATTTAGGTGTATATAATATTTTATATAACTTTTATCGAAAAAGATTATCTTCAGATATTTCACAAAAATATTTTATTTCTAATATATCATCAGATAGAACTGAAGTTAGGTTAGATAGCAATATTATTCCTAATGAATTAATAATTTCATCATCAAATTCATTTATACAATATAGAGAAAATGCTGAATACTTTGTTGATTTTTATCTTAATTTTGGATTAAATCAAACAATAATTGCTAATAATATTAAACTAGAAACTGAAGAAGGCATTGATCCTACAGTATTAATAAAACTATATGAACCTTTACCCTCTAATTTTAATATAAAAGATGAATTATGGGTAGTAGAAGAATTATCACTTCCACAAGCATATCAATTAAATTTCCCATTTGAACCTATTACAGATGATGATTTTACTTATATATCAGGCCCAAATTATAATCTTAATGTAACCCAACAAACATCAACTGGAGGAGAATCATTTTCTTTTAATACTTTATTACAATCAGATGTAACAAGTTCAATTAATCAAATTCAAAATCTTTTAAATAGAAAAGAAATTGATATTAATATTAATTACGAAAATTATTCTAATTTTGTTCATTTTAGTTCTGCTAAAACTAGATTAGAAAATTTTGTATACAAAGTAGGTTTAATTGAATCAGCTAGTAACCAACTTTCATCAGTTTTAGGAAGAATAAATGGTGGTACTACAAACACAATAGCCTATAGTTCTAGTAAAGCTATATTAACTAGCCAAATTGATACTATTATTAAAAATTTTGATGGGTATGAATCTTTCTTATATTTTAATAGTGGGTCTCAATATTCATATCCGAAACAAAATACAACTCCTCCATTTCAACTATATCCAACTGGAAGTGTAGAAGCATCAACATGGGTAGGTAGTACTGACCCAGGTAATCCTTATTATGGAGGACAAGCAATATCAGCCTCAAATTATGATCAAAATAATAATAATTGGTTATATTGGTCTATTCCAGAGTATTTAAGAGATGATCCTGCAAATGAAAGATATGAGTTATTTGTTGATATGGTTGCTCAGTATTATGATAATGTTTGGTTATATACTAAAGATGTTTCAAATAAATTTGATGCAGATAATCGTTTAGAATATGGTATTGCTAAAGATTTAGTTGCAGATGCAATTAGAGATTTTGGTGTTAAATTATATGCTAGCAATTTTAATACTGATGATTTATTTACAGCATTTTTAGGACTAACACCTTCAGGAAGTTCATTTCCTTTCCCAAATATGACTGGTAGTTTACCAACAGAATCTGGGTTTGAGTACGTAAATACTGAAATATCTGCTTCAAATGACATAGTGCCATTAAATAATGTTCAAAAGCAATTATATAAACGAATTTACCATAATATACCATATTTACTTAAAACTAAAGGTACAATAGCTGGTATAAGAGCGTTGATAACATCTTATGGAATACCCGATACAATTTTAAGAATAAGTGAATTTGGTGGTAAGGATAGAAATGAATCCCAAGATTATGATCTAAAACAAAATGTATTTAATTATGCATTTGATACTGGTGATAATGCTACTAATTACGTTTCTTCTTCATTTGAACCTAATGCTAAATTTATTCCAGTTAATGATTACAGAAAAACAATTCAGTTTAGATTTAAACCCTCTCCTATACCTTTACCTACTAACAATATTGCTAGTAGTAATATTAGATATTCACAATCATTATGGTCTGGTAAAGAAAATGGAGATATATTATTAGAATATACAGGTAGTGGATTTGTTAGTGGTTCTTACTCTGGTTCAATTGCTAGTCCTTATGATAATTATGGAACATTAAGATGGATACCTGCTGAATCAACTAACCCTACAATTTCAGCTAGTATATTTTTACCATTTTTTGATGGAGATTGGTGGTCTGTACAAGCTACTATTCTTTCTGAAGCTGCATCTGATGGATCCTCATCTATATTTGCAGCTAATGAAATTAATGGTAAAATAGGATTTTCTGGTTCTGGTGAAGCTAATGGATTTGATAGTGATGAGTGGCTTAATATTACTGAAGTTTATTTAAATACTGGTTCTAATATTTCGGTAGATTCTAAAACATACCAACCCTTTTCTGGATCTTATCAAGAATTAAGATATTGGGATACAAGATTAAGTGAAAGTAAATTTTTTGATTATACAGTAAACCCATATTCAGATGAAGGTAATACTGTAAATAGTACCCCTAAAGAATTATATTTTAGAGCTGCCTTAGGTACACAATTAGATACAGGTAGTAGAATATCTATTCACCCCAGAGTAACTGGATCATCAGTACAAATTACACAATCATTTTCTACTAATAATAGTAATTTCTTTATTAGTAATGAAAAATTTGTAACAAATGTAGAAGATATATTTCAAGATCAAGTACCAGCAGGTATAAAAAATAGGATTACAAATAAAATACAAGCTGAAAATTTAATTTTAGCCGAAGCACCTTATGGTTTTCAAACACCAACCTCATCTGAAGCAACAATTTCTAGTACAATAAGTGATGTCATATCACCTATGGAGTCAATTCAACAACATTCATTTGTAAGTCAAAGTTATACTCCAAATGTTAATTATTTAGAAGTAGCATTTTCACCATCAAACCAAATAAATGATGACATTAATGCTCAAATAGGATATTTTAACTTAGGAGATTATATAGGTGATCCAAGACAAAACTTTTCATCATCAAGAAGCTACCCAGACTTAGATATTTTAAGAGATGCTTACTTTGAAAAATATATTAGAGGGTATGATGTAGCTGATTTTATTAGATTAATTAAATTCTTTGATAATTCATTATTTAAAATGATAGAAGATTTTACCCCAGCTAGAACTAGTTTAGCATCAGGTGTAGTTGTAAAACAACATTTATTAGAAAGAAATAGACAAAGACCAGCTTTAGTAACATCATCAAGACATGATTATGAAGGTTTAGTAGTTAATTTACCAAAAGATTATAGTTCGGGATCAGCGGATTTCCCACAATATTCTACTGAAGGGTCTGCAATTTACAAATTTACGGGAGGACCAGGTGGTTCATTTAATAGATTTAATGGATTACAATCTTATAATAAAGATATTTTACATGTTATAGGTAGTGCTAATTTTAGTGATGCAACTACAACAAATACTTTAGCAAATTTAACCACAGATGATTATGATGCCTTCCCAGCTACTTATAATGGTTTTTATGGTCAACGTCAAATTGAAATTGGTACATTAATTGGAACTAATTCAGGTGGTGAGTTAGAAGGTTTTACAGTTTCTATTAATCCTTTACGAACAAACTTTCCAGTAAAGGTTGGAGATACAATTACTATAAATGGTGATACTCTAGACCCAGGAATTGGTACTGGTGAATTAATATTTACTTTAAAAGCAAATAACTTAGAATCTTTTACAATAGAATCACCCGATAATAGATTTTTCTTAACACAAAGTTGGGCAGATTCATTAGATTATTCAGTAATTAATAGTCTTAACTTTAATCAAAGTAATTCATTTTATATAAGTGCTAGTGGTGGAGAAGGCAAATTCCCAGGAACTGGAAGATGGGTAAAAGACAACCAATCAGAATTTTATGATGGCATTTTTAGTGGTTCAAGAATTCAAGTATCAGATCAAGATTTAAATCCTAGTTGTGAACCTTATTTAAATGTATCAGATACTCCTATTGTTTACCAACCACTTTTCTTTTCATTTCAAGGATCAAACCAGGGTACAGTAATAAGAGATGGATTTACAAACCCACAAAATATCCCAGTACCAGGAGATGCATGGTTAGTAAGTGATATAATTAGTGGAGTTGAAAAAATTCAATTTATAAAATTAGCTAGATATGATGTTAATGGCGAAGAAGTAGGAGAATATCTTCAAGGAGCTGAAAAATTAGAAATAATATTTCAAGAAGGTACTAAAGAATATTATATAGATGGAATTACAATACAGCAAGGAAGTACATTAATAAATGTAAATCAAAGTAGGGGTGATGTTGAGTTTGTTTGGTCTGAAGATGGTGGATCTGAAAATTTTAGTTTAAGAACATCAGGATCTTATGTTAGAAATTATACAGGTAATGACAATACATCTCAGGGTAGTTTTATAGCTCCAGATAGAACAGATCAAAATCAAAGATTTTGGTTTTGGGGGGATCAAAGTGGTAATCCAACTTCTACAACTACTAATGACTCTCAAGGATTTTTTAGACCAGGAACATCATCTGTATCATATGAAGATATAATAAATGGAGATGGAAATTTCTCTGCGGGGTCATATAGTTTAGTAAGGACGCCAAATATACCATTATACTTTACAGCCTCAGTAGCATATAGTGCTTCAGATTTAGGATCTTCAGGTACAGTAGAAACTAAAGGTCTTTTACATAGTGCTTCATATAATTTTGCTAACTCAGAAGTTCAAACAATTACTTTTAAACAAGGAACCTCAGACCCTGATGTAGTAAGTGGGGTATATCGTCCCTCTTCATTCTTTAATTTCTCCCAATTAGATTTATCACCTACATTTTTTAACGACTTCACCCAAACAAATATAGGTAGTGACATATCTGACCCAAGAACAGTAGCTGATAGTGGTCATCCCGTAGCAAGAAATGCAATGACATCTTCATTTCAATGGAATGTCCCTTATTTTGAAGCTAATATCTGGAGCACACAACAACCATCACCTAGCGCTGAATGGACTAACTTTTCAGGAAGTGTTGCAAATATAACTAATGGTACTTGGACTGGTGGAGTTGGTATTACTAATGGATTTGATTGTGTACAAGAAATTAATGGTTCTCAAGTACTAAGCGCAGCAAGTTCTCAGCAGGGGGGTGTTGGTGTTGATGTTGTAACTAATGTACAGTCATATGCTTATTTTACTATGTCAGCCCCAGCGGGATCAGATATTTCTATGTCATTGTGTACGTTTAATCAATTATATGGATCAGGAAATCCACCCTCGCCTGCAGGGGGTCCAAATACTACCCAAGCAAGCGGTGGAGCTACTGTTGGTATTATACTAACAGGTTCATTTAATACAGCTGTAGATTATAGTACTGGTGATTATTGTGTAGAAAGTGATTCTCATCCTGGAGAATGGCATTGTATACTTCAAGAGTTTTCATATCCTTTTCAAACTTATTATAACGCATCCCAACCTCCATATTACTTTAGTGTAGGTACTACTGAAAAATTTACTATTATTGGTTATTCTCCAACAGAAGTTGATCCTATAGATGTAGATATTAATTGGGATTCTAAAGGAATAATGTATGATGTATTTTTTTACAATTATGGTCCACCACAAACATATTATAGTGCATATGGTATTACGGCTACAGGAGTAGGAAATGCAACATTCTCAGGAGATTTTTATCCTGTGAATGATGCCCAAATTTCTAATGTCTTTCCACAATTTAGTATGTCAGCTCATTTAATGGTAACAGGTTCATCAACTTCAAATCCAGCAAGAAGAATTACATCTTCTGGAATTTTTTCTGTTAATTTATCTCAAAGTTTTGGGTTTGGTAGTGAAACTAATGAAGTAATAAGAATACCATTTGGTCTTCCTGACCCACGTGGGGTATCAGGTGATAGTGCTATGTTAGGATATTTTAATATTCCAACTAAAGATGTAACCTATGATATAAGTGATAATGCTACTACTAGTAGTACAAGAACTGATGTTGATGATATGTTTTTTATAGAATATTCTATGAGTCATTACACCTCTCCTTTAGCATCGGAAGCAGGAGGAGGTGAATCTGAATTAATATTTATCAATTCTTTTGGTACTGGTTTACCAACCCCAAGTTTTACAGCATCCTTTTTATCAATATCTGCATCTGTTAATGATGCAGCGGACGATGGAGTACTTACGGGGAGTTTATATATCCAACAATCAGATCCTAATGGTAGTACAGCTAATACAATATTTGCTACAGAGGAAAATGGAAGATTTAAAATAGATGCAGCAGATGCAACAGGAGTAGTAATTTTAACTGGATCAGCTTTAGTAAACAGAAATGTTGATTGGTTATCTAACTTCAGATTAGGAATGGAAGTTAGCAAAAGTTTTGGTACCGGAGTAACTATTACAGATTATTCAATGAGTATATTCCCTAGTAGTTCAAGATGGTCTCCAATGACAGACGCTTCAAAAATGTCAGATGGAACTACCTCTCCTGTAGCATTTGATAGATATAGAGTCCCAGAAAATACATCTGAATTATTAACAACATTCTTTGGGTCTGGAGTTGTACCTTTTAACTTAGCTGTTGATTGTCAACCTTTACTAAATAACTTTGTTAACCAAAGATTTAATCCATACATAATGGATATAGATTATAATTTACAGGCAACAAATACTGCTTCATATTTCTTCTTTGGAGATAGTTATACTCCAGGTGAAGGAAATACAGCAGCACCTGTAAATTTAAGGCAAATTATTAGTGGTAGTGCTTTAAGAGCACCAATCCCGGAATCAAATTATACTATAGCTCGTTCTATTAAACCTAGATATGAAGGTTCAAAATCAACAAGTCAAGAATTAAATGTTTGGAATATTGGAGATACGGGAACATATGGTAAAAACCCAACATTAGAATTAAGAGATGCATTTTTTGGATATTTTAATGATTTAGATGATCCTTATCCAAATATTAATGGTTTAACAAGAATTAATTTAAATTATTTAATAGATGAACAAGGTAATGCTTTACCTCCTACATTAGATCCATTAAGTGTAGATACTTTTCAAGCGGTATTTCCAAATACTACATTAGGTAAAATAGCTGCTAAATCAGGAAAAGGAAAATTTAGAGAATTAGGAGCGCCGGCATCTATAGAACGTACAATGCAGTATGTAACACCTATATTATACTCACAAAACTCAGCAAATAATTATGCTAATGTTTTACCATTATCTGGTTCTGGTTATATATCACAATATGATAATGGAGATGCAAACGATGCATTATTTGCAAGGTTTTCTGTACAAGGTTCAGCTAGTATTGCTACTAACACTCCAGTACAATCAGTTGATTATTATTTAGACCCATCAGAATTTTTAACTGGATCGGCTCAAAATGATAAAGGAAGTGGAGGAGGAAGCCCCGTTCTTAACCCTTGGAATGTTAATATAGTTGGTGGTGGTACTGTAGCATACCCAGAAAATGCATTTATATCAGCATTATATCCAGCTAATCAACGTAGACCAGGAGCACCCACTACAGGTATAATCCCAACGATTACAACCGGAGTAGATTTACCGTCTTCACAAATTGTAACAGTACAAACATCTTTTGTAACATCATTTGTTAGTGAAACAAATAGAACAAGAGATGAACTTAAATTTGAGTTACATATGTACAGTAGTGGATCACTTGTTGGTACTAATTGGGTAGGTAAAGAAGAAAAACCATTTAATCTAGAAGATATAGAATGTAAAGTTTATACTGATGATGGAAGAGTAACCAATATAGGAAGTGTACTTGAATATGGATGGTTTGAAATGTCTAATATAGTAAACTACTATACAGTTAGAAGAAGAACATCACTTAGAGGTTTTCTTAGAAGATGGAGATTTAAAAGATGGAGATATACTAGAGTACCAGTACCAACAGGAGGTATAGTATGTACTGTAGATTGGGAAATGTATGAAACCTTATTTGATCTTGGATTAATGAGAGAAAGAGGATCTAAAGGAAGTGCTGGTGTTCAAGCATTAGAATGGATTATTACAGCAAACAGTGGTAAATATACTATTCAAGGTGGAGATGCTATTAACTGGAGAATTATAGGAGAGTTTAAAAAGGCAAGAGGTGGATATAGGCAAGGTTATTTCTTCCCAATTGGTTATGAAGGAGCTTATACCCCAGTTAGTATACAAGGTCAAGGTGCTAATGATTATTTAATGGGTGAAGCTAATACAGCTAAAGCACCATTTTGGGTGTATACAGGTTCAGCAGGACTAGGTAATACAAATATTTTAGACCAAAGTATATTAGTAATGTCTTCTTCAAATATAAATGAATCATATGGTACAACTTTCCGCCAAGGAGACTTAGAATATTTCCCAGGACAATCAGATTATTTCCCAGGAGGTGTAGAACCCGCAACTACATCATTTGATAGAATTGATAATACAATACAATTATTTGAGGGTGATGAAATTAGATTTGCTAATAATGAAAATTAT
>JACLAD010000376.1_pt1 | contig 20859 bp, 1 predicted proteins | sample 8027901 | NCBI WGS metagenome assembly JACLAD01 (sample SAMN15725071, study PRJNA655200) | protist metagenome | isolation source: fluorescence activated cell sorting (FACS) single amplified genomes of... | place: Spain: Blaines Bay Microbial Observatory, Mediterranean Sea | collected 2016-07-05 | reverse complement strand
AACCCCAAGGTGGGATTTTAAAACCCAGCTCGGAATTCTACCCACCCTAACCTGTATCACGTATTCTAACCTGTAGTACTGTATAGAGTTGTTCCAGCGATAGAGAAACTTATCTTAGCTTAATACTGTACCGCTAGTCATAATCGGGATCTAATTATTAGACGCCGAAATGTCTAAAGTACAAAGTGGCAGGTCTGATTGCTATTAATATTGGGTCTAGACCAATCTCGCCCTCGTTCCCCGTCGTCGCGCCCACCCATAGATGTGATGTGTTTGTTGGCTGTGTTAGTCTTACCCGCTGTAGCGGGGTTAATTTTTTTTGCCTCACAAGCTCATGATGTACCACATCCATTTTGTATTTAAACTTCAAACACAGTCTTCAAGCCCGTTCAATAAGTTCACCATTCTTCTTTGTAAATTAACAATGCATAAATTGGAATCGTATTTCCTTTTTTTCTTAAAATTACAAAGCTAATTAATATTCTAAACGCTAGTTTATACTAATTCCACTACTATTATATAACTATTCGAATAATCGAGTTTATCTATCAGAAAACTATATTCACTTTCTATGACGTAAATTTTACGAGGAGTCTAACACAACACTCGCCACTTGAGACACAGGACCCTGTCCAACACCATTTTTGGCCGAAACCCTGGCATAGTACTGCCCATTATCATAGGCAGGCTTGAAGTCCTTATGGTATGGGAAAGTACCATGACCATCGCCTGCCGATGCAGGAACAGTGATCTCATCCTCGATCAAGGTGAATTGCTTGTTTCGACTGATTTCAACAACATATTGAGTGATTGGACTACCTCCATCAGCAATAACTCCAAGGCAGTGGCCCGGATTTACATCAGTGCCATTACATGGATGTCCAAAATAAGGTATTGTTGGAGGTGCGAACCCAACCTCAAGTTTAACTTCAAGTGGAGGGCCACTTACTTTTTCGACTAAAGTTACTGTTTCCGGTTGACCAGGGAGTGATTGTACTGGATAAACACTTGTGTAATATTGCTCGAAAGGACCAAAACCGAGGGAATTGGCAGCCGACACGCGAACGTAATATCCGTGTGTGTGACTTAGGCCGTTAATCGTGTAGTAGTTGTATAGCGATGCTGCGACAGTAGCTGAACCTGCGTGGGGTGGTGCAGCGTTACTATTGCATGATGGACTGATATCCCAAGTTATCTTGTAAAGAGTGACTGATTCGCCACCACTATCAAGGGGTGGTTTGAAGGAAACTGTGAGGGAATCGTGCGTTGTTGCGTAGACCTTCACGGCTGTTGGAGCGGATGGTGCTCTTCGTGGTACCTCGGACGTAGGGGAAGTTAATGCGTGCGCTCCATACCCTTGTGTATTGAAAGCACGCACACGGGCGTAGTATCGTTTACCCATTTGTAAACCTGTGAACGTAAATACAAATGGAGCACCACCCCGTAAATATATGACTGGACCTAAAAATTCGGCGTAAAACTTTGTGCCATGATACTCGGTTGGATTTGCTTTACTACTATCGAAAGAATCTTTTGAATCAAGTTCGACCATGTATTCACTGACAGCATCTCCCCCATTGTAACCAGGAGGATCAAACATAACTCTCAGGGATTCAGAAGATGCAACTGACAAAATAACACTTGTTGGTGCGTTTGGAGTTATCATAGGTTTTTCTATCACATTTGCTACTTGTGGAAGACCATAACTCATAGAGTTAAAGGCGTAGACACGAACCATGTAGAGCGTACCTTTGGTCAAGCCTGTAATTTTGTAAGTGCCTGTACATGAGACCGCCATGGCTTCGCCGTCCGTAATTCTCGGAGCGATAGTAACCTCAGCTCCTTGCGATGGTGCAACACTTTCAAGCTTAAAACCTGCATCATCCAGGAAGGTAACAGTCCAAGTATAGATGCTAGTTTGAGCATTTTTCGTGCGTACAACACTGACATCATCAACATTCGAGAGATATTCGAGCTGATTCTGAATTGAACCACGTCTGTAGGGAGCGCCATTCCAGTCTTTGTCGCCGCATCGACTAGTTTCAGATTTATCAAGACAAAACACGTTATCATCTATTGCTGATTCATCTTGACTCATTGCAACAGCGTCAGGCGCAATCGCCATTGTTTGCATCGTGACGCCACTATTCTCATTTGTGATCTTCAACACGAATGGCTTCTTTTCGTTGGCTGTGAACTCATAGACAGCGCGTCTCGGAAATGTGGGACAGCGGATGTCGGAAGAATCCATTTGCCTCCCGTCCTGCGGGAGTGTGTTATGGACAGTGCCTTGGAGGGCATGAGCAAAGCATGTTGCTTCTGTCATACTATCCAGATACTTACACCATTCCACCTTATATTTCAATACGTCACTTCCACCATCACTTTCTGGTGGCTGAAACGAAACTAGCAAGCTAGTGTCATGGCCGTAATCAACCTTAAGGGCAACATCCGTTGGTTTACCCGGCCTCTGTATTGGCATAAGATGTTGGGCTTGTCCAAAGCCTCCGAATCCACGAGCGTTATAAGCTGTTACCCGGGCTGTGTACTCAGTACCCGGTTTCAGGCCATTGATAGTGTAGCTACGCACAGTCGAAACAACGTCAACGTGTTTATAGTCTGCTGGCTGCTCACCCAATCGACAATTGGGACAGATTGGGCGTGCATTATCTTCAAGAATCAAGTCTTCTACTTGGCTAGATAAGTCAATTCCATTCACCTGAAGACATGGTTTCGTCCCACAGCTAAGATAGTGATTATTTTCAACGACAACTTCGATATCTGGAACATCGCCAACATTTGTATCGAAAGTAACGCTCCATCCATACATTTGATTGGAAGGAGTTTGACTTGCGAGGGAGGTTACTGAGACAATATTGACAGTCGATAGATCTTCCAAAGCTTCCTTGATGCGTTCGGGTGCATGTAGAGCCTCTTCGGCATCAATATAAGCGCTAGCCTCCGAACCTGCAAAACTTAGCCGGAACCAACCCTTAGCATCTTTTTGCAGTCGTAACTCCTGAACTTCAGCAACACCATTGGCACGCCTCCCTGATCTTGTTTCTATAATATTGCAAGTTGGATGAATGCTAGTCTTTGATTTCAATTGCTTGCTTTCGCATACAAACGGATACTGATTTCCCTCATTTTGCACAAATGTGATATCCCATTCGTAACCGTGAGGGACGGCCCGCCGTGAAACTTCGACATGGCCAATGGTTTGATTGAAATTTTCCATTAGAACGTGTCGAAGATCGTAGGCCTCTATATCATGAGGGATTGGAGATGATATTTCACCCATGAAATCAAGCAAAAATTTACTGTCGCTGGCTCCAGCATGAATAACTTTTACAGTCTGTATTTCATTTATCGCACGGCTTGTAAAATACTCTACCATATACTTATCAATTGTTGCCCCACCATTCGTTTGCGGCTCACTCCACGACACAACAGCCGTTGTGATAGGTGTACTTTGTATCGTTTCCGACGTGAGCTCAACTGCCTGTGGTGCGTCGGGTGCCCGAGCTGGTGTGACAGCAGAGTTGCTCATCTTAGGCTCTACACTTGAACCCACTACTGTTCTAGCCTTGGCACCAATATAGTATACCGTCCCAGGTGCAAGGCCACTAATTTCAACTGGCATTAAATTGGTACCACTTGGAGCCTTCTCTGGCACCAGGTTGGCACTAACCATAACTGCATCATTTAATTTTGAGCTCGTTGAATAGAAGATATCATAAGCGATCACATCCTTGCCACCATCTCGGCTTGGAGACAAAACCCAAACTCGAGCCGAAGTATCTGATAGCCGACGTACTTCAACCATTTGTGGAGATTCCGGGACAATGTCGATTGGAACTGCTGATATTGGTAGTGGGACTTCCCACTTCTGATTTGTTGTCATATCCTTGTTGTCATCGAAAGGTACAGAGTTTTGAGCTGCAATTCGTACAAAGTATTTTTTATTGCTCTGCAGGCCGGTGATCATCTCGCTGAAAGAACTTTTACTTGGATCTGCGGATGTCACAAGACTTCTGATACTTCCTGTCATCCAGTCGTTATCGTTTTGCTTGTACTCAATATCATAGTTTTTAATTTGGTCACCACCATCGCTTACAGGCGACGACCAATGTAGTTCAAGCCTATTCGAGTCCACAACTGCCAACGAGACGCCTGTTGGGGCACTTGGCACGCCAACGGGAGTTGCCTTCGTCTCATCATGAAGTTCATTGCTGTCTCCAAACTTTGATAAGGCAAAGACACGAATAAAGTATGGGGTACCAGGCGTCAGATCTTCAATGAAAAAGCATGTGTCACAATCTCTCCCAAAAACATTTACTTGTGAGTTCGCTGGTGTCAACTCCAGGTCTGTTGCGCTTTGTACATCAAGCATTTTGAGAGGACCATCATACGATATAAATACCACTGTCCAATTATAACCTCCTGCATCAGCGCCAATCTGATAGTGAGTTGAATGATCGAGTGTGGATGTCTGGGCTAGATCAGTAACGCAGTCTACTAGATCAATGCTAAAAGATGATGATTTCGGAAACTTGTCAGCAGCAACAGTAACTTGAAACACACTAGTACTGGCTAACTTCCTACGTGTGCCAATATTTGTTATTTCCTGTATTTGGATTAAAGAAGAATCAAGTTCAAGTATATCAGCAAAAGCATCCACAATTTTGGTTATTAGCGCAGATGTCACGTCCGCTTCAATCCGAATAGTACCGACAAGCTTCGTGTTCTCAACAACGAATCGACTCTCAAGCATAACACAAGGGCCCACAATGAAATCTGCACATGCTGTGGAACTTGTGTTGAAAAGATCTGTAATCGCTGCGGCGAGATCTAGTCTAGTAGAAATTGGCGGAGGTACACCGAGCGTGGGTGCTGTTGTTGTTGTGGTCGTTGTTTCGTCGTCAACGTTGTTATCGGATGTCACTTGCTCTTTAAGTTGTCGTGAACCGATACTACCTACTAATGAAACAGACCCCACACAGTATTCTTCGCCTTCAACCATGATACGATCTCCCCGGTTTGGAGTAAGCGTAGCTGTTATGGAAGCTGAAATCAAGTCTTCGTTTAAAGAAAACAAGCCACCATCGACGACCAAATGAGATGTTTGTCGTGTAACCTGTACTGCATGTATTCCATCCAATGCTTCAAGTTTAACTCGCATTTGGAACACATTTGCATCTGCATCGATCCAATCAGTCAGCAAACCGCCATATTCGAGTCGGAATTTGCCTTTCACATGTCCATGTTCACCATAGCCGTATGGCCAAGATGTAATTACATGTTGCGTCTGATACAGAAAAGAAGGATCGTTAATGATCGAATGTTTTTGTTCACTTGAGTCAAAATTTGCTGAGGTATCCCACTCCACACGATAACTGCTAACTGCATGGCCACCATCGGAGTCGGGAACTCCAAATGAAACTGCAAGAGACGTATCACTTGATGCATGGCCCTTTGTCAGTTCTTGCACCACCACATTGGCACCAGTACCTCCTAACATGTGACTGTCAGCTTGAAGCATTTCAATGTCGCCATCGTAAGACGATCCTTCAAATGTGACAGTCCATGAAAATCCTTGTTCAGTGCTTGGACTACTGCGGGTGATAGTGACGTCGCCTAAATTAAGTTCATCTTCGATGGCTTGCTCAACCTCCTTAGGGGACGCATTATAATTTAAGCTGGCTGTCTTGCCACCATATCCAAGGGCAAACTGACCAGATAAAACATTTCCACGGCTATGTTCTTTAATTGAAACTTGGGCCCCAGTGCCCACCAAGCTACTTTTTGCTGTCAAACCATGCACATCAGGTAGATTTCCTACTTTGTTAAATGTGATACTCCATGAATATCCTCCTTGTGAATCTGCAAGGGATCGTGTCACGACCACATCTTCGACGCTTTCAAAGCTTCGAATGGCCTTTGCCATTTCGTCGATTCCTGCATTGTGTGATACTTTCATTGGTGTTTGTGCACCATTGAGTTGTAAAAGGAAGAAGCCGCTGATCTCATTGGCATCCATAGTAGTTGACATTGTACAGGTTGAGGCAGTATGTACTGCAGAGCAGTCCAACTGCTCGTGTGGTTTGTTGTCTGTCATGGTCAATGCGAGTAACAATTTTGTTTGTTCTGAGTTTAACCAGCTCTTCTCGACAAGGACTGCAATACCAAGGTCACGATTTAACGTGGATGCTATTTCGTCCGCTTCATCTTTGGAAGTGGACACCTTTGCACTTAAACCATTGAGGCTCAAAACGATTTCCTTATTTATATCTGTATGATCAAATTCAAGAACAGCTTTTTGTTGTTCCGGAATTGGATCAGCAGTAGTCGTAATGACCTGAACCTCATCCGAATGGGTTGCTCCCGACGTTATTACTTGGACTTCATCAATGTGCCTAACGGGACCACTTGATACCCTACGCGGTGCTCTCGGGTGTGAAACTGGTACAACAGACGTTATCACTGATTTGTCTCCCCAACCTAGTTCATTGTGCGCTGAAACACGTACGTAGACCGGGTATCCGGTTGGGAGTCCTGTTATCTGGGTTTTTAATGGGAGATATCCTTTGACAAAATCATCAACAGTGACAAGTGCGTTCCCAGGTTGCAGCGAGCTTTTTGGAACGATAGCAGGTAAATCACCCAAGTTTGTGACAAACTTTACGTTATACAATTTCCCACTTACAATGTAGGCATTCAAATTTACATTATGAACAGCTCCGCTGGGTGCAGAAACATATTCACCCAAAATTTCAAGGGTGCTATGTTTAACATCTTTCGATACAAATGTTTCAGACACCCAATAAATATTTTCTTGAACTCGTGGACGTCCCTGAAAGCCAGGCGCGTTTACAAACAAACTTTCTGTAGCAGAGTTCTCAACAACAAGCTCAGAATCGAAACCTTGAATACGAATTCTACTTCCTTGCTTTGGTAAAGAGTTAAACTCAAATCCAGTCTGAATGATGCTCTGATTGAAACGAATGTTGTTTGCTTGACCAATCAAGAGGTCTCCGTTGGAGCCGGAGAGAACTGGAAAATTTGGTATGGCTTCAGGAGCAACGCGAATTTTGTCGCCCGATCGCAAGTATGCTCTTAGACTATCACCTTCATCATCAAAACTGAATTTAAATATTTTGGTTGTGGAATCATATGATACATTTGCTGGAATTCGCCTATACAGGTAATCGGTTTCTTGAACTTCTGCTGCGCCAATGCTTAGCAGATGCGTAAGCTCAGATCTAATGCCAACAGCCGTTGGAAGTACTGTCATAGATGAAGTGGTCTGTCCGTCGTAGCTCAAGGTGAAACTGCCATCTAGGAAATTTGAGCCCTTAACAAGTTCGTGCGGCCGAACCTGTACCAGATGTCCTTTCATACCGCCATCTTGGACAGTGATAGGATTGGTATCGCCTGCACCTTGTGGAAAAGTTTCTCCGTTTACTATTCCAGGATTATGTACATAAGTAATTTGCCACTCATAGCCTCCTAAACGGTCAGTGGTACCGGCATTGTCATTCACATACTCACTCTGCCAGCCTATACCGTATTCTGATCTTGTTACGTGAACGTCGATGACGGATTTCAGGCTTTCCAAGACACTCTCAAATTCTTCAGCTGTTGCATTGAAATTAAGCGGAGTCTGTGTCTGGTACTGGTTCACAGTTAACAAGAAGGTACCACCAAGCGGATCTTTACCCGGCTGTTCTATTTTCGAAGTCACGACAGTATTATCTCCTGAAATTTTATCAGAATTTACCACGAGCTTTCCAACAGTGCCCGTGCCGCGTGGAGAATGACCCTGAATGCTCAAAAATGTAATATCCCAATACTTTGCTCCATAAGTTCCAACGACAGTATCTGCAACTGAAACATCCACGACCCCAAGAATATCAAAAGCGTTTTCGACATCTTTGGCAGTGGCATTCCATTGTATGTCCGTGGTGATTTGATCTGATGGGTGATTCACGTTAAAAGCAACAGTGAAGGAGCCGCGAATCACATTGCCATCCTTAAGTGTATTTTGTGAGATTCCATGATCTGTCCCGGTCATGGCGTCATCAATCGCGATTAGCTGCGGCATGTCTCCTGCAGAAAGACCATCTTCATCTTGAAGAAAAGTAATCGTCCAGGTGAAAGCACCTGTCTTAGGATTTACCCTATTTCTGGTTACTTCCACTTCAAGAGAGTTTGTCAAACTTTCGATTTTTTCCTTCACCGACTGCGCAGTGGCGTAAACACTTACATCAGAAACCGTAGAGACATGCTGAAAGTGTGCATCAACAGTTTCCGAAGTATTGAGTTTGACTGCAAATGTGCCACCAAGCGGTTCGGTACCATCTCTACACAAGATTTTGTCCGCACATGTATCACAGCCTTGTGAGCTGTCATCCAGGGTAGAAGTTTTCAATTTCTGTTTGTTGCATGCAAGTTCATTAATATTTCCTACGTTGAGACCCCAACTATTCGGTCCAATGTTTGGATCATCTGGCTTCAGAATCCGGTTGGAGTTAAATTCGATCGTCCACCTGTACTCCTCTCTATATGCGTCATTTATTTTCTCCCGGGTGACGATAACATCACCGATGCTTGTGAGCTGCTCTAGCTCAGTCTCCACATCTTCGGCTGTCGCATCCGCCTGAATATCTCCTGTTGAATACCCCCCGTAGTTGAGCTTGAATGTTTGTTCAAGGACGTTACCTTGACGTAATGTTTCGACGAATACGTTTGGTTCATCTCCTGTCAGTTTGAATGTGTCGTCATAATTTACAACCATATCTCCAATATTTGCGTTTCCAACACCTGAAGCGTCTTTAAACTCGATCTCCCATACGTGTCCAAAGCCCGGCAACGCATTCAAAAATCCATATCCTTGTTTCAAGTCCTCCGTTGAGGGCTTGTCTTGTTTTACTTGCACTTCGATCCCATTGATACTATTTAGAACGTTCGCAATATACGACGGATCTTTGGCATCAGCTTGCGGATCTATGGCCGACGTATTAACGCATTTATAGATTTTGTTACCTCTGTTTCCACAAATTTTCAAGGTGAAAGACCCACGTACGTGCGCACCATCAATTTGACTCCTTGTAACACTGGTCTTGTATTTATCTAAACTTTGGTTGTCCACAAACTCCATATTTGGAATATCGCCAAACGTCGAGTCAAAAGTGATGGCCCATTTGTACTGACCCGACCACGACTGCTTTTCATAGTCCCAAGCGTCTAAGTCTTTACTGCCCTTAACAGTAACTGTGCCAACAGAAAGTTCATCCTCGATAATTTTTTTGATATCTTGGTCTGTTGGAAGAGGGTACTCCAAATTAATTTTAGTTGTTGTGGTTTTATCTGCAAGCTTGATCTTAAATTCCCCGCCCAGAAAATTGCCGCCGGTTGTGACTTCAACATTGCATTCCACCTTCTTTGCATCTTTATTTGTATTGACAAGATTGGCGGCATCACATTGCATTTCCCCGGCAACGCCCACTTTGCCAACAAATACGATATCCCACGTGCGCGCACCAGTATTTGGGTCAGTATAGTTCAATTGGACTGACACAGAATCGCCAAACACATTGGGACTCGTGTGTGATAATACATATGCAATATCAGTGTGAAATTTGTTCGTCGTCCCGTCAGCGTCGGCATCCCAAGCCAAAGCTGCTGATGTGCCTGTTTCAAATCCTTTAGGATATGATGTCGAATCATCAAGAGAAAGCGTAAAAGATCCTTGAACAACATTTCCATTTGTGCGCTCTGTTAGTCTAGTTTTTAGATACTCGTTTGTGCCTTGCTGAAAGAAGTCAGTACCGTCCAAAAAGCTATCATCCACAACTAAATTTTCCAATTCGCCTGATACAGCAACACCTATAAAAGTGAAAACAAGATATCCTTTCACACCTGTTCCAACATCGCCGGCACCCTTTCCTTCGTCTTCATGCGTTTGAACTTCCACACCATTTGCGCCTATATTTGTGAGTGCATTTAGAGCAATCTTGGCATTGTTAGCAGTTCCAGCCCAAGTTGATGCAATTTTGATCGCCCCCGTTTGGCGAAGCGATCGAGACGAGCAGAGTATGCAATTTCTTGTATCAAAAGTAAGTTTAAAAGAAGATCCCACTTTAGGTGTTCCAAGAAACTCAAGTTTCTGAACTTCATTCACATCCTGGGCAGTAATTTTTACTCGTTGAATGGTATTTTGATGAACAGCTGAAACATGAATTGTTTGAATTTCTTTGCGATCATTAGGATCGGTGACAGTTACGGTTTGGATTTCATTCACGGGTGTGATACTTGTCGTAATCGTTTGGATTTCTGAGATAACTTCTTTACCTGATGTGAATATAGTTTGGACTTCATCAACACCAACAACACTAGTCGTTATTCTTTGTTTCTCATTCACAACTGCGACTTGGGCCCGCACAGACTGAACTTCTGGTCTGAAGCTGTTTTGATCTGTCATGAGAAGAAGGTTTTGCTGCTCGGGGACTAAATCAACGGTTTTGTAGTGCTGCCAGTCAGATACATTCGCTGAAGGATCCACGGTCCATTCAATTTTGAAAGAGTCTATAGTTCTACCACCATCATTAGGAACCATACCATAAGAAATCGTAGCTGACACTCCGTCCTCGTTGTTCATGGCAGATGGATTCAATGGCGCGTAAGGACGTCGATCTTCTGGAACCAATAACTGGGTTGGATACGGATCCGCATATCTTGTAGGACCAAACCCAACAGAATTTTCAGCGAAGACACGTACGACGTAGTGACTTCCTGCAGTAAGAGGTGTGACTACCTCACCAGTCATCGGATTTCTGGAACCGATTGTATAAGTCAAGGTGCCTTCAGATAGATAACGGCCTTTCAGACTCAAAATCGAACTCTTGAAAACCGTCAGCTGATTCACACGGGTACCGACAGGTAATTCCGCCCATTGAATATGATACTTGTCAATGCTGGCACCCCCATCTCCGCCAAATTGGCAGCACAAGTCTTTGCTCGGTGGGTTGAAAGTAACCTCAATCTCAGACCCTGACAATACTGTGGCTGCCAGGTCTTGAACCTCTCCAGGTTTTTCCAGGTCACCAGATATTCCTGCTGGATCTGATTTTGACCATGGACCCATGCCCTGATTGTTATGAGCTGCGACACGGAAATAGTAAGTTTTATACTCGAGTAAAGAGTCTACGTTGTAATGAAAATTGGTATCGGGATTTGGGGATTCAATAGGATATACGTGGCTTTGTTTTGTACCAAAATCAGATCTCGTATCCCATTCAATCACGTAGTAGTCAATTATAGCACCTCCATTATCAATACTTTGGTGGGAATCTTTTGTTGGAGGATTCCACATGACTTTAATTGTGTCTGGCCCAAGCGAAATAACCCTCGTGCTGTCAGGAGAACCAGGTATTGTTCGTGGAATTTCACTTACTACTACTGAAGGTATACCGTATCCAACATCGTTGTAGGCTGATATGCGAGCATAATGTGCGGTTCCGGGTTGTAAATTTTCAAAAGTATGGCTGTCGACAGCAGGACCTACTGTTTTTACAAGATAACCTGCCGGGTCCCGACCAGCTTGTACTCGAGTTACTCGTGCATGAGCAAGGGGACCAGTAAGACCATCATCACTAACAATCATCATATCTTGTTCACCAAATTGTGATGTAAACGTAATTCTCCATGCAAATCCAGAAACATCACCGTTGTTAAGCGAAAAACGCGAAACGCTAACACTTACAATATCTTCCAAATTGGATAAAGCATCTTCCATTTCTGTAGCTACGATATTGTATGGAAGCAGAGGAGTTCTTTGGTTTTTAAACCATAAACTGAATTTGCCACCGAGAGGAGCTTCGCCGTTTTGTAAAGTCCGAGAGTTTAGTGTAACAGAATCACCCACCCACATGTCGCTTTTTGAAAGCTGAATCTGAGGCAAATTTCCGACATAGGACACAAATGTTATATCCCACTCAAATCCAAAACCCCACGTATTTGCATAGAAAACAGTGTTGCTGTTGACATTAGTCTCAATCGGAACTTTAGTGGGGTCGCCAGTAGCACAGTCCACATTCGTAAGAACAGCTCCTGAAGAGTCTTTGCACACATTCATATCGAAACAAAGTGCTGAAGCATCTTGCCTATAATGCTCAGGCGAATAAGATTCTGGATCACCAAAATTTCGATTGTAAAGATCATCTAAGACTTCATCCCCCGAATAACCATCCAAATGAATGACACGGTAGTCTTTTGTGCCAGTCTTCTTTGGTATTTCGATTGGAGCGAATGCGTACTTGCCGTCTTCCAACTGTTTACACGTTATGCCTTCAAGCTTTATATCCGTTTTTTCGAGAACAGCCTCTACTTGTTTGTCATTCGAATCGTACATTGGGTGTACCGAATCACGTCGGACAACCTCAACTTTTCCAATGGTCGGAAGTCTCTCCAACGCATCTTGCAGAACTTTATCGGTTGCATTGTACGGAATTTCTACAGTTTGTTCACCATCAAAAGAAGCCCGAAACTTACCAAAAATATTGAACTCACGTGCATTGGTTTCAATTTGTTGAATTTCTCTAATACCACCTCTAGCCGTTGCGGCTACAAGTTGTATTTCCCGGGGGGCATCCGATGTGAACAGTTCGACACGATAACCACGAATAGGAGTTCCACCATCAGAAGATGGCTTGTTCCAGGTAACCTTAACTTTACTTTTAGATTTGTCACAAGTTGTTTCATCATTATCAGGCTTCAAACATACAAGAGATGCAGTGGGATGTTCAGGTCCAGCAGGTTGCTGACGAGGATAGTTAGAAACAATTGAGGAATAAACGCTCGGCTCCTCTATTGAATTGTCTGCTGCCACACGAGCATAGTATGTTTTACCCTCTTCTAAGTCAGTTATAGTGTGAGTATATCGATTTGTACCCTTCACCACCTCAAAAATTTCAATAAGAGCACCTTCTCCAGTCAGATTGTCATCATTTGCAACAAGTATATGACCAACATCGCCAGCTCCTTGGATGTTTTCATGTGAAAGGTGAGTGAAAGTGACTGTCCAACTGCATCCATCAGTAACTTCAGGAAAGCATTTGCGGGTGACGCTTGAGGTGTGTACACTTGAAAGTGTTTCCAGAGTCGCTTTCATGACAGATACGCTCGCATCAAACGGTATAGCTGCCGTTGCTTCACCCTCAAATTCAAGGGTGAAACTACCACCAATTTTCTCAAGTGCTGAAGTTGTAATGCGCTGAACCTCGTAGGTAAATTGACCCGGAACTAGATCCGCGGACCCATCAGCGATAGTGAGAGTGGTAACAACAGGATTATCACCTTCTAAATAGCTTCCATCAACACGCATCTGTCCTGTGTTACCATGTGGCATGAGGAAAGTAACTGTCCACTTATATCCATTTAGGTAATCAGATCGAAGGACACGAACAGGATTTGTATGTCGAGATACATAGCCGCCAAGCTGTTGTAAAACTTCCGCAATTTCTTCAGCCCTGGCATTCCAGTTGACAATTGAGCTTTTGCCACCCCAAATCAACTCAAAAAATCCTTTACGCCCGATTGCCTGGTTGAAGGTCAGCAAAATCTCCTGAATCTCCGGCCGTATGGAAACCGTTGTAACATTGCTGTTAACGAACGTGGGTGTTGTACTGATTTCAACTTGGTAGGCAAGGACAGATACTCCTCCAATTGAATGAGGAGCTTTGTATTCCAACTCGAGCGAGGTGCCTGTGAAACGTGTCCCTAAGGCAATTGACGTCGGGGCGCTCGGTCGGCGGCCCTTTTCTGGGGTAGTAACCTGCAGTTCTTTAGATGGGGGACCGTATCCAAACAAATTCATTGCAGATACTCGAACATTGTACTTTGTCCCGGGCTTGAGGGCCGCATAAATACCATCATACGTAGCTAAAGCTGAACCTTGCTGAATCGTGTCCGATAACAGGACAGAACCATCATTTTTCTTCATGGCATCACATTTTTCAGGACGTATTTGTGGTATATTGGCTGACGCTAGATCGAAGGATCGTTTCGAACCATAGAAATACAAAGTATAGATAAAGCCAGTGCGGGTAGTCGTGTCTACTCTGCGAACAACAGAAACTTCGTCAATTTCTTGCAATTTGTTCAATTCATCCTCCAAAGCAGTGGCACTGATATCTGCCTCCATGCAAGGAGTATACTGGCCTGTGGCGCCCATCCTAACTTTAAAAGTCTCACTCCCAGTAGAAGGGCTTCCATCTCTAAATGAAACAATTAAGCTTTGAATTTCGGGACGATTCCCAATTATGAACGTGCGTGGTGGGACTCCTGATGGGCGAATTGTTTCTAGTTTTACTCCTGTGCCATGGAAACCGTTCATCACTGGTAACGCCTGAAATGTACGCAAATCACCGTCATATACTTTAAATAATATTGACCATTCAAATCCGTAATTCTTCGAGTTTTTATCTGTTTTATCGACAAGTACTTGCCCAACTGTGTCAAGCAGTTCCAGTGCATCATGCACATTCTCTTTTGTAGCGTTGAAGGGGAGTTGTTGGGTTTCTTCGTGGTTGAAAGCTAAGGTGAAATCACCACTAATATCATCGCGTTGGGCTGACGTTTTAACGGAAATCCTTTGAAAAACATTGACAGTTGCCTCTGTACCTTCCAGTCGATCTCCATTTACGATCAACTTGTCAACTTCGGCACAATCTGGAGAAAACGAAATTCGCCATTCATGACCAAACCTGCGTTGGTTAGCCTGAGAAGTGTAATCACTGACATCATGACGCTCAACAGTAGCACTGCATTGGGGTGCCGAAAGCAATGCGTTAAGGCTGTCTTCTACAATAGACGCATTTGCATCATGAACCAACTTTACACGAGTGCCGAGGAACCACATCTCAAAGTATCCCCCCAAATTATTGTCACGAGCTTCAGTAACAATAGACTGTTTGGCAGAATTACCAAGTGAACAGGAACCTTGACCTTTACCGTCAAGACTGAGCCCACAGTTTGTTTCGACATTTGAGAGTAAATATGAGTCATATAGACGTGGGACTGTTCCACTGATAATTCGCTCTGCCTGCTTTTTGGAAAACTTTGCTTTTCGTAGGTTATCATCATTGACTAAAATTTGAAGATGACGCACTCGTCCGATCGCATTTGGAAATTTTATTACAATTTCAAGAATTTGTCCTAAACTATCTGTTACTTCAACAGATACGCCTCTCAAAGAGTACAAATTGTTCAGAGCTTCCGTAATATCTGTCGATGTTGAAGTTGCAGTCAGTGCGACCGTTGTCTCGCGTCCATACGAGAGGGTGAAGGTCCCAGTAATGTCAGCCAGCGTACTTGTACTTTGAAGAACAAGCTTTTGTGTTTCAATCTGATAAGGTACGCTTGGATCATACCATTCCACAAGATAATTCAGAATTGGCATGCCGTTCGAGTTTGGTTCAGAAAAGATCACTTTGGCTTGTGTAGCACTTACCGCTTCCAGCAATTTAATCTCCGGAGTGGATGGCGCGGTTGCACTGATTTGAGAATATGGAATAACACCTTGCCCAATTGATTGTTGTTCGAAATTTGTTGCCGAACCTTTACCAGCCTCATTTTCAGCTTTGACACGGACGTAGTAGGTATTTCCAGATACCAAAGTTGCTCCTTTGTATTCATCAATTGTGTACTGGTGCTTCGAAGTCCGACCATTGTACTTCGTATCGATCTTGACATCAATATTGGCGGTCGATAGCGACAACGAATTTCCTGCCATAACTTCAATTGGTGGGATATTGCCAAGATTTGTTATGAAAGTAACTGTATATTGGCGTGTCTTTGCATCTGGGATTGAAACATCAACCTCGACCCGACCAATTTCTGGAAGTTCCTCAATCAACAGCTTAAGGTCTCGGGCTGTGACATCAGCGCGAATCTCTCGTGTTTCTCCACACTGACCGCAAACATTATCAGAATCACGGTAGCTATAGTGTTCGCAGTCGGGCTGGCAAACCTTGAGTGAAAAGGCACCCTTGGGTTCATCAGCATGAGGTGGAAGCAAGCGCTTCAAATCTCGATTGCTTGAAAGCGTAATTGTTTGAACTTCAAGGACAATATCATCAAGTCTTGCAACTGATCCTTTGGCCCAGTCAGCCTCTGTAGGGTAGTTACCAACCTGCACTTGTTGCAACAACACGTTATCATCTGCAGTTTTGCCATTATCTTGGCTAAATTCAAGGCATTCCTCCCCCGCTGCAATGGTTTTGCATGGTCCTGACATTGAAGAAAACGTAACGGTCCAAACATATTCTCCCAACCGAGTCGGACCAGTGCGAACGACGTCCACAGAGCCAATACCAGCCAACGACTCGAGCTTTTCGTCCAACATTTCCGCAGAAGCATGTGAACTCACATTGACATATTCAATCCAATGTTCGTAAGTACGGTTTGCAATAAGAGTTCTAAAAGTGTATGCTGGTGTTCCAGCAGTTGCACCTTTGATGTGATATCGGTCGATCATGAACCCGTGCGCATTCTTAACATCCGCTGGATCAGCGCTGACCCTAAAAATTTCATCAGCAATTTTGATTTTGTCACCTTCACCAATCATTCTTGTAACATCAGTATCAGTCTTTACGTATCGACTTCCTGGCGCAACTTCTACTGTAGTTAATACTTGTGAAAATTGATCTTCGTTGTTAAAACTAATTTGTAAAGTGTGGTCAGCAGAAATTGGAGTCCCGGCTTTTGCTAGTGTTGAAATTGTGTATACATCATGTTTGAAGGCTGTGCCGTCCAGCCACTCGACGAGATATGCTGTGATAGGCGCACCATTATTACCTTCCGGCTGCACGCCAAATGGTTCTGCGAAATCAATTGTTAGTGCGCGTGGTTCTTTGATTGACAAAATAGCTTCTTGTGGTGAACCTGGAACGTCACGAGCATAAACAGCACATGATGTTGAGTATTCCTTCAGGCATGTAGCACCTTCAGTGGCTATGGCCACAGTGGCTTCACTCCGAGCTCCGTCCGTATTTAGAGCTACAACCCGAAAATAGTATGCAACCCCAGGCGTCAAACCTCTGATAACGTGTGTGTATTGAAGTTTTTGATCCGTCACACGTGCAGACGCTTCCGATATTTGAAGTGAACCAGCTGGCTGTAATGTCAGTCCATTGCATGTGGTCGGTTGCTTGGCTTTGCCTGTTTCCTGCATCGCTTTCTGGTATTCGTGCTCCTCAAGACACATGCTATCGTAACTGTCAATAGTATCGTATTCGATCACAAAACTTTTTGCCACTGCAATTCGTGCATGATCCATAGACCAGTTGACTTGAATTGCAGTCGCAGATTTTGAGACAGCAGAAACTTTGAATGGAGGTGCTGAAAGCTGTGCAAAAGGTAGAACCGAATCGGCCCCAGACAACTTGCTACCAGGAACAAGCCGGTTTCCGGCGTCATCGTAAGTCGCAAGAACACCGTACTCCTCGAAATCACCATATCCTACATGATTATATGCCGCAACCCTGACAAAGTAAGGCGTATCTTGCTTCACTGGAAGAACAAGAGAATGGGGGAGACGACCGCGGACACCATGAGCAGCTTGCATAGGTTTTGCTGAAATAATAAGATTACCTCCATTGCTGTAAAGCGGGGCTTGATTAGCAAATTGATCACGATAATATGCTGCCAAATCGTCCACACGTTCTGTTCTAGAATATCCAACTGAGGTATCAAATGTGTCAGCTTCAACACTGATAGTAGCAACACCCTTGCAAAGTTGTGTTTGTTGATTTTCGAACTCGACGTGAAGACCACTTCCAAATCTGATGAGGGTGTCTTGGACTTGGGTTAAAGAAGCATCAGTGCCAATCTTAATGCAATGACCCTGAAAGCAAACGTCGACCTCATCTCCAGGATTTTGAGCACACTCCAGATGGTATACATTCGGGTAACTTTTAACAAAAACTTGTGCGTTAGTACCTTTGATTCCAACATGGTCGACTCTCAGAGCTCCGAATTGACTTCCCTGGTAGTACACATCCACAAAAGTCACTACCCATGTGTACCCAAAACGCTGTTGAACTATATCACCTAAGTGATAAGCAGTGTTTCGTTGTACAACAACATTTCGAATCGTAGTCAAAGACTCAAGTGCATCTTTCATTTGAGATGCAGATACATCCGCTGGGAGGCGACCTGTCCTTTGTCCTCTGTAACTAACAACAAATGTACCACTCAGGTTATCTTGGTCCGAGGCAGCAGTGATACTTTGAATGTCAACTACTGGATTTGCTTCGCTAACCTTCACGACTTGCCTATTTGCCGGGTTGTTAACACCAAGGCTATTAAAATCTTTGGATGTATCCCACTCGACAAGATACTGGGTCACGGCATTATCTATGTGTGGCTCCGACCATTGTGCTAAAAGTTGGTGTTGTGAAATAGCTGTAACAGTGAGTTGAGTCGGCCTTGAAGGAGGAATGTCAATAGGAACGATACTAGCCGGACGTGATGGGGTTGGGAGGCCCTGACCACCAGCGTTGTAAGCTGTAACAGCCGCACCGATTGCAGCTCCAGAAAGGTTATCAATTATATATTCTCTGACGGAAACACTGCTAACTTTTGCATCGTTGGACGGCGCTGTGAGGAGTTTTGAATTACAAAATAATGGAAATTCCTGCCCTTGCGTAAACGTGATATCCCACGTGAAACCATTGCCCTGTACAACCCTTGAAACATCAACAGTCGAGACGACAGATAACGCTTCCAGCGCAGTCTTTACATCCAAAGGGGTTGCATCGAATTCAAGCGCAGGGGTTGTAGGTAATTTATAGACCGGGCGATCAATTACATCTGCAAAATCGAATGTTGCTGGGCGCTCGTCATCATCATCAGTCGCAAGCACTAATTTGGAAGTACTGATTTCGCTCTTTAGAACACGGAAAATTGGGCCACTAAACGGATTCCCAACCCGAAACCGGGAACCCTCATCGAGATTAAGAGCAGTCGGAACTGTCTTGTCATCAACAAACCAGTAACGCTCAACAAAATTAGAATTTCTAATAGCGCGAATCGGACCGAGCGAGTTATCAAGCATGTGCACTGGAACATCAACAACGTGATCCCCATTATAGAATTTTTCCACCGACGTGTCATTTACCGTGCACAAGGGCACATACTTTTCTGTATATTTTTGCGAAAGAGAACCTGTACATACTGAGAATTGAACATTATGTACTTCGATCAGATCGCCTTGAGTAACAAGCTTCCTCAAATCTGTACCACTACTTGTAAGATGCGAGACGCCAGGTTTGACTGTCGCACAAGCATCGCAAAGACGCTTGGTGAAAGTACCTACCCACGAAATTGGAGAAAGAGAAAATGTTCCTCCAACCGGCCCTGTAAAGGCTGATGTTGTCACTCTTTGTACTTTGTGAGAGATTCCAAATGTCATATCATTTTGAGTTGTTCCTTGAGACATTCGAAGGGTGTAACCTTCAATTGGAAGACCACGTTCCTGAGCATCCTGAGTAAAAACCACTTTGACTGATTTTTCGTTGTATTCATGCAAAGTGACACTAGTCGGGCCTGTAGGAGCCCCGCGCGGTGCTACCCAAACCACATCACTGTATGGTCCATAGCCCTGATCATTATGGGCAGCTACTCGAATGCCATACTTGACTGCCGTTTGCAACCCGGTCAACACTGTTGTGAGAGTGTCCTTTGCTAAAATAATTGACTTGAAATTGTCTGGTAGCTGTGATTCAGTGGTTAGCTTGCTTTTAATGCAGCTGCTGTCTGCGCACCCAAGGTTATGTGTATTAACGACAATCGCCTTTCGTTCTAGCAAGGTCGATTGAATCCAACACCGATCTTTACATAGACTTATATCACTCTGTCGTTCTTCACACTTTCCCTGCCGATCTTGACGATCAAGCGAAATAAGCGGACTTGCGTCGAAGTCGCAAAACTCATCGGTCAAAAATGTTACACTCCAGCCTGTCGGAAGAATATCAACATCAACGACGCCAATCGTCTCCAAACTCTGAAGAGCTGACTTTATTTCCAGCGCAGACGCTCCCAAAGGCAACGGGGACGTCATTCTTCGACGATAGAGAGTAGATATTCCCGTGGCACCAGTAAAATTACTTTCAAGCGTAATTGCGTCAGAATCGAATTGTATATCTGCTTCTTCCGTGGATATCGTATACTCTTGACTATCGAGCATCACATGATCTCCAGGCCTAACATACTCGGTAAGATCACATGAAGTCTCTGACCTGACAACCTTACTTCCATGCACTAGGCTAACATTGCATACAGCTAGGTTAGCCTCTCCATATCCGAGCGTCAAAAAACCCCGGTCACTTTCTTTGCCGAGTAAATCTTTTTGAACCTCTATAACCTGAACTTGTCTGATTCCATAGTAAGGATCATGGGGATTTTTTGTGAAATAATCAAGCTTATAGTGATCAACAGCGCTTCCAATAGATGCTGCTGCTTCGAAGGAAGCAGAAAGCGACGATTCATGAACCGCTGTGGCACGAAGATCGACTGGTTTTTGTGGCCTCTCACGAGGAATAATGTACGATGGACTAGTCAACACAAATTCACCATAGCCACGGTCTTCATTGTATGCAGTTACACGCACAAAGACTTTCACGCCCTCTTCAAGGTCTCCAATCTCATACAAGTAACGTTTTTGAGAACCGATTGCAGAATAATTGCCATCGGCAGCAATCTCCGTCATAAAAGGACTGCCTGCCTGAGAATTGAATTGATTGGTTGTATCCCATTCCAAAAGATATTTAGTTACGGTACTTCCACCATCATAGGCAG
>JACLAD010010868.1_pt1 | contig 20871 bp, 30 predicted proteins | sample 8027901 | NCBI WGS metagenome assembly JACLAD01 (sample SAMN15725071, study PRJNA655200) | protist metagenome | isolation source: fluorescence activated cell sorting (FACS) single amplified genomes of... | place: Spain: Blaines Bay Microbial Observatory, Mediterranean Sea | collected 2016-07-05 | reverse complement strand
AAATTGATTTTGGTATGATTTTTCGTCTGTTCGCGAAAAACATTTTTGAATTTCAGAATTGGTTCCAAAAAATGTTTTGTCCTCGATTTCAAGAAATATGTTTTTCACTTTTGCATCCATTTTTTCATTTTTCATGCTCGAATTTTCGCATGTTTGTTGATTGTAGGAGCCTGAGGACCCATACGGAATTTCCAAGTATGCTTTTGAGATGGACTTGAAGGCCGCGCACGAGATGTTTGGATTGGACTACGTGATCTTCCGCCCTCATAACGTACGATGTTTACATTTGTGTCTGCGGTAGACTTAAATTTGTTCTAACGCGAGGTTGATTTTTTTTGTTTTGGTTGCGGAGTTTTTATCGGTGCGCGCATACGCAGTGCTTGATTTGAGCGTCGCTGGGAATGCTTTCTGAAATTCCGTCATGGGGCGATTTCCATGAGCAAGCGGCGCCAGTTGATGGGCCCGCGCCGCTCCAGCGTGTTTGCTTGGCTTACTAGGAGCGACAGTAGTTTCAAAGGTGGACATTCTCATCAGGCCGGCCTGGCCTCTAGGCCCCCGACGAGGCAAACGAAGATTTTGATTTTGAGGCCTTGGCACAAGATCTTGCTACGCTAAGCTGCCCGTCCGTTGCCCAGACGGTTTCCCTGGGTGTTTTCTTTTCTTTTTTGTTTCATGATATACCAAGAAAATGAAATTATCAATCCAATTTCACGATCGTAATTCCTTGTTTTTAGGTATACGGCCCCCATCAGAACATGTTCGATAAGTACCGCAACGTCGTCGGCATCTTCATCAACCAAATTTTCCATGACAAGCCATTAACTGTTTTCGGCGATGGTAAACATCATCAAAAACCTTGAAATATCATGATATTTTTCGATTTTTCAATTTTTTTTGCAGGTGAGCAGACCCGTGCGTTTTCGTACATTGATGATGTCGCTCCAGTCATCGCAAAGGGTCCTCTAATTGAGAAGGCGCGCAATGAAATCTTCAATGTCGGTGCGGACATCCCATATAGTGTGAACGTCCTCTCAAAAGAGATCAAGGACGCGCTTGGTAAGCCAGACCACCCGATCATCCACGAGCCCCCACGTTTGGAAGTGGTGAACGCTGTGTCCAATCATGATAAGGTAAAGATGTTTTTTGGTACGCCCGAGGCGGTGAGTTTGAAGGATGGTTTGGAGAAGACCGTTGCTTGGTATAAGGGCGCGGGATCTGTGTTCAAGCCGGTGGAATTCGAATCCGTTGAAATTTTGGAGAAGATGCCCCCATCATGGGTGCGCCCGGACCTCAAGGAGAGTGTGATTTGCACCGGCACTCGCGCTGGTACTACGTTGGACGACGTCCCCGAGCGAGAGGAGAGCGACAGTAAGAGGCAAAAGGTACGCTAATTTTGAAAGTTTTGAATTTAAGGGCGGCGCGAAAGCTTGCTGAGCAGTTCCTCAGCTTATATAACATGGCTGCGCGAGCCACAGTCAAGTGAAGTGTACTCTCGTGTTTGGCGAGCGGTCGCTCTGTAATAACAATCTAATTACCTATATGGGCTTGTTTTTACAACCAATCAAGCAAACAGTACAGAAGAAAGCCATAGTGCTACCAGGCGCCACGGCATCTCTCAAGCTACGTAACGGAGTTAGACAGCGGGGAGCAGAATTTGTTCTACTGCGATTACAGGCCGAGGGTTCCGCCCGCGTGTCCAGTGCGGAAGATACTGGGCTCCCCTTTTCTTTTTCTAATGTCAAAAATACCAAAGGAATGAAATATCACAGCCCTCAGCACGGGTAATTTGCATTTTTTCAACATTTTTTTCTTTTAAAGATTGAGCTCTAAAGCTGTCTGTTTGCTGTACCTAATTCATTTTTGTCATCAATGCTGTACACAGCATTGTAAATATTATTATATTAATCTAATCTTAGAGTCGCTCCTTTTCACAAACTAATCAAAATCAAATCACTAATTTTTTCAAATCCATGCGGAAAACATTTGCATAGATTATTGTACATATTTTTACGATTTGAAAGTGATAAATCTCAAGCTTACTAAAGTGACGATACCATTTTTTGTCATTTGATATATGGTTGTTTTATTGTAGTAATTAATTATAGGTTCACGACATCAAAATTCATCGTTTGTGGTATGATATTTATGTTCAACAGATATTTTTTGATATCAATTTTTTAAAGTGTAAAGTATGGAGGATCATGAATTACTTGAGGGCGCGAGGGCAGCAAGGAGGCAGGAGTTAAGAGATGCGGCGCCGGTTGAAGTGCGCACGTTGAAAAGGTTACCAATGGAGTTTTGGTTCGATATCTGGTTCAAAAAAGATCGACCTGCAGAAATACCAATGGAAGAAAGGGATAAGTGGCGCAAGCAATTTTGGTATTTGAACGAAACGGAAAAGGTGCGAAACATGATCTTCTCCCTTACCCCGCTGGATAAGATACAACCATTACTAGAAACAATCATCTGTTTCTCCCCCAGACTAGTCCAGATGCACATCCTCGACCTCCCAAACTGGGTCTCCCTGCCCCCACCCGCACCCTACACAAAAGCGTTATGTAAATGGCTTAACAAAAAGGTCATGCTCATGCTCTCACCAGGCAACGACGATAATTGCGAATTGGATTTACATTTTGACCCACACGATGAAGATTGTGAGGAAATCACATATTGTGAAGAAATTCTCGCATTTACCATTAACAACATAGCAAGCTTAAACAGCTCAAACGACCAAGGCTATGCAACATACAACATCAATCAAGACGGTACCGATTATGGTCATCTATCAATCTGGTGTAGCAATGCATTAGGGGGAGAACTAGAAACTGGAGGACGGTTGTGGCCAGCCGCACATGTATTGCAGAGGTTGTTATTTGACGAAAGACTAGCAGAGAAGATAAATTTAACAAAGGATACAAATGTCTTAGAACTTGGAGCAGGGACCGGTTTTGCTGGATTATCCCTAGCTAAGTGCGGGTTTAATGTTTCAATCTCTGACGGAATGGCGCAGTGCGTCAAAAACATCCAGCATAATCTAGAAGTCACCATAGACATGCACCACAACATAAACCATCTATCCTGTGAAATTGACTTGCTCCGCTGGACAGACACACCAAAGACAAGGTTTGATTACCGTTTCAGCATGTACCCAGATTTGCTCATAGCAAGCGATGTTGTGTATGACAAAGACGCAGTTTTACCATTAGTAATGACGATCAAATATTTTCTTACAAACTGGTGTAAGAAGGGGGCGTTGATTGTGTGTGAGGAGAGGATACCGGCAACATGGAAATGTTTTATTGAAACCGTCAAAATGAATGGTCTACAGGTGACTTGGATCGCTCTGGATAAAACTTGCGGGATATTTGACTTGCCAGAGGGTGGCACGCTATTAGATAACGGGACGTTTCATGCGATTCTTTTGAAATTGTAAATTATTTATTTGCTGGAAGCAAAACATGTATTCAAAACCAGATTTTGATCATTGTTTTTTCAGACATATATATTTTCGATAGATCTGTATGCCTTTGTTTGAAGAATACTGTTTGTATATAGTACAATATTAGATTAATAATTAGATTAAATTGTTATATTCGATACATTTCAATGTTCTCTCTTTATATGTGTATGTAGATTTTCAAAATAGAGCACAACAATCTATCTATCTTTGTTCTACAATTTTGATTATGGGGGCTCATGTTTCGGTGCAGTGCTGCGGCAGCCAGGGGACTGGTGTCTTTGTAGAGTTCGGTGAAAGAGAAGCCGAACTTCTTGTGGAGCAGCAAATTGAAAAGGAGCGATCGTTTGAAGCCTTTCCGAAGACGTTTGAGACCTTCCCAAAAATGTTAAGATGCCCGCAAGGTAGAGGAAAGGAATTATTTTTTGTTGTTCGAGTGAGAAAATGAATTAATTCCATGTATTTTTTGTTTTTACTTCCAGGGCACGAGCTTCATACGAACATTGAATACGGCAAACCGACAGTCCGGATGGAGTCTGTCTGTGATGTCTGCGATATAAGAGGTAATTACACATAATTCAAAAAATTTCAATGTAAAATGTATCGAGATTCGAAAAGTACGGTCAAAATGTAACAAACATGACATGATTTTGTTGCAAACATTTTTTGAACTCCGCAAACATTTTTTGAAATGCAAAAAATGTTTTCTATCTTAGGTACCATTTGGAGGTGTAATAGGTGCGATTTTGATGTTTGTCGGAGGCAAGAGTGCGTGTATAAGTGTCAGTATATAGTTCTGATAAAAGATGAATACGAGAAAAGGGTCAAGCAGGAAAAGACAGAGAAATCAATGGTGAATGAAGCCACACGGGAGTACATGAAATCCGCTCTTGGATTTGTACTCCCCCTTGATGTTGATGTAAATTCGGTAAAAGTTAAAACACCACAGCAGGAATTGTCTGATAAGATTGCTAGAAAACGAGAGAAGAGGGAGTATGAACGCGCCGAGTCATCCAACCCAAATAAAAGCAGGATTGATTTTGCCCTGCCAGCAAAAGTCAAAACAGAACAATCAACTAAAAAAGAATTAACAGTAAAGATCCATACCCCAAGTCGAGAGCAAACCGCTGAGGCAAAAATCAAGCTTAAATCAAAGGACGAATTGAAAGACCTCCTTCAGGACGACCAATATTTCTGGTATATGACACCTCGCAGTGATGAAGAGAAACAAATTCGACTAGCAAGGGAAAAAAGCGAGCAAGCGGCGTTAGCACAATTGGCGAAGGAGAAAAGTGAGGCTGCATTCCTGGCGCAAAAAGAAAAGAAAGAAAGAGAATTACGCGAATATGAAATATCGCTTGCAAGGAAAAAGAGAGAAGAAAAACAAAAACCAACCGACCCAAGCCATCTACGCTGGGTCCGCGCAGGCCGTTGCTTCGCGTGCTGCCGTAGGTCCGACTACCTCAATAAGATCGTCAGCCGCTATTCCCCGTCGAATCACGCTCCATGCACAGGTTTTGTGACGTTTCCAATGGTACACAACGGGAGGGATTTTGGGAATATCAGCATCAAATGCTGCTCGCAAAATGACGGTGAATTAGATTTGATTTCCCCCGCCGCGCATGTATTACAAAGATTACTTCTTTCCACACAAGCAGACACGTCCGCCACACCTCTCCAAGAAAATTCCAATGGAAGTAGCGTGGGTCCAGTTGTCGAGCATATGCTTGGGAATGCAAAGAATTTGTATAATTGGGTAAGCAGAAAGACCAATATACTAGAATTGGGCAGTGGAACCGGATTTGTTGGATTGTCACTTGCGAAGTGTGGGTTTCATGTTATGATGAGTGACGGAATGTATGCAGCTGTTGAAAATATTCGCACCAATTGGGAAGCCACACAGCGAGAACCAAACCACGAAGTAATCGCACCAAAAATGAATGTATACAAAAATAAGATACTATAATTCCTATTCTTTTTTATGTTTTTGCAAGGTTAAGCCATCTCTTTGTGAGATTGATCTGCTCTGCTGGAAGCCAGACACGAATTCGACCATCAATTACCATTTCTCAACCCCACCAGATTTACTGATCGCCAGCGACGTGCTGGACGATTCAGACAGTATGAAACCATTATGCTATACTATATTCCACTTTTTAAACCAAGGGTGCAAGAACGGAGCGCTGATCATCAATGAGATAAAGTCCAAGCAGTCTCTGCTGGTGTTTGAGAACACGATGAAGGAGTTAGGCTTACGGGTTGCAGATGTACCTCTGGATAAAAATAGCGGTGTTTTTAACCTGGAAGAAGGGGGAACACTGTTGGACGATGCTGTGTTTCGTGCCGTACATGTAACGCTAGATGGAGGTGATCAGGCCTTTGAGAGTGTGTCCTCATGATGCTAGTTTTGTACTGATTGAATTTATTTTGAGATATACATATGATATTGTGAGAGTTGTTTGGTCTAGCATGTTGGATTTTGAATGAGTATTATGAGAGTAGAAAATGATACATGTTTTTTTTTTTCGTGTGATCATCATCAATCATTTCTGTGAATCTGTAGACACAAATATATTTCTTCCAATTTGTTTTGTTTTTTTTTCATATACGTTCAGATTTTTTCGCGGATTTTTGTGTGGGCTGCTTTTGTTATTTTTTCTCTTGGCATGTGCTATAATGCTTTCGAGCCTCACCAACATTTGCATGCGCTGGTAGGTTGGTCCGTTTCATGGATTTCTGCCTCCTGTTGTGCGAGTTTGCCTGCTTTTTGACCGGTGATGACATCCTACCATCGTTTTTGTTTTGCTTTATTTTTCCGACCCGCTTCTGTTTGTTATTCTCATTGTTTGCTTGGGTATGCACAAGCGAAATGAAATTGTGTCGCTGCCGTGTTAGCTGTTTTTGCTTATTTCCGCCCACATCGGCCATGGCTTAGAATTTTTATTTAGATTTAATTGGCAACATCCAAGGATTCATCCGCTTTATCTCCCTGGTGGTCATCCGTATTAGATTTGCCCAGTCAGATCTAGATCTGCTCCGCAAGCCTTGCGAGTTTTGCTTCCCTTTTCCGACCCTTTTTTTTTTCTTTCATTTTTCGCGTGGGTGCTCACAGGGGAAATGAAATTATGTCGCGGCCCTGTCGGCTGTCTTCTAGACGCGGCCATGCTCTCTGCTGCGCATTTCCGTGCGCATGCTGTACCGAGTTCTGGGGCTCCAAAGGCTTCTTCGGATTACCAAGTTTATTGCTTGTGAGCGAGCCCGCCATTTTGTATGGCGCTTTGGCGTCCGTTTTCCGGTGCGGTATCACTGGGTTTTTTCTCCTTTTTTTTGTGGGTATAAACAGACGAAATGAAATTCCTTTTTTTCTTTTTTTTTGTTTTAGGCATTTCTGTTTTGGAAGCAACCATGGTTTTCTGATGTATTTTTTGTTGAGTTGATAAAATCATTTTGTTTTTGCAAACATCTTTAGTTTTGTACGTGTTGTCGGTTTAGGGTTGTGCCTCAGTTTGATTGTATTGGATGTGATATTACTTGTTTTTTGATTTTTTTTGTACTATTCTCCCAAGTAGATTGCGTCATCGCTTTTGAAATTATTTGCGTTCTACATTCGCACCATGTGGTACGGACGCCCTGTTTCAGCATACGCGGTATTATAGCACACAATGCAAATTCTTTTATTTTATTCATTATATGACATTTTTATTTCAGTCCAGGAATAAGATAGTACCATTAGACGAGAACATCTCAAAAAACGATGAGCATTTCACAGCACTACAACTGCAATGCCTCAAGCATCAAAAATCATCTCTCTCAAGTAAAACAATCTGTCACCAACTCCTATCCCGCCTTCGCCAATTCATAGCATCCCGCCGCAACGAGTCCACCTGCTTCGCCAAAGGCAAAATAAAATCAAAAAATCAATTACAAAGGTCGAATTTCCTTTATTTTTTATGTTCTTGAAATTTCATTTTTGACTTTTTGTAATTCTTCAAAAAATTGTTTTTTATTTTGACAAGGCAAAAACGTGCCAATCAAGCATTCAGATAAGGTCTGTGGCGACTTGCATTCGTTCCTCGTCAAGTATGGAGATCACAAATGCATGAAGCTAATGGTAGAACTCTGCGAGGAGGTGAATCTACTTGAAAGCACGCGGTTTCACCGATTTGAAAAGCAGTATGAATCTCAATTAAAAGAAATGGAGGTAGAGTTGAAGTCTACTAAATACGATTTTGACAAGTTGCAAAAACATTCCAAAGAGAGGGCGATCAAATTTCAAAAGCAGTTTCAAGTGCTGATCGCAAATGATAAAAAACGATTGCAAGACATCGCAATCAAGGAAGCAGCTTTTTCAAATACCATGCAAGAGATGAACAGCGTTTACAAACCCATGGAAAAAGAATATGAAGTACTAAAAGCACGGGTCAAGCAATTGAAGTTTCAGACGGTTGATTACGAGCCAACTCTGAACAAATTGAACGTTGCGAGGCAAAAGAATAAGGAGTATGAAGGCATCATCAAAATGTTGGATAAGAAATTACACGAAGAAAAGAAGCTATATGTGGAAAGCATCATCTGGTCTTGTGTTGAAGAGGGCATGAACAAAAATTGCAAGTACGTTTTTTACAGTTGTTTCCTTGTCGTGATATGATTTTATTGCACATTATATGCATTTCAGGGAAGATGCGGTAAGGGACGTGAAACATGAGTTTGAGGTAAGGTTAGAAGAGCAGAAAATGGTATTGCTAGAGCAGGCCAGGATAGAGCAGGATAACATTTCAAACATCTTCAACACCGCGATGGAAGAGCGGGATTCGCTGTGGCAAGAACATCTTAAAAACCATACCATCTCGTACATCAATACAAAACATGTTTTATCAGTACTATGAAAAATATTTTCTGTATCTGAAATGATTTTGTGCAAATAATGATATATTTCAATTAATCTGATTCTGAACGTGTGTATTCTCCCTCGATATTTATACGATTTGTAGTTTTTCGACTTTTTACAATTATTTACTACTAGCAGCCTTAGCATCACTGTAATATTAGTCTCAAACAAACTCCATGGTTGTGGGAATACCAGGACAGCCGACAAATTTAGTCAAGGCGAATCCGATGCTTGGATTTTTTGGATCATTTGATGAGAATGACCTTGCGCAACAGGCTTCCAGCTCAAGCGAATCGAGCGATGATCCAGAGGAGCAGTGGCGTGAGAGGGAAAATGTGTTGGATAGGATTCACGAGGATCTTTCCGCGAGGTATTTGTTTTGAAAACTGACAAATATACAAAAATATGCGTCGTTTGACCAGATTTGTTTTGGCCATTCGATTCTTTACATTTTTTAGAAAAATTCAATTTTGTTGTTTTTTCTGCAAAATTTGAAATTTCAGATATGTTTTTTTGTTTTTTTCATCATCAAAAAATGTTTTTTAGGAGTGAGAGAACAGACTGGACATTTGCCCCCGCACGAAATTCAAGCAGCATAACAAGAGAAGACAGCTATACCGATTCTCAAGGCACGATTTGAAAAAAATTAAAAAAACAAGAAAATAATTTAAAAAAGTTTCAAAAAGATGTAAGATTGAATAAATTTCGCGTTTCTTTTGACCTCCGTGCTTGATTTTTCATTTAATTTTATTAGGCACGACTTGGGTGCAGCCTACTCATAACATGCCGATGTGGGTACCGGGTGAAGGCCTCTCTTCAATCATGAACATACGAAAGCCGAATAAAGTCCAGGAAAGGGATATTTTGCATTTTTTTGCTTGAATTTCATCAAGTTTTGCTTAGTTTTCGTATTTTTTCACTCCAAATCAATTTCTTTCGTCAATATTTTGATTTTGGTTTTTAGGTTGTGAAGGCAGAACCATATGGTCATTTGCTACAGTCGAAGGAAGAGAGGCAAAGAGAAATTATTGAACAACGAAATTTTGAATTGCAGAGGGAAAGAGAGGCGGAGAGTAAGAAAGTGAAAGCGAAGAAGTTATTACGAGACAAGATTAAAAAACGGGAGGAGAGGAAAAAGCAACATAAAAAGAAGACAGAAAGAGATGAATTGGATGATGTTGTACCATCGCCTGAGTTGATTGCTCAAGCAAAACAAGAGAGCGAATGTGAAGAAGAAGATAGAGTGTACGAATTAGTGCATGATTTGAAGGCATTTCGCAAAGCCATCCGCCTTGCGCAAAAACTCTCCATCGAATCATCACCCGAACCACCCCCACCGAAGAAGAAGCCAGTGATATCTCCTATTGCATCTAGTATAAAAGGGCAAAACATCGAGTTCAAACAGATCGATCATAGTGGAATGAAGGCATATGACATAATATCGTCGTTATGCTCTGGTGTGCCCGAGATGGAATACACCCCTTCACCACCTCCAACAAAGCAGAGTGTCCAAGCACCGAAATCGTTACCATCAAAACAACCCTCTCCATCAGTCAAACCAATCCAAACAAAATCAGCAACAATCCAACAGTCGAGTAATGCAAGTAGCAAGTCCGTCCCAGTCAAAAGTAGCGGGACGTACATATCCAAACCGATGTTTGCGGATGAATTGATAGAGATGGAGGAATTGGGGATTTTGACAGCGAGGGAGGAGAAAAATGATGCAATATTTGAAGATCTTGGAAGGGTAGTTAAGCAGATTCTATCCCCAACGCCAAGTCCTCGATTTGAGCTCCCTCCCCCAGCGGCGGAATCACAATCGAGATTCAGTGAAGCAACAACCATCCGTCAACACCCAGCCCTCCCAAAACGGAATAGTGGTATACCAGTATCAACGCTTACTCCGAGAAATTTAGAGGAATTACAGCAACAAGAGATCAAAAGACTACAGCATAAATTCAACCCTATGGAAGTAGTTCTTGAATCACCTCTCCCGAGCGACCACTCACCAAAACCAACCTACTTCACAAACCCACAACTCCATGAAGTCCATCAAAGGAAATCTTGCAAAATACATTGATTTTTATTTAGTTTCCATGATTTTGCATGTTTTTTAGTCTCAATCCCTTTCTCATATCAAAATTTGAATTTAGGTCAAACCGCTCATCCCTATGGCACTGGTTGAAAGTATCTGCTCTGAAAACCCATTTCTTCATCAAGAGGAGGAATTGCAATTTATACCTGCAAAAGAAGAGAGTAGCTGGAAAAACGACAGTGAAGATTGGGATGTCGGGGAAGAATCTATGGGGTTAGAGGAAAAGATCGTAGTTTCCCAACCATTATTACCTGGGAGAAAGTTTTTTGCATGCCCAAGCGTCGATTCACTTGCCATAACCGATCATATGTACAACGACCACCTACCCCGTACCATCTTTGATGAACTCGGTAAAGAGCCAAGCGTACCGTTTCCGGAAAGTACGGCTGCAAGTTCAGTACGGGGCAGTGTGGCGGGGTTTAGCAGTGTGAAAACGACCAGTTTAGTTAGTTATGATGTGCGCGGGGACGTGCGGTCCAAGAGAGGAAAAAACATATTGTTTTCTTTTTCAAATTTCAATGGATTTTGCTCATTTTGTTCATTTTTTCCTTCAAAATTCGTTTCTTTGTCAAAATTTTCATTTTGGTTTTTAGGTTGAGGACCCCGTTTCCGGAAGTGAGTTATGCACTGACTACCTTAAGGAATGGTGCGCCGGTTAGGCAATTTGCGATTTGATTGTAACACAAATATTTGTATTCCCTCTCTTTTTCGTTTGTTTCTGTGCTGTTGTGATGTGATTTTTATTTATTGGACCAGTTTGAGAAATCTCTTTCAAAAAATGTTTGAATGTCTGAGATGTGAAGAGGAGATTGAGCGCTGGAAGCAGGCGTGTGAAGAGGAGGTTGCTCAATATCAAGAATTTTGTGCAAATATCTCAAATCGATACAAAGAAATGTATGAATACGTGATCAAACACAAGGAAAACGAGATTCGCCAGCATTATGTAAGTATATGTGACGACGCCTGGTTTGCTCATGAAAAGCTCAAAGTACATGCAGCACCCATTGTCTCTTCTTTTTACACCAATTTCTTTCATTTGTCCGAGGTTGCTATGCAGCCTAATGCAAATTTTCGCGCGCGGAATAATTGGAGAAGATTAACCTGGGAAGTGCTTGCTTTATTTCAATCAGATCAAATTAACAATGTGGTTAATGAATTTGATGAATTCAAGAATGTACATACTCAATTGGAAAGGGACTATAGAAGACTACAATTTGATTATAATCTTGAACAAGAAAGACATGAAGAGTGTAAATCAAATCTACAAAAAACCATGGAAGAATTAGAGAATTATCAATCCATCGAGCACAAACTACAAGATACAATCTCTCAAAATGAAACTCTCTCCGCCTCCGTTCAAGAGCATAAAGCACAATCAGACTACCTCCAATTTCAATTAGACGAACTTCAACACACCTTATCCACAGAAAGACAAAAGCTTTCAAAGTACAATTTTCGCACGGAAATCAATGATATTTCACATCATTCAAAACTATTTTAATGATTTTGTTGTGAAGGTATCAGCAAATGGATGATAAAACTAAGGAATTGCAGTTGCGGGTCATTGAACAAGAAGCTACGATAAAGCGAGAACATACGGAAAATATAGACCTTCATGACAAGTCCAAACAAGGTTTAGTTGTTGAGTTTTTTTGAAATTTAACATGTTTTTGTATCTTTTGTGAGGTTGGACACGGCGGAAACGAAAATGAGCACGTTGCCAGATTTGTCTAGGATTCATTATATGCTCAATGGTGTCGTTGATCATTGCAACCAGCTGGAAAAGTCAAAGAAAGGATACGTTTTTTGAATTGTTTTGCATATGTTGGCATGGTTTTTGTTGCAGGTTGTCATGCGATAGAGAAGTTGAAAAAGCCAGGGATGAATTGAAGCTTGCGCTTGAGCTCGGGGAGGAGGCGAAAAAGGAGTTGGGACCACCAGTCATCTGTCGATCAACTTAGAATCACGAATGATTTGATTTCAATTATATTTTGTGCAAAACAAGTATTCTTGTGAAATTGTTGTCAGTTGTGGCTAATAAGACAATTCAAATCGCCACTGGTCCGATCATTCACAACACACGTCACTCGCAAACCTCCAACAGATCTCATAATTTAGTAATTTGAAATTAATAGTTCAGTAAAATAATTTGATAACGCCATGGATCTGGCATCGTGGGAAGGAGTGTTACTCTTACTCATCGCGGACAGTGATTGTCTCCACACAAACCTTTCCTTGCGCGCGGTGTCCAAGCATGTTCACAACGGCTGCGGGGCGTTCATTTCTTCCAAGCATGTTCACAATTGTTGCGGGGCGTTCATTTCTGGTGGTTTGAGGATTCACCCCGTGATGCATACCATCGCTCGTAGGGCCCAGCCAGATCGTGTGATGGATTTGTTGGAATTACCTTCCTACCAGCAGGGCGCGCGTATGATGGACATCAAACCTTTTTCGATGATGTATAGCATCTGGCGGTCTCTGTTCAGATCTCGTTTCATCCAGGGTTGTTTTAGAGGCTATTTGTAGGCGGTGTTTAATTTCAATATTTTTACATTTGAGGTCATTGTTTGGGTTTAAAAAGCAGTGGTGTAGTTGAGAAATTGATTTCAATCGGTGTGACGGCGGAAGTTTACCAAGCCTGTGTATGTTTCCCTGTTGACGAGGAAGACGCTCTCAGCGACTTGTCTGCGGATTCGGATTACGTGCCATCGCACGCTTCTGTGTATGAGGAGTCAGAAGTTTCATTCAGTGAAGGATCCGCTTCTGTCTTCACTTATGATGAGTTTGATGATAGTCATGACGATAATTTTGATCTAGAGGACGACGTCAGTAATGCATCGATATTTTCAAATGATTTCACCGAGGGGCATGTACGAAACGATGGTACGCAGTCTGGTTGCCGAATAGGAAGGTATGCACACAAAGTAGTACTTCCCAAGTTCACAAGACATTTCAATTTTGCCGAATGGCTAAAAGATTTGACCACCCCGAAATATCTGGCTATCGAGGATGGTGAGATACCAGAGCCGGAGCTGCTCCCAGGCGATGATTTGTATTCGGATGATGCCGTATCAGATATTACCGATTTTTCCATGGCCTCGAGTTTTGATGAGGTTCACACTTTATCGGATGATGTATCTGTTACGTATGGGCCACCAGACCCGGTCGGTGTTTTGAATAAATTATTATCCTTTCCATTTTACCGAAAGCACAAGCGCAAGTTAGCCTGGTGTGATACGTCAATAATCGAATCATTTCTTGAGGCAAAGGCGGATCCAAATCATGAGTCGTCACGCCCTTTTTCGATAGGTGAAGATTTGCCACCTATGCGTTTAGCAGTATTTGCATCCAGACATTATGGACCTCTGGTAAATTTGTTGTTAGATTACAAGGCAGATCCCCATTGGAAAGATGGAGACGGTGAAAATCTCTTGCTGTATGCTGCCGCCAATCCCGAATGCCCTGTGGTTGATATGCAAGCTCTGATCAAGGCTGGATTAGATCCAGCTTCGGCTGCTGACTATGACGAGCAGCAAAACTATCCAATGCTGCACAACATTCCCAACTGACCATATTTTCAGAACCATGTCGTCATTGCTGTTTGAACCGTGTTGTTTAGGATTTTGTATAGTAGAAAATTTGTTGGATAAGTACTTATCAATTTTTGTAATTCACGTTGGCCATCTTTCACTCATTCATTCTTTTTTTCAAGACACTCAACATAAGTTCACTAGCCATGGAGTTCGATTACGATTTAAACTGTTGGGAGGGGCGTTTTCGGTGGTTGATTTCGTATGTAAAAGATGGTTTTTTAGAATGGGAGGTACCGTTAAGAGGCGTGTCCAAGGGTCTGCATGACGAAGCTGGTGGGTTTTTATTGCCTTGTTACCATCACCCCGAGAGGTGGCGTTTGATAGATCATCCTGAGGTTAGACCACGCATGAGAGTCCCGCTTATGCACCGTTTAGCACAATTCAACCCAACCAACCCAAACCCCAATCATACCGAACGAATCAGAGAATTGTTGAATATAAAATCATACAGGGAGGGCGCACTGATGCTGGCTGAGGGCAGAACCCATGACGACTCCTATAAAACATACTGGTCCCAGAAAGTTTATATTCAAATTATTTTCAATCATTTCATTTTTTTTTTTTTTTTTAATTTAAATTAATCGAATTTTATTTTTTTTAGGACAGTTCTTGATCTGGCCATCACGCATAGTCTTGACCGCCGTAATTATTTTTGGGGGGATGCAGCATTGCCACAGGCAGACGTACCTGTTTTGTTAAGGATGTTTCTAGATATTGGAGTTGGATTGAAGTACGAGTTTAGCAGGATGAAGCCGATTGAAGATATTCCTATTGGTAATGTTCGCGTTGTTGATATGAACGATTTTCTAAACCAAGGGGATGCAGCACCGGATATAGCCGAAGAATATTTGAATCGTGGAAGAACGCGTGGTCCAGAGTATGATGAGTATCTTAAAAAGACTACGTTGATGGTTGCTCTGAACGAATGGCATAATCTGGCGGCGTTTGAGATGTTATTAAAAGCTGGTTCCGATCCCAATGTGGTATTATTAGGGAAGGACTATGATTCACCGCCCCTTATTGTCATCCTTCACCGAAAGTTTCCAAACCACCGCCCACACCTGGAAGTGCAGTCTCGTTACATCCGTTTATTGTTGAAGCATGGTTCTGACGTTACTTGTAGAGATGGTATGAAAAATAGCTGCTTGCAGATCGCCGTGGCCAGAAGCTTTCCGGTGGATATAGTAGAAGAATTTGTTAAACTTGGTTTAGACCCCGATGCAACCGAAAGTAGTTGGCCGTCTGCTGCCCAGATGGACAAAACGCGTAGCGAGCAGAGAAACCTTCCAGTAGAATACGCATGTTTGCACAAGAAAGAAGAATCAAAGGAAGAAAAGAAGGACGGTGATAATTCGAACATTGATAATTAGACGTATATGGCAAAGTAAATCGGAGGTTATGATATTGATTTTTTGAACATGGATTTTTAGAGACATATGGAGGATTGGTCTCGCGAAATTTTATTTTGACGCATCATGATATATTGCTTTAACTTGTGTTGTTGGATTGGAAAATTGAAATTGCGTTCTTGCTTCATTCTTTCCAGTTTTTGCTCGAGTACAGTCCATCATCCAAAATAATGTTATTAACGTATTTTTCCTGCTAAGCACAATTAAAGTAAATATCAAAAGATTCCAAAGCAAATAAGTAGACGCTCATTGTTTTCTCACTTGCACACAGAGTGGTTTCAGTGATCAGTGTGTTATTCGAGAGTTCACGCAACCCTTATATATTATTTGTAAATATCGGCATTGATTTGACCGCATGGATTTCGACCTGTCTGGCTGGGAGGGTGTGTTTCGATTATTCATCGCGGAGAGTAGGATATTGCATTATGATGTCGCCTTACGAGGTGTGAGTAGGAAGTTGCACGACGATACAGGATGTTTTAGCAAGCAGGGTAGGAAGTGTAGGGATAGTATGCCAATTATGCATCGATTGGCAGAAATATCGGATGTACCGCGCTTGCTAGAATTATTAACGCCACGCTCCTACCAGCAAGGGGCCGTCATGATGAGCCGCGCGGGGAGCGAGACATACAGCATATTTTTCAGCCTCCTAGGATCCGGTACAATTTTTACACAAATTGAAAAAGTGTTTGTTTTTTTCAAAAAGTAAAAAAATGTTTGTTATCATATTTAGGTAAGTTATGTTCCGCAAAATCTGAAGATAGGTGTATATTGGTCAAAAGACTGATTGAAATAGGAGTATCCCCTGAGAAATACTCATTCCGGGCAAACGGTTTCAGCCATGATGAGTATTTGACAGTGCGATCAGTTCTTCAAGCTGTGCTGCGTGAGTGGCGCGATGTCTTTGAAAAGGAAATAAAAAAAGACAAAAATTGATTTGTTGGAGTTGATTTCGATGCATTTGTTGGTGTTTTTAGGTGAATGTGATCCAGATTTTGTTAGAAAATGGTGCTAATCCCAACATTACCACACCTTACGTTCTAGAACCCCCATTATCATGGGTGGTAAAAGGGAAAGAATATTTTGAGGCAAAATATTTGCCTCGGTTAGTTCCCACCAGGGCTGTAAAACCTTATTTTTTAATGATATTTATATCTACATCCAAATATATGTTTCAATTTTACAAGGTAGACAGTTTAATTGAACATGGAGCTGACTGCAAGTATAAAGATGCCTATGGCAATAATTACCTTCAGGTTTGGAAAAAAGTTTGAAAATCAGCAAAATTTGATATATTTGCATGACCTTGGATGAAAAAATTAAGATTTTGACCTTTTTTTGATTTTGTTTTATGTTGCAGTCAGCGATTATGGCAAGAAATCCATACCCCGTCATCGAGTCTCTATTCAATGCCGGCATAGACAAAAACGAATGTGGTAATTCTTCATATTTTTTTCGTTTTCATTTTTTGTATACTGATCTATATTGCCGAAAATGTATACCAAATTCTGAAATTCATTATGTTGCCATTTTTTAGAATGTTTTATTTTTTGTCATCAGGAGGGTTTGCGCGGTCGGCGGTAGAACTTGATGAAGATAAGATATATCCTTTTTTACACGATTGACCAGAATAATGACTTGTTTTCATTGATATTTGTTTGTTTCGTCGTGAGTATTTGTTTTTTGTTTTCAAACATATTGATTCGTACGTTACCACCCAAACACACCACAAGCTTTACAACAGAAAAATGAAGTAACGAACATACCTACATAATTAATCAAATTATACTGATTACAGCCAGTATCATTCTCATCATTTAAAACGGAAATCTAAATCCAATCAAAACAAGAACAAACAATTTTGAAAGAGCCATGACAGTGAGTAATCTAGCAGAGAAAAACACAAATCAAGCCGTGCAATGGGCTAGGAAACGATCGGCAGATTTAAAAAAGGCTGAGGAACAGCAAAGATTGCGGGAAATGGGTGGTGCATTCACGTCAAATCATACATTCACACCGAATTTCCACCATAGACTAACCCAACCCTCCCGTGAAAGAAGCCCCGGCGCATGTAGCAGCGGGCAGAGAGCAAAGATATTGACGTCAAGTTACCGTGATCAAATTTTAGACGAAACAAGGGAAAACAATTTTATCTCGATCACTTCCCCACAAAAAACCAAGTCATTAGACGAAACCGTCTCCGCTCAGACCACCGCCAATAACACAGACCACCCCACCTATTCTTTCTCAAACACAACCAGACAGGACAGCGTATCCAAACCATCCACCCAAAACACCGAACACCCATCCGAACAAATAGTCCAGCCAAACCTCATCCAAACAGCGGAATTAGTCTACGATGTATACAAAACACCCGAACCATCAGTTCAAGACATCGCTCCCATAGAAACAAGCGATTTAGTCTATGACATCAAGGCAGATGGTGTTCAACCTGCGTATCGACATTCAAGCGACAATAACAGTACATTGCTCAACAAACATTTTTCAAAATCAAAAAACATTTTTTGATAATTTTCAGAATTTCGGATCATGACCATTTGAAGAAATGTTTTTGCTAATGAAAATCATTGATTTGCAGGTATTATCACAGCGGGAAATGTTTTTAAACAACAAGCATCAAGGATGTCAAGCCAGCAAAGCTCCTATTTGACTGCACCAAGTCGCAAGGATAGTAGTGATATTGAATCGGAGGTTCCCGGCCCTGTACGACCAGTGCGGGAGAAAAATATCATTGTACACGAAGGAAATTTTGTCATTGACCGGCCACTTACAGATACCGAACTGTTAATGGGGGTGGATTTGCGTAATACCATGAACACACAGGCTTTGCTAAACGTTAATCTCCATGCACCAAAAGATGCTCAACAACCACTCTCCACTACCGCACCACCAAACTTTTTCACCAAACCGTTCGACGAATCCCTACCAACGACTCCACCCAAAGACCACATAATACCACAGCCGACAGTCACACCTCCATCACTCAAGAAATGGCGCGAGCAACACGACCAAATCCACGAAGAAATCCAGGAAATGGATTCACCATCACCAGAATTTAAAATTGACAGCCGAGTATCAAGTATGAGCATACATCGTTGCATGCCAGCAAACAAATTCATGAGCGCCGCCCCTAGTCTGCATGAGATCAGCCCCGCGCGGAGTCATGAAGAATTCGAAAGGAGGAGTCAGGAGCGAGCGTTGGAGACGTTAAGTGCTGAACGAGACGTGATTATCAAGAAAAATGAGGAGATGCAGGAACGGATTAAACGTGTCAAAGAAGCACAGCAGGAAGTCATGCGGCGTGAGTCTGCCTATTATGAGACAAGCCCGGTGAAGTCAAGTAATAATCTGGAAACAGCTACCTCCGCGATCAAAGAAAGGAAAAGTCTAGGGTTTATCCGCCAAACAACCAAAGGTGGTGTGCCAAAGGATGTGCGATTAACTAACAAGCAGCTAGGCATCTCTGACAAGAAGCATTTTAAGAAGATCCAAGACTTGGGGATTAACATCGCCATGCCATTCTATGAAAAGCATGGTATAAACGCGAAACCAAGTTTGACCGGGTCAAAAAGTACCGCCAGCCTCGCAAAGTCCACTGAAAACCTTCGCAAGTCAAATTCATTTGGAAGCTTATCCAGTTTTGGCGCGGCTAGCAGACCGCCGCTACCAGCAAATTATCAAGAGTTGCTCACTAACAAAGATGGGAATACAATCATGCACAAGAAAAATGTATTGGACCCTGAAAAGAGAAATCAGCTGCAGAAGTGTGCAAAGCTGTTTGCATCCGATGTCAAAACGACGATAGTGAACCACGGAAGAAATTTCGAAGAGCAATACAACCACTTGCAAGAACAACGAGTAGACCAAAAAACATCATTCAAATTCAAATTGATTATCTTTTTAATCAATCAAGTTTAATATTTTTTTGATTTTTCAGACTCAAGCAAAAGAGAGTGCGAAGTTGCTGATGGATTGTTATGAAGCGTTTGGATTACTGCACACCGACGGAGGGGATTTTGATATCAAAATGAAAGCAATCGATTCACATACCAACAGCCTGATAAAGAGGAAAAATGAGCTACTCCTCCTGGCCCAGCAGAATGAAAGTGTTGCAATCGATCTAGAGGCGTATTGCGGAGATGATTTCGAAGAAAATCTTGAGGATACTATCGATAACTCCAGTTTCATTCAGGCTTGTATATCAAAAATCGGGATTTGTGTCTGAATTCAGACGATTTTTTAATTTTTCTAAATGTTTGCATTGTTTTGCTTTCCAGGTAAATGTTTGTCAACAGACAAACTACAGCTCGACGAACCCGATCCCGATATTTTCCAACGCGAATCCGACAGATCCGTACAACATCGTTCAAATGAAAAAATGTTTATTTTTGAAAGCAAAAACAGAATATTGCAAAAAAAACTGCAAAATGTAGCAGTGTGAGTATGATTATGATAAATATGTTGTGTAGATAGGAATTCCTACAGAAATAACTACAGTTCTATAAATTGGGTAGAGTTGATTGTTTCACTGTTTTCTCATGAATGCAAATATTCATATGATATATGCGTATTCATTTCTGTCTGTCATTTTTTCAATTTTTTTTTTTCTGTTTTCAACTATAACATCCTACTTGTTTTGACCATATAGGTCACATTTTCTTACAAAAAAACTTACAGTCATTACTCAAAATTGGAGTCACCAGGTTTCGATATTCATAAATTCATTTTCTTGATTCTTTACTAACAAACCATGGGTAATTCTGCCCCGCGTCCGACGAACTACGGTTCAAAAAATGGAATCAAAAAAACTGCAAAAACCAAGCACGGAGATGAAATTTTTGTTGATTTTGACACAAGTTCATGTTTTGCAGATTTCTTTTTTTCAAAATTTTTCTTTTTCTATTCTTTGTATTTTTTGATGTCGAATTTCCAATCTCAAACCTCTGTTTTTTTAGGTCAGCACCAGCAGAATTTGGACCGCATCAATGCGAACTTCTTGCTGCAGGGGCGTGTCGAACACGGCAAGAGCAGAACCTCCACCTACGTCGAGAGCAATAATCCCGACGCAGAAGGCTATTGGGTGGATAAGGAAGTTTTACCTACCGGCCCGCCCTCTGCTAACAATTTGATCGAGCTCATGTCTCTTGAACACAAGGTAAATACCCCGAATTCAGAAAGAATCCCCGAACTCCGAAAGAAATGACCAATGAAATTTGTATTGAATTCAAAACTGTAATTTTTCATTAATTTCATCAAAATATAAGCATTTTGTATTGCATTTTTTATGATTTTTTAGGGTTTAGGGTTTAAGGGTTATGGTTTTTTGGCTTGATTTTAGGGTTTAGGGTTTAAGGGTTAGGGTTTTCAGGTATGATTTTAGGGTTTAGGGTTTAGCGCTAGGGTTTAGG
>JACLAD010010378.1_pt1 | contig 20889 bp, 16 predicted proteins | sample 8027901 | NCBI WGS metagenome assembly JACLAD01 (sample SAMN15725071, study PRJNA655200) | protist metagenome | isolation source: fluorescence activated cell sorting (FACS) single amplified genomes of... | place: Spain: Blaines Bay Microbial Observatory, Mediterranean Sea | collected 2016-07-05 | reverse complement strand
CATAACTAACTCCAAACTACATAAAAAGGTACGTTGGCTCCATCCATGGTCGAGCTTCAAGCACGAATGCATCGGGCGTTCAGCCGTTCAGGGTTTGTTGTCTATCTCGTGTAGATGTGTAGATGTACTTCAAGTAGACACAAACCGAAGATTCGCACAGAAGTAACTCGAAATTTGAAAATTTGCGATGGACACCCTACCTATACTGCCCTCTCCCAAGCTGTACTTTCGCCTGATATTTCCCTAGATTACTTCTCCAACAAAAATAGTACTAAGTATCTAACAAAACTACGAATACCGTGTACCGTACTTAGGAGTGCTCAATATATCACACCCGATATTTTTCCAGAATACTAGATACTAGCCTAACAAAAATGATACTAGATATCTAATAAAACTACGAATATGTAATAACAATACGAATAGCTCGTACCACACTTACGTAGCAGTGCTCAATATGTCACAACTTAAAATAGTCTGTTAGGTACACTTGTAACGAAAGATTCAATTCATAAATGTGGGATACTTGGTTACATTGGCATGCCACAAATACATTGTGTGTTCCCCAAACAGTGAATCGCAGTATAGGCCATAACAAGATCTGGCAATAGAAAGAGACCAGAGCCCTTCGTGGACGCGATTTATAGGGACCTTGTAGATTTTTTTTTTGGACCTTGGATCCAAAATCATTTATATGTGAATTTGTAAAGCGTTGAATTCTAGGGCCGTTCCTTGATTTCTTAAATCTTTTTTGCGTCCGAGTCCGACATCTGGGTCAACTTCACAGCATACTTACGCAGCTCAGTCACTTGTTAAGTACATAGATCCCACAAATACGATATCTCTCTTTATACATTCACTACCAGCCTCCATTTTCCGGTATAAAGAAGGATTCCCCATTAAACGGGCAGCATTTCTTATATCCTTACATAATTCATCCAGTCGATTTATACATCTGACAATAGATCCTGTGAAATTAATGACGGACGTTCATACTGAGCTCTGTTGCAATCACTAAGATAGCTCAAAAAAGAATTACCTTCCAACATATCTGACTTGGAGGCAAGTTCGCCAAATGAGACACCTCTTGCCCATTCGTAGACCAAGTCGGCTAGACAAAAGTTCACTTTCAAATCGAATGACAATATAAAATAATATTAAGTCTACGGAATTTTTATCAGGTATTTCACTTTCTAGAAAGAAGTCAAGAATAAAAATATATTCTGCACGAAGAAAAGTTTCAAAAATTACAGTATTTCTTATTCAAAATTTACATACCAACTGGTATTTCATCTTCTTGGTAACAAAAAATTCCTGAACGCTCTTGAATACACAACAAAACACTCTGAAGCTCAAGTATACCGACTTTCGCAGTCTCCATACGACTGCATCCATGATCAAATATAATTTTGAATAGAAGAGACCGTAAGATTGAAAATGCATGGATAAGATTATTTCATGTCATAATTATATACCTAGTCAGAGTTGAAACATTCATGGATTTTTCTTGGCATACCAATGCAGATAAAGTTGCTACACATTCCGGTGGATTGAGTGGTTCTAATAGATGACTGAAAATTATCTCTGTAACCAAAAGCTCATCGCTGGTATTGATTTCACAGGCCACTCTTCCTTTCAGTGTAATTCCGAATGAGTCGTTATCTATATAATTCAACTCGCGTAAGACTTTCATTCTCTGTGAAAAATCTGAATACAATGACAATTGACAATTAGAGAGTGCATTCTCAATAGCATGAACTTCCTGTCTCAACACGAAAATTTTGTGCATCTCCAAATATTCACTTCGATATTCTAAATATTTGTGACAACGTGAGGTAAATGCCTCACTAGCCCTCTCCAATTCCGCTTGGTAACTTGAAAACTCAAAATTCGTCAACCTAAATTCTTTGCATATGTCAAGTGGGAAAATTCTTGATTTGTAGTCCTCAATAGCACTAAGCATTGATCTCAAAGCAATTGATATACACTCATCTCGCCTCTTACCGCTGCATTGCCAATGATCATGTACACCAGTGGCAACAGAGATTTCTAATTTACTAGAAGTGATAAAGCCTACACACAAATAGAGAAAGTCATGAGTGAAATGATAACAATCAAAAAATCACATGTTGATGAAACCTATATCATCTAAAAGAGTCTTCAGAACACAGTACTTAAAACCTTCCAACTCGCCCAGAGACTCACTACATCGCGTTTCACAGTCAGGTATCTCGTAGCCTGATGGTAATAAAACCAACAAATAAACCATTCTTTCAATACTATCTTCACCTACCCTATTGGAATGGTTATGCCGTATACTGTTCGACTCTCCATGCGGATCCATTGAAGAAACTTTTTTACAGTCATCGGGCATGGTCAATACAAAACTTGGACAGGGATATGGTAAGTATTGTTCATTAAACACAAAACATATTCTACCGAATGGAAGTATCGAGATAAATATCTCAGATGCTATTAAACTCCCCGCAGAGTATTCTCTCAACTTATGAATCATGTTTTGTTGAAGTTTTTTGCAGTGTTCATACGCACTATAGTATTGATGTAAATCAGAATATTCGTCAATATGTTCTTTGATCTCTTCCTTTTCCTCTATATTCCGAATAGAGGCCTTTAAATTTACTAACTTTACCTCCAATTTCTGAGGTGCAAGTGCTTTTTGGGTGCGAAATTCTGAGAACGATTTTTTCATCATTTCTTCAACAGACAAATCATTGAAACGATAGATATTCAATATCATATTGTAGGTAATTCTGAATTGAGAGGTCAGATTGGATGGCATTCCAGTGAGAAGATTCTTCAAAACTTCTTCATTCGGAATTTCGTTCCAAGCCAATATGATTACTGTGCCTACCTTGTCCAATCCCCTCCTGCCCGCTCTCCCAGCCATTTGTGTGTATTCCCCGGGGAAAAGATCACGGAAGTTCTTACCGTCATGCTTTCTAAAGCCATTGAAAAGGACACACTTAGCAGGCATGTTGACCCCCATTGCAAATGTTTCGGTTGCAAATAATATCTTTATCAAAGATTTTGAAAACAAAATTTCCACAGACTCTTTCATGACAGGCAACAAGCCCCCATGATGCACGCCTATACCTCTTCGCAACATCTCAATTAAACGATTTATTTGAGGTATATCAAGGTCAGAAGCAGAGAGTTGTCTCTTCATGTTATCTATGGTTCGTGAAACTTCGAATTTTTCCCGTGCTGTTAAAAGGTCTTGTCCTCTAAAAAAATTTGCAATTTCATCACATTTTTTTTTTGAAAAAACAAATACAACTGCTGGAAGTAAACTAATATCGACTTCAGGAGTCGAATGTATTCCATTTTTTTGTATAATATCACTTTCTCCAATAGATCCATTTCGTAAGGAATGTAAAAGATTGATCCAAGCATTTTTGTCACCACCAGGATTTGACACCGAAGGATTCAAAAGCTTGCAATTGCCCGAGAATTTACCAATCGTCTTAGCTGCCAGGCTTGCAGCTTTTTCGTTGCCCATTACAGCCAATGCATTGCTTAATTTTTCATTATGACGTTCAGCTTTGAACTTAGCATTTTCAGGTTTCATTTCTCTTGGCAACATCTTTACTTTTTGTCGTCTTCTCACATTTGCCATCGATGATGTTTGAAATCGTGCTTCTCCTCGCTTGAGACAGTCGAAGTTGTTATCGAAGTAAAGATAATGTGCCAAAGGTATTGGTCGCTCATTTGTCCAGGTCACATAGACTTTCCGATGTTTTGTGCGCCCTATCCAATCTGAGAACTCAAGTGTGTTTGGAGTAGTCGCGGAAAGAAAAATTAAGTTGATGATTTTGGGAAGCATTATGATGACTTCCTCCCATACCACACCTCTTTCTGCATCACTAATGTAATGCACTTCGTCAAAAATAACCCATTCAATATCTCTTAGGATATCATTACCTCGGTACAACATTGATTTAAGGATTTCCGTTGTCATCACGAGACATGATGCATCTGGATTGACACAAATGTCACCTGTCATAATTCCAACGTCATCGAATTTACGTCTAAATTCTCTATATTTTTGATTACTCAAAGCTTTTATTGGCGATGTGTATATAATTTTGCTTACGTGTTTTTTTCCTAAAGCTATTGCATACTCCGCTACTACCGTTTTACCTGCACTTGTGTGAGCAGCCACAAACACATTTTCTCGCCTCTCCAATCTCATGATTGCTTGCTTTTGAAAAAGATCCAGAGCGAAAGGAAATTGCATTGCTAACTTTGGTACTAATGCATCATAGTAACATTCGTCAAGACATGCTGTGTCAGCCCAAGAGGTTGATAATGTTGTCATCAATGTTGGAGAGATGGGACTCCTACACTGCAACGTTGAAGACATAGCAGTTTCAACATGATCATCACAATAGTATAACCCATCAACATCATTTTCATCGATTTTAACCTTCATCAAATCGAGCTCTACAGTCTCTATGTTGAGCTTTACATCTCTGTGAACCTTTTCTATATGGATTCGTCTTCGGTTAATTCCATGGTGTTCATCAGTACATTCAGAACTACGTAAATCTATCTCTTTGCTTTCAACACCAGCTACATTGGAAAGAAATTTTTGAAAATATCTTCCTATCTGCAACCGTTGCAATGCTTTACATCGGACGACCAAAAGAGATGCGGAGATAAATTCAAAGTCTGCATAACAGAAAGAATTATCAAACAAGAACCAGCGTACTTGAGAAAAATTTAATCTGGCACTGCTTTTAAAATCAGAATTGTGATTTCTTAGCAAAGTCAGAAGAGAATGGCCCCTCTCCCATCCATTAAGTGCATTTTCGTGTGTTATCGTAGTTTTGTTGCTCACATTGACAGGAACATGTGAGGCTTCATCCACGCGCTTCGCTATGATGTGTACGGTAGTATTGAAGGTAGAGAAGAAAAGAAAAAAATAAGAAATCACATCAGTGATATACCAACATTCTTTCTTAGGCGTTCCTGAATTTGCGATGAAATGATCTCAGGAGGATCTTTTACTGCTTCTGATACAAAGTGCGTCCATGCCCCTTCGAACAAAGAAATACCCATAGATGGGCCCCTTTCTACCTCATAAGAGATGAAAGGCACGGAGTGAGTGCAAAATGGAACAAGAAAGAGATCCGTGGAGAGGGAACGTGGAAATCCGTCACATCTATCCTTCATATCCTGTGTATCCACTATGGATGACATACTCAGGGAACTTGGTAGGTACCTACTTCACTAGAAGCTCCAGCAGTCTGCACAAAAATGGAACATGCACATTAATGGAACACGCCCCACTTTGCAAAAACACTTCAACGAAATACCCGAACTTCACAGTAAAGCCACTATACCTCCTGTGGTGAAGTAAAGGAGAGGACAACTTGAGTATAGGTTTAGTTCACTAGAAGAAGGTCGTTCAACACATTGGTAGGTCACTATTTTTTGTTCTGGGCTTCCTAGGATATGACATCTGGAAGTCGACAGAACATACCACTTTGAAGTCACCATGAGGACCCACCTATAACAGGAACTATCGAAGAAAGGATAGAAAATGATATGAAATATTGTCGGCATCCTCCTAATTGATGCTAGTCTAAAGCATCATGGAAGTCTGGTGCTTCTAGAGGAACTTGAAGATGGTAAAGCGATTGTATCGCCTTTACCTCTATCCGTATCCTAATCTTTTTGTTCTTATACGCCTTGGTTTTATCATATTCTGAAGAGAAATCGATACCAGATAGACTAAATGTGCTGATAAATATGCTGGACAATATGAAATCCTCGGTAAGATGTCACGACGATGCGGAATTTGTTGGGTAGAAGGTGGAGAGAATGTGGAGAGTCAAAATGATCTAACGCCTGGCGGCAAGGAACAGTACACAGTACATGTGACCTCTCAATGTCTTTGGGTGATTGTATACTATATATATGAAGCTATCTATTAAAGAAAATATGCTTATGGGAGGGAAGAAATACTGGTGTGGCCACGATGATCTCTTCGTATTTTCCCGGAGGGCCCCTAGGGACTTTTGCAATTGAGATGTCTATAATTAGTGGCAATTTGGCTATATTCTCGAGCTTTTAACGGATTTCTACTATAAATGATGTATCCAGTGTGTTTTGGGACACGGTAGCGCCGTTGAAAAACGCTACAGAGCTTCTGAAGTCTGTCGGATTGTGTCGCGTATCGTCATCGCTATCGCTACCGCCGTTGTTGTATGTTGAGCGTAGCTCATTTATGAATTTTAGCGTTTTGATCTTATCAAGTGCATCTGCCGTGTGTATTAAGGAACACATAATATACGACGGTAGCGACAGAAATAATAATGACGATCGCGGCGATGAGAGTCCGCAGTCGCAGTTACTGCACATAAAGCGCACTCAAGATTCAAGTAAGGCAGGTATATCATGATAGTAATGACAGCAATGATAAAACGATAGTAGCGATGATAATATGTCAGCTGCTAGCTAATTGCCGAACAACGACAGCGCTTCTAACTTCTACTCTAACTTCTAATTATAATTAAATGCATAGAAGCACTTCTATATTCTACTTCTATATGCATATAAAAATAAAATATAAACAAATCGCTAGGTCAGCTAATTGATAATTGCCTGAACACTGAACACGCCATATAGCTAAGCTGCCTAATAATAATACCAATAAAATATAGCTAAAATCCGAGCAAAATACTTCCTGATTCTAATTATAGAAGCGCGTTCCATTGGATGGAGTAGTAGTAGAAGCGGAAGTAGCAGGCAGCGGGTAGAAGCGGTGTAGTACGTAGCGCTAGTTCGTGGCCACCAGCACTTCTCATTTTATAGCGGTCGTCGGTGCTTCTGATCCAAACAATAATAATTAGTTTGTAGTCCCTGCTCAGGTAATAATTGTAAACATTCTGTTCTAACCTGCCGTGGTCATAATCATGAGCACCTATAAATTTGGTGCAAAGAGCATGAATTTGGTGCCGATTGATGTGCACAGATTTGGTTCGATGAGTTTAAATTTTTTGGTGGTGCCGGGATGTATGAATTTGGTGCAATGTGACCAAATTTGGTTTTTGTGGGTAAAAATTTGGTGCGCAAAAGAATATTTTGCTACCTACTATGAAATAAGCCGCACAATTACAGTATGTAATAGTAGGGCGAAAAATACACTCGTGTGCGGAAGTAGAAGTAAAAGTACCAGGCAGAATGAATAGTACTTAAGCCCGAAGTAATCACAAGATTCGGAGGGCAAGGAATAATGGTAGTCTACCTAGGCTACTTTGCTTGTAATTCAAAACATATAGTCTCGATGACAAGAATGGCAGTTTAGTATTCACACTCAGCATGAGTTGATAGTAAATTCCAAATATTCTAATAGGTAATTGGGCATAAATAATCCCATATTATGGCACACCCCTCTCATAGGGTAGTATAGCCTAGGAGTAAATCCCGTAATTTGTAAAATTGCTGTCCAATTAACGATCTAATAAGAAGATTCCCAAATAATATTGATGATGCTAACAAACACCTGTGTGTGTTGTTGCAGCTGAGAGGATGTTGGGAAGCTGGATGCACTAACGGTAGATGTGTGCAGCAAAGGAATCAAGTTGTTCAATATAGCCAGGATGTTGAAAAACTGAGGGAAATATCTGTCTGAGCTCGTAGGTGCGACCGGATCTAAGCGGAGAGAACAGGAATCCAAAGGAAGGGAACAGTTCAGAAGTCTACACGGAGCTGATCAGGCGGAATGTGGAGTGAACTGGGCAGTTGTATCACACTTGCCTATCCGAATGAAATAAGCCGCACAATTACAGTATGTAATAGTAGATTGATCGCTTCCTAAGGAAGCGATCAATGAATTATTGAATTGAAACGAAGCGATGAATGAATTGAATTGAATCGAAACGGGGGAAAGTAATTAATGAACTGAATTGAAAGGAAGCGATGAATTGAATTGAAAGGAAGCGATGCATTCGTTGCTTCCTTTCAACTCAACTCATTTCATCGCTTCCTTTCAATTCAATTCGTTGAAGCGCTTTTTTCCACCCGAGGATGTTTGCAAAAAGTCGCTAAATTGAACAAATTTACCAATATTTCGTTCAAATTTACCAATATTTCGTTCAAATTTACCAATATTTCGTTTGAAATATTGGAAAATTTGAAAAAAAATCAATTTTACCAATATTTGGGTAAAATCTGCGATTATTTATATTTCAGTGCGAACTAAAAGAGTGCTCAAATGGCTTTGACATGAAAATTTTATCATATATTGTTAACGTAAATATTTAACAAGATTTTTATATGAGACCTATCAAAGAATGTCATCAGCACAAAAATAACTTTCAAATAAATGGAATTTGCGCAAACACGCTAATAACGAGTAAATTCCAAATATTCTAATAGGTAATTGGGCATAAATAATCCCATATTATGGCATACTACCATTCTACTAAGTAGCATTTTCAATATTTCCGTCACCTCACCTCTGCTGTGTCAATTTTCACACATTATCTGCTGTCTGCTGCTGCAAGTTTTCCCCAGTGCATAGTGGATAGTGCTGACAGGAGTTGTTGGGATATATGTTTTAGAATGTGTCATGTCTCTTCGTCGAAGACACAACAATATATACAGAGATACATTCTGTTCTTTTGTTGCACTCCTCTGAACGCGACAGTTGATTATTCTTCGCCCAGTCGCAAGCCATTAGACTTCGACTACTTTTACCATAAATGGGAACCAATATGTGCTGCCCCGTACTATAATCAGGTTTTGCCTAGACGCGATGGTATAAACGAGGACAAGAGTTCCAAGTATCGTGAATGGTCATTGTCTGATCCTGACATGCATACAATAGCGTCCACTAAATACGCTGTGGACAGTAAGCGTTGGTGCGACACTATGACACAGATAACGAAATCAGTAAGTCAACCTATAGGACAGCAGAGTTGTTTTCTTCAATGGTATGATGAAGTTTCGTTATGTGAGATCGCACAGAGATTCTCGGTAATAGTTTGGAGTGGAGACAGTCTGACAAGGCACATGACAATGGGATTGATGATGCTGTGGACTGGTGATTACAGATTTGGAGGATTTGCTCGCAAACCTGATACTCAAAACAAGTTATACAATCATTGCTCTTGCGATGGACAATTTTCGGAAGCTCTCATCTGCAGAGATCTACGACCCGGTTTCTTTCAATTTTCAGATGCCAGGACTTTTGGATTATGTGGGACAGTCGAACGGTATAATTCGCCTCGTTTTTACATGCATACCTCAAATTATAAAGAACTGCATCAAATGGAGAGATGGAGACTATGTTCCACTGATCATAGGTTCCGTTTCATTTCTTTGCAGGCAGGCACACATTATGACACCAATGCAACCTACACTATACAAAATTATCTACAACCTGCTTTAGCAAAGATTTCGCGGTTGATAAATTCTTGCACAGTTAATCGGAGCTTAGGGAAAAAAATGCGAGTGATATATATAGGTGTTCCCGTAGTTTCCGCTCGTATCGAGAAATTGTATCCCCAACAGCACAGAAATAATGTTCAAATCCACAATGTTCATGTGCGTCAATGGCTAGACGATAATTATCCATATGTTTTATACGTTGATATATACAATTTGACCAAGAATGGGACTGATCATACATCTGACGGGTTTCACTCTTTATCTGATGTGAATATGATCAAGGCATCTTATATCCTGAACATTATGGACGCAATGTCCTTACATGATACTCGATACACCTGGTCGAACCAAGGAATCAGTTTAATGAAAACGAGACAGACATTAAGCGATGAAAAATAGAAGGATCTGTTACCATGAGAGAGAGATCTTAAACAATAATTTGAATTGAATATAATCGGGTTTGTTCGTCACTTAATCCTTTGTGCTCGTGAGTACAAACATACTTTCATCATGCGGGAAAAGTTGCAAAATTAAAAGGGTTTTCACATTGTTGAAAGCGAATGGTAGATGAGTGTTGTCCTTTATAATAACAAATAATATCTTTTATCTTAAACCCATTCTGCAATTAATAAAGTTGTATATCATAAGTTCGTGTCATTGTCTCATTCTTTCATATGGGCAATTTCGTGAACATTTTCGACGTCGAAAGACTCTGGGGTGTTTTTATGGGTGGAATCCTCTTTTGTGGCTTCGGAAACGCTCAGTTGGCTGCTTATATCAGCTTAGATCCAAATAAATTACCTCAAATGTCTCCCTTGCATATCTCCCTTGTCATCTGAAAGCAGGAAAAATTAAAGTCGAAGCACTTTTTTTAGTGCAAGTGGGTATTCAAAGAAAAAACCCGTTACATTTAGATAGCGTCTAGTTCGTGTAGGTAGTGCAAGTGGGGATTCAAAGAAAAGACCCATTACATTTAGATAGCGTCTAGTTCGTGTAGGGTGTAGAGGTCAAAAGGGTTAATTTTCTTCCCTGGATGTAGATGTAGAATACTGTTCACCCGATGGATTTTAACGCACCTCCTCATTTGATGTTATTGTAAGTTGTAAGTGTAAGTTTGTAAGTAGGAATGTCAAATGTCTGGAGGCCCACCACGCTAAATTGCAAATTAATAGTACTATTGCTGATGGAAAATCATGAGATTTTCCGTGCATCATAAATGCAGAAATAGCTCGTAGGAAAGAGGAGGCAGAGAATAAGGAAAATACTCTACTTGTTGTCTTGTGGAGGATATAGAATATAGAATCCCCACTCCATGCTAGCGAATCGTATAATATATGGTGTATGATCCAATATACGTATGGAAGGGCTAAAAAGCCCCCATATGGCCACATACATATAAATATATGGACATACACATAAAGGGTAGAAACTCACAGGGGAGATCAACACACACAGATCAGGGACGATGCTTGACGGACAACACAACAAGTTATGACTCAGTCAAGGCAAAGTCATTACATCAGATACAAGATCAAACACATATAAAGCATAATTAGGTCTCATCCACGTTACACATGTAAGGATATAAGATCATGCTATATATATCACAACAAAAATGGATCATGGAAACTATAATTTCCATCACACCCAGGGAGAGGTGTGATGGCAGTGGTGGTGGGTAGTTTTACCTTGTGACTGCCGACATTCACTCGTGTCGCCACGTTGCTCGCCTTCTCTGAACCATGGCGTCTTTGCATTTGCATGTGTTTCTCATAGGTATTTGGTGGTTATGAGAGGTGCGAGGTTAATTAGTTGGATTTTGGGTTTTCCAAAAAAGGATTCGTGGACACCCTACTATATTGGTATAGGGGGTTCGTACAAGGGATCCAACCCTTACATACATTTCACGGTTCACTTGGGAAGTGAGTGGTGGAGATAGAGCTTCGGTTCGCCATATGTTTGATAGTGACTGTAGATAGGAGTTGAACTTAAGCATGAATTCTGTCAATCTGTATATGTTTTCTGTATTAGTATACAAACTTTGTATTCATGTGGTCAAACGTTTGTTGATTGTCTCGTTTGTATTTGTTTTGTCTGTACGCACAAGACACAGGATATAAGCACAGTAGATACGAGTCATTAAATCCCGCTTAATCAACAGAAACTTTTAGTGCACCGTCTTTAGGTCAGAGCATTACTCATGTATGCATTCTTAATTACTGATTCTTGTACCTGATTATACAAACAGCATATAGTACTTGAAGTATCAAAACAACATCAATATTTACATACAATATATTATGATTACAGGGGAAGTAGATGAAATTTCAGCTCATTTTTTTGATATATTTTAGCCTATTCCAGATTGTTTTTATATGCCTTCGCAACTACTTAACATTACTATGGCATAACATAGAGAACTTAGAATAGTACTCTCCACTCAATTATTTATTCAAACTACCTAGAGTCGCACGTATCCATCACTTTTTTCTCTGATTCCGTTACATGAACTCTGGTTCTACGTTTTCTTTGGATTGCCTTCAGAAATGAAACTGCATCAATCTTCTATTCTTCGATGGATAGTGTACTGAAAAGTATTTATCAACTTGGCGGTCCATCCACTTTCCGTAATCTTACCTGCACTCTTGGCTCATTGCAGGTGTAAAATTTGTATGCATGAATCGAAACAATTTGACTATCATCAAAATAAGCCTGTCCGTTCAATGAATCTAACACAAATTTAACAAGATTGTCAAGATCTTTTCTCTTCGTGTACCATATCGGAGAGTTACCCTTCAAAGTATCTTTATATCTCCCCGTACCATAGTGAGATTTTGGTCTAGAGAAATAAAAAAGGAGCATTATTTCAACGGGCCCATCGAAAGGTTTCTCAATGTATTTTTCAGAGGAAGCAGAGAAATCGATCTGTTCCTGTCGAAATAGCATTTCGCTTAATGAAGCATTGTGGAAAGTATTATAACAGGAGAAGACACCAGCAGTACCTTTTTTGAGGGATTAAAAATGACGCCTCTTGAAATACGGTGTCGTTTCAGTGGTATCGGATCACCAAAAATTGTGAATTCAATTTCAAAATCACTAAATAAAGAAGGATTCTCGATCATTCCAAGGTGTTCCACGTTCTCATAACTAGGTGCACTTGCAAAGGCCACCGTACCAATATCAAGTTTTTGTCTCCTTCTCATAGAAAGCAAACCTAGAGTCTTCAGTTGCAGTCCGGACGAAAAAACAAGAAGGAACCAAGATGTCACGCAAAGTGCGCGCTGTAAATGTGCTCGATTCATCGACGGGACTTTTCGTTCCATCGGCCCGCGAAGATGAGGGGAATAAGAGCCGCACCTACAGCGGGACTTCAATATTAGATGGTCACAACCTATATCCCCTTCTCTTCAGCAGAAGGATGGAAATTGAGTCGTTACCGTCTGCTGTATAGAATGTCAGTTGGAATAGGTCTCGAAAAATCGAGACCTTCATATGTGTAATAGTAAGTCTGGAGTTTTCCAACAAAACTCCTGATTACAGTAAGTGATAGTAGTCAAGTTCTTGATAAGATTAATATCCAACAATCAACAACTAACTACAGCAGGAGAAACAAGCCTCTCAACAATGAATACTTCCCCAGGAAGTATTAATCAGCTCCACTGACCTTGATAACTCTCTATGAACCCGCTTTGTCTGTCAACGCAGTGCTCTTCAGTAGATTTGTGACTCGCTCACACAATCGGTTACCATGTATCACTACATGCATCTCTCTCTCACTCTGCTGCGCACGCAGCAAACCAACAGCTACTTTTCTACTCCTATATATACTTATATAGTATTTCCCATGACACACCCCTTCTTCGGAATTTTATACCCAAGTAGATAATCCCGAAGATACAAGAATTGGGAAACCCCGGTTTTGTTAGAATGTCTGCAATCATATTCTTGGTAGGACAATGAATAACTTTGATTTGACCATTTTCCACAAATTGCCCAACATAATTATTTCTAATATGAATATGTCTACTTCTATCAGATGTCGACATACCATTGGATACCAAATGAATTGCAGCCATATTATCCTCGTAAATGTTCATAGTAAAATCTGGAGTTGTCGACATATCTCGATACATGTCTTTCATCCAAATAGCTATAGATACCATATCCGATAGAGCTAGAATTTCTGCCTCACATGATGATTTAGTTACACTTTTCTGCTTGTACGATTTGCACAAGATAGGTCCTCGACCCAAAGTCAAAAATAAACCAGTATGGGATTTTGCATCAGCATGAATTCCATAAGAAGCATCAGAATAAGCCTGAAGATTTAATTCATTATTCTCATCTCCACCAAGCATTATTCCTAATTCTCTAGTTCCATTAAGATATTTCAATAGTCTCATTAATTTTTCTTCATCGCTTTTGTTCGCTCTACCCGGTAGAACTCTCGTAGTTAAATGACTCACAGCCACTATCCTAAATCTCGCCAAAAACCGCGACCTTTTTGCCATCATAAAAAAATTCTTGAGATGGATGCAAAAAAGTATTCAAGATGCATGGTACATAGAGGGTGTAGGAAGATGTAAATTTTAACTTTTTGTGAGACAGCAGCTACGAAATGATTAATTCGTAGTTTTAATATTACAAATTACTAGTAACAATTGTCCGAAAAAAGTTTTTGAATCTTTTTTTGATTCATAGTTTTGTTAGAGTTTTTTCCAAAAGCTTCAACTCATGTTTTCGGCAAATCTTCTTATAAATCTACGAATCAAAAAAAGATTTAAAAACTTTTTTCGGACAATTGTTACTAAATTTGTAGTAGGTGCTGGGGATACCAGAAATATGAACACCTTTTTATAATAAATTCGTAGTTTTATTAGATATTATCACCTCTCTAATACCTTACCATGTATTTATAGACGGTAACATGGATTTGGCGTGATTGGTTCATATGGAAGGAAACATAATAAGGGTTTTCCACCACAACCGTGTACAAGCTCGACATACTACATCGATTGAGCTATTATTTGCCTATGTCAAGACGAGTATTGCCCTAAATGATTAACACCAAAGATTTTGGAGTTTTTAGGGGCGCTATTTTGACTGAAATCTGGAATTAATTTTTCACAGAGTAAGTTATTTGTTCAAATTAAACTGTCAAAATGTCAATAAGAGCAAGGACTATTGATTGGTACATACATGTCTTGATAGATTCGGTCACTTAGGCAATTAATTTCCCTCTTCAGTGATGTTTAGGAAATAGTAGGTAATGTGGAAAGTAGCTACATTTTATGATTGCGGTTACGTAAAATTTCAAGGAAACTTAAATAAGGGTTTTCCACCACAATCGTGTACAAACTCTCTATTCTTTACAAGTCTACATAATTACTGTCCTTGTAGGACTTATAGTTCGCTACTTATGGTGCTCGATTTTTGGTGTTTGTATTTCTGGAAACCCCAGTACTGTGCTTAAGTAGTCTATGGTCTACTTACTTCTACCATGCTTTCCTGCTGGATTACTACATACTATGCATCTAAGTATGTACTACTTTTTTACTACTTACTCTCCTACTACTATTCCTACTCTATTGTCTGTTTTTTAATTTCTGTACAAATCCAAGCAAACTGAGGAATCTGCTGCCGACGAATTTCAAAATTATTTGGAAATTTTGAGATTTCAAAAGTTTTTCTTGTGTTACGAATTTGAAAGCTTCTTTGAACAAGATAGAAAGAGAGGTGGTTAGGTCATTAATTCAAACATTCTTAACTGTAAACTGTAAAGAAAGCGTACTGATTAAGGAAAAATAATCGATAACAAATTGAAAGTAAAATAATCTATACTTTGATAAATCATACATCCATATTTTCCATTTACTTTCTTTGTGAGCTCATTTTGAATTTCATGATCTTTTAGAATGTCTGAAGTTGGAAGTAGCAAGAAACCAGGAAAAGGAAAAATGGGTGGAAAAGGAGGAAGAGGTGGAGTTAAATCCACCACCAAATCGGTGAAGGCTGGACTCACTTTTCCAGTCGGTCGTTTTGCTCGCCACCTGAAAAAAGGTTCTGTATTTTGTATTCTTATATTTTCCATCGAGAAAATCTTCATTCAAATATCAAATAGAAGATACCAGTATCCATTTTCTACTTTTATTGATAATTACATTTTTGAAATCTTTTTATTTTACATGAAATAGTTCTATGATCTTAATTTAAATAGTTGGTAACGACATTTTGTTATTGTTTTTTATTATCCAAACGCAGGACGCTATGCTAGGCGCATAGGATCAGGCGCGCCTGTGTATCTTGCTGCTATCATTGAGTATCTTTGTGCCGAAATTCTTGAGCTTGCTGGTAATGCTGCTCGAGATAATAAGAAAATGCGTATTATACCACGTCATCTCCAATTGGCAATACGAAATGACGAAGAGCTGAACAAACTATTTGGCCATGTGACCATAGCTCAAGGTGGAGTTCTTCCAAACATCCACTCAGTGCTTCTTCCAAAAAAGTCTACTACCAAGGAAGAAAAGTCTAGCAAGTCCAAGTAATAGCTTATCTATGTATTCTCAGAACGAAACTTTTTCAAATCATCCCCAGTGATATGAATTAATTTAATCATATTTCACAGATCTATGGATAAACGTGAAAATATCAGTGCGAGCCAAAGCTACTAGATGAGCAACTTTTGTTGATGAAGCGTCAATGTTCCATGTTCCATTCGAATTTTAGAAGATGCATATGATTGTGACTGTGTATCAATCATCATAAAATGCGTTTACTCGAACATTTGTGATACCCTTGAATTACCGTTATTTTCAAATTCTTCTATGTTCTAAAGTATGTATGTACTTCTACTTCTAGCTTCTAGGTACCTACTACCAGCTAGCTACTTGTACTTGTACTTGTAGGTACTCCTTGGTATTGGTACTATGTCTATGCATGTCTTCTGTGCACTGTGCACCGCTATATACTACTTTGAAGTACTTCAGGCCTTCTCTATTGACTATTGAAGTATTTCTAGTTGGAGTTAGAAATGGAAGTACTTCTAGCTTCTACTTCTAGAAGCTAGAAGTAGACCTAGAACTACGTGACCGCGTTACAGTTGTACAGTTACAGAACTGTACTGCGTACTGCGTACTACCCTACTTCTAGCTACTAGGTATTGTACTTCTGAGTAGTACTTCTAGCTTCTGCCTAAATTCTAGTCCTGAGCATCTATTGAAGTGCTTCATCATTATCTTTACGCGAGAGGGCGGGGGTGGAAGATATGCATACGATTTCAGACATCGAACATCTCAATTCCATGAAATCTCTGTACCTTTGATAATTGTCCTTGTGATTGATAACGATGAATAAGTAATCTAACACTCTAAGCTTTTTATTGCCATTTGCAGGGCCCCTACTTTTTCTTTGTGTCCTCCGATGAATCCAGATGCATGCACAAATATGCAGCCAGGTACCCCTATAGCTTCTGACAAGTTCTCATCACGCAAACCCATATGTGGCTCCAAAAGTCTCTTTCTACTGGAAAAACTTGTTGGTTCTGCAGGCACTGCTTGAATTCTCCAACTACCTCCACTGTCTCCATATAGAACATACAAGATATCCGCTTTTAGAGATTGCTCTTTTTCAATTTCGAATAAGTGGTCCTTCCATGGACACTGGCTGTCCAAAACAAGGATAGAACCAGATGAATGGTGTGTGAATCTTTGGTCAACTGCCCTTTGTACAATTGATCTCGCTGGCCACCATTGTTTAGCTAATCTTTCCACACATGCTATAAATTCACCTCCTGTCAAGGTCATAGCTTGAACAAAACCATCATTAAAAGCCTCAGGAGTGTTAGGTTCATTCCATGCTGGATTCAAATGACCAACTCTATTGGATAAAGTAGTAGAAACATGATACTTAGCTGGTTCATCTGAAACAGATATACCATTATCAATCGCATCTACATGCTCCATGAACCCTTCGTAGACTTTGCGATAGCATATGTCAACAAAATTAGTCGTCACTTCAACATTTTCACAAGACTTGAGGATCTCTGTTATAATTTCTTTACCATAGTGTTTGTAAACAAGACCAGCTGAAGATAATTTGGTTTTCCATGGATCTAGAACTCCTGTAAATTCTCTTTGATGATGATCAAAACGAAGTGTATCGGCATTGTATTCAGCACCTACGTCAACAACGATATGACATTGACCAAGAATATCTGGTTTACGAGTCCTTACTACAGTTGAATCTTTGAATTCAGGGAGAACTTTCAACATGGAAATAGCTAAAGCTTCATCACAATGAAAGCTACCATCATGTGTTCCAATGACTTTTGCACTACCTGCAGGAAAAGAAGATACCACTGTTGTTTGCTGAATAGGTGCAAGAAGGGCTGAAGCAACCGAGGAAAATGATGACATGGCTGTCAGCAAGGAGGTTGTTGTCAATCTAGGCTTCTTTGATACACTTGTCATGAAGGACACGGCCCACAAAGTAATGGATGTATGTCCTGTAGAAGATGAGATGAGACGATCGGTAGTCATCATGAACATAGACTGCTCATAGACGGTATCGTGGGTGGCTTCATTTCAGTAGGTACTTTACCTCTCTGTGCCACACAGCAGAGCAGCAGACAGATCAGCAGAGAGAGGGATAGATAGAGGTGAGCCCCAAAAAATCGGCGATGTAGAAGGGAGGAAAGTCAAATATATACCTACTAGATATCCCTAAAAAAAGTGATTGAATATTCAATATATATGTTGAGCTTTTTGGAACACTTCTTGAATAGATTCTTGCATTTCGAATGCATGCACTGCTGTGACGACTTACTTACACCTTCTAAGAAATGCTACAACTTACCTACCTACACTGTGAGTATTAGTCACAACGAAAGATCCCCATAATTGTAGAGCTTGAGTCAATAAGTGTGACACATGCACATGCTGCAGTAGATTCATCTTCAATACTTCTTTACTCTTTGCTGTGCTATCATGGCACTTCTTCTGGTGCCGGTCGCAATGGTCAGTCATGTTGCTGCTGCCGCTAGCAGTAACATCCTCTCTCACGACAACTCTGGAAGTATCTTCCTATTCTTGTCGAGAGTTGTTACTACCATCCTGTTCTTAATAGTCTCTGTTTATTACGTACTAAGAATGTATCCAACACTTTTGCATACACGGAAGCAGCTTGGCTCAGCAAGAAGGAAAGTATCTATTATTGGACACAGAGGAAGCACGAATGATGGCCTCGTGGAAAACACCAAGGCAGCCTTCAAGGTATATACTAGAATACATAAGAAACTATCTCTGTCTATCCTCTATAAGTGTTGTTGATTACTGTTTTTCCCTGTATAATGTTGATGATATCTAATAAAACTACGATTAATGAAATTCATCTTTCTTCTTACTTACTACTACCATGCGTATATGATCAGGATGCCATTAAAACGGGAGTAGATGTTATCGAATTAGATGTCTGGATGACTGTAGACAAACAAGTAGTAGTATTTCATGATGGAAATTTTGTTAGAATGACACAAAACTCAAGAAATGTTAAGGCTCCATCAGGACTGAAATATGACGATTTCCCTACTTTAACTGGTTGTAAGAAAGTAGACCAAAGTAGTCGATGTGAGGATTTTAGTCGTAAGGAATGGTCAAAAGTACCACTATTTTCAGATGTATTAGCATTGATACCTTCAGATTCAAATATTTGTATGATTGTTGAATTTAAGCAAAATTCAGATGAATTGATTGATGCGGTTAAAACTCTAATTGAGCAATATAATCGTAAAGATAAAACATTTTGGTTCTCATTAAATGATACTATTAATAAAAAATTAAAAAAAGCTGATAATGAAATTCCTTCTATATGTTCAGAAATTGGTATATTAAGGATTCTTATATTATATTATATTGGGTTATTACCTTTTTTCCCTATAGATGACGCAGTATTTGGTATCACTTTATCTGAGATTTCATTAGATATGATTAAACAAAATGACATATTGAAAGCTATGCCATCTTTTATTCATCAAATGTTAGCCTATATATTCAAAGGTTCGCCCCCAGCCATTATGATCGCACCTGGATTATTCACTCATCTACGTGCGAGAGGTTTACCAGTTTGGTTCCTTGGTGTCAATAATTTGCAGGATTTGGCGTTAGCTATAGCGTCTGGTGCCACTGGTGCAATTACAGATCGCCCTAATTGGATGATCAAAGAAATGAAACAACATTCATGGAGATTTATTTCTATGGATGAATGATAACTGAATGGGTACTACTTCTTGGAAGTATAGTCTATATAGAAGTACTAACACTTCTAGTACTAGTAGCTAGCAGTACTAACTAGAAGATATAAAAGTTGAAGTATACAACCAACTTCTAATACATGAAATACTGCTATCTGCTACTGCTACTTCGAAGTATCTGCCATAATCATAATAATCTAATAATCATTATACTTCTAATTGCTAATTGACTCTAGACTCTAGAGCTACAAGCTACAAGCTACAAGCTACAAGCTACATAATAATCATAATTCATAATAAATATGATTGTACATTGTACACTGGATTGATTGTATTATATTATTATTATGATATACGATATACGTTTGGATGTACTGTTACTGTTACTGTATGTACGATGTACAGTACTTGTTGCTGCCTCCATGAATTGAGTGTTTCTTTTTTCAAATTCTCTACAACTACAAGAAAACTTAAAATATGAAAAATGAAAATTTTATTTTAAAAAAAAAAAACTATTAAAACGTAAAATATGATGCAAAATACAACAAAAATTACATCAAAAAACATCAAAAATTTTTGTTGTGAAAAATGGCTGTGACTTTACATGTAGGTATGTAATGTCCCCAATTTATTCATATACTTACCTACATATTTACTGTTTATTGATTACAATGTGTCACTCATTTATGGTACATTCTTTTCATAAGGCACTTGTACTTATATAGCTTATATAGTTATAGAAGTAATTCTTATTATTTGTTTTATTTGTAATTTTTTGATAATAAATGAGCTAGCTACAAGCAACATCTACTTTAGCTTTAGCGTCCTTTGTTATTTGTGATTGTAATTAGTAAAGTCGCTGCACTGGCGACAGGCGACAGGTGGGCAAGATGGCAAGATCACAGTAATAGCAATGATAAATCTATATGTATATGTAGCTATGATCTATGATTAGACCCTATGCTTGAGTAGCTAGCTCATTGAAAATTTTCAATATGAATAATTACAAGTATGCATGAAATTCCAAAAATATGAAAATGTAACGGTTACTTATGAAAAATTTTGGAATTTTCAAAAACCGTTATAACAAACATGGACTGGTATCACGTACTTAGTCTCACTGTATAGTTATTTTTTAGCTACTTGCTTTTTTAAAAAATCATCTGACATGCCTACAACTACAACTAGCTAAGTATAATTATAAGAATAATAGTAATAGT
>JACLAD010002681.1_pt1 | contig 20953 bp, 23 predicted proteins | sample 8027901 | NCBI WGS metagenome assembly JACLAD01 (sample SAMN15725071, study PRJNA655200) | protist metagenome | isolation source: fluorescence activated cell sorting (FACS) single amplified genomes of... | place: Spain: Blaines Bay Microbial Observatory, Mediterranean Sea | collected 2016-07-05 | reverse complement strand
TCTGGCGTCTCTGTGCCAGTGGAAGCGAAAGCCGAGACCGGCCCTAGCTTTGTCGAGAACATGCTCTTCACCCATCGCGGCCTATCTGGTCCGGCTGTCTTACAAATCTCATCCTATTGGAACTCGTCTGAAAAAGTCTCAGTCGACCTCCTCCCCGGCGCAGATGCGCGCGATCTGCTAGCCAGTCTGAAAACCACCCATGCAAAGCAAACGCTCACCACTGCACTAGCTGAAACATTCCCCGCACGCCTTGTAGAGATGCTCGGGCGTCAGCCGGGCATACCCGGCGATACACGGGTCGCAGAGCTTTCAAACGCCCAGATCGAAACCATCGCGCAAACCCTTAAAGCTTGGCGCTTCACCCCCGTCGGCACAGAGGGTTGGCGCACCGCAGAAGTCACCGCAGGCGGCGTTGATACAAACGGCCTTTCTTCACGCACGATGGAAAGCAAACACCAAAAGGGCCTCTTCTTCATTGGCGAGTGCGTTGACGTCACCGGTTGGCTCGGCGGCTATAATTTCCAATGGGCATGGGCCAGCGCAGCCGCAGCGGCAGAAATCGCATGAGGTGGCTTTGGGGCGGTCTTGGTTTTTTGTTTCTCGGTGTCGGCGCAGTCGGCATTCTAATTCCATTGTGGCCAACGACGGTCTTTTGGATCCTCGCTGTGTTCTGCCTCGCAGAATCTCACCCAAAAGTCCGCGATTGGATTTACACGCGCCCCGGCGTCGGGGGCTTCATAGAAAGCTTTGTTGAACGCGGGGAGATTAGTCGAAAAGGCAAGATCGGCGCGGTTGTAGGAATCGTGCCCACCGCGCTATTGAGCGCATGGCTATTCAGGCAAAATCTCATTCCACTCACTATAATGCTCGTTGTCTTGTTAGGCATCACGATTTACATCCTCACCAGACCAGAGCCGTCAGGTTTGGAATGAGTAAAACGTTATCAATAGCTGCTATCTTGATTGGACTTTACCTAATTTGGTCATCGGGGAACGACGCCTACACGCTTGTAAACAATCCCGAATGGGCGACGACTGAAGGCGTCGTGCTTTCCTCTAGGACAGAATATAGTCGGCAAAAAACAAGTAGACGCGATTACCGCCTAGACATTCGCTACACTTACACCGTCAATGGCAAACGCTTTGAAACAAGCCGTATTACTGGGTCTTACGGAACAGGGTTTCGTGGCACAAAACGAGAAATCGATAATCTCGTGCGCACGCGATTTGCTGAAGGACAATCAATCACTGTCTACTATCCACCGACAAACCCAGAAATAGCCCATCTCAAGCCGGATCGGAACGCAATAATGGCTTATGCTTGGGTTTCAGCGGGTATTGGGTTGCTTCTCATCGGCCTCTTCTTTCTGGGACGAGGCCTATGGCGATTCTACCTTAACTTTCGGGCCCGCTAGAAAGTCTTTTCTAGAAATCCGCCCTTCCGCCACGCTCCGCGAATAAGCGCTCACTTTGCCACATTCTCGCCTCATTTAATTTGCAAGTAAGCGCTCACAGACAAGCGGCGGCTATCCTGTCACCGCGAAACGCAGGAGTGCTTATCATGTCTGTTACTGTTTTAACGGGTGGACTAACCGTCGCCGCAAAAGTTCTAGGCGGGGTCTATCTCGCCGACTTTATCTCAGGTGCCTTCCACTGGTTTGAGGATCGCTACGGCAATCCCGAATGGCCAATCTTGGGCCATACAATTCGCGAGAACCAGCAACACCATCATACTCCGCGCAGCTTCTTAAAGGGCAATCTCTGGACGCGTAATCGAGAAGTATGGGCCATTGGTCTCGCTTTCCTCGCGGGCTTCTGGCTGCTTGGCTGGCTGAACGTGTTTAGCGTATCTGCCGTACTGTTCGGCATGTTCGCCAACGAAATTCACGCCGCGGCCCATCGAAGCCCGAAAGAGAATGGTCGCATCATCACCATGCTCCAAAGAACCGGACTGCTTCAAAGCCACAAGCACCACGCGAACCATCACCGCAAAGGCAAAGACAGCCACTATTGTGTAATGACCAACCATCTCAACCCGATGCTAGAACGTGTGCAATTCTTCCAAACGCTAGTGCGCTTGGTAAAACGCCTCACCGGCATCGTTCCGCGCCTCGATGACAGCGTGAACGCGCGCTATCGCCGCGCCGTATAATTTCTTATTGAGAATCATTTGCAATTACTGAGTCGCCGTGCTTATACTTGAGAATGGTTCTCATATAGGAGTTTTAAATGTGCATCTCATACAGCGACACCACCATGCTTAATTGGCTGGAAACACAGGTTCGCATCCTTGAAGCGTGGCGAGAGGATATTGCCGCCCGCCCCACAATCGACATGCGCATGGTGATGAGTTTGGAAAATCACTATCAATGGCTGACCAGCGAAGTGCGCCGCTTGTCAGACAGTGAAATGAACCAAGGCCTACACCCGCTTCGCGCTTAGCCTCGGACAAAACCAACCATCAGATTGTTGGCTGGCATCTCAATCACACGATCAAGGCGAAACCCTGCCGCCTCCGTTAGCGGCAGGACGTCTTGATCAAGATCGCGCACGCCCCAACGTGGATCGCGGCGCTGCAGATCTTCTCTAAACCGCTGATTTGACTGCGCGATCTCACCGTTACGCGCAAACGGCCCGTACAGGATCAACTTGCCACCCTGCTCTAAGACTTCAGCACTTCCGGCAATCAGCCCCGCACACGCCTTAAACGGCGCAATATGGATCATGTTCGCACAGAACACAGCATCGAAACGCCCCGGCATGTCCCAAGGCTGCACGGTCGTATCAAGCCGAAACGGCCCGCCCAATCTCTCATGTCCCTCATGCACCCGCCAGGCGCTTTGGCTCACCATGCTGTCAGGATCAATATCGGTATAAGTCCAGTGCAGATGCGGCGCAGTCTGCGTAATATGCGCGCCGTGCTCTCCTGTCCCTGAGGCGATCTCTAACACCGCAGCCTCACCCGAAACAATGCCCAAAACCGCGTCGCGCACCACATCCCGATTCCGCCCAATCGACGGCGAAAACCGCCGCCCATCCTCTGCGGTCGGCCGCGCCTCAAGCGCGAGCGGTTTCCCACTCTGAGCCTTTTGATAACCTGCGTTCTCGTCAGTCACGCGAGGTCTAGGCCCGCGCCTCAAACCGCTCGCGCAGAACTGGCTTCAGGATTTTACCGTTCGCATTGCGCGGCAAAGGCTCTCTCTCAAACTGAATCTCTACCGGAACTTTAAAAGCCGCGAGTTGGCTTGCCACATGCGCGCGAAGTTCATCTTCGGTGGCCGTCGTGCCAGGCTTTAGCTGCACAACTGCGCCAACTTCCTGACCCAGTATCTTATGCTCAATCCCAACAACCGCTGCATCCATAACCGATGGATGATCAAACAGCGCGCTTTCAACTTCGATACAATAGATGTTCTCGCCGCCGCGGATCAGCATGTCTTTGGCGCGGTCCACCAAATATAGGAAACCTTCCTCATCAATCCGCGCGAGGTCGCCCGTAACAACCCAGCCATCGACAAACGTCTCGGCTGTCGCATCAGGGCGGTTCCAATAAAGCTTACAATTCATCGGGCCTTTACACCAAAGCTCGCCAACTTCGCCCTGCGCCAGTGGCTCACCAGATAGCTCACCCGGCGTACAGATTTTTAGTTCAACCGCTCCCGGAGGCGCACCCGCACTATCCGGGCGGTTCACATAATCCTCGCCAATGTTCAGCGTCGCTGTCGCGCACGTCTCCGTCATGCCCCAACCATTACCGGGTGCTGCTTCTGGGAAGCGCTTCTTAATCGTCGTCACTAGCTCCGGCGCAGACGGTGCGCCGCCATAAGATACCGCCTTGATGCTCGACAGATCATACTGATCACGCTCAGGATGCTCCAGCAATTGCCAAGCAATCGCGGGAACGCCGCCAACCGCACTGATCTTCTCTTTCTCAATAATCGGCAGAGCCTTGCCTGCGTCCCACTTATACATAGAGACGATCTTGTCGCCGCGCAGCATGGTCGGGATCAGGATCGCAAACGCCCCCGTCGCATGGAAGAATGGGATCGCTAGCAAAGTCGCCCCAAGCTCACGCTCGGACGGATCAGGGATCGCCTCCCCCCGGCGCAGCAACATCCGCGCCTGACAGGTCATCGAGTTGAGCATATTCGCAATCACCGCACGGTGCGTCGCCAGCGCGCCTTTCGGGCGCCCTGTCGTGCCTGACGTGTACATAATCGTCGCGTCATTATCACCGGTTAGCTCGGCAGGCGGCAGCCCGATCTTGGCCAAACCGCTCCATGCCGAGACAGGACCAATGAACGACTCCAAAGATTTGACACGTGGGTCGGCATACTCATCCTCGCTACGCGCAATGATGACCGCCTCGAGGTCTGGCAGTTTATCAACATGCTCGCGAATACGCTCATAGATGTGTCCATCGACGACCGCCATCTTCGCGCCGCTATCTTTCAGGCCATATTCCAGCTCATCACCCGTCCACCAAGAGTTCATCGGCGTTGCAATTGCGCCTATCGCGAGCGCGGCAAAGAATGGCACTGGCCATTGCGGATAATTGCGCATGATAATCGCAACACGATCACCTTTTTTGACGCCATATGTCTCAATCAGCACACCCGCGAAATGCTCGACCGCACGTGTGAATGCACCATAGGTCACCCGCTCATCTTCATACACGATATAATCACGCTCAGGCCATTGTTGATCGGCCAGTTCAAGGATCATGCGCACCGTCGGCGGCGCGGCTGGATAGACCTTCATCGCAATGCCGCCCACAACCCCGTCAGCCAACTGTAACGGACTATCAGATGCGGCAAGACCCGCATTTGCTTGAGCAATGGAAAGCGCGGGCCAGTTGTCGGGCAGAGCTGCGGTCATGGGGTCCTCCGGAAAAGTATTTTTATGTCGTCCAGATATGCGACAAGCGCCGCCCTTACGAAAGGGGCGACGCTGGGGAAACTGACAGTGTGGTCAACGCGCTAAGGCTTAAACGGTGCGCCCTTAATCGTGATCGACAGCGTTTCAATGTCCTTGCCGGACTTTGTTTTAAGATCACGATCAGACACTGGAACATTAGAGCGTATCTCGCGCGCTGGCTCCGCGACACGCAAGAGCAGGCTAGACGTGACGGCCTTGCCATACTCAGAGACATCTTTTTTCGCGGCGCGTTCTTTGAAGGCAAGTTCAGTATTCACGAGTAGGAAATCGCTCGCCCAGCGCCCTAAGTCTCGGTCAAATTGTTCCTTCGCTGCAGCCCGCGTATTCGCTGGAATGTCTAGCTTAAAGTCATACATCGCGCCTGCATTCAGCTCGACCGAATAGATTTTACCCGGCTCTACAACAATCTTGGGCGCGCTGAAGACCTCCCCATTTTCCTCAAGGGTAATCTCAAGCGCGTATAGACCCGATTGCGCAAAAGCGCCCGGAGCCAATATGATTATCGCGAGACACGTCACAAGACCCGCAAGTAGGATAGACAGAAATGACCGCATCGGGATCTCCTGTTGGCTTTACATGGCCAAACCTACGCAATCACTGTGCCATTTCCCCAACTGGGCGATCATAGCTCTATTAGTTCTCCCAATTTGCGTATTCCATGAAATTTGATCTGAGATATAAACGAAGATGCCATAAATCTACTTCAGGTTGATTTTATGGCGCTTTCACTTGGAAAAAATCGTTTCTATTCAGCTAGTCTGATCGCGCTCGCCTCATCGGCGTCAGCACCTGCACGGGTCAATAATACCCGCGCAAATAGCGGCGCAAACGTTACTCATAGCTTAGAAATCATCACAACAGCCGCCAGGCTATCGGCTCAAACTGATACGAGTTCAGGCCTGCCAACGCCGCCAACTGACCTGATTGCTACAGAATGGGCCAGTTTATACTTCGGCAAAATCGCCCCCGGTGCATCAACCGGAGAAGTGACGATCTCATATATGGGCGAGCAAACCTGCGACAGCGTCGTCACATGCTTGCCTGGCCAATATCACGCAGCAAGGTTCGGCGTGGTGGGCGAGGCAGGATATGCTTACGTCATAAGTGTCGACACTAGCACTACTGTCCAATCAAGCGGCGCAAACACCATGCAGGTCAATAATATCGCTCCGTCTCACACGACAGGAATTCTCGTTGAAGGTTATTCTGAGTTTTACATTGGCGGCGGCTTAACCGTGTCCGCAAACCAAGCGCCGGGCCACTATTCGGGCACCTACCAAGTCAGCGTCGACTATCAGTGAGACTTATTTCCCAAACTCACAGAAATGCAGCGTGCGCGCTGTGCCGTCCGGCTCAACCATATCATAGGCTGGTCCCGTTAGCTCATCATCCTCACAAAGGTATCCGACCTGATAGAGGTCGAGCAGATACGCATTATCAGGTGTCAAATTACGTTCTAACATGAAATCAGCCGCATCCTGATGATACCCAAGTCGGAACATTGTCTTGAACCGTTCAGTTGGCGTGAGCGTCTCATCCGTTTCAAGCCTAAAATTCAAAGATGTCGCCTCACCGCGCGCGGTATTACGAACGTCTTCTGCCTCTGCGGCAAACTCAAAGTCAGGATACGCTTCTAGCAACTCGTCCAGCGTATCGATCGCGCCGAACACGTCGTTGCCATCGCCATACTGAAGCTCAGCCATGCGATAGAGCGCCGATGCGCGCTCTGTATCCGTCGCGTCTTGCATGCCGATCAATTGCTGCAAACGCAGGATCGCCGCTTGCTCATTTCCGGCTTCAATCAAGCCATCAACTGTCCCCATCGCCAATGAGAAAGCCGATGGAATTTCAGTCTCTTGGACTGGCGGCGGCGTATCCACCACGGCTGGCTCGACTGTTGTGGATGTGGCGCAGGCCCCAACCAGAGCAATAAGAGAAACGGCAAGAATTGAACGCATAATATGTGATCCTTGATGTTGATACATTGCCTAGCTGAACCGCTGCGATGGCAAGACTAAGGCAAAAATCAGGAACTTGTCCCCTGACACCAAACAAGCCCCGAAACATAAGACGGCGTCGCGCCGTAATTGTGTACGCGTTTGCCCGCGGATCCACCGGCGCAGATATATCCAGCCTCTCGCAGCGTATAGGTTTGTCGCTCAGTCGGTGTCAGGCCAGAGCGTTGGTAGCGCTGGGCAGCTTCGGTAACGCGGCCCATAATGACCTTGTCATTAAACCAGTTCGTGATGTTCTGCAGCGACCGCAGACGGCTCTCCGCGGCGCGGATGTCGCTCCGCGCAAAACCAACATGGCGCTTAGCGTCAGCGGCGCGCGAATCTAGCGGGCGTAGGCCCAAGAACTGATCATAGTCCGCCACCGCGCCCGGCACGTTAAACTTTCCGCGCCAACGCTTGTCGGCGCGCAAATATAAAGCATCAACACTCTGGTCTTCTGTCAGATCGGTGCGCGCTAACAGGTTGCTCAGCTCTCGGTCAACCGATGCTGGGCTAGGATTAGCGGCGGCCCGGCGCATCGCTTCATCGAAGCTTTCTTGCGCCATCTCAACGACAATAGGTTCTGGCGGAACAGTCTCACACGCGGCAAAACCAAGCGCGAGAACAGGAATCAAATATCGAAATTTCATAAGTCGCAGACTCCGCTATTCGCCGATGGCAATCAAGCGGAACTCACACATGACTATGTCATCAAAACGGCAGTAACTGTGAAATGCAATTAAGCTGTTGCCAGGCGCTCAATAGCTGCGGCGTCACCGCGACCCAAGGCCTCAATTGCAAGCGCTGCAATATGCCGACCGTTCAAACCTGCCTCGTCATACATCAGCTCAGGTTTATCCTGATCCTGAAACACATCCGGCAATGTCATTGTGCGGATCTTCAAACCACTGTCTAAAGCCCCGACTTCAGCTAAATGGTGCAGCACAAAAGCGCCAAACCCGCCCCGTGCGCCTTCTTCGATGGTGATTAAGACCTCATGGTCTTTCGCCAGACGCTCTGTCAGCTCAGCGTCAATCGGCTTGGCAAATCGCGCATCAGCCACCGTCGCAGACAGCCCCTGCGCTGCAAGCATGTCAGCGGCTTTCAAGCATTCCTGCAACCGCGCGCCGTAAGAAAGGATCGCAATCGACGTCCCCTCACGCACGATCTTACCTTTACCAATTTCCAGCGGCGTCAACACATCAGGGATTTGGACGCCTGTGCCTTCACCGCGTGGATATCGAAACGCGCTGGGGCGGTCATCAATCTCATTCGCCGTCAGCACCATACGCGCCAGTTCAGCTTCATCAGACGCCGCCATGCAGACAAAGCCCGGCAATGCGCCAAGATAACCAACATCAAAACTCCCCGCATGTGTCGGACCGTCAGCACCAACCAAACCAGCCCGATCAATCGCAAACCGAACTGGCAAGCTCTGGATGGCGACATCATGCACAACCTGATCATAGCCGCGCTGCAAGAAAGTTGAGTAAATCGCCGCATACGGCCGCATCCCATCGGCTGCCATACCCGCCGCCATTGTCACCGCGTGCTGCTCCGCAATCCCAACATCAAACGCGCGATCTGGAAACGCTTTCGCAAACAGGTTTACACCCGTACCAGACGGCATTGCCGCCGTAATCGCAGCGATCTTATCATCAGTCTCAGCCAGCTTGATTAGCGTTTTTCCAAACACGTCCTGATATTTTGGCGCGCTCGCTTTGCCCTTTTGCTGCTCACCTGTGACGACGTTAAACTTCGAAACACCGTGATACTTGTCCGCGCTATTTTCAGCGGGCTCATAGCCTTTGCCCTTCTGCGTCACAACGTGCAACAGAACCGGGCGATCCATCGCTTTGATATTCTCAAGCACAGGCAGCAAGACATCTAGATCATGCCCATCAATCGGCCCGACATAATAGAAGCCAAGCTCCTCAAACATCGTGCCGCCCATCGCAAAGCCGCGCAGATATTCCTCCGCTTTGCGGCTCGCATTCTCAAGGCCAATCGGCTTCACAACAGATTTGGCAAACTTGCGCAGGCCCCGATAAGAGCGGCTAGACACCAGACGGCTAAAGTAATGACTCATCGCGCCAACCGGCGGCGCAATCGACATGTCATTATCGTTCAGAATAACCAGCTGGCGCATCTGATCACCGCCAACATTATTCATCGCCTCATAAGCCATGCCCGCCGTCATCGAGCCATCGCCGATAACTGAGATCACGTGATTATCCTTGCCTTGCAGGTTCCGCGCTGTCGCAAACCCGTGCGCCGCAGATATTGACGTTGACGCATGCGCCGCGCCAAACGGATCAAACTCACTCTCAGCGCGTTTGGTAAAACCAGACAGACCGCCGCCTTGGCGCAGCGTGCGGATACGATCCCGGCGTCCCGTCAAAATCTTATGCGGGTAACATTGGTGCCCAACATCCCAGATCAGCTTGTCTGCGGGCGCATCAAAGGTCGCGTGTATCGCAACTGTCAGCTCAACCACACCCAAACCCGCACCCAAATGGCCACCGGTTACAGAAACCGCATCAATCACCTCACCGCGCACTTCGTCAGCAATTTGCTTCAGCTCCTCACGCGAAATCCCCTTCAGGTCAGCAGGCGTGTGAATATCATCCAGCAGACGCGTATTCTTGAGATCAGTCATCGAGCGGGGCCTCCCATTTGGCGGCAATCAACTTTGGATTGGACCTTAGTGTTTTCTGTCCAATACAAAATCAACTGATTGCAGCAGGATATTGGCCCGATTGCGGAAAATTGCGAGGTGTTCTTTAGCTTGCGCGGCGAGCAGCCGCACCCGCTCTCCTGCCTGTTCTACGCCCAGCAGCGTTACGAAATTGGCCTTTCCGGCTTCCTCATCGGTGCGAAGCGGCTTCCCAACTTCCGCCTCATTTCCGAGTGCGTCGAGCAAGTCATCTGAGATTTGATATGCCAACCCTAAATCATGCGCGAAGCCATGCAGTGCGTTTTTCTCCGCATCGCTAGCCCCGCCAATGATTGCGCCAGCCTCCACCGAATATGAAATCAAAGCACCTGTTTTCAGCCGCTGCATCCGCGTAATCGTATTTAAATCGCGCGGGCTTTCGGTCTCGAGCATATCGATCATTTGCCCGCCAACCATGCCTTGCGCGCCTGACGCATCCGCCAGTCGCTCAATCAGTTTCAAACGAACATTCGCATCGTGATGGGTTTCAGCATTCGCCAAAATCTTGAAGGCCAATGTCAGCAGCGCATCACCCGCCAGAACGGCAGTCGCCTCATCAAAAGCCTTATGCACCGTCGGTTGCCCGCGCCGAAAGTCGTCATCATCCATGCAAGGCAAGTCGTCATGCACCAGCGAATAGCAATGCACGCACTCAAGCGCGGCTGCGGCACGTAACAAACTTTTTTCCGGGGCATCAAACATCATGCCCGTTTCGATCACATAGAAAGGCCGCATCCGCTTACCGTTCGCAAGCGCAGAGTGACGCATCGCGCGCATCAGGTCGGCCTCAGGCCCTTGCGCAGGCGGGATCAATTGATCAAGCACGACCGTCATGCGGTCAGCAACTTCCGTCAGACGACGGCCAAAATCAGGATCGTCGCCAGCGGCCACTATTCAAAGCTCGTTGGCTCAGTGGTGACCTTACCGTCTGCGCCCTGAACGATCTGTTCGACTTTAAGTTCGGCTGATTTCAAGCGCCCTTCGCAATGCTTTTTCAATTCCGCGCCACGCTCATAGATTGCAATAGACTGCTCAAGCTCAACATCGCCTTGCTCGAGCTGACGCACAATCGTCTCCAGCTCAGCAAGCGCTTCTTCGAAGCTCATATCTTTTACAGGTTTCGCTTTATCAGCCATGCGCCCAAATTCCATTTTCTTTATTTTGCGGCACCCTAGTGCTGCAATGCGTTCGCCTCAATGGGGAAGTTTAGCTTTTTCCGCGATACTCATAAACGCGGTAGCTCCAATATTTGTCGCCCCCATCGCGCACACACACCCAACCCTTCTTGCGAAGTGGCTTGCGCAGCATCCGGTTAAACCAGCCATGCGCGGCAAGATATACAGTTTTGCCTTCCGCTGCATCATGCAAATGCGATGCGGCGTCAGCGGCGCGCGCGCGCGCCTCAGTGACACTCTCCATGCCGAGCGAATGTCCACGCATCCATGCGGCCCGCGCCAAAATATTCCATGTTTTCGGCAGATATTTCCGCCCTTCAAAGCGCGGCGGCGGCAATGGCGCTTCATTGAAAACCGGAAACGCCTCAGGCTCTCGTCCATTTGTCGCCCACTGCGCCGTTTCAATTGCGCGCGGACGCGCAGAACTTAAAACAAGATCAACATCAGCAACCGCAGCTTTTAGATTATCAGGTGCAACCTGATCTTCGGCAAGGCTTCCAGCCTCATATCTGTCCCACCAATCGCGATATTCCTGCCATGTCAGTTTCGGACCAGCAGAGCGATTAAGCGCAGGTCGGCCATGCCGCGACACGATAATTGGCCCTCTGACATGAGATTTGGTTTTTGTGTTTGTCATGACAGCTTAAATCGACCCAATTGCCCAGTCATGATCGATTAGACAGGTTGGCCGCGACCATCAAGCCTACAGTTCCCGCTGAGTGATCGCGCCAATTGCACCATTTAAGCGCGCACCGAGCTTGGTCTCAGACAATGCGATCTGGTCCATCCGGCGACGCGCACGCCCCATGAGGGCCCCCGCCTTGCCCGGCATAATGTGCTCACCAGCGCGCCAAACGCGGCCCGCAATCCGCGACGGCGCAAAGCTACCGCGTTGTCCACGTAAAACACCGCTTTCCACAGGAACCTGATAATTTGAATAGTGCCGCTTGTAATGATCAAGACCCGGTCCCGCATCATAAGTGTGAATGCCTTCACGGCACATCACTTCTAGCATTTCCTGCACCAGCATATTGCCCGGTGAATACGAACTCATCTCCTGCTCAAACCCCGTCAGCCAGCCATGCATCACCTTGTCAGATTGCAAATTCAGCTCACTCGAGGCGTGTTGATCGCCGTAATATAGCGTGACCAATCTACAGCGCAGCCGCTCGCCTTCGAAATGGCGCAGCCGGTCTATCAACGCCATCGCCCAATCTGGCTTCAAAACGTCATGATAACCGGTGCGCGCAAACTGCATTTGTTTGAGCTCGATCAGCCGGTCAAAAGCCGCAGCACTGCGATCATCCCAGTTGAACGTATAGCTCTCAAAATCACGATCGACATTGCGATAGAGGCGCCGCATCTTTTTGAAATGCTTCGGCCACATCTTTTGCTGGTTTTCGATGAAAGCTTCAAACCCATCCGACAAGTCGGTCATGTTTGCGCCGACGCGCTCCATACGCTCAATCGGGCATTCCGGGGTCGGCATATATCCAAACGTCGTCATCCCGGAGAGGCCGAGCCCAGTTAAAAACTCAACCGGACACAGTTCCACACCCTCCTTCACAATCGGTGCGTGCCAATCAGAGAAAGGCCCACCAATCGGACGCGCCCAATTACCCGGACGCTTATGCAAAGGCCAAAAGGCGACCACATCCTCACCGGATGTCACAACACCAATGCGCGTATCCTCACGCACTTCCGAAACCAGCTGGGTAAAATCTGGATCAAAAAACGGATCGTCATAGATCGCGCGCGCGTTGCGAAGCGATTTATAAGCCTCCCAAAGCTCCGCACTCATCTCTGATGGCACATAAAGCGAGAATTTCACGGGCGCTGTCTCCTGACGGGGCAATCAACTGGATTTCGCCAGCTATCATGCAAGCAGCATACCGAATTCGCGTAACAGGAGAGTAAACGACTGGTGAAAAATCACCGTAATTTCAACAGATTTTATAGCCCCCGCCACAGCCGTTTCTTCATACACGGCTCAGCCTTCGCCCGGCTACACCGATAGGTCGTAAACAAAACCGTATCAGCCCGGCCGATCAGATTATCAGAAGGCACAAACCCAACAGACGCGTTTTCCTCTGAGACGCCAAACCGCGGCGGGCAACCGCCTTGGTCAATCACATCGGCACCATTTTCAGGGCAGTGACCACTTGTATTGCGTCCATCCATTGAGTTGTCTCGGTTATCCCCCATGAACAGAAAATACCCGTCTGGAACTTCGAACACGTTAGACGCCATGCTGCCTGAATAATTGTCGATGTCGTGGGTCAGCCATTCTTCACCCTCGACAGCCTCTACATATTCAGAGGCAATAACTGTATTTCGAGGTTTGTGTTGAACATAGCTGACACGCCGTTGGAATTCGCGATCCAGTGGCTCGCCATTAACGCTAACCGGAATGCCATTGCGAACAGTAACTGTGTCCCCTGGCAAACCAATGATCCGCTTAATCATCACACGCGGTGTATGCGGATGCTCAAACACGGCCACATCACCGCGCTTTGGGTCGCTCGCAAAAATACGCCCCTTAGGCAGCGGTACGAACCGTCCCAGACTGAAAGGCAAAGAATTGCGCGAATAGCCATAAGCAATCTTATTCACCGCGACCCGGTCCCCAACCTGCAAGTTGGGCACCATGCTTTCAGACGGGATAACCCGCAATTCATAAGCAAGACCCGAGAACAGCAGAAAGAGTGGGATAAATATCGAAAGTGTGACGCCCCATTCGCGCGCCTCTTTCTTGACCTTCTGGCCAAAGGTCAGCTCTTCTTTAGGCGTTTCAGTCGTCTCAACAGCATCACTCATCGAAGGCGAACCGCCGTGCCATAAGCCAGCAGTTCAGCAGATCCGCCCATAATCATACTTGTCGTCACCCGCATATTGATAATCGCATCCGCGCCCTGATCTTGAGCCTGCGCAATCATCCGGTCCAGCGCCTGCTCGCGTGCCTCAGCCATCAGCTTGGTATATTCGGGCACTTCGCCGCCCACTAAATTGCGCAGCGCCGCCATAATATCGCGGCCGAAAAAGCGCGTGCGAACCGTATTACCTTTAACGGTGCCGATAATGTCACTCACCTCACGGCCCGGAACAGTTTCACCCATTGTTACGATCATGTCCGGCGTCTCCTATTTATCGACATTCTTAGAATAATGGTCATCCTCGGCATTGCCGATCCGGTCAACAATCACTTTCGCCAACAGCACTAAAAACCCCAGCGCAATCAGTCCCGGTATCGCCAGAACAAATAGCACAGGCGCACCTGCTTCAGCGCTAACCTCGCCAATCGCCAGCCCAATTCCCAAGATCATAAGCAGCCCATAAATAGCGCCGCCCGCAATGATCAGCCCAATCCCGACCGCAAACCAGCCTTTAGTGCTCTGTTCAGCCATAGCGGCCTCCATCCGTGCAATGATTTTGACTTAGACGAGGTTTTAAGTCGAGAAAATGACAGAGCTGAAAATTATCAGACAGCTTTGTACCAAGCCACACCCTCAGCATCCAACTCAAACGCTGCCTGCCCGCGCACAATCAGGCAGTTTAAATGCGCAATCGCCTCACCGGTCGCCATGCTCAAAACATCGTCGCCAATCTTGCGCCCAAAGATGGCTGGGAAAATATCCACCACCCGTCGCGGGGCCTGCCCAAGCGTTTGCAACAAGCGTTTCAGCGCCACCTCATGACCCCGGATCAAATGATCAAGCCGCTCATGCGCGCCGGTGAACGGTTCATTATGCGCAGGCAAAACAAGCACTTCAGGATCAATCGCCGCCTTTAGCTTCTCGCAACTATCCAGCCAGTCCTTCAGCGGGTCTGCCGCTGGCTCCGTTGGAAACACCGACACATTTGACGAAATACGCGGCAGTAATTGATCGCCTGAAATCAACACGTTCAACTCAGCGCAATACAAACAACTATGCTCCGGCGAGTGTCCATTCCCGGTCACAACCTGCCAAGTCTGCCCGGCCATCTCAAACGACATACCATCTTCCAACCGAAAATATGCATCCGGCATCTGCGAGACACCGCGTCCAAACCCGCCAAACCGCGACTTGTAAGTCTCAATCTGTGCTTCGGTCCAGCCAGCGCGATGATAGAAACCCGTACCCGCTTTAGGCGCTTCGCGGCCAGTATCGGCCACCAGCATACGGCATGTAATATATTCAAGTCGGCTGATCCAAAGCTCAGAGTCTGGCCACTTCCGGCTTAGCCAGCCTGCACAGCCAATATGATCTGGGTGCATATGGGTCACAATCACCCGCCAGACGGGCCGCCCGTCCAGCTTATCAGCAAAGATTTTACGCCAAGCATCCTTGGTATCGCTGCCCGGAATACCCGTATCAACAATCGTCCAGCCCTTTGGCCCGTCATCAATCAGCCAAAGATTGATCCATTGCAGAGAGAATGGCAGCGGCATCCGCACCCAATGCACACCCGGCGCAACCTCAATCGTATCGCCCACCTCAGGCACCGCCTCGCCATGCGGGTAAGTCAGCGCAGCGCGGCCAGCGGTTTTACCTTCAAATCCATCCATAGGCCACGTTCGCATGAGCGCGCCTCATCGCCTATCCGTCACCATGCGGAAACCCGCGCCTATAACATTCAGATCAGTCAAATTTCATACAAATTCGGATTTTGTAAGCCACCTATTTTTAGCAAGATTTGCGTATTTTTAGTTGGATATAGTTCGTTTGGTGGGACAAATGCTAAATTTTATAAGGCGCCTCTGGCAAAAGCGTAATGATAGCGGGCAAGTGGCCGTCATCTTCGCCCTATCTATCATTCCAGTCCTCACAATCATCAGCATGACTGTCGATTTTCAGCGCACCACTGCCCTGAAAAGCGAGGTCTTACACGAACTCGACGCGGCTGTTTTGCGCGGGGCACGCCACATCCAGACGGGCAAGAAACCAGCCGAAGTTGTCACTATTCTTCAAGCGGAAATGAAAAAGCGCGTCGCTAATTATGGCGACATTTACTGCGACCCGCTGCAGATCAAGTTTGGTAATCGTAACCGCGAACTGAATGGCACGATCGCCTGCTCGGTTGACACAATGATCGGCCCGCCAGCCGGTCCAAATAATATCTCGTTCAAAGTCGCCGCAACGTCTGCATGGGATGTTGGCTTGCTTGATGTGGCCTTCATGTTCGACATTTCCGGCTCCATGCAGACATCTAACCGGATCAAGTCCCTTAAAGAAGCGGCGCATGATGCGCTTGATGTGCTCATCCCAGAGGGTAATGAAAGCCTCAATGACGGCGTCCGTATCGCAATGGTGGCCTATGATGACATGGTCAACGCTGGCGACACGTTTGAAGATGTGACAGGTCTCGCCAAACGCCGTACCTATCACGCCACTGACCGCTACCGTAACCAACGCACCGTCAGAACAGAGCGTTACAAGAAGCGCGTCTGCAAGTGGACAGGCCGCACCTGCACCCGCCGCAATGAAAAGGGCAACTGCACAAAGTGGAGCGGCGGCAAGCGCACCTGTAAAGACGAATGGCGCACCCGAAACATCAAAGAGTTTTATGGCCCCCAAAGAACCCGCAATATTCGCTACACAATCGACTCAACTTGCGTTTGGGAACGCCCGGGCGATGAAGCCTTCACCGATGCTGCGCCTAAAAACAGCGCTGGCGGTCAACCAAGCGTCGTCAGCCCGAAGTCAAACATCTACAATGCGACTGAGAAAATCTACAATGCCTCTGAGGTGGACGGAAACCCGCACGGCTACATGGCCGCCGCATACGCCTATCTCCAAAATGATCGTGCGGACAATAAAGACTGGTTCAAACGCTCAGGTGAAAACTGTTCAGGCATCGAGCCGCTCGGCCTTACGAAAGATCGCGGCAAACTCGAAGACTTTATCGACGGTCTCAAAACGCGCGGTGGAACCGCCGGACACCAAGGCATCGCGTGGAGTTGGTATATGGTCTCTGAAAAATGGGGTGGTATCTTCTCTGGCGACAGCAAGCCAAACAGCTTTGACGAAGCGCAAGGCAGCAAAGCGCTCATCCTGATGAGTGATGGCGAGTTTATCGACGAAGAGTTTAGAAGCGAACTCGGCACATCAGATCAGCAAGCCCGCGCCCTTTGCGATGCGATCAAGGCCCAAGACGAGATTCAAATCTTCACAGTCGCCTTCCAAGCACCCGAAAAGGGTGAAGAAGTCCTCGAATATTGCGCCAGCTCACCTGCTAACGTGTTTAGCGCCGATGATGCTCAACAACTCAAAGACGCTTATAATTCAATTGCAGGCTCACTGTCAGAGCTCCGCATCACACAGTAAACGTTCAACACGCGACGACGTTCACCGCTAATCCGCCTTGGCTTGTCTCTTTATATTTAGACGACATGTCCAAGCCGGTTTGGCGCATCGTCTCAATCACCTGATCAAGGCTAACTTTGCCCTGCCCCACCTGATGCAGCGCCAGCCGCGCCGCATTGACAGCTTTCACAGTTCCAATCGCATTGCGTTCAATACATGGAATCTGCACCAGTCCGCCCACCGGGTCGCAGGTCAGACCGAGATTATGCTCCATCCCAATTTCAGCCGCACCAAGACATTGCGCCGGGCTCGCCCCCCAAACAGCGGCCAGTCCGCCTGCCGCCATGGAACACGCCACGCCTACTTCGCCCTGACACCCCATCTCGGCACCAGAAATCGACGCGCGTTGCTTATACAGCAAACCAATACCGCCAGCGACGAGCAAAAACCGCCGCGCCTTCTCTCGCATCGGCGTGCCATCATCCTCGCAGCAATAATGGCGTATCACTGCTGGCAAAATACCTGCCGCCCCATTGGTTGGCGCGGTCACGACACGCCCGCCCGCCGCGTTCTCTTCATTCACCGCCATGGCATAGACATTTAGCCAATCAAACAGCGCCTCACGCTCATTCGTGCCCGCGCCGCCTTTCAGCTTGCGATACAGCTCCGGCGCACGACGCGTCACTTTCAACCCGCCCGGCAAAATCCCATCCGTGTCCAGCCCGCGATCAATACAAGCCAGCATCACATCAATAATCTGATCCAGCTTCGCCTCAGTCTCGGCCCGCGAACGCCTCACATCCTCATTCGCAAGGATAAGGTTCGCAATCGTCCGCTCATTCGCCTCGCAAAGCTCAAGCAACCGCGCCGCAGAGCCAAATGCAAAGGGTGACGCGCCTTTATCCTCAATCACATCGCCCTTAACAGGCCGCGATAGCCGCCTTGCCGACGCGATAAACCCGCCGCCTGTCGAGTAATAAACCCGCGTAAACACTGGCCCGCCACCGCTTGGATAAAGCCGCAACTCCATCCCATTCGTATGCAGTTCCGGCACATGCTCACCGCGATACAGTATGTCTTTCACCGGGCTAAAAGGAATCTCAGGGCCACCAGCCAGCGCCAATAAACGCTCCGACACAGCCCGCTTGAACGCCGCTTCAGCTGCATCAGGATCAGCCGTCTCAGGCGCAAACCCCAGCAGCCCCAGAATCACCGCCTTGTCCGTGCCATGCCCCACGCCGGTTAGCGCCAGCGAGCCTTGCAGCTCAACCTCAACCCGCGCAGCGCCCTTCAGATAGCCGGCTTTCCCCGCCTCACGCAGAAACCGCCGCGCAATCCGCATCGGCCCCACCGTGTGCGACGAAGACGGCCCAATACCGACCCGAAACAGATCTAAGACTGATAGCATGGCCAAAGCCCTGAAAGTTGTAATTGCAACTACCCCTACGTTCGCCTTGCCATCTCGGCAAGCACAAGTCACGTTCGGGAGAAACGATTTTCAGGAGACAGGCATGACAGATCGCGTCAGACGACGGCTTTTGCAAAGCGGGGCAGCCCTCGCCGCGTTCGGTCCGCTCAGCGCCTGCCAACCTGCATCCACCGACACATCCGGAGCCCCAGAAATGCCGACAACACCGCCGCCATCCTCAAACGCCGCCTACACAGCCACAGCCATCCCGGACGCAACAACCCAACTCGAAATGCTCGCAAGCGGCGATGTCACATCCCTCGACCTCACTGAAGCCGCCATAACCCGCGCCAAAGCCGCTGAACCGCTGATCAATGGCATCGTCAATGACACGTTTGAGTCCGCCCTCGAACAAGCCGCCAACCCGCCATCCGGCGCATTTGGCGGTGTCCCAACCTTCATCAAAGACCTGCTCAACTGGAAAGGTGTCCCAGCTGAGCATGGCAGCCGCGCCTTCAAAGGCTACGTGCCCGACTATGACGCACCGTTCGCGAAATCATGGCGCGGCATGGGCGTCGTCAGCCTCGGCAAGTCCACCACACCGGAAGAAGGCCTGATCTCCTCAACCGAGCCTCTCTCCAGCGGCGTCACCCGTAACCCGCACGACCTCGGCCGCATCCCCGGCGGCTCCTCCGGCGGCGCAGCAGCCTTGGTCGCCGCCCGCGTCGTGCCATTCGCCCATGCCAGCGATGGCGGCGGCTCAATCCGCATCCCTGCGGCCTGCTGCGGTCTCTTCGGCCTCAAGCCCAGCCGCGACGCCATGCCAGACAGCCGCACAGAACCCGCGCCAATCTCAATCTCGGTCAACCACGCCGTCACCCTCACCGTCCGCGACAGCGCCGCCCTCTACGCTGCAACCACAATCGGCGACGACAAGGGCCAACCAGCGGTCACCGGCCCCTCTACACAGCGCCTGCGCATCGCTTTCGCCCCCGAGCCGGTCAATGGTGCAAAACTCGATGCCGAAACCCGCGCAGGGATTGAGCGCACAGCCCAGCTTTGCCGCGACCTCGGCCACGAAGTGATCGACTGGACAATCCCGCTCGACGGCGTCGAATTCGGAGACAAATTCCTGATGTATTGGGCCGCAGGCGCTGCCAACTTCGCCCAACAAGCCAGCAACTTTGCCGGACAACCGCCAAACCCAGAAATCCTGGAGCCATGGACGCTTGGCCTCGCCATGCAGTTTATGTCGCGCGCAACCGAGATCGAAGACGTTATCGCTTACCTGAAAGCTTTCGAGAGCAGCTATCACGCATGGTTTGACAGTTTCGACATTCTGCTCACCCCGACAGTCTCCACCGTCCCGCCAAAAATTGGCGAGCAAGCCCCGGATGGCGATTTTGAAACCGTCATGGAAAACGTCCTCAACTATGCCTCTTTCACGTCACCCATGAATGTCTCTGGCGCGGCTTCAATGTCGGTTCCGCTACAATGGAGCAGCGACGGCTTGCCCATTGGCTCCATGTTCAGCGGCAAAAAAGGCGACGACCGCAAACTGCTCGCGCTCGCCTATGAGTTAGAGCAAGCCCAGCCTTGGATTGACCGCCTGCCAAGTTTCAAACCCGCATGACCAATAAACTCATCCTCAAAAGCGATGGGCCAATCGCAGAGCTTATCCTCAACTCTCCAAAGCGCCTCAATGCGCTCAATCTGGAAATGTGGGCCGCAATCCCGGCCCTTATCAAACAGGCCGGAGCCTCATCCGCGCGTTGTCTCATCATTCATGGCGGCGACGTCGGACACTTTGCGGCGGGTGCAGACATATCTGAATTCCCCACCAAATGGGGCACCCGCGACACCGCCAATGCCGCCGCCCAGAAACTCGCGGATGCCACATCCGCTATCGAGCATTGCCAGCTCCCCACCATCGCTGCAATTGAGCGCAGCTGCATGGGCGCAGGCCTATCGCTTGCCACCGCCGCCGATATGCGTGTCATCGCAGACGGTGCAAAAATCAGCCTCCCGCCCGCAAAGCTCGGCGCGTCTTACCCGTATGAAGACCTCCGCCGCCTTGTCGATATTATCGGCCTCGCCCCAACCCGCGACCTCATCCTCACCGCACGCGTGATCGAAGCTGATGAAGCAGAAGCTTTAGGGCTAGCCTCCCGGCGATGCGCGAAAGGCGAAGCGCTCGCAAACGCAAAAGCCCTCGGCACAGACATGGCCAAGCTCTCGTCTTGGTCCCAACGCGCCGCAAAGACACAGCTCTCAAACATCGCCGCCGGCCAACGCACCGAAACCAAAGCCATGCGCGCCCTGCAAGTCGAAGGCTTCCTAAATCCCGATTTCAAAGAGGGCTACACAGCGTTTCTTGAGAAACGCAAACCGGATTTTGGCTAGGTGCTTCAAGAATAGGCCCGGCAGAATCGTAAGTGC
>JACLAD010015303.1_pt1 | contig 20960 bp, 31 predicted proteins | sample 8027901 | NCBI WGS metagenome assembly JACLAD01 (sample SAMN15725071, study PRJNA655200) | protist metagenome | isolation source: fluorescence activated cell sorting (FACS) single amplified genomes of... | place: Spain: Blaines Bay Microbial Observatory, Mediterranean Sea | collected 2016-07-05 | reverse complement strand
TTGCTTTCTCCTTTGTTATGTCTGCTGAAAATAAAGCACCAGAAACATCTGATTTCATAATAAAAACACCTGCCAATTAATAGAATATATTAAGTCTATCAATATTTTCGGTGTTTTGCAAAAGAAAAAATGTATTTTATTATTTAAAAAATATTTCAGTAACCTTGACTACTTTTCCATCATATTGGTAGGCAGTTGATTTTGCTTTTTCTAAATCTTTAAGAGAAAATCTCTGTCCTCTTTTATATCCATATATCATTTCGCCTTTTTCCTTATATAACTCTTTATCTAAATTTGTTGCTGATATTATTTTATAATATTGAAGACTATCTGGGTTAAAGCTATCATCGAAGTCTAATTCTTCTAATACTTTAACAGCAACGCTATTATTTACTTGCATAAGAGCATCTTTAATAAATTTTGTTTCAGATAAAGAGAATCTAGTGCTATTTTCAAAACTAAATTCATAAGGTCTACCTATTTGGAAAATCCATTCTGCTTGATTAATATTTTCTTCTACATTCTTAAAATATAATGTTTTATCGTAATCTTTCTCCATACCAATCAATTTAAAATATTCTATATAGGAATCATTATTTCTAAAATCAATACTACCACGCTGACTCTGATATATCATATCTAAAATGCGTTTCACACCTTCTAGTGATTCTTGCATTTTCTTTTTACTTTCTTTTCTAGTCAAATACATAAAAACCACATCCTTTTATAATACTTCATCTTTTGTACCTTTTTCAAAACAATCTATATTACACCTACCCATACCATTCAAATCTACCTTAATGATGTCACACATAAATGTTTTTTTTCCTACAGTTATAAAATAAGAATCTTCTGGCTTTACTTTTTCCCACTCAACAAACAGATTATTTGACTCAAAAGTAACAGAAGATATTTTTAAACCAACGGTTTCATCAGTTTCTTTTGCTAAAAGGATATAAACATCGTGTACATCATAAATAGCAGACATAGCTGGATAATCTTTATAAAAAGAAGAAGGTAAAAAGCGAATAAACTTCAAAAACCTTTTAAATGTCTTTCCTAAATATACATCATCAATAATATATCTCCTAAATTCACATTCTTTACTTTCATCATTCATATTTTCACCCACATTATAATAATTAAAATATAGATATATTATATATTTTTGCTTCTGATAAAGAGAATTACACACTTATACTTTATTTTCTATTTTTCATATTAGACAAAGACTTCTCTAATAGCATGGACGCATACTCTGGGTCTGTTAATTGTTTGTAGCGTAAAGAAACACCAGATTTTATGTTATCAGCCGTCATACAACTCTTAATAACAGGTCTTTGTTTTGATAAAGTCCTAATTAATTCTTTTTGACTAGATATATCAGATTTTATTTGTTTACCAAAAAATCTTCTCATAATAATCACCACTCAAAATTTATATGTTACATAAACACTTACATCTAAAATAAAGTTTTAATATTAAAACCAAGATACTTATATTATATAATTTATTTTTATCAAAACAAAAACACCCAAGGAAACCTTGAGTGTTTACTTATTAGGATTCATATGAATCTTCTCTTAGTTCTCTACAGCGAATATCCCATTCTTCTATTTCAATCTCAAAAGGAATATCTTCTAACTTTTCATAAACTTGATATTCAGCATTTTTAATAATAGTAGGAGTTCCAATCATATAATCTTCTATATCAAAATCTTCGTCATCTTCTGCATCATCTGGTAATTGATAATACTCTTTGGTGAAAGTATCTGTAAACCCTTCGTCATAACCATCTAAAACAATCAGATAAGTCCTTACAGGCTTTAATTCTTGATTAATGACCCATTCTTCATTAGAAGCATTAGCATCCATTACAAGACCTTTATGCAACAATTCTTCTGTTGAAAGAAGATTACCTTCCTTAATATCTTCTGAATCAAATTCATAAACACGAAACACTAAGCAATATTCATTTTCGGAATTATTGTTATAATCGGAAAACTCGGTAAGCATATGCTCTAGTTTTCTACCTCCCCAAGGAGCAGCAGTTAAGCAACCTTCTATACTATTAGATATAGAGATTCTTGGAATTGTCCCATCTTCATCTTCATATCTAAGAGTAGGAATCAGTGGAGTAAAAGTAGAAATAATATTGTTTACTTCTAATTGAATATTAAATTTAGTTGGCATAATAAACACTCTCCTTTTCAAACAAACACTTTATTTGTTAAAACTTATAGTTTAATTATATTACAAAATTAAAAAAGAATCTCTTATCTGATTAAAAAATAAAAAATAACACATAATAAACAATAGGAGATGGTTCAATTGAATATAAAAAAACGAAACTTTGCTAATACTGAACGTGTAAGACTCATGTTTTTAAAAAAATATATAACAGAAGAAGAAAAGGTAAGAATTAAAGAAATAGAGAACATATTAGCCGAAACTGAATCAGAAGAATTAGCGAAAGCATATCTAGAGGCATTGGCAAATAAAGTAGATACAGCGGAGTTAAGGCAAAAAGTAGAGCAGTTAGAATTTGAATTAAAACGACTAAATAAGCACTAATCACACATAAACAAATCACTTGAATACATAGCAACAAAGCGATAACATGAATAATAGACTTGGAATAGGAGTTGATAACATCTATGGCAGAAAGAAAAGCCAAGTTTATTAATCAACACATAATGAGACAACTATTGTTCGAGGATTATTTAGAAAAAGGGGAAAAGAAACGTATTGCTGAACTAGAAAAATTAATAAGTGAAACGAATTCTAAAGAAGATGCTTACCTTTACAACAAAATGATTTATGATAGAATTCACCGTGCAAAATTAAGAAAAGAAAAGCACGAAATAGAGTCAGAAAGAAGAAGGTATGCAAGAAGAAAATAAAAAAAAGCCACTAATGACCTTTATAGTCTTAGTGGCTTTTCTTATGACTTATTTGGAGAGATTCTTCATTTGGGAATTATATTCTTCTAAACTTATTTTTCCTTCACTAAAAGCAATTTCAATTGGTTCTTCTTCTACACAAGGTTTACACCAATTCTCATCGTTAAAATCAACACAAAGGTCTACTGAAAGTACTGTATGGCAACATTCACATTCAAAGACACGTTGAGATATATAAGATAAATCTTGATTACTTAAATCATTTATAGAAACACCAAACCACTCTTTGCAGTTTTCATCCATAGTAGAGGGAGATGCTATTAAAGAATCTACAAACTCTGTTCTCTTATCCCAAGGTATAACAAATCCACTCATGATAATCACTCCTTAAAAACTATTAAGATACTTTGCTAACACTACCATAAATACTTTCATCACGAACTAATATCGTTTGTTGATTAACTTGTGCTAAATCTAAGTTATTTTTCTTCATAAATCCTACTAAATCTTTGGTTTCATTAAATGTAAATATCTTAACACTATCTTCTTCTTTGCAATCAAGATTATCATAACTAATATCGTTAAATTCGCCCATATAATGATAATACGCCTTTACTTCTATCATTTTAATCACCCTTTATTTAAATTAAAAATTATCTTTTATAAAAATATTTTTATTAATATGATTAACTATCTGATTCTTCAAGTATATCAATAGCCTTTTCTAACTCTTTAATTTGTTGTCTAATACGTTCCCGAACGGATTCAATTTGCTCTTTTCCAAATATCAGTTCCTTTTGCTCATCTTCTAAATCTAAGAGAGTTTCTTTTCTCTCTCTAATACCCTCTTCTAAAACATGAATTGCATATTGGTATTTCATTTCAAATATCTCCATCTTTATAAATTACAAAGATACTTCTTTCTCTGCAAAAGTTAAAGCATATTTGACTAATTCAAAGACAACTTCATCATCTTTTTCAATACCGAATTTAAAACGACCATCTGTAAAGCACTCAATTGTTTGTGTTTTCTCTTTAACCTTCATATGATAAACCATAGAATGAATATTATCTTTAAAAGATAGAATATCTTTATTGCTCACTTGCAGTGGATTATGGATGTAGTTTAAATCTTCTTCTTCTACTTCTTCATTTTCAATGTTTTCATCATATTTTTCTGTAAGATAAGCAAAAGTATTAGCATGTTTATCTGTATTAAAATCTAAATCAATGGATTTTAAAGAAATTCCTTTCAACTCATGAAATTTTTTACGGAAAAATTCAAAAGCATTTTTATATAACATAAATACAACATAAACATTTGGATTACTTTTTAATTGCCACATAGTTATATCGTGAAATTGTCCAGCAATAGTTGTATCAATTAAATTAACAGCGTCAAACCAGTAAAAACCATATTCAGTATAAAAATCTGTTTCTTTTTCTTTTTTTAAAATAGGACTTCCAAAGGTAGGAACACCAGATTGAGGAATATCTTCTTCAGTCACTTCACAAATAAAAAAACCATTTTTATAACCCATTTTAAACACTCCTTTTACATATTATGTACTAAGAAAATTATACCATAAATATAGAGAATAATACACAAAAACCCTGCTAAACAGGGCTTTATTTGTGTTATTTTTCTTCAAAAACTTCTTGCCATTTAATATCTTTCAAATAATGCTCATCACTATTATCATCAAAAATATATTCACCAAACTCATCCGTATGAACTTCATATGACTTACCTTCTGTTACTTCAAGAAAATCAACAACTTCGTTTTCATTATTATTTTTTGCTACCAATTGTTTAGACACGATTATCACTCCTAATAATATCTTAAATCGTAACTTCTTTGGCTATTCTATTTAAAATATACTTATCTAGTTCATCAAATTCTCTTTTTATTAGTTCTGTACTTTTTTGTTGATAAACTTCCAAAGGAACCGCCATTACTCCATCAAAATAGCCACCACTATGAGTAATCCTATAAGATAGTTCTTTTTTCGATTCATTGTAAGCTAAAATCTTTACATAAACACGCTTTCCATTCTTGTTATACATATTATCACCTTTTCCTTCTTAAATGTAAAAGATTATACCTTCTTAAAGCCAACAATTCGCAACAATGCAAACCACAAAGCATCGCACAATTCTTTATCTTTATATACACCAATAAATCCATCTTCTTCTCTTTCTTTTTCACTCATAAAATTAGATAAATTAAATTTTACGATATAGTGTGATTCGTTATCTAACGCTCTTTCAACAGATGCATCTTTTGGATAAATTTTAATAGGAAAACCAGTTGCTTTTTCAATACGCTCAATTAATTTCCCAATATTAAATTCACTTTTCGCCCAATGGTCATATAGAATAATTTCTGGGTCTACTTCAAAACCGACTAATTTAGATTGCATTACTAAATCCAAGTGTTTTAATTTTTCTGTTTCAATATGTTGTTTCATTTTAACCACTCCCACAAATAGTATATAAACAATTATATTATATGAATGAGTGAATGAAAACCATTTATAGCACAATTTTTTTAAATTAATTTTTAATATTATAATTCAGTAAGATGATTTAATATGGCGTTTTAATTTTTAAAAAGAGAGGCGAAGTGTAATGAAAAACATTTTTTTGCAAAACATTTTATCAAATATGAATCAACCTTTAACTAATATCAAAGAGGTGGCAAATGTATGCCTCGATGCTGGTTGGTCTATTGAAGAAACTTATCCAGACAAAGGAACGGAATTTGACAGTATTGCACAAGTTGTAGAAATCATCGGTAACAGAATAGAAAAAGGCTATTATGATAAAAAAATAAAAAGGTCTTTCTATCCTGATGCTTATCAATTTTCAATTTGTGTTGAGTATCAAAATGGGGAAGTTCAAAGAATTTATACTGGTACTCATCCAATTAAAGGCTATACTCATCAACCGTTACCAGAAAAAAAAGTAAATACTTTGCTTTCTATGTGCTAACATACAGATAGAAAACAAATGAAAGTCTTAGAAGAAATTCTAAGGCTTTTTTACTTTAAAAAAACTCCACAAATTAAATACTTTCCTATTTATAACAAATTAATAAACCCCTTGTATTAAAAGAATTTAACTAGTAAAATACTAGTAATAACATATTTTACTAGTTAGTAATTCTTATACATAGGGAGATGCAAAAAATGAATATATATGACTTCAATACTGTAAATAATATTGCAGATATTGGTTCTGATATTATTGAGAAGTGGTTGAAACGTAGCCCTTCCACAGTAGATATTGTAAATGTGGAAAAAAATCCATATTATCAACGAAAAGATGTCGATTTTGTTTGGGATTACATACATAAAACAAAAGGAAAACTTCAAAAATTAATTGAACTTAAAGTAGACCGATACGCTCATACTGGTAATTTCTTTTTTGAAACTATCAGCAATGCAGAAAAAAACACACCAGGATGCTTCATGTATACTGAATCGGATTACTTGTTTTACTATTTTATAACAAAAGAAAAAGAGCAACTTTACATATTAGATATGAAAGAAGTAAGACCTTGGTTTATTGCAAACAAACATAGATTTAAAGAGAAATGGCTAAAAACAAAAGTTAAAGCCGATACATATTATTCTTCTTGTGGCAATACAGTACCTATTCAAGTAGTTGTAAAAGAGTGTCCTTCTACTAGAGTAATTACAATGCCAGAAGATTTACAAAAACTAAATAAGAAAGTACATAATAAGAAGGTAGCAGTTTAATTCATTACCACTTCTATAAACGCACATATATAATTATTTACATATTAAAAGTCAATCAACATATCTACAATCATAGAAAAGACCACTTTTTTATTAGGTGGTCTTTTCTATATATATTATAATGTTATAATAAACACAAATATAAATAAATAAGGAGACAATATGAGTAAATTTAAAAATAAATGGTTGATTTCAATAACAGTACTAACAATAAGTATTTTTATATTAAGTGGATGTAATATAAGTGATTTATGGACAAATAAATATGAAGAAGATTATACACAAACATACAAAGAACTATTAGATTATACATTGGGTGACTGGAAAGTTATCAAATCAGAAAAAGCACATTACACTTCTAAAAATGAAAATGAAATGAGTAAAGATTATATTACTTGGGATATTCAATATAAAGATAAAAGTGGAAAAGAACAAATCTTACATTTAAGAAATGATTACGATATGGGAGAAAATCTAATAGACCATACTGAAAAATTATTAAAAAATGAATTTGAAAAAGAAATAGAAAAACCACAAGTATTCTATCTGAGAGACCCTTATTTAATAACTAGTTGGTCTGATTCAACCAAGTCATATAGAGAGCATCCAGAAGTATTAACTGAAAACTATAAGGATTCTTTTAAATTTAACGACTTTTCATTTAATACCCCGTTTAAAAACTCACCTATTTATCTTTCGTTACACTTTGATTACAAAGACGATAATTTAACAGATGTTGAAAAAGTGAAAAAGTGGGAAGAAACTAGAAATAAAATTTTAACATTATCTCCAAATATAAATATGAAGGTGGATATAAAAGTAAATGAAACACTTAAAGTTAGTTTACTTTATGTAAAAGGAGAAGATGTTGGAAAAGTAGATTATGAAACATTTATTAGAAATGAATATAGACAATTTAATGAAACAGACTTAGTGAAAGAAAAATAATATATTATTTAAGCAAAGATAACAATACTTATCTTTGCTATTTTTATGTATTAAAATTTATCAATATGATATAATAAATATATTATTTTTAATTGGAAGGATGATTTCTTTGAAGGAGTTCAAGAATGAATTGGATAATATAGAAAAAGCAAACCAAATAATTAAATTAATAGAAGAAGACGTAAAAAAAGCATCAAGTATTATTTATATATCTGCTACATCCAAACACTATGGGCTTATTACAGCGTTAGAGTCATTTAATGGAATAATAAAAGAATTTGAATTACATAAGGATTATTTAAAATCATATATAAAACAAAATGTAACAAACTGCGAAATTATAAAAAAACCATTAAGTCATATAGATAAAATAATAGACGGCTTTATTCTAGCAACCTTAAATATAAGAATTGAGTCTAATAGAGCTGGAATACCAGTAGAAACAAATCAAAATCTAACAAAAGATGTTGAAAAAATCACAAAAAACATAAAAGATTTGATAAATGATTTAAAAGAAATCTATGGAATCATTCCTTTTATTCTTAAAGAAAGAGAAGATAACGGTAATAGACATTATTATACAAAAGACGAAGAATTTAAAATAATAGAAAGAACAGATTTTCGATTCTTATTATATAAATTAAATCATAAAGAAGACTGTTATGATTGGACTGAAACATACCACAATTCACTGGAAGAATGTGAATCAGAGGCTAGAAAAATTTTATCCCAATCATAAAATATAATGGATAATTTTGCAATAAATTAAATATATAGTACAATAAAGGCATCAAATAGGTTCGTTTGTGAAGAATAGCTAATAAGCGAGGTCTTCAGAAATCAGAACAAGGGCTAGTGAGTGGTCGGAAACGATGCTCATAAAGCTCGAAACTCACGTTGGGGAATCCAACAAATAAAAGAAAGATTACGCCTAGATAGGTTGGGGTTCCAACCAAATAAGAAACGTACAAAGACACAAGGTTAAACAAATAGCCTTGTGTTTTTATTATGAATATTTTTAATAAAGTTAAGTAAATTTTCAAGTAATGATATAATATTTTATATTAATTTAAAAAAGAGTGTTTTATAAAAAAGGAGTGTTATGTATGGGTTATAAAGTAATTATGGTTGAAAATGACAACATTTTAGAAAAAGCAAAAGCTACAATGAAGATTGAAGAATATCTACAGGATAAAATGGATGATTTCAAAAAGATTTTTGATGAAATTCAGAAAAAAGATGTTTTCCTCACTCCAAAGATTCTTTTTAATTATCAAATGTTCCATTGGGTTGAAAAAGGTTATTTCACTTTTGATGTTTATTTTAGAGAAGACTGCCCTATTCACATCTCTGGCTCTTACGATTCAAATACAGATACTATTAGGGAATTATATTTTAAATCAGACCAAACGTATCAAGGTGATTGGAATAAGTATTTTAGAGATTTAACAAACTTTGGGAACAAAGATTTTAAAGTAAACCAAGAATCTATTGATAAGTTAAAGGAATATGGTGACCGAATGAACAAATATCTTGATAAATGGTTAATCAAACCACAAGATAATTGCTCTCAACTAGGTCAAATTAAAGGAAAAGAAACAACAGTAGAAGAACTGAAAAACAATATGAAACCTGAATGCTACACCTACTTTACTCCTATAATTGAGCATATGCCACTTCAATTATTTGAAGATATGAATGTCTTTAAAGCTTTTTATGACTGTATTTATAAATATGAAGGAATCGTAGATAAAGTATTTGGCGATATTGCAGAGTCTTATTTCCAATTTAAAAATGAAAAATCAATAGTATAAAGAATATATTTTAAAATAAAGAGGGATAACTCTCTCTTTATTTTTTTATGAAAAAATACAAAAATATAGGTAATTACATACTTCATTTGCTCTTATTCTGGTATAATTAACTTATAGAAAAACATATAAGTGGAACAAGGGAGTGCTTAAAATGATTTCAACTGATTTTATCAAAGACAAAATTCTTAGTACAAAAGTAAAGGAAATAGAGTTAATCTCACCAACTTCTATTTTTAAGATTAAAGTAAAAGAAATGTCCTTTGAAGGTGATATTTTAATTGTAGAAGGTAAAACTCATAGTGGAAAAGGAACATTTAAATTTAATTTACAAAGTGTAGTAGAACTAGATAACATTAATGAAAAAGAATTTAAATTAGTATCACACTACCTATACTCTTATGACAGTAATAATAACGGAGAAAGACTATATTTTAGAACAAAGCCTAAAACAGCATAAATAATAATTAATTTTAAAGTTAATTTATCTTTGTGATTATAGTTTTGTGTTATAATTTTATTATAGCTTTATAAATAGAGTTTTTAAATTAGAAAAGGAAGTGTTTTTTATGAGTAATGAAATTCAAGGAGTAATGGGATTTAGAAAAACAGTTAATGACGAAATTATTACAAAATCAACTTTTTTACATTACGATGCTTACCCTGAATTTACAATGGAACAAATAGTTGACTATCTTAAAGGAAAAAGTCTAAAAGAAGTAAACGATGACTTTGAAAAGATTATCTTAGTTGAGCCTTCGGAAGACTTTCCAGAAGGTGCAGACGAAAGCGAACAACTTCAATTAGAAAACTACCAAGATTATGACCTTATTTATATGTACGATGCCAAAGAAGAGATTCCTTCTAGCAAATGGGTATACATTATGGATTTGGATAAAAATCAAGTGGAAGTTTATGAAGGTGGATTTGGCAAATTAAAAGAAAACCCTTATAGTTTTTTACAAAAAAATAAGGATAATGAATTTGTAAATCTACTAATTACCTTTCCTTTGGATAATATTCCTTCGCATTGGTTACAAGATATTCAAATTGCATCATTAGAATCTAACTCTGACTATTTCTTAGAAGAACATATAGCAAATGTTTTAGGTTATCATCGTTGTGAAAATTGTGGAGATGTAACAAAAGAATCTACTTATTCTGATAAAATCGGTGGATGTGCTTGTTCTAAATGTCTAAGCACACCAGAAAACATTCAAAGATATGTTCTTCAATTAGAAGACCAGTTTGTAAAATGGATTCAATGGACAGCAGGAGTTTCGCCACGTTTTTCAATGTCTGATTTCAATTCTTCTATGATTATTAGTGAAGATTACTTATCATATGTGATTGAACGAGCTGGCAAAACACGTAAACAACTGATTGAAGAAAAGCATCCAAATGCAGAATTTAGAAAAGTATCTGTTTCCTTAATTGGATAAAACTCATAATAAGGTAGATATTCTTTAATATTATCTACCTTATTATCAGACAATACAATCTATTTATATATATAATATGTATATTTTTCAAAAACAGCATATAGTGTTATATTTAGATTGTAAATGTTAAAAAAAAAATAGAGTTTTTCAATAAAACTAAATTTAAGTAAAATTAGGAGGATGATTAAAATGAATAAAAAAATAGTAGTTCTTGTTGTTGCTTTGATTTCTGTTATTGTTATTGCTGTCGTAGGTTTCACTGTTTTAAATGGTAAGAATGAAGTGAAGGAACCAACTAAACCAGCTGTTACTGAGCCATCAGAAGTTGAAAAAGACGGTATCATTTCAGATGTTAAAGAAGAAGATTTACTAAAAGTTGCAAGAGAGTTAAATAACAAATTTGATGAAATTACTTTAGCTAAATCCGAGGAAGAGTTTGATAAACTTCGTAAAGAACTATTTGTTGATTACGAGTTTTACGCACCAATGTCAGAATTTGATAACGGTAAGTATTCAGATGTTAAAACTACTGTAAGTAATGAAAAATTAACAAAAGCAGAGTCTTACTATGTATATGATTTTAATTACAAAACAGTAAAAACACTAAAGGACGGACAACAAGAAACTGAAGAAGGAAAGATTGCTTTTGAAATTATAAAAACAGAAGATGGAAGCTTCAAAGTTACAGTTGTTCGTTAAGCATCTTGTTTTTACAAGATGCTTTTTTTGATACTAATGAAACTATAATAATAAATATGGAGGAAAATAATATGAAAACAAAAAAGTTATACTTGTCTATGGCAACAGTAGCTACAGTGTTTTTATCAACACTTTTTGCTGAAAGTGTTTTCGCCCTCGATAGAAAGGGGGCTGCTAAAAAGACAGCTGGTGCTGCTGCTACTGTATCAACATCTACAACAATGCAAGTTCAAGGGCAAAATTCTTTTAAATTAACAAGCGTATCAGCTGGTATGACTGAAAATATCCCACCAGCTGGAAGTAAGAATAGCAAAGGTTCCACAAGTGGAGGTACAAAAGGTACTAATGGCTCTGGTGGAAACTCTGGTCCTTCTTGTTATGTATGGAAGAAGGTAGGGACATGGAATGATGTTAAACTTGATTTAAGCGATGACAAGAGTAAAGTTTATATTTCTGGTAAAAACAAGAATGAACAAATACAATTAGATAGTGAGTCATATAATGGCTCTAAAAACCCAATGTGGGAAGATGAAAGATGGAAAAATGGAACTATTACACAAGAAGAAAGACAAGAAGTAGGAGAAACTATTAACACTTATATGGTATTAAGAAACCCTGCCGCAAGAGACCTATTCACACCAGGTGGAAAATGTGGTGGAGACTCTATGAAAAATGGACCAAAAGCGAATAACACTGGTCAAGTATTTTTCTCTGTAAAACCATTAGCTGGCGACCCAGATATTGAAGATGATATTGCAAAAGCAGTTAGACAAGGAATCATTGATGTTGATTTAAAAGAAACAGGAGATGGCTCTTACACAGCAAAAGTTGATTTTGGTAGTAAAGATTTTGAAGCACCTGGCTTAAAACCAGATAAAATACATAATATTTACTATATGTGGACCGTTCGTATTCCAGATAAAAATGACCCTTTCTTAAAAACAGCAAATTATAGTACAATGGCTGGAAAAGCAAGTGTACCAGCTAATCTAAATATGCCAATGTCTATTAGTAGTTCAGATGGTAATTTAGATAAAGGTTTATTTGCAAATAGATTAGGAGTAGCATTTAGAACATTAGATAGTGGCTCTTCTGCTAGTGGAAGTAACTATTCAAAAAATACAAAATCTAATTTATTTGAAGACCCAACAATCACATATTTACAAACAATGTTAAGTAGCGAACCAGCTATCGCTGGTGCTGTGAAATCTAACGCTAGTAGTGTATTTGAATTTGCGAAATATGAAAAGAAAACAGGAAACACTAGTTCATATAGTATTCCTTCAAATGTTCGTGCATTAAATGGTAAAGTTTTAGTCAATGTTAGTGTTATCGTTGATGCAGAGTATTCAGTAGAAACAGGTCTGAATGGGGAAATTACAAAATTCAGATTCCCTCTAGGATATGTATCAAGTGGAAAATCAAAAACATTTAGTAGTTGCGCAGCTTTATCTTCTGCAGTTGGAAAATTAGTAAATGCTGATTTAAACCAAATGACTGATAAAGAAAAAGGTGAAGCTCTTAATACTATCGGTGGCTCTTGTGAAGTTACAGAGTGGAAAGAGGGTAAAGCAATTGCTAAAGTTTATGCAATTGGAACTGGTGAAGCGGTACTTGATGGTACAGCATCACAACCACCACAATCAAGAAGAGTAACTTATAACTACACAATGGACCAAAAATCTGAAACATGTGAAATTGACCCTGAAACAGGCGATAAAAAAGACCCTGATTGTGAAGATAAGTTAATTCTTGAAAATATGCAATTACATAGCACAGCAACTCCTTGGAAGAGATACACGATTACTGGATACTATTGGCATCCAAATCACCGTATAGATATGGTTGGTGCTAACAAAGGTAAAAAAGAAATTGATATGAAAAATTACAGCAGTCCAAATAGTGTAATGTACGGAGAACTTAACAATGGTAATACATACGCTTGTCTTGGTATTACAACATCAGCTGGAAAAAGCTATGGAGCATTTGCTGGTTCCATTCCTGGTGTAAGTAAGCAAACAACCTATACCAAAACTGATAAAGCAAAAGGCAGAAGTGGAAAGTCTCCATTACAAATTGTAGATAGTGGAACTTATGCTTACTGTGATGCTATTATTACCGAAGAAAAAGACCGTAGAGTTATTGAGAACTGGGGTAATTAAATAAAGAAAGCACTCTAAAAAGAGTGCTTTTTTTATGTTAATTAAATTAGTTGTAAACAAAAAATGAACACCCTATATAGAATGCTCATTTTTATAATCAATTAAATTAGAGTTCTATTTCTTCTAAACTTTCTTCAAATGATTCTAGAGATTCAATTAATACCCTTTTACAAGATATAACCACATCTCCATCAGCAAAGGAACCGTTTTCGAAATCAGAAGTTTCAATGACATCTTGCATAGCATAACTTACAATCTTTTCAGACGCTTGTTTTCCTAAGATTTCATAAAAAGTAATTTCTACTTGCTCTTTTAACTGTTCTTGCAAATCTTTCATTTTAGACATATTAAACACTCCTTTTAAATGTGTAAGATTAACTTTCTATATTTATATTATAACAAAAAACAAATCAGATAAGAAGTAATCTCACCTGATTTTAAAAAAAAATTACAATCTTAAATAAACTATTTAGAAAACATATGCAGTATTTTATGTTTATTCCCATTAATAAATAATAAATGCTTGTAAAGACTAATATCTGCTATCCTAACTTGTATATTCTTCTGCAAATCTTCATCAAAGACATCAACTTCTTTGTCCCAATGGTAAGATTCTTTAAAAACCTTATTATTATCAATTACTACTTTATTTTCTAAATCAATATTGCTATACTCTGTTAAAGTTAACTGTGCAATCATTTTCCTTCACTCCTATTTGAAAGTAAGATATATTATTTTTCTTTAAGAAACCTTACATTTTTCACAATGATATGACCAGAAGAATTTTCACTTACTTCTTCATAAGAGATAGAAACAGGGGTATCAGTATATTTTTCAACTGAATTATGCTTAGTAGGTGGAATAGTTGTATTCCAAATTAACCGTTGATTTAATTCATTTGTCATATATACAGAAACACCATGAGTGTGATATCTACCATTAAACTCACCAGTTGGAACTATATCCGAAAATGAGTAATGGACTTTAGACACTTTTCGCATTGTTAATCTTCCTTTCTTATTATCAATTACTTTTTAATTTCTGTATATTCTTCATAATAAACATAATACTTTTTATCTTCTAAACCTTCTTTATAAGCTAAAACTCCTTCTCCATCAACAAAATGAACAATAAGAACATCCCCCATTTTTTAAACCATTATTGGTTGTAGAATCTAAATTAGTAATTGTAATTTTATCACTTTCATTTACAGTAATCATTATCATCACTCTTTCATTTTCATTTATTTTAATAATAATCTATTTCTCTTGAACACCATACTCTAAAGATTGATATTCCAGTAAATCACTTTCTGAAACTGGTCCATAATGGTAAGGTTGCATTTTGCCATTTTGATTATATTCTTTTGCACTTCTCAAATGATAATAGATTTTATATTCTTTATCATTAGAATGAGTTTGAATCTGTTCTACAATAGCTGGAATTACAACACCAACAGTATTAATTTTAACTGTTTGACCATATTTAAAAGCACTTTCAAAAGTTAATATCATATTAACCACTCCACTCTCATTAAAATTTATATATCTATATTATAACAAAAAAAAGAGAAATAAATGAAAGGATTTCCATCTATCTCTCTTAATAAATTATTGTCTACTAGCTTCAACAATCCAGTTAATATCATCATTGTAACAAGTTTGAAAAGTCACACGTTCTCCTCCACCAGTACCAGTTATACGACTCCAATGATTCACTCCGTCATTAATACCAACAGCACTATCATTTACTTTATACACTTTTGTAACGTGATATGTATAAGGTGTCCCATTTTTGTCTGTAATAATAAAAGATTTAGCATTTTGAATCCCTGTAAAATTACCAGGATTATGTCCAATAAAATGAGTATTCATTCCATCTGTCCCACTAAATACAGCAACACCGCCCCAAGTAGATGCTTTTCTACTACTATCAATAATGGATTGTCCAGAGCCTTTGCCACCATTTGCATAAGTAACAGACTTACCATTAAAATATAAAGTCATAGGTGCGTAACGGCTTGATGAAGTTGCTTTTTGAACAACACTATTGCGACTAGCCTTCTGACTAACTTGTGAGGTTTCTTTTACAACAACAGGAACAGGTTTACTTTGTACGGCAACTGTAATATCTGCAGTTGTTTCATTATTTGATTTATCTTTTACTTTATATGTAATTTTATATGTACCTGCTTTATTCTTATCAACATTACCAGAAATTTCAATTTCCTTAGTTAAATCTCCGTCTAAATTATCCGTAGCTTTTACTCCCGATTTTAAGTCAAGATTATCGCCTTCTGTAATAGTTTTATTACTTGCTTGAATAGTAGGCTTTGTTGTATCTACCACTTTCAAAGTAATCTCTTTTATTGTTTCATTTTGAGAAGAGTCTTTTGCAGAAATTTTTACTTTTTGTTCCATAACGGAATCTGTTTTGAACTCTGATATAATTAAATTATTTAACATATTTCCATCGACATTATCAGATGCTTTGATATGATTCTTAATATCAAATTCTTGTTTAGCTTCTGTTGTTAATTCATTTGCTACATCAATAACAGGAGACTTTTTATCAATTACATTAATAATAATCTCCTTTTCTGCTGAAATCTTACGTTTATTTGTGACTTCAACGGTAATTTTTTGTTCTCCTAGTTTTTTATTATGTACTTTTCCTTTAATAACTTTCTTAGAGATAACTTTATCTTTCGTCATTACTTCTTTTTGAATATCAAATTTCTCGCCATAATCCAACTCAACATTTGTTGTTTGTATCTCTGGTGGTTTCATATACATCGTAAGCCCAACAGCACTAACCAATAGGAAAGAAGAAACAATAGCTATCAAGGCTACTTTTTTCTTTTTCAAAATTCAACACCTCAAAATATAATTTTATAAAACAAATTCATTTTAGAGAACTTATAGAACTCAATAACGGATTTTCAATAAACTTATTATACTATATACCAGTATTTATTACTATATTCCGTAATAAAAAAATACAAAAAAAACAGCTAAAAATAAATTCAGCTGTTTAAATAGCATTTAATTAAATAATATAATTAATATGTAAAAATTATCATTCAGTATCTTTATTAGAATCTTTTGAGAATGCATCCTGAAGTATTTTGGCTTTTAACTCTCTTTGCTCCCTTTCAAACTCTGCTAACGCATTATCTATATCCATAAATTCAACTTTCTTCCTACTCTTTTGCAAAGTATATCCGTGAACTGCCATAAACCATAAAAATATATCTACTGTATAAACATGTGCAGCTACCCAATTAACATCTTTAGTATGGTCATCATCTCTTCTTTGATTAATACCTTGTAATAGTTTAAATAAATTTTTTTGGTCATGAAAATCACTCATAAATTCTGGTAAGTAATTTCCACTTTCAAGATATTGTTTTAATTTATTATCCAATGTAAAAACTCCCTTCTCACATAATATAATTTAAGAAATCCCTAAAACCCTTTTAATACACCATTCAGAATTACTAACATCCTTACTTACAACAATCCAGTTTGCATGACAATATTGACTATACATATACCATATATCATAACATTGTTCTTTGGTTAAATCATATCCTAGTTCCTTATATTTCTTTTGTAACAACAATAAATCTTGTTGGACATCTTCTTCATTCCACAACCATCTGCTCATACAAAACACTCCCTTTTATATTATAAATTACAATAAAGGATATTATTTCATTCTTTTTCTAAAGTGGGCGAATTTAACGATATTAGTTATGATAATCTTGATTGCAAAGAAGAAGATAGTGTTAAGATATTTACATTTAATGAAACCAAAGATTTAGTAGGATTTATGAAGAAAAATAACTTAGATTTAGCACAAGTTAATCAACAAACGATATTAGTTCGTGATGAAAGTATTTATGGTAGTGTTAGCAAAGTATCTTAATAGTTTTTAAGGAGTGATTATCATGAGTGGATTTGTTATACCTTGGGATAAGAGAACAGAGTTTGTAGATTCTTTAATAGCATCTCCCTCTACTATGGATGAAAACTGCAAAGAGTGGTTTGGTGTTTCTATAAATGATTTAAGTAATCAAGATTTATCTTATATATCTCAACGTGTCTTTGAATGTGAATGTTGCCATACAGTACTTTCAGTAGACCTTTGTGTTGATTTTAACGATGAGAATTGGTGTAAACCTTGTGTAGAAGAAGAACCAATTGAAATTGCTTTTAGTGAAGGAAAAATAAGTTTAGAAGAATATAATTCCCAAATGAAGAATCTCTCCAAATAAGTCATAAGAAAAGCCACTAAGACTATAAAGGTCATTAGTGGCTTTTTTTTATTTTCTTCTTGCATACCTTCTTCTTTCTGACTCTATTTCGTGCTTTTCTTTTCTTAATTTTGCACGGTGAATTCTATCATAAATCATTTTGTTGTAAAGGTAAGCATCTTCTTTAGAATTCGTTTCACTTATTAATTTTTCTAGTTCAGCAATACGTTTCTTTTCCCCTTTTTCTAAATAATCCTCGAACAATAGTTGTCTCATTATGTGTTGATTAATAAACTTGGCTTTTCTTTCTGCCATAGATGTTATCAACTCCTATTCCAAGTCTATTATTCATGTTATCGCTTTGTTGCTATGTATTCAAGTGATTTGTTTATGTGTGATTAGTGCTTATTTAGTCGTTTTAATTCAAATTCTAACTGCTCTACTTTTTGCCTTAACTCCGCTGTATCTACTTTATTTGCCAATGCCTCTAGATATGCTTTCGCTAATTCTTCTGATTCAGTTTCGGCTAATATGTTCTCTATTTCTTTAATTCTTACCTTTTCTTCTTCTGTTATATATTTTTTTAAAAACATGAGTCTTACACGTTCAGTATTAGCAAAGTTTCGTTTTTTTATATTCAATTGAACCATCTCCTATTGTTTATTATGTGTTATTTTTTATTTTTTAATCAGATAAGAGATTCTTTTTTAATTTTGTAATATAATTAAACTATAAGTTTTAACAAATAAAGTGTTTGTTTGAAAAGGAGAGTGTTTATTATGCCAACTAAATTTAATATTCAATTAGAAGTAAACAATATTATTTCTACTTTTACTCCACTGATTCCTACTCTTAGATATGAAGATGAAGATGGGACAATTCCAAGAATCTCTATATCTAATAGTATAGAAGGTTGCTTAACTGCTGCTCCTTGGGGAGGTAGAAAACTAGAGCATATGCTTACCGAGTTTTCCGATTATAACAATAATTCCGAAAATGAATATTGCTTAGTGTTTCGTGTTTATGAATTTGATTCAGAAGATATTAAGGAAGGTAATCTTCTTTCAACAGAAGAATTGTTGCATAAAGGTCTTGTAATGGATGCTAATGCTTCTAATGAAGAATGGGTCATTAATCAAGAATTAAAGCCTGTAAGGACTTATCTGATTGTTTTAGATGGTTATGACGAAGGGTTTACAGATACTTTCACCAAAGAGTATTATCAATTACCAGATGATGCAGAAGATGACGAAGATTTTGATATAGAAGATTATATGATTGGAACTCCTACTATTATTAAAAATGCTGAATATCAAGTTTATGAAAAGTTAGAAGATATTCCTTTTGAGATTGAAATAGAAGAATGGGATATTCGCTGTAGAGAACTAAGAGAAGATTCATATGAATCCTAATAAGTAAACACTCAAGGTTTCCTTGGGTGTTTTTGTTTTGATAAAAATAAATTATATAATATAAGTATCTTGGTTTTAATATTAAAACTTTATTTTAGATGTAAGTGTTTATGTAACATATAAATTTTGAGTGGTGATTATTATGAGAAGATTTTTTGGTAAACAAATAAAATCTGATATATCTAGTCAAAAAGAATTAATTAGGACTTTATCAAAACAAAGACCTGTTATTAAGAGTTGTATGACGGCTGATAACATAAAATCTGGTGTTTCTTTACGCTACAAACAATTAACAGACCCAGAGTATGCGTCCATGCTATTAGAGAAGTCTTTGTCTAATATGAAAAATAGAAAATAAAGTATAAGTGTGTAATTCTCTTTATCAGAAGCAAAAATATATAATATATCTATATTTTAATTATTATAATGTGGGTGAAAATATGAATGATGAAAGTAAAGAATGTGAATTTAGGAGATATATTATTGATGATGTATATTTAGGAAAGACATTTAAAAGGTTTTTGAAGTTTATTCGCTTTTTACCTTCTTCTTTTTATAAAGATTATCCAGCTATGTCTGCTATTTATGATGTACACGATGTTTATATCCTTTTAGCAAAAGAAACTGATGAAACCGTTGGTTTAAAAATATCTTCTGTTACTTTTGAGTCAAATAATCTGTTTGTTGAGTGGGAAAAAGTAAAGCCAGAAGATTCTTATTTTATAACTGTAGGAAAAAAAACATTTATGTGTGACATCATTAAGGTAGATTTGAATGGTATGGGTAGGTGTAATATAGATTGTTTTGAAAAAGGTACAAAAGATGAAGTATTATAAAAGGATGTGGTTTTTATGTATTTGACTAGAAAAGAAAGTAAAAAGAAAATGCAAGAATCACTAGAAGGTGTGAAACGCATTTTAGATATGATATATCAGAGTCAGCGTGGTAGTATTGATTTTAGAAATAATGATTCCTATATAGAATATTTTAAATTGATTGGTATGGAGAAAGATTACGATAAAACATTATATTTTAAGAATGTAGAAGAAAATATTAATCAAGCAGAATGGATTTTCCAAATAGGTAGACCTTATGAATTTAGTTTTGAAAATAGCACTAGATTCTCTTTATCTGAAACAAAATTTATTAAAGATGCTCTTATGCAAGTAAATAATAGCGTTGCTGTTAAAGTATTAGAAGAATTAGACTTCGATGATAGCTTTAACCCAGATAGTCTTCAATATTATAAAATAATATCAGCAACAAATTTAGATAAAGAGTTATATAAGGAAAAAGGCGAAATGATATATGGATATAAAAGAGGACAGAGATTTTCTCTTAAAGATTTAGAAAAAGCAAAATCAACTGCCTACCAATATGATGGAAAAGTAGTCAAGGTTACTGAAATATTTTTTAAATAATAAAATACATTTTTTCTTTTGCAAAACACCGAAAATATTGATAGACTTAATATATTCTATTAATTGGCAGGTGTTTTTATTATGAAATCAGATGTTTCTGGTGCTTTATTTTCAGCAGACATAACAAAGGAGAAAGCAA
>JACLAD010016313.1_pt1 | contig 20976 bp, 13 predicted proteins | sample 8027901 | NCBI WGS metagenome assembly JACLAD01 (sample SAMN15725071, study PRJNA655200) | protist metagenome | isolation source: fluorescence activated cell sorting (FACS) single amplified genomes of... | place: Spain: Blaines Bay Microbial Observatory, Mediterranean Sea | collected 2016-07-05 | reverse complement strand
ATATAGTTTTTGTTTTTTATTAGTAGTCATATTATTACTACTAATATTATTATTGTTGTTGTTGTTGTCGATTGATTCATTATTTTCATTTTTACGTTTTAATGATGATGAAGAGGATCCGGTATTATTGTTTGTTGATTGATTTATATCACGAAGTACGTCCTCATCATTATTTGTTATTACAGAAGGTGAAGATGATATTTCTGAGGATGGTGAAGATCCGTCATCATCATATTCATATTGTAAACTAGTTTGTATATTGTATTCTTCTGTTTGTAATTGTTTTAATTTTTCTTGTTTTGTATCATCCTCTTCATCATTACTATTGTTGTTGTTACTATTATTATTATCTATATTCACATCCTCCTCTTCCTCTTCCTCGTTGTCGGTATCTTCAATTATATATTCATTATTATTATTCTTATTCAAATTATGATGAATTATTTCTTTATATCCATCATTAACTTTTTGTAAACGTGTTATTAATTGTCTACATAATAATAATTGTTTTTTTAATTTTTTATTTTCTTTTTTAACTTTCTTTAATTTCCGTTTCATCGTTATTATTGTTTGAAACTATAAATATTATTCTTTTTTCTATCAATTTTGTTTTCTTCCTACTCTCTTATTGGTCGTGTAGTCGTTTATTTATTTTTAATTAATTCAATTCAATTTGAATGACATTGAAGAAGAAATACAAGAAATAATATTATATTCTTCACATAGATATCATCATTGTAAATGAAAACATAAAGTGGAGCAATATTACACAAGGTAAAAGACTGTATACATCGCATAATATAAAATGAATATCGTAATACTTATATTATTTATAATAGTAAAAACATCATATGCAATAAATAACCATGTACAAGAACAACAACAAGAACAACAATTACCTTTACCATTTAAACGAATTTTGCAAATAACTACACCACCAATGACTGGAAATGATGTGATTATATTACAACATTTAATTAATAGATTTGAATATTTAAAAGAAAAAATTCAAGTGACTGGTACATATGATAGCAACACACGCAAAGCAGTCATTATTTTACAGGAACAACAACAACAACTACTACTATCTACACGTGGTGTGTTTGGAGAAAAAGAAGCAAATTTATTACTTACATGTTGTATGAATGATAAATATACAGATGATGGGAAACCAGCAAAAGAAAAAGGATATAAATATAAATTGCATGTTATTGTAAATAAAAATCGTTCAATCGAAAGCAATGCTACATTATACGATGAAAATAATAATAATCTATTTGAATTTAAAGTGCGTGCTCATGGCCATTCATCAACAAATCCAAATGCAACATGGCCTGATTATACAAATGATTTAGGTATTAACCAATTATCATCATCTGGAAATACACCAACAGGTTTGATGTCATTTGATTTAAATAGCCCAGAAGATGTACGTAAATTGTATGGACCATATCCAGTCAACCGTGCTGTTGCAGGTTTAGATGGTAATGCATTGTTTTTACTACCAAATATACGCAATGGGATCTTATTACATACCGGTGAATGGCCAAATTGGTCACCACCTGAACAAATGCCAAATTCAGCTGGTTGTTTACATGCATGGCCTATGTCAATTAAAACAATTTGGAAAACATTAGTCAATAAATGTAATGTTACTGTACATGAAAATACAAATGGTAAATTGCCATATCCATATAAACCGCAAGGGATATTAAGTGTTGAATTAAAAGAGTAAAAAAAAATACGGTCGTAACAATGTAACATAAATATATATTGTCATATCATACACAAATATTTACGAGTGTGTGTATATATATATAAATATAAATATTTGTCTTTCGATCGCTCGCATTAAAGTTTTTTAAAGTTGTGGTGATATGTTAAAATTTTCACCCTACGTATCATATATATAATATTATATATATGCATATATAACTTTATATAATGCACGTTTTTTTTTTTACACAACAACGTTGTCTTCATCTTCGATATCTTTCTTCAATATTGGATTTTCAACCATCTCAATACTTCGTAAAGAAATATCATTGGTATCTACAGCAACAACACCTTTTTCATCTTCATCCTCATCGTTTTCTGGCAATTTATAATCATGAACTTTTGCAACTTCATTTTCACTTTCATCATTAACTTGTTCTTCTTCATCTAATCCAAACATTGCAGCATATGCACGATTGCTTGTGATATCATAGCTTTTTGCACCTTGCATTTTTCCTTGATCAACAGCTTCTTGTACAGTAAGTTGCGTATCTTCCTCATAATGCTTGCAACATAGTGCGAAACATGGAAGTGCACCTAAAATAATAGTCCCAAAGATCGGCATAATGATGCGATTGATAATTAAATATAAAATGATCAACAACGTCACTATAAACATATGTGGCGCTGTTAGGACAATACGTGTTAACGCGTATGAGAAACCACCACCACCACTTTCAGCGACGCCACATTCTAGTAGTTGCGTAACTGTATTTAAATATTCAGAATTCAATCCAGTGCTTTGAGCTATGAAGACCATCATATTTGCACTACGGAATATTTTAGAGTTTGAATATTTCCATGTAGCAAAGAGCATATGAAGCAATACACCAAATATCAATCTACCTGTTACGCTAAAAGCAACTTTTTCATCACTTTGTGCTGGTTTATTGTATAACTTTGTAATTGCCCATTTGTCAATCCAATAACACATAAAGAAATAAAAAAATGCCAATACGTATAAAACGGGTAAACCAGTCCCATACATCATTGTTACCCAATAAACCATTTGAATTGCGCCATATCTTGCTGGTAATTCAAACTCACCACCATCCCACAGTGCTTCATATTCCGATTGATTCAATTTTTTCGTAAAGTGTTTATCTTGCCCGCAACATACACATGATTTTGAACGATCCTTCACTCTTTTTAAGCCACGTGTAACGCAATTACCCAATGGACTGTACGTAGGTGTCGCTAAGTTGATAATCATCGTTAAAACAAGGGAAGCTCCAACAGTTACATACCAATTTGAATTGAAATCGTCATGATCACCGACAAATATTAAACCACCAATGGTTATAGTTGGATCTGTGACCCCCATTGAATTCAAATTCCCATTTACAATTAATAAAATAACGGCTGTATTAATTAACTGCACGATAAATAATTTCGTTGAAAGTGATACAGAATATTCACTTTTAGACAATGGCCTTTCAAATTTCACTAAACGTTTCATACATGTTTTTAATACCATATTGATAACAATAACCAACATAACACTAAAGGTGGTAAGTCCAGTAATTTGTCCGAAGTCAAATGCATATTTAACACACCAATCACCTTGTGGATAATCTGGATGCGGAATTGTGTAATTAAACCCACCATCCGTAATATTCATGATATCTTCTTTTGGATGGAAAAAATGCCTTGGATCATTTATTGCACCATATGTGATCGGATCGTACAAAACTTTTGAACAATAGCATTGTAATAGCGAATCTTTTGTAACCTTTTCCACAAATTCAACATTAAATATGTAACGATCTGCAGTTGAACTGCTGACAACATTTATCGTTCCAGTACCATTTCCTGTACCATTTACAGTTGTGACTGTCGTTGTTGCATTAATAGTATTGTTACTTGTCAATAGCAATGTACTCGAGAAATTTGTTTCCACCCGGCTTAAAAGCATTTCATCTAATTCAACATCTGCTTTTGTAATTTCTCCACCATATTTTTCTGTCAACGTTTTACAATCAACCGCTGGATAAGTACGCGACAACATCGCATTGTAACCTTTCACAACACTAATACCACCTATGCTTGCAAATAACAATATCAATGTAATTAATGCAGATATAGTTACACGGAAACAACGATTTGTACCTGAAATAGCTAAATTTTCCCACCAAATATTTTCTGCTTCAGGTGCTATATTTAACCAAAACCTGTACTTGCCATTTAACAAAGCTTTGCTTCCTTTGCAGCAATATTGGCAACAATATGCCAATCGTTGTTTTGGATAATTATCAATCGCACGTAAAAAACCTTGATTGGTTTCAAATGTTACATATGCATTGACTGGATAATTAATCGAAGGTTTATCCAACATTTTCTCAATTTTTTCATCCATTTTCTGCTTCTTTTCCCTTGCCTTTTCCAATTTTGCTTTTAATTTTTCTGTACTTTTATTCTCCTCTTTACCTTTTGCACCTTTCAATTTTATCTGTCCATCGATATGTGCAATTTCTTTAATCACTTTACCACGCTTGCGTTTTAATTTAATTACATTGCCATCACCTTTACCAAATATGATTTCATGTACTTTAATCGTTTTGTTTTTTCTCAAGCTTTCCTCATTTTTTTCTCCTACGTGTGGCCGATCCGATAGGTATTTTTCGAAATGTTCTTTTAAATCCTTACGAATTGCATCATCATGGACATGGCGTTTGCCATCCTTCTTATCCACATTATCATACTTTTTATCATGAACACAATACAAATTATGAATTTCTACCGAATAATCAGACAAAGAAATTACTCTAGAATCGATTTCATCCACGTCAGCTTTTTCGGATTTAGATATTAACCATATGAAAAAAATCATCACAAACATTTGTGCAATCTCAGTCAACGTTAAGTAAATCCACAATTGACTTTTTGTAGTCGTTTCGCCTAAAATAGTAGTGTTTGTATCGAAACACGATGCAACTACTACTAAACTTTTCAAGACACCGCTAGTACAATTTGAAAACGTACTCCGATTATTTGCAAGCGTTTCTAAACTTTGAGAACCTAATGCAAATGGACAATCTCCAACAAAATTTTCAGTACATTTTGTTAATGCACCTTGTTGAATATCGTATTGTGTGGCATCATCAACAGTTATTTTACACTTTTGTTTCCCATCACATGCTTGTTTAACAAGATTGTAGGCGTATGATCCAGTACCAGCAGCACCACCATCTCCACCACCGCAAGTAAGATCTAAAGCTGATGTATTTGAAGTTAATGATAAACTTTTAGCAGCTGCATCATTATTACTGATAATTTGCTGATCGCTTTCACATAAATTTTTATCTTTAAATGCTAATGCCGAGAAATCTCCTGCACCACTCCCTGGTATCACCTCTTTACTGCAACATCTTTCCTGTAAAATACTAGTAATTCCAGTATATTCTCCAACAGCACATTTTGTGGGTTGACTCAAATCAGGTGGTTCGGCTGCATTGAATATGACTGCATCTTCACTATCTCGTTGTGGACAACTACATGTTCCGTCAGGCTCGCCATACAATACTTTTTGAATATCCCCAATTACTTGACCCTCCCCACAAAATAATTTTAATGAAGAGCCTTGACTCGCTTTTTCACATAAACGCTTTCCTTGGCCTAAATTTCCCATGGCAATTAAACTTAGAGAATCTAAGGTACCCGCACCTTTGGCTTCGATTTGCTCTCTTAGTGCACCCGCATTTTCAAAGATGACGAATTGCACCGTAGCTAGCACGGATAATAAGAAGAATGCACAGCTCATCATTTTTAAAAATTTAAAATACAATACAACACCAACCCCTAATTTTTGAAAATCACTTGGTTCTTTTGGTCTTGGTTTGCAACATTTACAACAGCTAAAACATCGTAAAGCAGGACTTCCAGTCTTTGCACCACAGGTTGATACTTTTGAATACTTTTTACCTTCAAAATATACAGTACCGTTTGATTCAACTTTAACGCCCATTTCATCAGATTTTTCCACGTGTCGTACTTTTGTTAATGCTTCTTTCACGCGTGCACGTTCATAAGATGCAAATTTTTCTTCAGGTTTGATACGATATCCAACATTATTTTCAAATTCAAAATCGTCAAACGTAGCATCTCCAGTAATTGATCGACGATGTGATCTCCTTGGTGATCTAACTTCTTCTGGATCGTCAATTCCTAAATTAGACTTTGCATTATCAACATATTTTTGTGCAGATGATGATATTTTATTTAACATGATTTTATTATCATATATTCTAATCGAAGACTATATATGTATTATTTCACTTTTTTTTTAAATATACACAATTGCAATAATGTAATGTATAATATACAATATAAATGATAATAAATGTAGTAATAAGATGTAATGAGATATATGATGTAAAGATATATAATCTTATCGTATTCTGTTTGTTTAGTAGCTGTTGGGGATGATGATGCAGCAATATATATATATATATAATAGTGGCAGTGGGACATTCTTTTATTTTAGTGGTCATAAATGAAGCATTTACAACCCTCATTAGCATTACACAACAGGGGGAATGATCAAAATAAAAATAGCTGTTTTTTACTCTGGCCTCTTGTATCGCACTATATATCTGATGGCTTTTTTACGAAATTTTGGATGTGTACACCCCAAAAACCCTGATGCTAACATGAAAATAGCATAAGCAGTGCAAATTTACTAGCTCTATTACACTCTATTACAAAATGTTGTTGCTTGTTTTATTGATATGATGCAACAATCTATCTGCCAACTCTGGTAAATATCGATATTTGCCAAAATGTGATTTACACCAACCTAACATTGTTTCTAAATTGTTTGTTGCAAAATCTTCTTTTGTAAAATTTTGAAATGGTGTCATGTTATCAACTTTCATTTTCATTTTTTTCAACTTTTTTTTGAAAATGATGATCAAATGTCTCATCAGTGCAAGCTTGAATCGCTTCTTCATGGCAAAAAGGTGCAACATAATAAGTGTCTAAACTCCAGTCCGCACCCTTCGAAACCATGAAACCATTTTTTAATGTATATATACGAATGCGAGAGCCTGCGCCAAACCTAACGCCTGCACCAAACCTAATATTTGATGGATTGAAGCATGCCAAGGTATGATTTACATCATCTCTTGGAACCGATGGCAGCAAATGAAACAATATATCCAACCTGCTTTGATAGCAACAGTAAATATACACTTAGGTAGAGATATTATGCAAGAATTAGAAATTAACAAGTGTAAACAAAAAAAAAGTGTTCATTTGATCTTCTACAGGATTTATGACAATTTTTGCAACAACAACACGGCTACTTTGTAAAAATAAAGATAACAAAAATCAATAAGCATTATGACTTCCCATTCTAATTATATATATACAATGGCATTGAAAAACCAAGAAAATGCAATGATAAAACATCATATGAATGCAAATTTGTACTCTTTGAATGTGGATGACGGAGAGAAGCACCAAATGCGGTTGAGCATTAATGTACCAACTGCAAAAATCCCATACAAGCGAATGGACAAAATCCCATACAAGCGAATGGAACAAAAGCAAAGTACTTTAAAACATCTTGAAATTGAATCAATTATGAGTAAACAACACCTCATCCTACAGAAATCCATATGATGGTAAAGTACAGTTATAAAGGGTGAATATGGACCATCAGATACATCTAACAAATTTGTTAAAATGAATGATGGCCTGCAATGTCATTATATGCATTCAATTAATTTTATGGGTCCAATGGTGTATACCTGCTATTTTGATAGGTCACTTATTTGTATTAGGCTGGTCTGGGAACCTCACAACCTCACAAGTGACGCTTCAATTTATATGTATTCTTAGAGTAATTATATGTTCCTATTTAATATTATTTCTATGTTTTATTGTTTTATATGTTTTATTATTTATATTATGTACATTGTATGTTATTTGTACCTTAATATTCATATTATATTGTATTATTATTATATTTAAATGTTTCCTATTTTTAAGTTATTTGTCTGTTGTTTAGAAGAACCTATCAACTCTCTCTCTAAATTAGTTGGCTTCCATAATAGCACTATACAGCATTAGCACAATACCTAGGATAATAATAAGATGATAATCGACGACAGATTATTATTTCAGTATTTTTTATTATACATATATTTATATGAATAAGATAATACTAATGTATGTAGATATCTTGAATCATACAACAATAACATCTGTCCATATAATAACAAAATCAATTAAACTCTCTCTCTCTCTCTCTCTCTTTCACACACACATATATACCCATATAGACACAGTTTGTTCAAAATATATAAAAGTCAGTTATACTTCAAGTGTGTTGTATTTGTTTTAGGAAGAAGATACAATATAATATAGGGAACAAAATGGCATCCTTAGCTCAAGAAATGAATAATAATAATAATAATAATAAAAACAAAAAACAAAAACAAATCAGAGTAAGACGTCATGCATCCAACAATTTTTTAAGTAACAAACAAAAGGCAATAGAGCGTTTCAATGATGTATTAGGTAGTAACCAAAATAATTTGGATAATGTGAAAGATTTTTCTGATGATAGTAATGTAGATAAAATTAATAATAATGATAAAAGAAATAGGATACGACGGATGTCTTCACGAAGGCGGGGTTCTTTTAATGACATATCTGAACGTATCAGTATAAGTTCGACTTCGCCTCCGTTAGTTGATAAAAAAACAAATGATACTAAAATAGCAGGAAGTATGGATAATATTAATAATAAAAAACGATTTCCAAGACATAGTAGCAATTTGACAAGTACATCAAGCCGTAATAATATTTTAAATCATAATATATTTGATCATAATGAGGCACCAACTCTAAATAATATGCAACAGGTTTCTGGACAAAAAAATAATAATAATAACAATACTAATAATAATGTTGAAACAAATAATAAGAAACGAAGTATTATGCAAGAATACTTGTCAAAGTTGCAAGAGCTGCATAAAGGAGGCTTGCTTACTGAACATCAACGCAAAAAATTGAAAGAAGGAATATTATTACAAGCAAATGGTGTAAAAGAACAAATCAATGAAAAATATGAGTTATTGGAAAAATTTAGAAATGTTACAATCGATGTAATACGTAAAAGTGGTATGAAAGAAGGTTATTTAATGAAAACGGCACAAACAACAAAGCAAGATATTAAAAAAGGCTTTGGCTCATATAAAACGCGTTATTTCTGTTTAAGACCATTAGAACATAAATTAGTATATTTTGCAACAAAAGAATTAAGTCGCGTGGACCCTACAACATTGGAATATGAAGCATTAGGGGAAATAGATTTAAGTATAGGAAAACGAATTGCCCATATAGAAACTATTGTTAATAAACCAAGAAGATGCAAAATTGTTTGTGCAAATGTGTCCGTCATGTTAAAAGCTAAAGATGAACATGAAATGTCAGAATGGATAGAAGCATTTGCAGAAGCAAAAGCTGCAACATTTTATATGAAAGATGGAAGAAGTGTTAGGCGTGATGTATGTACATATTCATATGGTAATCAAGAGGCTGTTGGTAGAGGAGGTATTGCTAATATAGTCCGTTCTCTTTCGGGCAGCTCACCAAGAAATACAAAAAAATTAATCTTATTGGAAAAGCAAGGTATCCTAGTAAAACGAGGGGAAAATGTTCGCAATTGGAAGGCAAGGTATTTCAATCTAACAGAAGATTCACTAAATTATTATAATAGCGAAGAGGACTTAAAGAAATCAATGTTAGGTACTATTAATTTTGCAGATATAGAATCGGAAGATATGATTAGTCTATCTTGCGTTCGACGGTTTGCATTTAAAATAATAACAATGAATCGCACATACTTTTTTATGGCTAGATCTATTGAAGAGTCCAGAGATTGGCAAAATGCTATTTCAAATAATGTTCGTTTGTATATGCAACGCATGCGCGCTTTGGAACGAACAGGGCAAACAATGATGAGTAGTGGAAAAATGTTAAAAGGTTTAAAGGATGCTAGTTTAGATCGTGCACGTCAATTGTTTACTCAGGAGCAAAGGGCTCACTCAAAACAGAAAAATTCCAGGTTAAGTAACAATAACAGAACAAGTAACAATAATGGTATGGCTAGATCATCTCGCAATTCAATGTTAATGCAGAGAAATGGTTCTGCTCATGCTGGCAAACAAAGAAGAACATCTCGAATGTCGATGTTACTGCACGGTATTGAAGATGGAGAATTATTAGATATTACGGAGCAACGCCAAAAAAGAAACTTTCAACGATATCAAAATATAGCGAATCCAAAAGAATACAAATTTTTATCTCAAGATCATGTGCCAAACTTCCATATCTGGAACCATCGTGAGGAAATTGAATATTTAACAAGTGATTTTCAATATGTTAATTTTCGTAAAGATAATAGTAAAGAAATGTGGGGTCAATTTGAATTATTTATTAGCACGCATGATATCGTATTGAGTGATGAAGTTTACAAATTATTAAATTCAAAAGGCAACTCTATTTTTAGTGCGATACAACGTCAATTTAGTGCAAAACGCGAAGATTTACACGCTTCCATTCCATCACTCGAAAAATATTACAGCGAAAAAAACGAGGCTATTGATATGAAAAATAATAGAACGGCAAATATAAGCATGTATGCTGTTATTTACATCTCCCAGCCAACAATAGAGTCAAAAGAATATTTGCGAGAAAAAACAGATGAAGGCAAGGTAACTTTTACGAAAATTTGCAGAACGGAAACAGTTGAAGGAACAGGAAATGCAGAATTTGCTGTTGCAGCATTGATATCGGTACCATTGAATCTCGCCGCTGTTCCAGTTGAATTCCTATTTTGGAACAACGAAGATGATAGGACAGTTGGTAATGATAGAGATTTTGATGCTATTGTACGTGTTGAAGTGTATTTAAATGTTGGAAGTACCACGGATTGTTTATTTGGAACATCAGAATATTATTTAAGTGAAATAATTGATGCATTGAAATACAACGTCAAAGTGTCTCATATGATGAATACATCAAATGATCTAGCTGATGCTGTTTTAGATAAAAAAAGTCAGAAACAAGTCAAAATTACACAGCCCGGTCATCAACCAAGGACATCCATAACGCCCTTTTGGCCAAAATTTTATTCCAGCATTGTACAACCGTTGCGTAGTGTCATGGCGCAAACATATCGATTTGCTTTACCTTCCGTAAAGAAAAATGATATGTATTTAGATGCTAGCTTAGCAAAAAAGCGTGGAAGTCTAGTTGTTACTCAAACGGATGGCACTGATGTTTACGCAAGGGAGGAGGCAATTGAAGCGCTCCTAACATTTGATGTACCAAGTGCATGGGTGCGATTGAAAGCCGAAGAGTGGGACGAAGAACATCGAAGGCTTGGAAATTACCTTGGCTTATATACGCAGAAAAGCCATGAGCAGTTTCAAAAGAAAGGCATGAAAGAGATGAAAGAGCAGCGTGAACGAGAGGAGAAAAGTTTCAATCGCGCAATGGAAGGTTTGGGTCTTATGAGTCATAATCCAACCAACGGTGGAAAGAATATTATAAAGGAGATAGGAACGAATGATGTTGGCGATGACGATAATAATAATAACATGGATGAGATCACCAGGTCAATCTCTGGTGTGATTAAGCAAAATAAGTCAAATTCATGGCGGTTTCGAATGCTACAGCAAATTAGCGATATTAGGGATAAATATACCCATTTAGCTGATATATATACCGTGTTTAGACGAACAGTCGAACAATCGACCTCAAGACATGGAGGGTCATTAACATTCAAAAGTAGCAAGAAGAAAAAACATCCAGATTTCTGTTTTGTTGCAACAAATTTGCATACGCAATTTTTTTCAATTTCAACGGAGAATCATCAAGCGTATCATGATGATGAACGCGGGCAAAATAAAAAAGCATCAGAAGAAGATTTAATTTATACACATGATTTTATAACGACTGGTGCACCTGCAGCTCATCATTTAGGCTTTGAGAAAGGTGGTTTATGTAGCAAACGCGATGAGCTGGAGGAAATTATTGCATATTTGCAGTATACGAAAGACGATGCTGAAGTACGAGTTCGTGATCGTGCATTTTCAGCTGTCACTCAAGCCCATGATGAAATCAAACTTATAAATGAAATGACATCTTTGCATCATGAAGGTTTTGAAAATGAATCTGATGGCAAAGCATTGACAATTGATTTTTTGACGAAACGGATTGCAACAAAAAATCACATAGCTAGATTGCGGGAGGATGTTGTAGTATCACAAGCGATAAGTGGTTTGTGTGAATCATTTCGTTTAAAATTGTTTTTGTATGCGGAGCGTTTACAGAATGTTATTGATAATACGCAGGATGCAAATGATTTAGATTGGAGATGGAAAAACATGTTTGATATTTACACAGAATGCGGTTTCTTATACCAGCTAGAAAGTTTATTAAGCACAAGTGATAAAGAGCTTGGAATGTTACAAGATGCATATGGCGGAATACGATCATTAAAATTTTGCCATCTTGTCGTCGGTAAAGAGGGCACTTCATCAGTTGAAGAAGATGTGGTGAATGTTGAGAATCACGACGACGAAATGAGTGAACGTAGACGAATACGAGAGGCGGAAGATGATAATGGAACGTCAATTGCCATTGACAATAGTGATATTAATGACGTCCGCTTCATGGATGCAAAAACTCGCACTGTCAGAAGTGGCGCATTTGAAATTACTCGTTTGAGTATTTTTGATGAAGATCATGCAGGTGAATTGTTAATAAAATTATACGTACCTGCAAAAGTGTTTGATGTGTTGCCTAAAAACATACAAAATGGGCAGCGGATTCCTGTTAAGCCATTGATGTTCACACAAGGTGTAAACGAAAAGCAAGCACTTGCAAATACCAGTTACATTCTTGGATTTGGAAAAAGTTTAAGTCTACAATCTGCCATCAATGATAGTAGTTTGAGAAAACTAAGAGCATATTTTAAAGTTTTTGAACGTTGTGCTATTAAATTAAATATAAATCGTAACGATAGGGCAAGCGCACGAAATAGATTGAATGCATTGGAATCTGAAGTGTTGACTGCAAAAATCAATAAAACGACATGGCAAATACTAGGCAAATCTGCAAACATTGTTCGATTTCTCGGTGGTGGACGCGCGACTTGTTGTAAATCAGCAAAGGATCGCACGTCAATGTCTGTGACTCATGAACAAGCTAGAATAACAATGGGTTTAAGCTCCGATGATCCGGACTATCAATTAAAGATGGCAAATATTATGAGAGAATTTGGTGTTCGAATTGGTAATGCTCGAAAAAATATTGGTAAAAAACGTTTTGCATTTAATTCATTACAACGTGGAATGTTACCAACTGTTTATAGGCCACCAACAGTTGTTGCTGGTAATGCAGTGTCTTAAAAAAAAATTATATTTTTGAGAAAATATAAAAAGAAATATAATGTGATATATATAAAATGTTCTCTTACTCATATGATATATTATATATATATCAATACTAAATATAATTAACATATATCGTATAATTCTCTTATAATAGTTATACACTCTTCTTCTCTCGTATACACTTTATGTTCTTTTCCGTAAGTTAAAGTATATATATATAAGTGCTTTATATTATCATGTTATCTTTTGATCGTTAAGACTGCGTCTTTATAAATTGCAATGCTATATCTATAGTATTCCCGTTGAAACGCTACAGTTTATTATTATTAGTACTTCATGATTGTATTGTCAACTGTATTCCTATATTGATATCATATACAGGAATTAATATGGGGGATTTTGAAATCGTATTGTTTTAGTCGTACAATAGTTCAATATGATAGGGAAAAATCGATGGGATTTTGATTTTTTTTACAATTTACTAATTCCTCCTTCCACATTTCCTTTGATAACAGTCGGATCGTTATGTGTTACAACTTTTTTTTCCAATAAATGATTGATTTTGGAATTGTCATAGCCTAACACATCTGCTAAAATCGTTTTTGTATCTTCACCAACTTCTGGTGGTGGACCTTGGACTTGAGACTTTGTTTCGGAAAAGTTTGCACTTGGTGCAACATGTCGTTTTCCGAAGGAATCAACAACTAAATTATTATCCCAAACATGTTGTTCATTCAACAAATCATCGTAGGAATTGTGTGGTGCTATGGGAACATCAACATCAACCATCATTTCAATCAATTCATCACGAGTATATTTAGCAAATTCATTGCTCAATTCGTTCTGAATTAAATCTTGATTTTTCATTCTTGTTCTATGAGAAAGAAATTTTTCGCTCATATCAAGTCTTCCCAATGCTTTGCAAATTCTTCTCCATTGTTGATCGGTCGAGCTACCAATAGCAAACCATTTTCTATCTTTTGATAAATAATCATCCAAATATGAATTCCAATGGTGTCCAGACATAATTCCATCATCCAATTGTTTACCAGATTCAAGATATTGAGAAATGGTTAAATTTGTCAATGTCATAAATGCACCTAGTTGCGAACTATCAACTCTTTGCGCAACACCTGTACGTTCACGTTGCAACAATGCTGCAAGTAACGAAAGAGCTGCCATAATACCTGACATAGTATCACATGTATTTCCAGTTCCAACTCGTATAGGTTTATATGATGGACCACCACCTTGCGATGTTGCAGCACCACTAAACGCTTGCCCAATAGAATCATAGCTTCCGCGTTTTGACCATTCACCTGTTAATCCAAACCCAGATGCAGAACAATAGATAATATTTGGATTGATTGATTTTAACTTTTCATACCCAATGCCTAATTTATCCATAATACCAACTTTGAAATTTTCAAGTACTGCATCACAATGTTTAACTAAATCATAAATAATTTCCAAACCTTCTTTTGTTTTTAAATCAATTTGGATACTTAATTTACCACGGTTAAAGGTAAATAATTGCGCAGAGAAGCCCCTGCTATTACGCACAGCACGAATGGGATCACCCAATCCAGGCGGCTCCACTTTAATAACGCGTGCACCATAATCACACATTAAACTAGCTGCTTGTGGACCAGCTTGATTTTGTGTAAAATCTAAAATTGTCATTCCTAACAAAGGTCCAGTTTTTACATGATTTGTATCCCTTGCACCGTACAATTCTATATGTGTTTTTTTTTTCTTTGTTGGTTCCGACATTATTATTTACGTATGAAAAGATCAATGTATTCTAAAGTATATATATAGATATACTTTGCATCTCTCCACTCTCCATTTACACATTAACATATCTTTTCTTAAATAAAAATGGTAGGACGCATCTGCCGAATTTACCACAAATTTAAGGTTTTCTCGATGCTCTTCACACAACAAAAAAGCCAAATTTGAATATGAAAACATCTGCAAAATGGAATTTATGCAGCAGAAGAGAAAAATGCCGTGCCCTTTCGTTTTACTGTCAATGGTGGTATGAGAAAAACACACAATGGTATTCAGTCCTAGTTTAACAATATTATACTTGATAGACTATAAATATTGATGTAGGAAAGTATGAAATAGTAAATAGTATGAAAGGAAAAAATCAATCGATATAAAATCATCATTTTTTGCGGAAAAAAAAATAATATTTATTCACGAAAAAAATAACACCGAATAGCATTGTTTTTTTTGACATCATCCTTTAACTTTTATATATATATATTTATCTCGTATAGAAAATAGATAAAATTATTATTGTATTAAGTCCCCATTTCCTGGCGGCATTTGTATATGTATGTATATATATATTTTTCCAAGAAATACATTATCATTATATTGATATTCTTCACCTAATTACGTTGATATACATAGAGAATAATAGAAAGAATTGTTTTATCATAATATATAGTAAAGATAATATAATAATATATTTATAATTATTCTCCTCCCAATTTTAATTAATTAATTAATTTTATTGCATTTTTGTTGTTATTACAATTTGATGTATTATATATAATATATCTATATATATATTGTTATTTTACAAAGAATTGTGTAATACAATAACAATGCAATCATCCATCATTATATCGATAATAATTATAATATTAATAATTCAATTACATTATTGCACACCATTGCAACGAATTATATTAAATAAACGACAACATACATATAGTAAACATAATAATAATAAAAAAGAAAAAGATGGTACTTCGAGTGTAATGTTACATAATTGGGAAAATTCAATGTATTATGGTACGGTGGATGTTGGAACACCACCACAAAAATTCAACGTTTTGTATGATACTGGTTCATCTAATACATGGATATTTGGTTCGAGTTGCCATACGAAAACGTGCATGAGCCATAATCGTTTTGATCATTCTAAATCTAAAACATATATGGAAGAAGGTACAGAAATACGTGTACGATATGGTAGTGGTGCCATCCATTCTAGATTAGGTAAAGATATTTTTGATGTTGGAAATAATGTTAAAGTAGTACAAACATTTGGTGAAGTTTTTCAAGAATCTGGACGTGCATTCGCTGTTAGTAAAATCGATGGGATCATTGGATTAGCATTTCCAGTCATGTCACCAACTGGTGCAAATCCATTATTTGATTCCATGGTACAATCAAATGTTGTGCATGAAAAAATATTTTCCATTTATTTATCACGTGGTGATAATGATATAGCAAAATCATCAATTTTATTTGGTGGATATGATGAAAAATTATTTTTACCACCGATTAAATATGTTAAATTAAAATCACAAAGTTATTGGGAATTAAGTTTATTAGATATATCAATTAATGGTAAAAGTATTGGTTTATGTAGTAGTAGTGATAGTGGTGGTGTTGATGTATTACAATCACCAAATCATTCTTATTTAAATGTTGTACGTAATAGTATTTTTGGCAACCATCAACAACAACAACAAAATAATGGTGGTGGTGCATGTAAAGTAGCAATTGATTCAGGTACATCGATGATTACTGGACCACGTGAACAAGTAGGAATGTTATGGAAACATTTAGGTGTAGCAGCTGATTGTAGTAATGTGAAAACATTGCCACGGTTAACTTTTCATGTCGGTAGTGGTGAATATGGTGAAATGCCAATCGAAATACATTTAGATCCACATGATTATATATTACAAGCAGTTGATTGGGATGGACCAACTGTTCGTTGTCAATTAGCTATCATGCCATTAGATGTTCCACCACCACGTGGTCCAATTTGGGTATTAGGTGATGCATTCTTAAGAGCATATTATACCATATATGATCGTGGTTTAAACCGTGTTGGATTTGCAAAGGCATTGCATAATATGAAAGATTTTGAAAAATTAACACAAGTACCAGTGAAACATAGAAAGCCTAATAAAAATCGATTACGAACGAATCATTAAAAAATTTATGTGTTATGATAGTACATGTATGATACATGTTTTGTTCGAGCTGGAGTTCAAAAAATATGTGTGGGATTATATATATTGAATTTGTTTAAAAAATATTTTTTGATTTAAAATGAATTATATAAATACGCCCGTATGGTATGATATAATATGGGTTCATCCTTTCCACATATACATATAATTGAAGGATATATACTTTCGTAATTACACACACACTTGTTGCATGCGTGATAATACGTGTTCGTATCATACATGTTTTTAAAGATCCCAGAGGTATCATATCATAGAAATTCAACAAAGAGAGATTAAATATATGATACGCGTACACAAAATACAAAAAAATACACAAAACATTAATATTACGAGTCGTAAAATATATACAATTTTACATCAAGATTTACTTCTTTTAATCAACATCAAAACGTTTCCTCACTACCTTTCATTATAAAAGCATTTATAAGACGTGATAGACGATTTTTCACAATTTCCGGTGTTGATGGAGGCAATTCATCAGAGATTTCACCTGGGATACCTTTAAACGATACAAATGGTGGAACAACGGTATCCGGACTCAGTACCGTTCCATCTTCTATTACAGTGCAATCTTTTATAATACATCTTGGACCAATGACACAATGTTCACCAATAATCACATTTGTGCCAATATTCGATGATTCAATGACACTATTTTTACCAATATATACATTTTCACCAATATGCAATGGGACAAACGCAAATCCACCTTTATATCGTTTATATGGTGGTCGTATAACTGCACCATCCATTATGATACAATTCCTACCTATTCTTATTGTTGCTAAATCACCACGTACGACAACTTTGTCTTTTACTATTGTTCTACCATGCAAGTGTATATTTTGAGGACCACATAATACACTGTCTCTACTAACTTTATTTCCAGTCGATGTTGTTATATATTTATGTTCTTGAAATGTTGTTTTAGATGGTTCTAGAGATAATATTTGATTTAGCATGGATGCCATAATATTTCTATAAATCTTATAATCTTTTGCAATATATTTATCTATATATATAAATCTTTTATTTATATATATATATATATTCTATAAATCTGATAATATATAATCTTATTATTATAAATATATATCATAACCTTTTGCACAATGTTTATCTATATATTTCCTTCTATTATTGTCAATAGACAAGATCGATCTTTACTAATCATTCATGTTACCCACAGGTATATATATATATTATATAGATGTTTTTAAAAAAGCCCGCATGGGATTTTTTCCATAGTCGTCCTGCTGCGTGTTAATTTTTAGTGTAAAAAAAGGACAAAATGTAAAATGTGAATTGAATTTAAAGAAAATACATGTACTATACTACTTTACAAAAAGGTATACAAAATTAAAATACGAAGCGTAATTAACATATATTCAATATATATCCTCGTATATTTTAAGTTTACGCATAATTTATCCTCGTATATATATATATATACACATGAGTAAGAGAACGTTTTATATATACACACACCATATTTATTCAAACGATTCACACCCACGAAACCAGGTAACCAATGCAAATCGTATCCCTTTCTCAACAGGCGTTACACGATGCAATATGTAGGATGGGAAAATCACTGCCGTACCACGATTTGTTGGCATTGTTTCTACATTTGTTCCTAACATTAATTCCAAGTTACCACCAATATACTTCGATGGGTTTGATAATTGAATTGTTAATGATAATTTACGAAATGCAGTACTGGTAAATAAACCTGAATCAATATGTGAATCATAAAAACCATGATCTTTACCAGTATATTTCATCACTTGGATGGTTTCCATCATACGACACAACGGATTTTTCAATTTAGAATTTAATAAACTTTGTTGAAAATTTTTACCACCAAATGTATAACCATCACCTTCTTTACTAAATACGGATGGTCCTAATTTAAATCTCCAATTGATATTGTTGATACCAGATACAAATTGTTCTATTCGTTTATAAATCCAATGTGTTTTCTTATTTTGAATTTGTAAAAACGATACTTTTGTACGACGTATTGATTTAGCAACACTACCATCACCACTATTACTTTCACCAACTGTTGCATCTTGAAAACCATTATCATTTGCTAATAGAATCCAATTCGCCAAGAGATCATTGCACTTTTACGTTCAAAAGGTGGAAAAGCAAATCATTTTGATGAAAATGGTAGACATGTAGGAAGAGGTAATGGTGATTTAAATCATTAAATTAAAGAACTGTGCAACTCTCGAATATTTATAAAGTTTTTTCGTATTTTACATTAATGCATCTCATTTCATATATACATTAAATGCAAAGTAACATACACACACTTCTTCATTTTTGATCTCCATACCTCCCTTCCATCCCCTCTCTCTCGCATCGAAAGCTCATATGTTTAACTATTTCAATCGACTTTTTTCCAATATTGTTTGTGTGAAAATCTATATTATGATATAAGAACATGTATAAATACTATATATACAACATAATATAAAACAATTTCAATAAATATATATATACATACGATTATACAATTTAATAATTTTCTTTGTTTCCTCTATTGAAAATACAGATGCATGTACACTACAACGTGGATTGGTTTTTGTATAAAATATAATTTCATTTGCATGAATTATATTATTGTTTTTAACATTATTATTATATGAAAGATTCTTTTTCTTTTTCTTCATTTTTTGTTTTTTTATGATATAAATTCTAGCAATACCTGGTTTAATATTTGACGTTCTTGATATATCTACGCCTTCAATCGGTTGTGAATGAAATCCATTATGTTTTACAAGTTGTTTGATATTGATTCTTTTTACTTGTGTGAATGGGAATCACTAAAAAGTATTTTAATGTAATATTTCACTATATTTTTCTATTTTTTCTATTGAATTGTGTCTCACAGCCAAGGTTCAAACATAATGCAATACATGTACAGGTATATTGTTTTCCACTTTTTTTTATTTTTCATGTTCACAGTAGGGTAACATCCATCCTACTGTAATCTTTATCCATGCTATTAGCATTGTAATCAATTGATGTTGTGCCTATCAAGTCATAATATCCCACATCATCACTAAAAATTTTATTATACCAGGTATCATTTATTATATATAATAATACACCCACCCACCTTCTTTTTTATTTCATTTTTGATTCGAACTATAATAAGAAAATAGAAATAGAAATAGAAATAGAAATATACATATATACACACATATATATATACATATACAACATGGCATCCATTACTGCGACGAATCCAACAACACCTCCTGCAAAACGACAACGGGCGACATTACAACCTGCAACGATTGAAGCGTTAAAAGAAAAACATGCAGAACCTATTAACATTGGTATATTAGTTTTACCAGCTGGAATTGAGTCAACATGTGGGATATTGACAAATATACTTGAATATTTAGATATTAGAACATTATGTAATGTGAAACGATCTTCTTTGATACAACAATTTAGGAAAGCATATGGATCAGATGATTTTGAACGTGTACGTGATGCAGCATTGCAAATGGTGTATGATAGAAAAAGTATCAACGAGATGATACAAACACATTCAGCGAGAAGACTTTATTTCTTAATTGAAAGATATCAAAGGGAGTTTCCACGTGGTACACCTATCGTATGTGCATGTCAACGCAGTCGTATGGATGATGTAGAATTATTTGTGAATCTTCATCCTTATCATAAGTATATTACTAATCGTGGTGTGAATGGCTACAGAGATGATATGACATTGGGAAATATGGTGAATCAAGTTGGTAGAA
>JACLAD010003872.1_pt1 | contig 21006 bp, 29 predicted proteins | sample 8027901 | NCBI WGS metagenome assembly JACLAD01 (sample SAMN15725071, study PRJNA655200) | protist metagenome | isolation source: fluorescence activated cell sorting (FACS) single amplified genomes of... | place: Spain: Blaines Bay Microbial Observatory, Mediterranean Sea | collected 2016-07-05 | reverse complement strand
ATGATTATTTGTTGATATTTGTGGGGAAAGTCGGTTTCAGAGGGATTGCGGTTCAGAAGGTCTCAGGTTCGAATCCTGATAGGTGCGCCAGTAAAATCAAATACTTACAGAAAATCTTTCTCTCCTAAATTCTTCTAAATTTCTTTCCAGGCGCAATTTGAGCGCACTCCGAAAATAGGTTCCTTCCCTGTCGCATCACATCTCTTAAGCCTGATTATTGTTATTCAAAGACTAAAACTACGCCCTGCCGAAGAGTCAGTTTCAGTCTGCCAGTGAGCTAATTCACCGGCATTCACGCACATACTGTTGAAATTTTACTTTTCATCTTTCCCGCCTTTCATTACGTTCTCCAACCATCTGAATTTTCTCTCAACTGTCCACGGCGCTGGATATCGGCAAGAATCACAAAATATTCTTACAGTAGTAAAGGTTTCAAACTCTTTACAAAAGGTTTTAGTAAGGAGCTGCTTTTGGAATCACCAAGCGTGAAACTCTTCCATTCTCCATGCTTTAACAGTTTCTTGGCACTGCTCAATATGAGTTTTGATTTCTGGCCTTGCGACGTGTTGAGCAATGGCTTTTGTCCCACCACGAATATCAAAAAATACAATCACGTTTTGTTCATCGACTACCGCAAACAACTCGTTTGAACTGAGGCGTTTTTCGTCCCTCATCCAGACTTCAATCCATTCGGTAGCACTTAAATTCGAAAACGTAAAATGACCAAATGCCTTGAAATCGTCTGTCTCGGGCAAATCCTCATGGAGTCTATATACTTTTGCTATTTCACGATATTTTTTCTGGTGTTCACGTTCGGCAGGCTCTTGGAGATGTGCTAATAACCCATCCCAGTTGTGGACATCCGTATACCCAATGATCTGATTGTTTGAGGTGAATGCCATACATCCACCATCCGTAAACTGATCTCGAACTGACCGCTTGCTGTCCACATGCTTTCGCCAATCTTCTAAGTTCCCTTTAGTGATAACGGAATGAACCATGATCAACATACTGCACCTCTTTGGTTAGATTTAGAAAAATTCTACAATGGGAATCTAGCAAATAAAGCTCATTTAGGTGGGGGTGGCGCAATTGCGTCGTGCAATGATGCGATCAGGAGCAAGGGGCAGATCAAGCCAGCTCCTGGTTAACTCTCGTAACACAAAACCAGATTTTGTGACTTAGATTTGAATCGCCTCAGCTGCTAATTGACTATCATCATGGACATTGAACTCCATCAGTAATCCATCTTTTACGACAAAATGATGAACCGCCCGAGCTTCTGAGTTTTGATAAGTGACTTTGAGAAACACAACTACATCAGAGTCATTCGAGATGACTTTCTCAATGTCCATACCCATACCGGGATAGGCAGTATTCAGTTTGGATAAGTTTCCTTCATTGAAGGCATCAAATCCAATATACTCGCCAGATAAAACATGCTTACCATTTACAATGACTTTGCATTCTGGATGGAAAAGCTTTGCAAAGGCGTCCATATTTCCCTGCCCGAAGGTGGCATAACCTCCCAAGACGGTTTCCTCGGCTGTCATATTCAAATCTCGTTTCGCTGTTGTTAGTAAGAAATGGCTTTTTCACCTAGCTGCAGTTGTTCTTGATATAGTGCCCCAATCTCATGATTATCTACTTCGAAAGAGTTACCTCTCCAACATGAGTGGTGATTTGCTTTATACGATCCTTGTGCTTTTCTGTGAACTCCTTACGGGCTCCATTTCCTGTTTTTTCAATTGCTTCTTGATCAGGATAAACCGAATTACTGACCAAAGTTGTTGGGCTAATTCTTGAGTTTAGAGTTAGTGTGCACTCAGGAAACATCGAATCAAAATTTTCGATATAGTCAGCTAATAATGAATCAGCATCTTCCTTCGTATGTGTTTCTAGGATCGTTGTTCTGCAGATACTCATGGTGACTCCCTGTTGAAATTTAAGTAAGTAAATGGCAGAGCTTGCTTACTCTTCGCAATCAAACTTATCAACCCAAAGATAGACAGAGTCAAGAAAACGTACGTGGGTGGGTCGGATAATGAACCGAATCAAACTGGTGTGGTGCTGTTTCGCATCAATGCCGTTGCGTTGTATTGGGTCATGGTGTGATGCGAAGTTGGATCTCCGGAATCAACCTTCACTGTATACTTTGCAAAGTCTCCGACGAGTCAACAATGAATGCTAGTGCTTATAGAGCAGAGATAGGGGAAAGTGTAATCCAAGATGCTACTGAGCTAGAAGAAAACTTTAGGCTTGTCTCCTAACCAACTTTTCTTGGGGTAGCAAACTATAATAAATAAGATCGTTCAAAAGAGTGTCAACACCGGCTTCCTTCCCTAATCGAACGACCGCACCATTCCAATATTCAAGTTCTGAAGGTTTACAGGCCATGATTTTCTCCTGCATTGACGTCATATGGCCTGTGGGCATCATGTCAATGCCACGATGAATCACGTCAACACCTTTTGGTGGAAGTGTAATTCCATTAGCTGCTACAACTGCCACTACCTCCTGAATAGAATCCTGGACGAGTTTGCGAACTTCTGGGATCTCGCGCCAAACTCCAGTTGAAACGCGTGTTAATGTACCAATACCTCCTAACGTTACTGCTCCAGCAAACTTCAACCACAATCAAGACTGTATGTCATCAGGGATCTGAACGGATACTTGATTTGAGGCAAAAGCTGCATGGATAGAGTCCACTCGGGTAGAAGCGCGATTGTCAATCTCCCCAAGGGTAAGCTGTGGGTCAATTCCGCCGACATGTTTTAATTTTCCAGGGGTTTCAATAAAGCAACGTACTGGTGAAACTCCAACAATGACATGATCATTTCCTAAAACATTGGCAACCTCTGTCGGCGCCTCCACACCGTTTTGCAAGGTGAGAACTCCTGTATCAGGGCCAATCATCGGTCGAATCTGCTCAGCAGCTTCACGTACATCCCAAGCTTTGACACCTAAGATTACAAGATCAACAACACCTACTTCTGCTGGAGAATTAGTCGCCATAAAGGGTGTAATGTGAAAATCTCCGGTTGAGCTTTTCACTAAAAGTCCGTTCGCTTGAATAGCCTGAAGATGTGAGCCTCGCGCAATGAGGGCAACATCATTTCCTACCTGGGCAAGACGCGCCCCGAAGTATCCTCCTATTCCCCCTGCACCAAAAACTGCAATGCGCATTTTGAAATCCTGAGATTTATTGTGCTAGACCCTAGCACTTTCAAGCAGTGTTATTGCCCCATCCTAGCAAAATCATCGAGGCTAGTGCTGGGGCAAACGTATTGAGTAAGTGTGAGGCGTTGTGTGATTATTCAGTTGGATTGTAAAATAGACATCCACAAATTAAGAATAGCTCTGCCTGAGACTCACAAAATTCTCTGCCTCAAATAGAGTTTCCTTCTTCAACATTTTTATCAGGTACAGAACAATGCAAATGCCGAAACAACCATTTCCCATGAGTTTTCTCCAGCATTGCCGAAACTCTCATATTGAGAATAAAACTCTCGTCCTTTGCAGTCTTGCCTCTGAATTCTGATTTACTGATAACGTAAGCAAACTCGCCATGTAGGAAGAAATCAAATTTTTTAAATGACAAATTCCTAGACTGAGTTTGATCAATATCTCTTTGAAATTGGCTTCTTATTTGTTCAATATCTAATCGAATCTCATCAACTGCTGTCCCAATTAAAGACACGTTTTCTCTATCAAACGCTGACGTGAACCTTTCAACATCTCCTTCGTTATAACTTTCTGATAGTTCACTGAACAACGCCGCAATTAATTTCTCATCCTCTTTCATCATTTTACTCTGTTGCTTGATTTTTTTATCCCGAATCAGTCCTTCCAAAGTGAATGTTTGATAGCACCGTAGTCACAAATCGTCAGTGAGACTACTCCGTCTTTTGTGCTGTGAGGCAAGGAGAGCGTTTCTTTTGCTTGCTGAGCGTGATCGTCAACACCAACCGATGTTTCATAAACCTCAGTTAGTACAAACATCGTATTTCCTGTTTCTTTATCATCTTTGATTTCTGGCGCTGTAGACCAATTGAGAAAATGCAGTTTTTTGTTCCCTTCTCTGTAGTGAGTCTCTGCCATCCATTTTGTGTGAGCTTCTGTAATTTCGTTCCAATTATTAACAAATTCTGGTTTCACTACCCAAATTCGTGTGAGTTGAATTTTACCCTCGTACATAGCTTGCCCTCTGATGTATTTGGAAACTTTAAATTCTCAATAAAAATATTATGAATTTTCTCTGGAATCCAAATATATCTTTCAGATGGTAGTCGAATGTCAAGCACTAGCTTCTCAATTAGTTGCATTTTTTGAAGATGGCCAATGAACAAACGGTGCTGAATATTAGCATTTGAGATGAAAGGAAAATACACTTAAACCCATTGCAGCTACAACATCTAGGATAGCGTTTAAGAGATACAATAGGTTTGGTGTGATTAATTCAGTTGAGAAATGATTTTGCATTCTTTGTGTCTGGTGAAGCATTCCATCGAATTGAACAGAGCCGATCAGCGTGAAAAAACGCATCATTATTTGCAAAACATAGAATCTGGTATCAACTCAGTTGTGTTCGCGTCTTGATCATTCGAATTTCCTGCATGCTAGATTTGTAAACGCGTCAACTATCCACTCATGCCAATTCAGCGTATTAATAAAAAATATGAATAATACAAATAATTTAATTAATTTAAAAATACCAATCAACAGATTCAGTATTGCTTTAATTTAACCCTAAAAGCGAAACATCTTGTTACATCGACTAAGCTGCCAGAGGGATTCACCATCGACTAACTGAGTTTTGGTTCTACTCCCAGTTGGTGACCTCACTAATAGGATGCGGAAAAATTCTTACTTTTCTCCTTCCTGCGCCTCCCAGAGGACTTCTCTATTCAACTATCCAATATCATTCAACAACTAAAACCAGTATATCTCAACTAAAGTGAATCGGCTCTTTGCAAGTTTGATTAAGAAGGTCACCTAACTCAAAGAAATTTCAAACCCTCCGAGTACAGTGCTGGAGCACATATAAGAGATTATCTAGGCACTGGACAAAAACTTTGTCTTAATATAAATAATAAATCTTCCAATTAGTTGGAAGCTGCTAGGAAACCGCAATTTGAAAACAATTTACAGGAGTTACCTCATGAGTATTGTTTTAACGCACATGCTTGGTGAAACTGATGATGGAGTGCTGGACCCCAAAGAACATCGTAAACTACAAAAAGAGTGTCCTGGAATGAAGCTTCCTGGAGTCGTGAGTTGCAACGTTTATCGAGATACTGCCAAACGTTTGATATTTGGAGATGTTGAGCTTGAGAATTATGCTGCATTGGACGATTGGGAAAATTGGGTCTGGAGTCCAGAAGGTAGAGAATGGTCAGCTAAATTCCGTAAAACAGGTAAATTTCTTGAGCGAATCATGCTTGAAAAAATGGATTAATTTTTTGGGATTAGTTGGATAAATTTTCACGTCCAACTAAGCCACCAATCCTGACAAGAGCCGTGATTTATTGGATGAGCTTTCAATTTGTCGCGGTTCTTCACTTCCAAATATTTTAATAGTTGACTCTTCTAAACAAATCATAAGCTGGAGGACTAGATGAGAATACTAATCCTCGGTGCTGGTGCTGTCGGAGGTTATTATGGTGCCCGACTGATACAAGCAGGAGCAGACGTCACTTTCCTTGTCAGACCCTAAAAGCAAAGACTTCTTCGAAAGAATGGATTGGTAATAGAAAAACATCTGGTGAAACTGTAAAATTGAATCCTGCTACAGTGACAAAAGAAAGCTTGAACAGTGAAGTTGATTTGGTCGTCCTGACACCTAAGTCTTATGACTTTGCAGGTGCAATTGAGGTTGTTCAGAATGTCCAGGGAAAACCATTTCTACTCCCTTTTCTCAATGGTATTGATCATCTATAACAAATGGATCTTTTGTTTGGAAAAGAACGTGTGATGGCGGGGGCTGCGTACGTATCGACAACATTAACAGCAGATGGTGCGATTCAGCAGCTTAGAGATGATCCGAGTTTCGTATTTGGTGCCCGACACGAATCACAAAAAAATGTTGCTGAAAAGCTTCACAATTTATGTGATAAATCTGCTTTCAAAAGCATTCTTAGTTTACAAATTGAACAGGCGCTCTGGGAAAAATGGGCGGTGCTTGCGACGCTAGCTGGGATGACAACCTTGATGAGAGCTAGTATGGGTAAGATAACAAATTGCCGATTTGGTGTAGAAGCAACTACCAAAATGTATGATGAGTGTTGTGGGGTAGCTGAAAAATCAGGATACCCCATTTCAGCGGATGCTACAGATCGGGCTTTAAGTGTTTTATTAGAAAAAGGATCAAAATTAACTGCTTCAATGCTGAGAGACTTGGAACTCAATCAAAAGACCGAATATGAGCACATTCTTGGCTCAATGGTCGATTATGCCAGGTCTGTTGGAACTCCATGCACAAGTCTAATTCTTTCCCATACGCAAATGGATATTCGCGATAAAGAAACCAACTAAAATATATTTAGATTTGAAGATGGCTTGCACTTAAAACCCGGGAACCTTGATGGCAAAGCAAGTGTTTGCAAAGCTAGCTCAAAGTTTGATATTCATACCGGATCGAACTAAAGCACCTAATTCATTGGCTTTATTAACCAATTCCTGAAATCTCGGGCTTAAACCTACCTCATCTATATATTTTCCAGCATCTGCTAACGAATGAAAATGATAGATGCCATGAATCCTATCCATCTGAGGGTGTTGCACGGGGACCATTGCAGTGACCTGATTGTCTGATAATGAATCAATTTCCTTCACAATATCAATCATTTCAGGCAAATATTTTCTGGACATTTGATATGTTCTCACAACAACCACCGGTGCTGTAATATCCATCGGTTTGTAAACATCTCTCATTAAAACTGGTCCGGAAATATCCCCAGCTGGATCTTCCCATCGCTTCCTGTTTACTTCCATCAACATTGGGTCTTGCCTCGCTTCATGGAAAGCACTCAACGCCTGATGAAAATTTTCAAACTCAAAACCGATTCCCATATCACCAGCATCAGCACCCATAAGATTTCGAAAAAGTCTTGAGTTGATCGCTCCCTTTTGTGCCATCACTCCCATGACCGTTCTCATCCTGGTTTCCATATCATTTAATCTTCCTGGATATGGGGATCCTCTCAATATTATGTATGCACTCATGTCATTCCTTCTATCAGAGTTATCAAAAAGATCTCTGCACAAGCGACGCTTTTCGAGTTACGTAGAAATCAGGCTACTTATTAATCGGAAGAAATAATTAATCAAGCTATGTCTTAATATTTTTCCCCGCTTTTGCACAGGCTGATATTTACCCCTTTAGAAGACAAAAAAATCAAATTTTGCAACAAGCACCAGAAGGATATTACTGCTTGTCCGAATCGGGAAAAAATACGAGACAGAGTATAGGTAAGATTACCCTTCTCAAAAATTCCTCCTCTGCAGATTTCTATCAGCAAAACTCATCGCTTTTGGCAGCATTTATTTAGTTGATCGAGAAACCCGCAAAGTGATTCAGTCCAGTTATCCAAAAGGTGTTTCTCGATCTTAACAAAATGGAGAAAGTCTTAGAGAGCAGTGGATTGGATACCTTGGCTGTCCGGCCAGTGGCACTAGTCAACGGTGATCCATCAGGGAGAGTTCAGTATGTGGATGGTTTCGCGAAGACATCAAAAATTTTCACTGGTGATGTCGCTCTGTGGATGTTGGATGCAGTGGATGGAGTCGCTCGATTCGAGCAGCGGGCAGAGATGATTGGATCCGTTTCGTAATTTCCAGCACCTAGTAAGTCAGAAAGTGGCTGAACGAGCAGATTAATCAACCGAACCCTTCATACCTTGCCATTACCATCATCTTTCTAGTTCACAAAGCCATTGATGATGATTCCCACCCCACTTAGGATCAGTAGCCCTCCTGCAATTTTCCCGATATCGATGAAGTTTCTAGTAGGAATTAGCTTTTCAAGTAGCACGTACAGTGTCAGGCCTATGATCCAGTAGAGGTTCATGATCCCTCCAACGAACAAGAGTGCCATTAAAAACCAGCAGCATCCGAGGCAAAACGCGCCATGTTCAACTCCCATGAGGAAAGCACCTCTGTAACCTGGCCGGCGTTTCTCTGTGAGAAATTTCATTGGATTTTGACAGTGTTGCAGACAAGATTCCTTCATAGGCGTGAATTGGTATAGCCCAGCTGCAATCAACACTCCTGCACCAATGATCTGACTGGTCAGTGACATCATCATCGGAGACAAAAAGCCTCTCAATTCCAGAATTGATTGTAGCAGAGTTGCCAGTAGGCTAAAAAATGCCCAAGCAGCGAGGTAACCTCCCAAGAAAGTTCCTGCTAAAACGGAGGGATTCTGAGTGTGGTTCAAGCGCCTTGTCAAAGTGGAATACAGCAAGATGATTGATGCGACACTCGGCAGCATCATCGAAATCATCATGACCCACCACATTAGAAACACCAAAGCTGCATAGCTAGAAGACCAAACCGGCGGCATCATCATGGAAGACACACCACCGTCAAGCATGTCTTTAGAAGGCGTTTCCATCATTGATGAACCTGAGCTACGAGAGGACATATTCTGCATGGGCATTTCACTAGCACCAAATGTCATCTCCACAGTGGACATTGACATACCGATCCCCATCAGTGTGTAAACAGCTGCAATCAGAAAAATTGCAAGCATTGCCGTGCTGATGATTAGCCGGTCTCTAGCTAGTAGCCGCTCAATTCCAGTAAGCTCATTCATCACTACGCGTCCAATAATGGAATACCAACTAGTTTCGAATCACTCCCGAATTGTTCCAATGAATTTCACACATGTGACTGTGTGTCTGATTGTTATTAGGTAGGTCAATATCACCTCCAGAGGTCTTTGTAGTACCACTTGCCATTTCAGCGGTAGTGAATTCAAAACCGTTGGGAATATCAATTCTCACTCTGTGAGAATTGCCAGTTACAGGATTCTTGATTGGTTCTGCAACTACTTGGAAAATACCATCAACAACTACACGCCCAGTTCTTTCGATGATATCACCATCAACTCGGACAGACTTATAAAGCGTTTCATGATGGGTTGAGGTCATTGCATTGATAACCCACTGAATAGTAGCCATTGGCTCCGTATCATCGCCAGAGAGTATTTTCTCTAAAGCAGTGCGTTGCTCGGGCGAGGCGTTTTCATCAATTATGATCTGCCTTTCTCCATTGCCTTCGTGAATAGGTCCGGGCCACTTTGCCGTCATCCCAGCTGTTAGACCGTCTAAAGACACATTACCATAAAATCCTTTCTCAATTCTAAACCCTACTGCGGCTTCACATGTTCCTGTTGTGGGCAGTGCATTAAATTGACAAGGACAACCATAAGCAAAATTGCAGTTAGCTACTTCATAGCCATGAATTTCCCAAGGGGTGGTGTTGCCTCCATGAAATTATTCTTGTGATGATATCCAACTAATAGAGAAAAATTTCACATAAGGCATCATCAGAAATATTACAAAGTTTAATTTGGCCCAGTAATAATTTGAAATGGAGCCGATTACTAAAGTTCAGCCTGGGAAGACCTCCCCCACCCAGATCATCGGGGTGTTGCTGGTGCAGATCTAGTGATCTCAAAGACAGTGCATGCTAATAATCAACACGCGTATACTGCAGACGCTCAATGATCGTTGCAGCAGCATTCATTCGTGCCCCAAACGCCTTGGCTTCTTCTGTTTCAAAATGGGCATCCCATTTATCAAGTGCAGCGAAGTTTTCGAACCAGACCTCTGCAATATAAACCTTCCAATTTGAACGATCTTGCCACAAGGTCATGTCAGAAGCTCCTGCTTTCTTGAGATGCTTATCGTGGAACTCGCGATGCAGCTTAACAAATTCTTCCACATCGGTTGGTTGCCAATAGTATCTTTCAACAACTGCCATTGTCATCTCCACACAAAATTAAAAATTGAGTTCCTGAGTAGTCTGAATTTTCTATTTTAGAACAAGATTACCACACAAAATTAACTTACCGGCGTAAGATAAAGTCAAGCGGGTCAACTTACCAGTTACTCGTTTGGCCTAATTCAGAAAATAGACGGGTTTGTGCGATGAGGATTTTATTGCAGAACTCAGTCTTCTACAATTAAGTGTAGAGTCCCACTGGGTCTTGAAAAAACTGGGCTTATGGAGTACGACAACCATACAGAGTGCCCAAAGTTTTAAATCAACTTTTAAGGACCCCAGATGACCTGAAAGTAACAGATCTCTACTCAGAAAGAACTCTGCCAAGATTCAGCAGTGCGTAGAGTCTTCTTTGGGGTCGCCTGTCTTGCAGCTTTTGCAGCAAGAGTTGCTACTGAGTGAGTGTTTTGACCACTATCAACGGTGGGGAAATTTCTGAGGAACCAATGACTAAAGCAGAAGCTTTTGTGAAAGCGTGGCGGCTTGCAGCTAATGGGGACTTTTCGCTAGTAGATCAAATCTATCATCCCCAATACTCTTTTCAGGATGAAGTCACTGGTATTACAATTCGTCTAGAAATGGACAAGAGAGTTGCTGCGTCTATTCACAAGAATTTCCTACACGGCCCCTATCGAATTATTCACGAAAGCGATGTGTTTTTATGCCTGCAAAGATATGCGAAAAATAGGTTTGCTGATGCATATCACAACGTCGTTACTGCGATCACCTATCTGGAAGGGAAAATTATCACACAAGAAAGCTTTCCCAGCGGAATGGATAATGACCCTAGTAAAGGCAAGAACTGGAACTGGGAAGACTACGAGTGAAAGAGATAGAAAACTCCCTCACCCTCTCAAGATTGGGCTGGTGGGCTTTGGTGCATTGAAGAATTTCTGTAGGGATTATCTCAATAGCTGAAGCTACTGTTTGGTGTATGTTTTCCCATCATTGGCTAATACCAGACTACTCCCCGTGAGCTTATACCAATTAGTGATCACATTGTTTTTTTCGATGATTGTGCAGGAGGTGCCAGTAATTTCTTGGGGAACATTGGTTTGCCAATTAGTGAGTCCACACCCAAGACCTGAAGAGCTATTGTAGTAAGACGTCCAAGTATCATTCATGGGAGTCTTTGTGTATGACTGAAAACTCCCGGTAAACTTGTAGCCTAGGTTATCCCACGATTCGCCAACAGTCAGGCTCGTATAAGTAAGTGTGTTTTTGTAAAGGAGGGAACTGCATGAACTGTCTTGATAATAAGTACTCTCAGTAACGAAGCCAGTCTCAGAAAACTGAATAGAGCTCTTTTCGTACTGAGCACCTTCGGATGGCGCTTCACAGTCTATAACCCAAGTGCCCTGAAGATCACTAATAGAGCCGGTATTTGCGGTGCTAGTGATATCTTCTTCTTCCAGGCCAAGCAGTGCACAACTTGACGTTGCAAAAAATAAGACGATTAGTGCAATCAATGTGGATAACTTCATCTCATCAGATCTATTTGAATTCAAGCCCACCTTACCCCACCAAGATCATTGGGGTAGTGCTGGTGTGGAACTAGTGACCCAACGAAGCTTTCACAAAAGACGGACAGATTGTTTTGGGACTTCTGGGGTACAGCATCCTTACTATCGACCAATCTTTTTTCCTTTTTGATAATCCTCAATAGATGCTTTGAGATCGTCGTATGCATCACAACCCATCCAGCACAGCTTCTCTAATTGCTACAAATTAGCTGTTGCGAGTTCTAGATTGCCCAAAGCCAAGAATAGCTCTCCCTGATATTCAAGCGCTCCAAGATGCTCAGGATCAATGTCAAGTGCTCCTGCGCAGTAGATTGCAGAATTCTTGAGGTCATTCATTTTACGTAATGCATAGCCCATGTAATTATGAGTATCGGCATCTTCTGGATTTTCTGCTAACTCTTTCTTCAGTGGTGAAACTGCAGAATGATAATCAGAATTTTTTATGTAGCCGACTGCTTGTTGGTAGTTTCTAGGCCTATGTTGGATGTAGTCTCCATCGTCAGGACTCTCCACAGCATGGAGTGTCATGGGCAAGTTAGAGATTAAAAAAATTATGAAAATCAGGCTAGATAGGATAATTGATTTAAGTTCTCTATGAGAATATTTCATCAGGGCTTTTTGAGACATTGCGTGATTGATCCAGTGTGGTCTGAAGTGACTCGACAGAGATAGTGATGGATTGCTGTCTGATGCGTTTTGTGATTGAGCAGGGATGGAGAGCCGGATCGCAAGGCCTTGGATCTCGAACTCAGAAATTGCAAGCACTGGGAATGCCAGGAGGCGAGTGAAATTAATTTGTCTAATGGCCTAATTACGGCTCAGGTTCATCCATCACGATACCTTCTAATTTGTATAAGTTAGGTCCAGAACTATCATCATTTTCTCTGGAAGCTGAAGCAATTTCGTTTCTGGTAAGTTCTAGAATTTTTCCATCATACTCACCGTAGCCTTTCAACTAACTTACACAAGTAGCAGCTCCTGCCGTAAGATCGCAAATTCCATGACCTCTAAATTTTGATGAAGGATTCTTCTCTGACGTCCATGTAGTTTTAGATATTATCCGTCCGTTGATGTGTTTGTCATGAAAACTCAAACTCCATTCTGATTCCGATTTACCCTTGAAACCAAAACTCTCACCGTAAATGGATATTTCTCCAATACTTTTCACTGAAACGTAGTGGGTTCTTTGCCCAGAATCTTTCCAACTATCTCCAAATTGAGCCTTCCCAATTGATTTAGCCCAGCCATCAACTGGAATTCTCTCAGCAAATATAGATGGAACTGTAAGGCTAACTACGATCAGGCTTAAGATGATTGTTTTCGTGTGATTCTAGCTTATCATTTTTTTGAATTCAGATGTGCAGAACTGTGTTTTGGAAATTATTCAGTGCTTGGCTCATCCATCACAATGCCTTCAAGCATATACAAGTTTGGATTTTCATCCTTTTCGTTTTCAGCAGCATCTTTTTCGTTGAAAGTCAGTTCCAAGATCTTTCCTTCATACTGATTATATCCCTTGAACCACATCACACAGGTTGTCGAAGCTGAAGTAAGTTCGCAACTTGCGTGTCCTCTGAACTGAACAGTTGAATCCTTTTCTGCTGTCCAAGTTTCTTTTGTGACTATACGACCATTTCCATAGTCATCAAGCATGGCAAGTCCCCAATCAGACTCAGCTTTCCCCTTAAAGCCAAAGCCTTCACCATACAAAGTTATCTCACCAGTGGATTTAGCACTGACAAAGTGTTTTCTTCTACCAGAATCTCTCCACATCTCTCCAACTTTGGTACTAGTGCCTTTAAACCATCCTTCGACTGGAATCTTTTGGGCAAAAGCTGGGGATGCCAACAAGCCCAAGCCAATCAGCACAGAAAGTATCTTTTTCATAGTGTTACTTATCTTTAAAAAATTGAGCAACAAGTCAGCAAAGCAAGACCAGATGCCAACTAAGTAGTCGAGGTTAACTTTAATGACTATAGGTATCTGAAGTTAAGCCTCTCGATCCAGCCAAAATCACCGGTCAGTGCTCTGTGCAGATGTTGTGATTGATTAGGTGGGGGAAGCAAGCCACAGAAATTATACTTACAATGAGCAACCTACTGGGCTTTTCAGGTGAAAATCGAGAGCAGTGGTTCACTCTCGTTGATCAAGATTTTCCATGAACATCTGTATTCTATCGAGAGTCCCATTGTCTACGAAGGTCTCAGCCACACAGTCAAACTTGCCAAGCCAAGAGGATTTATAATCTGTCCAGATTTCAACCTTGGGTTTGAAAGCTTCCCAGTCGTCAAAATTCCCCAGATTCAGATCAACCATTCCTTCAATCAACTCCGGTCTTGTGAAGATTTGTGAGCCACATTGGCCACAAAACTCTTTCTCCATCTTCTTGCCGCTTGTTCTTTTGTATTCGAAGGATTGACGATCGCCAGTTATCAGGATTTCGGATTCATAAAAGGCAGCAAAACTGGATAAATTGGCTCCAGAAATTTTCTTACAGGTCCTGCAGTGACAATTCATCACCAGCATCGGGTCGAACTTTGTGGTGAATCTTACTTGACCACAATAGCATCCACCTTGATGTTTGATCATAGAATCTCCAAGTTGGTCAGTTATTTAATGAAGTGTCAGTAGAGTTGCTTCCTGCGAAATCGTAGAAGTACTGGCGTATCTTATCGCAGGAAATTGGAGTTGAGTTCTTCTCCCAGGTCCGTCCATATTGCTGAGTGGCACTGGTTCTGGCCTGGTGACTTTTCCAGTGCCCATCAACATATTGATGCTAAGAGACAAATCTACATTAATCAGTTTTGCTAATCTCCATCCAGAGTGTATCACCAACTGAACTACTTTCCATATGTGACTCGATTTCAGAGACCATCTGATTAAACTCTTGATTCGCACGGAGCTTAGCTGCCTGAGCCATCTCTTCATCTATACTTTCCTCTTCCCAAGACCACATGACCTGATTGAATGGGCCTAGAATTCTAACATAAAAGCGAGCATCACCAGCAAAATCATCCCCGAGTATTTTTTGGGTTAACTCAATAATTTTTGGCCCCATTTCTACGACAGCAGGCATTGACCCAGGTTTCACGTTCATGATTCTGTTATATTTGATTGTCATAAGTTCCCTTTCAGATAATGATCTTCAAATAGAATACTTATTGTCAGTCACGGCCCTTTTAGTAGGGTGGCTAAGATTCAACGAAGTCATCAATAAAAGTCAAGGACACTTAGATACAATGACCTGTGCGGAAGCACAGGCGTAGGTGACCCAGTGCAACACCCAGAGCTTGGATAGGGATAAAGATGGAGTGCCGTGTGAAGCGTTGTGTGATTGAGCAGGGCTGGGGAGTTGCCTCACGGAGCCACTGCTCGGGGTGATGCAAACTGTTAGGAGATCACAGGTAAAAATTAATCGTTTGGCCTTATGTACGCTGATCCAAATTTTCCATCATGGCTTGCATACGTTCCATGACGGCAGCTTCTTCAAAGGACTCTTGAATACAGCCACTGTCTCGTAGCCATTTCATTTTGTAGTTTGTGAAAATTTCTCCCTTAGGTTCAAACTCAAGAGAGTTATCAAAGGCACCCAAAACGATACCTATGACCCCATTAAATGCCTCAGGTTCGCCATAAACTCTTGTTGAGCACGTCGGGCATGAATGCAAATGAACTGGCATTCCGCTGCCACCGTTGAAAGTGTATTCAACGGTCTCACCCGTAATTTCAACTTCGTCTTTACCAAACATTGCCGATACAGCGACTGTCCCAAAAAGCCTTCTACATCGAGCACAATGGCACTGCCCTACTAACAACGGGTCGTACTCCGTGGTAAATCGAACTTTCCCACAGTGACATCCACCTTGGTTCCTAATCATAAACACTCCATAGTGACCTGTTTTTTGTGAGCAACGGTAAAATTACTTTCTATCAAATGATAGAATTATTGATCTATGGCATCAAAGGTGATTGAAGTTAAGCCCCCCTTTCAATCAATCCGGTACTCTATCCTAGGTGCTTGGTTGAACTTTCTAGCCCTCTCTCTAGCCATTCAACAGATCAACTGACAATACTTCCGAAATTTTGAGAAAGAACTGGATACTCAGAATCTTCGTCACACCTTTTTGCTCACTTAGTGTTGACCACATTCTGTCGATTCTGTTCCTCCAATATCTTTTGTACTCAGGCATTCGGGGCCTTCAGGTGTCCTTGCTGAATAGGTATCAATGCTTTTTGAGTTCGGAATGATCTGCAATCGACCCTACATCAATCTCGGCTCAATGCAGAACTTCACAGAAATACGCTCTCCTTTTTCCAACCATTTGGGACTGATGACTCCGGGCTTGCCAACATTGTTCAAGGCATCAACAGTATGGTTGACAGGTTCAATGCAAACAAAATCTGCCTCAGTAGCAGGGCTGTAGATCTGCAAGCAATTCAGGGGGCTTTCTGCCGTGACCTGTACGGACAATCCATGTTGAGGCCGGATCAAATCTGCGATTCCATCCCAGCCAGTGTAGGCATTGTTTAGCAAACTGTCAGGGAAATCACGTGCTGTACTAAAATCTGTCGAGGAACCAGAGCCAGGCGGAACATGCTCTGTCGGTAGATGCTCGAAATCTTCGAGCCAGCAACCAGTTGCGTTGAATCGGAGTTGACAATTTGCCTCTCGAGCAAGCCAAGGATGAAAACCCAGGCCGTAAGGTAGCGCTTCCTCCGCCTCATTGGTCACCTCCAACTCCATTTGCAATGACCCAAGCTTCAACACGTAACTTAATTGCGCTGAATATTGAAAGCGACTGGGCCCATGGCTCTGCAATGTCAAACAGATCTCATGATCCTTGACTTGACTGACCTGCCAAGGAACTTGGAAACCATTGCCATGAATGGGGAACGGCTCCCCAACCAGATTGGGAGAGAGTGGTAAAATTCCTTGAGGAGTCTCAAATCCACTACCAGAGATACGGTTTGCAAACGGCACGAGCACGTTGCAGCCCAAGCTAAAGGGACCGGATCGCTGAAAAGAATCCCCCGGCCGCAGGATTGGAATCAACCCTTGGCTCGTTTTGAAATCAAAGCTGACTACAGCCCCACCCATCAGGGGGTCGACGACTAACTCGCCTTGACTGTCGCTGAGAACAATTCGTTTTTGATTTTTCATCTGTTTACCTGTCATCAATGAAAGATTCCTCCCATACTCCCCACGGTTGATCAATTTAGTATTCTGTTTCGCTGCAGAAACAGTAAATCCTCTAAACCATTTTTCTGCGTCCCAATGAAGCCAAATCCAATGATGCGAATTCTGCTGCTTCTCACCAGATAGTCTTGAATAGCAATTCCTAATCGTCCAGCCTATGATCGTAAGGGCTCAAAACGCTGATTGGATCAAGGCACGAGTAATCGGCAGGTTCGTTCTATATTAATTTCAGCATGTGGCGCTACATTTTCACTATGTTTACGCTCCCGTCGACCCTTACGGATTTTGCACACTCCGAAAATATTACTAAAGGTTCCTGTCATGTCTCTCTCCAATTTTAATGAGGTCGCAACAGAATTGTTGAAACTGTCCAAGGAGATCGAGCAACTGCAAAAGCAATTGAATGAGGAGCAGCAACAGCGGTTGCAGATGGAGCAAACGATCCAGCAACTGTTGGACAAGCTAGGGCAGAAAAGAGATTAATTTCCAAAGATCTGCAAAATCACTCGAGCATGTGACAGCACTGTTGACCTCACCAGGGCATTTACTATGCACCGTTGTTCAGACAATTAAAGGATCACACAGCTATCGAGGACGTAAAATGCCCATTACTGGATTCAACGAGCTAGTTGGGGAACTGAAACTGATGAGGGAGCAGTTCAAGGATCAACAAGAGCGACAGGCAGTAGAACAATTGAAACGGGAGCAGTTGGAGTTGTGCATAGAAGATTTACAGCAGCAGATCTCAATGGAACAGCTCAAAAGGCAGCAATTAGAAACCTACATCGAAGAATTGCTCAGCAGACCCGGTAAGGTTCATTTTGCGGATGAGTTGCCGGCCACAGCCACATTTTTCGAGGAGGTTTTTCAGAAGTAAAGCGATTGACCTCCCTTCTTCTCTAACGGACTCACCAAGAAGATCGCTGGTGCCGGTCTTTTAGGGCGCCTGTAGTCTGTTGTCCGTTTTGGGATAAAGGTAATGGGGATGTCTCCTGTTGGGCTTGGAAGGAGTGGTTGAATCTCAGATTCACAGTTAGCTAACAAGAAAAAACACAATTGCCCCGGATATTGCAGAGGCCAAATCCCAAATGGATTTACTGACTCGCAAGGAAGCGTTGTTACATCAGATAGAAATGATGGAAGAAGGTATTGCTTTCACCGGTTTGTGTGAGCTGTATTTTCGCTTCATTGGCATTACTCAAAACATCTCCCTTAGAGAACTAGAGCCTTTAGGCCAATCAAGCTAATCGGAAGCTCATCCGAATTGTGCTAGTTTGACTTCTCCTTCATTCTCTGCGGATTTAGCTCAACAATCCTCGGGAGAACTACCTATGAACGAGGGTAGAAATTTTTTTGTGTGGCTCGTCTTCATGGTCGCAATCTTTGTCACACTCGCAGTACTAGAGACACTTCTGGAGGTTCCAGATATTTCCTAAATGAATCCGCCACAGATCCCAATCATCACCCTACTAGACTCGCCAAGAACCATAACTTGCTAGACTTCACAATGAGTTGTGGTTCTTCGGTTCACCAATACTTCACTTCCCACTCATTTCACTTCTGTAGCCATTGCTCAAATCGCCCTGCTCATTGGTTCCACAACTTGGGTAAGCCACTGAAAAAATAATATTTTTGATAGATGGTATGATCTGCGAGCTTTTGTAATCAATTGCCTGTGGTCTTAAAGACAAGGTGAAATCAGCCAATCAGTAGTTTTTTATGAAACCATCACTTGACATTACTGACTGATAGGTAATTACTAGCCGCACTTATTCCACCATACTACAACTCCAAATCCAAAAGAGTAGGAGTCAGTTATGATGAATGACGGTAGAAACTTCTTTATCTGGCTCATCTTCATGGTGGCCATCTTTATTATTCTTGGTGTGCTCGAAACGGCTCTTGAGGTCCCAGACATCGGCTGAAGCAATCTGCTGATCCCCATCTTTGTTCTAAGGCTGGAACTTCTTTCAGAGGAGCATCCAACAGTTGTGTGCAAATCTAGGTTGTGATATTCGCTAACAACTGGCCATCTTTCCCTCTCCTGATTTATAGAATCAATTTGCTTGAGGCCATGAACGCTGCTCATCGCTTTGGGCTTAGATTCCGTCTTTTCTTCTTAAAAAAAGTTCTGTTTTCTTCAAGCGAATTCCCAGAGATAAAGCTTTCTTAGACAGGCTTAAACTTAGGAATAGTCCTGAATCCGATGAACGATTTTCAGATAGGATGTTGAGGAAAGAAATCAAAGAAACTTTACCAGTTAAAATTGAGCTGTTAGGCAAGTTAAGGCGGGGAGTTTTCACCGGAACTGACTATCTCTTTTGACCAATTCCAGTGAAGATGATCCTATTGCTTTACGTAAATAAAGTTATCATTAACTTTTTCGGGAAAATTAGTTATACGTGTCGTATCAATCGGATTACCTAAATATAAATTTCTTCCAATAATTTTATAAACATTTAAAAAACTTATATTTTTTCGATGTTGACTGAAACCACAACTGGTGTTTTCCAGTAAATCAGTGGTCTCATCTTTAGGCCAGTTGCAACCCCCTACGGATGAAGTTGTGTTGTCTAATGTTGTTCGGTTGTAAGACTGTACTGAATATGTAAACTGATACTCTTTGAAGCCACCCGCAGTTGTATTGTCACCTATGCTCAAATCAGTATATGTTCCTTCATCTTTGTAATTTTGAGTAGTGCAGGAAGCATCTGAATGATAGATCTTAGAAGTCGATATGTTTGTGCCATTTATTATGTAAGTTAGATCAACATATGATCCTGATTCATCATAACAACTGTACGTCCATGTCCCTTGAAGGTCTGCCAGTCGGCCAGTGACTAGTGGTGAACCGTCTGCGGCATCATCATCTGGGCTGCATCCAAGCAGAGTGATTAGGCTCAACAAAATCATTGTAGCAAGGGCAAGAGACTTTCGGTTCATGATTACCTCTGAATTCTTAGAGAAGTTTTGAGTAGAAGACATCTCAATGCAAAAACAATGACGCATCAAATTTCCCCCCTTGGTTTCGAAGGGTTAGCTTTCCTATTGACTTCCTTGCAAAATTTTCAAGTTCCTACTGTACTCATTTCAACAAAGTAGAAGTTGACAAGTAGACGGGTTCGTTCGAAAAGATAAAGAGAACAATCTTAGCAAAAAAATCTGCGAGCAAGACGAAAGCTTGAAAACACCCCGCGCTTGCGAACATTGTCAAGATTACGATTCAATTCTAAATCAAGACGCTTTGTGGAATGAATCGGTCAAAATTTTGCTCAGTAAGAGAAGGCAATGTGTTAAGTAAGTTAACATGGAGTTGGATGGAGAAGGATTCTCAATGCCTCAGATGTTTTCCATAAGAGAAATCCCATGATAAATTACCAGTCTGATCAGCGCCTGAAGATCATTTTCGCCTACACGGGTACGGTGCTTCCACGAGTGTTGCCCTACGTCTTTGTAATGATGTTGTGGTCTCTGGCCTTAATTCTATTTTTTGAGTTCACAGGACTGAGGTTCGAGATGAGCTCCCAAGCTCACTCAATTGTCGGGGTCGCTCTCGGGTTGTTATTGGTCTTCCGGACCAACACTTCCTACGATCGCTACTGGGAGGGAAGAAAGCAACTGGGTTCACTGTGCATTGGAGCCCGCAACCTGATGAACCAAGCGAATGCAGTGATTCCAGAAGAGGAGAAAGAGTACCGTCAACAGATTGGCATGCTATTAGCCGCTTACATGGGAGCAATGCGAGACGACTTGCGAGACGGAATCACTCTTAAATCAATGGGTAAGCTGACAGGCCAACTGCACCAGCGGTTAAATCAGCACAGCAATAAGCTCAACGGTCTACTCAGTATGTTAAACGTGGATCTACGATTGGGAGTTCGCAAGCGCTGGATGCATCCCTCGGAGTTCAACCCGATTGTGCAGTCAATTGCGGATTTGCAGGCGGCTACACATGCCTTGAGAAGAATCCGTCAAACACCTTTGCCCTTCGCTTATGTAAACCAGCTCAAGGTGTTCATGGGGATTTATTTTGTTACTCTGCCCTTTGTGCTGATTCCGCAGTTTGGCTACATGACTTTGGTGATCATGGCCTTCTTCATCTATGCCTTGGTCGGTATCGAAGAGATCGGTCTTGAGATCGAAGACCCCTTTGGGGATGACCCCAACGACCTGCCCATCGTGCCATTGACCAATGGTGTCATCAAGGACATCCAAGACGTTCTCGATCGCTAATCTACTGACCCAGACATTTTAGAAGCCCAGGTTGCGATTTGGGCT
>JACLAD010016079.1_pt1 | contig 21010 bp, 28 predicted proteins | sample 8027901 | NCBI WGS metagenome assembly JACLAD01 (sample SAMN15725071, study PRJNA655200) | protist metagenome | isolation source: fluorescence activated cell sorting (FACS) single amplified genomes of... | place: Spain: Blaines Bay Microbial Observatory, Mediterranean Sea | collected 2016-07-05 | reverse complement strand
GACCAATGAGGCGGAGGAAGCGCTACCTTACGGCCTGGGTTTTCATCCTTGGCTTGCTCGAGAGGCAAATTGTCAACTCCGATTCAACGCAACTGGTTGCTGGCTCGAAGATTTCGAGCATCTACCGACAGAGCATGTTCCGCCTGGCTCTGGTTCCTCGACAGATTTTAGTACAGCACGTGATTTCCCTGACAGTTTGCTAAACAATGCCTACACTGGCTGGGATGGAATCGCAGATTTGATCCGGCCTCAACATGGATTGTCCGTACAGGTCACGGCAGAAAGCCCCCTGAATTGCTTGCAGATCTACAGCCCTGCTACTGAGGCAGATTTTGTTTGCATTGAACCTGTCAACCATACTGTTGATGCCTTGAACAATGTTGGCAAGCCCGGAGTCATCAGTCCCAAATGGTTGGAAAAAGGAGAGCGTATTTCTGTGAAGTTCTGCATTGAGCCGAGATTGATGTAGGGTCGATTGCAGATCATTCCGAACTCAAAAAGCATTGATACCTATTCAGCAAGGACACCTGAAGGCCCCGAATGCCTGAGTACAAAAGATATTGGAGGAACAGAATCGACAGAATGTGGTCAACACTAAGTGAGCAAAAAGGTGTGACGAAGATTCTGAGTATCCAGTTCTTTCTCAAAATTTCGGAAGTATTGTCAGTTGATCTGTTGAATGGCTAGAGAGAGGGCTAGAAAGTTCAACCAAGCACCTAGGATAGAGTACCGGATTGATTGAAAGGGGGGCTTAACTTCAATCACCTTTGATGCCATAGATCAATAATTCTATCATTTGATAGAAAGTAATTTTACCGTTGCTCACAAAAAACAGGTCACTATGGAGTGTTTATGATTAGGAACCAAGGTGGATGTCACTGTGGGAAAGTTCGATTTACCACGGAGTACGACCCGTTGTTAGTAGGGCAGTGCCATTGTGCTCGATGTAGAAGGCTTTTTGGGACAGTCGCTGTATCGGCAATGTTTGGTAAAGACGAAGTTGAAATTACGGGTGAGACCGTTGAATACACTTTCAACGGTGGCAGCGGAATGCCAGTTCATTTGCATTCATGCCCGACGTGCTCAACAAGAGTTTATGGCGAACCTGAGGCATTTAATGGGGTCATAGGTATCGTTTTGGGTGCCTTTGATAACTCTCTTGAGTTTGAACCTAAGGGAGAAATTTTCACAAACTACAAAATGAAATGGCTACGAGACAGTGGCTGTATTCAAGAGTCCTTTGAAGAAGCTGCCGTCATGGAACGTATGCAAGCCATGATGGAAAATTTGGATCAGCGTACATAAGGCCAAACGATTAATTTTTACCTGTGATCTCCTAACAGTTTGCATCACCCCGAGCAGTGGCTCCGTGAGGCAACTCCCCAGCCCTGCTCAATCACACAACGCTTCACACGGCACTCCATCTTTATCCCTATCCAAGCTCTGGGTGTTGCACTGGGTCACCTACGCCTGTGCTTCCGCACAGGTCATTGTATCTAAGTGTCCTTGACTTTTATTGATGACTTCGTTGAATCTTAGCCACCCTACTAAAAGGGCCGTGACTGACAATAAGTATTCTATTTGAAGATCATTATCTGAAAGGGAACTTATGACAATCAAATATAACAGAATCATGAACGTGAAACCTGGGTCAATGCCTGCTGTCGTAGAAATGGGGCCAAAAATTATTGAGTTAACCCAAAAAATACTCGGGGATGATTTTGCTGGTGATGCTCGCTTTTATGTTAGAATTCTAGGCCCATTCAATCAGGTCATGTGGTCTTGGGAAGAGGAAAGTATAGATGAAGAGATGGCTCAGGCAGCTAAGCTCCGTGCGAATCAAGAGTTTAATCAGATGGTCTCTGAAATCGAGTCACATATGGAAAGTAGTTCAGTTGGTGATACACTCTGGATGGAGATTAGCAAAACTGATTAATGTAGATTTGTCTCTTAGCATCAATATGTTGATGGGCACTGGAAAAGTCACCAGGCCAGAACCAGTGCCACTCAGCAATATGGACGGACCTGGGAGAAGAACTCAACTCCAATTTCCTGCGATAAGATACGCCAGTACTTCTACGATTTCGCAGGAAGCAACTCTACTGACACTTCATTAAATAACTGACCAACTTGGAGATTCTATGATCAAACATCAAGGTGGATGCTATTGTGGTCAAGTAAGATTCACCACAAAGTTCGACCCGATGCTGGTGATGAATTGTCACTGCAGGACCTGTAAGAAAATTTCTGGAGCCAATTTATCCAGTTTTGCTGCCTTTTATGAATCCGAAATCCTGATAACTGGCGATCGTCAATCCTTCGAATACAAAAGAACAAGCGGCAAGAAGATGGAGAAAGAGTTTTGTGGCCAATGTGGCTCACAAATCTTCACAAGACCGGAGTTGATTGAAGGAATGGTTGATCTGAATCTGGGGAATTTTGACGACTGGGAAGCTTTCAAACCCAAGGTTGAAATCTGGACAGATTATAAATCCTCTTGGCTTGGCAAGTTTGACTGTGTGGCTGAGACCTTCGTAGACAATGGGACTCTCGATAGAATACAGATGTTCATGGAAAATCTTGATCAACGAGAGTGAACCACTGCTCTCGATTTTCACCTGAAAAGCCCAGTAGGTTGCTCATTGTAAGTATAATTTCTGTGGCTTGCTTCCCCCACCTAATCAATCACAACATCTGCACAGAGCACTGACCGGTGATTTTGGCTGGATCGAGAGGCTTAACTTCAGATACCTATAGTCATTAAAGTTAACCTCGACTACTTAGTTGGCATCTGGTCTTGCTTTGCTGACTTGTTGCTCAATTTTTTAAAGATAAGTAACACTATGAAAAAGATACTTTCTGTGCTGATTGGCTTGGGCTTGTTGGCATCCCCAGCTTTTGCCCAAAAGATTCCAGTCGAAGGATGGTTTAAAGGCACTAGTACCAAAGTTGGAGAGATGTGGAGAGATTCTGGTAGAAGAAAACACTTTGTCAGTGCTAAATCCACTGGTGAGATAACTTTGTATGGTGAAGGCTTTGGCTTTAAGGGGAAAGCTGAGTCTGATTGGGGACTTGCCATGCTTGATGACTATGGAAATGGTCGTATAGTCACAAAAGAAACTTGGACAGCAGAAAAGGATTCAACTGTTCAGTTCAGAGGACACGCAAGTTGCGAACTTACTTCAGCTTCGACAACCTGTGTGATGTGGTTCAAGGGATATAATCAGTATGAAGGAAAGATCTTGGAACTGACTTTCAACGAAAAAGATGCTGCTGAAAACGAAAAGGATGAAAATCCAAACTTGTATATGCTTGAAGGCATTGTGATGGATGAGCCAAGCACTGAATAATTTCCAAAACACAGTTCTGCACATCTGAATTCAAAAAAATGATAAGCTAGAATCACACGAAAACAATCATCTTAAGCCTGATCGTAGTTAGCCTTACAGTTCCATCTATATTTGCTGAGAGAATTCCAGTTGATGGCTGGGCTAAATCAATTGGGAAGGCTCAATTTGGAGATAGTTGGAAAGATTCTGGGCAAAGAACCCACTACGTTTCAGTGAAAAGTATTGGAGAAATATCCATTTACGGTGAGAGTTTTGGTTTCAAGGGTAAATCGGAATCAGAATGGAGTTTGAGTTTTCATGACAAACACATCAACGGACGGATAATATCTAAAACTACATGGACGTCAGAGAAGAATCCTTCATCAAAATTTAGAGGTCATGGAATTTGCGATCTTACGGCAGGAGCTGCTACTTGTGTAAGTTAGTTGAAAGGCTACGGTGAGTATGATGGAAAAATTCTAGAACTTACCAGAAACGAAATTGCTTCAGCTTCCAGAGAAAATGATGATAGTTCTGGACCTAACTTATACAAATTAGAAGGTATCGTGATGGATGAACCTGAGCCGTAATTAGGCCATTAGACAAATTAATTTCACTCGCCTCCTGGCATTCCCAGTGCTTGCAATTTCTGAGTTCGAGATCCAAGGCCTTGCGATCCGGCTCTCCATCCCTGCTCAATCACAAAACGCATCAGACAGCAATCCATCACTATCTCTGTCGAGTCACTTCAGACCACACTGGATCAATCACGCAATGTCTCAAAAAGCCCTGATGAAATATTCTCATAGAGAACTTAAATCAATTATCCTATCTAGCCTGATTTTCATAATTTTTTTAATCTCTAACTTGCCCATGACACTCCATGCTGTGGAGAGTCCTGACGATGGAGACTACATCCAACATAGGCCTAGAAACTACCAACAAGCAGTCGGCTACATAAAAAATTCTGATTATCATTCTGCAGTTTCACCACTGAAGAAAGAGTTAGCAGAAAATCCAGAAGATGCCGATACTCATAATTACATGGGCTATGCATTACGTAAAATGAATGACCTCAAGAATTCTGCAATCTACTGCGCAGGAGCACTTGACATTGATCCTGAGCATCTTGGAGCGCTTGAATATCAGGGAGAGCTATTCTTGGCTTTGGGCAATCTAGAACTCGCAACAGCTAATTTGTAGCAATTAGAGAAGCTGTGCTGGATGGGTTGTGATGCATACGACGATCTCAAAGCATCTATTGAGGATTATCAAAAAGGAAAAAAGATTGGTCGATAGTAAGGATGCTGTACCCCAGAAGTCCCAAAACAATCTGTCCGTCTTTTGTGAAAGCTTCGTTGGGTCACTAGTTCCACACCAGCACTACCCCAATGATCTTGGTGGGGTAAGGTGGGCTTGAATTCAAATAGATCTGATGAGATGAAGTTATCCACATTGATTGCACTAATCGTCTTATTTTTTGCAACGTCAAGTTGTGCACTGCTTGGCCTGGAAGAAGAAGATATCACTAGCACCGCAAATACCGGCTCTATTAGTGATCTTCAGGGCACTTGGGTTATAGACTGTGAAGCGCCATCCGAAGGTGCTCAGTACGAAAAGAGCTCTATTCAGTTTTCTGAGACTGGCTTCGTTACTGAGAGTACTTATTATCAAGACAGTTCATGCAGTTCCCTCCTTTACAAAAACACACTTACTTATACGAGCCTGACTGTTGGCGAATCGTGGGATAACCTAGGCTACAAGTTTACCGGGAGTTTTCAGTCATACACAAAGACTCCCATGAATGATACTTGGACGTCTTACTACAATAGCTCTTCAGGTCTTGGGTGTGGACTCACTAATTGGCAAACCAATGTTCCCCAAGAAATTACTGGCACCTCCTGCACAATCATCGAAAAAAACAATGTGATCACTAATTGGTATAAGCTCACGGGGAGTAGTCTGGTATTAGCCAATGATGGGAAAACATACACCAAACAGTAGCTTCAGCTATTGAGATAATCCCTACAGAAATTCTTCAATGCACCAAAGCCCACCAGCCCAATCTTGAGAGGGTGAGGGAGTTTTCTATCTCTTTCACTCGTAGTCTTCCCAGTTCCAGTTCTTGCCTTTACTAGGGTCATTATCCATTCCGCTGGGAAAGCTTTCTTGTGTGATAATTTTCCCTTCCAGATAGGTGATCGCAGTAACGACGTTGTGATATGCATCAGCAAACCTATTTTTCGCATATCTTTGCAGGCATAAAAACACATCGCTTTCGTGAATAATTCGATAGGGGCCGTGTAGGAAATTCTTGTGAATAGACGCAGCAACTCTCTTGTCCATTTCTAGACGAATTGTAATACCAGTGACTTCATCCTGAAAAGAGTATTGGGGATGATAGATTTGATCTACTAGCGAAAAGTCCCCATTAGCTGCAAGCCGCCACGCTTTCACAAAAGCTTCTGCTTTAGTCATTGGTTCCTCAGAAATTTCCCCACCGTTGATAGTGGTCAAAACACTCACTCAGTAGCAACTCTTGCTGCAAAAGCTGCAAGACAGGCGACCCCAAAGAAGACTCTACGCACTGCTGAATCTTGGCAGAGTTCTTTCTGAGTAGAGATCTGTTACTTTCAGGTCATCTGGGGTCCTTAAAAGTTGATTTAAAACTTTGGGCACTCTGTATGGTTGTCGTACTCCATAAGCCCAGTTTTTTCAAGACCCAGTGGGACTCTACACTTAATTGTAGAAGACTGAGTTCTGCAATAAAATCCTCATCGCACAAACCCGTCTATTTTCTGAATTAGGCCAAACGAGTAACTGGTAAGTTGACCCGCTTGACTTTATCTTACGCCGGTAAGTTAATTTTGTGTGGTAATCTTGTTCTAAAATAGAAAATTCAGACTACTCAGGAACTCAATTTTTAATTTTGTGTGGAGATGACAATGGCAGTTGTTGAAAGATACTATTGGCAACCAACCGATGTGGAAGAATTTGTTAAGCTGCATCGCGAGTTCCACGATAAGCATCTCAAGAAAGCAGGAGCTTCTGACATGACCTTGTGGCAAGATCGTTCAAATTGGAAGGTTTATATTGCAGAGGTCTGGTTCGAAAACTTCGCTGCACTTGATAAATGGGATGCCCATTTTGAAACAGAAGAAGCCAAGGCGTTTGGGGCACGAATGAATGCTGCTGCAACGATCATTGAGCGTCTGCAGTATACGCGTGTTGATTATTAGCATGCACTGTCTTTGAGATCACTAGATCTGCACCAGCAACACCCCGATGATCTGGGTGGGGGAGGTCTTCCCAGGCTGAACTTTAGTAATCGGCTCCATTTCAAATTATTACTGGGCCAAATTAAACTTTGTAATATTTCTGATGATGCCTTATGTGAAATTTTTCTCTATTAGTTGGATATCATCACAAGAATAATTTCATGGAGGCAACACCACCCCTTGGGAAATTCATGGCTATGAAGTAGCTAACTGCAATTTTGCTTATGGTTGTCCTTGTCAATTTAATGCACTGCCCACAACAGGAACATGTGAAGCCGCAGTAGGGTTTAGAATTGAGAAAGGATTTTATGGTAATGTGTCTTTAGACGGTCTAACAGCTGGGATGACGGCAAAGTGGCCCGGACCTATTCACGAAGGCAATGGAGAAAGGCAGATCATAATTGATGAAAACGCCTCGCCCGAGCAACGCACTGCTTTAGAGAAAATACTCTCTGGCGATGATACGGAGCCAATGGCTACTATTCAGTGGGTTATCAATGCAATGACCTCAACCCATCATGAAACGCTTTATAAGTCTGTCCGAGTTGATGGTGATATCATCGAAAGAACTGGGCGTGTAGTTGTTGATGGTATTTTCCAAGTAGTTGCAGAACCAATCAAGAATCCTGTAACTGGCAATTCTCACAGAGTGAGAATTGATATTCCCAACGGTTTTGAATTCACTACCGCTGAAATGGCAAGTGGTACTACAAAGACCTCTGGAGGTGATATTGACCTACCTAATAACAATCAGACACACAGTCACATGTGTGAAATTCATTGGAACAATTCGGGAGTGATTCGAAACTAGTTGGTATTCCATTATTGGACGCGTAGTGATGAATGAGCTTACTGGAATTGAGCGGCTACTAGCTAGAGACCGGCTAATCATCAGCACGGCAATGCTTGCAATTTTTCTGATTGCAGCTGTTTACACACTGATGGGGATCGGTATGTCAATGTCCACTGTGGAGATGACATTTGGTGCTAGTGAAATGCCCATGCAGAATATGTCCTCTCGTAGCTCAGGTTCATCAATGATGGAAACGCCTTCTAAAGACATGCTTGACGGTGGTGTGTCTTCCATGATGATGCCACCGGTTTGGTCTTCTAGCTATGCAGCTTTGGTGTTTCTAATGTGGTGGGTCATGATGATTTCGATGATGCTGCCGAGTGTCGCATCAATCATCTTGCTGTATTCCACTTTGACAAGGCGCTTGAACCACACTCAGAATCCCTCCGTTTTAGCAGGAACTTTCTTGGGAGGTTACCTCGCTGCTTGGGCATTTTTTAGCCTACTGGCAACTCTGCTACAATCAATTCTGGAATTGAGAGGCTTTTTGTCTCCGATGATGATGTCACTGACCAGTCAGATCATTGGTGCAGGAGTGTTGATTGCAGCTGGGCTATACCAATTCACGCCTATGAAGGAATCTTGTCTGCAACACTGTCAAAATCCAATGAAATTTCTCACAGAGAAACGCCGGCCAGGTTACAGAGGTGCTTTCCTCATGGGAGTTGAACATGGCGCGTTTTGCCTCGGATGCTGCTGGTTTTTAATGGCACTCTTGTTCGTTGGAGGGATCATGAACCTCTACTGGATCATAGGCCTGACACTGTACGTGCTACTTGAAAAGCTAATTCCTACTAGAAACTTCATCGATATCGGGAAAATTGCAGGAGGGCTACTGATCCTAAGTGGGGTGGGAATCATCATCAATGGCTTTGTGAACTAGAAAGATGATGGTAATGGCAAGGTATGAAGGGTTCGGTTGATTAATCTGCTCGTTCAGCCACTTTCTGACTTACTAGGTGCTGGAAATTACGAAACGGATCCAATCATCTCTGCCCGCTGCTCGAATCGAGCGACTCCATCCACTGCATCCAACATCCACAGAGCGACATCACCAGTGAAAATTTTTGATGTCTTCGCGAAACCATCCACATACTGAACTCTCCCTGATGGATCACCGTTGACTAGTGCCACTGGCCGGACAGCCAAGGTATCCAATCCACTGCTCTCTAAGACTTTCTCCATTTTGTTAAGATCGAGAAACACCTTTTGGATAACTGGACTGAATCACTTTGCGGGTTTCTCGATCAACTAAATAAATGCTGCCAAAAGCGATGAGTTTTGCTGATAGAAATCTGCAGAGGAGGAATTTTTGAGAAGGGTAATCTTACCTATACTCTGTCTCGTATTTTTTCCCGATTCGGACAAGCAGTAATATCCTTCTGGTGCTTGTTGCAAAATTTGATTTTTTTGTCTTCTAAAGGGGTAAATATCAGCCTGTGCAAAAGCGGGGAAAAATATTAAGACATAGCTTGATTAATTATTTCTTCCGATTAATAAGTAGCCTGATTTCTACGTAACTCGAAAAGCGTCGCTTGTGCAGAGATCTTTTTGATAACTCTGATAGAAGGAATGACATGAGTGCATACATAATATTGAGAGGATCCCCATATCCAGGAAGATTAAATGATATGGAAACCAGGATGAGAACGGTCATGGGAGTGATGGCACAAAAGGGAGCGATCAACTCAAGACTTTTTCGAAATCTTATGGGTGCTGATGCTGGTGATATGGGAATCGGTTTTGAGTTTGAAAATTTTCATCAGGCGTTGAGTGCTTTCCATGAAGCGAGGCAAGACCCAATGTTGATGGAAGTAAACAGGAAGCGATGGGAAGATCCAGCTGGGGATATTTCCGGACCAGTTTTAATGAGAGATGTTTACAAACCGATGGATATTACAGCACCGGTGGTTGTTGTGAGAACATATCAAATGTCCAGAAAATATTTGCCTGAAATGATTGATATTGTGAAGGAAATTGATTCATTATCAGACAATCAGGTCACTGCAATGGTCCCCGTGCAACACCCTCAGATGGATAGGATTCATGGCATCTATCATTTTCATTCGTTAGCAGATGCTGGAAAATATATAGATGAGGTAGGTTTAAGCCCGAGATTTCAGGAATTGGTTAATAAAGCCAATGAATTAGGTGCTTTAGTTCGATCCGGTATGAATATCAAACTTTGAGCTAGCTTTGCAAACACTTGCTTTGCCATCAAGGTTCCCGGGTTTTAAGTGCAAGCCATCTTCAAATCTAAATATATTTTAGTTAGTTTCTTTATCGCGAATATCCATTTGCGTATGGGAAAGAATTAGACTTGTGCATGGAGTTCCAACAGACCTGGCATAATCGACCATTGAGCCAAGAATGTGCTCATATTCGGTCTTTTGATTGAGTTCCAAGTCTCTCAGCATTGAAGCAGTTAATTTTGATCCTTTTTCTAATAAAACACTTAAAGCCCGATCTGTAGCATCCGCTGAAATGGGGTATCCTGATTTTTCAGCTACCCCACAACACTCATCATACATTTTGGTAGTTGCTTCTACACCAAATCGGCAATTTGTTATCTTACCCATACTAGCTCTCATCAAGGTTGTCATCCCAGCTAGCGTCGCAAGCACCGCCCATTTTTCCCAGAGCGCCTGTTCAATTTGTAAACTAAGAATGCTTTTGAAAGCAGATTTATCACATAAATTGTGAAGCTTTTCAGCAACATTTTTTTGTGATTCGTGTCGGGCACCAAATACGAAACTCGGATCATCTCTAAGCTGCTGAATCGCACCATCTGCTGTTAATGTTGTCGATACGTACGCAGCCCCCGCCATCACACGTTCTTTTCCAAACAAAAGATCCATTTGTTATAGATGATCAATACCATTGAGAAAAGGGAGTAGAAATGGTTTTCCCTGGACATTCTGAACAACCTCAATTGCACCTGCAAAGTCATAAGACTTAGGTGTCAGGACGACCAAATCAACTTCACTGTTCAAGCTTTCTTTTGTCACTGTAGCAGGATTCAATTTTACAGTTTCACCAGATGTTTTTCTATTACCAATCCATTCTTTCGAAGAAGTCTTTGCTTTTAGGGTCTGACAAGGAAAGTGACGTCTGCTCCTGCTTGTATCAGTCGGGCACCATAATAACCTCCGACAGCACCAGCACCGAGGATTAGTATTCTCATCTAGTCCTCCAGCTTATGATTTGTTTAGAAGAGTCAACTATTAAAATATTTGGAAGTGAAGAACCGCGACAAATTGAAAGCTCATCCAATAAATCACGGCTCTTGTCAGGATTGGTGGCTTAGTTGGACGTGAAAATTTATCCAACTAATCCCAAAAAATTAATCCATTTTTTCAAGCATGATTCGCTCAAGAAATTTACCTGTTTTACGGAATTTAGCTGACCATTCTCTACCTTCTGGACTCCAGACCCAATTTTCCCAATCGTCCAATGCAGCATAATTCTCAAGCTCAACATCTCCAAATATCAAACGTTTGGCAGTATCTCGATAAACGTTGCAACTCACGACTCCAGGAAGCTTCATTCCAGGACACTCTTTTTGTAGTTTACGATGTTCTTTGGGGTCCAGCACTCCATCATCAGTTTCACCAAGCATGTGCGTTAAAACAATACTCATGAGGTAACTCCTGTAAATTGTTTTCAAATTGCGGTTTCCTAGCAGCTTCCAACTAATTGGAAGATTTATTATTTATATTAAGACAAAGTTTTTGTCCAGTGCCTAGATAATCTCTTATATGTGCTCCAGCACTGTACTCGGAGGGTTTGAAATTTCTTTGAGTTAGGTGACCTTCTTAATCAAACTTGCAAAGAGCCGATTCACTTTAGTTGAGATATACTGGTTTTAGTTGTTGAATGATATTGGATAGTTGAATAGAGAAGTCCTCTGGGAGGCGCAGGAAGGAGAAAAGTAAGAATTTTTCCGCATCCTATTAGTGAGGTCACCAACTGGGAGTAGAACCAAAACTCAGTTAGTCGATGGTGAATCCCTCTGGCAGCTTAGTCGATGTAACAAGATGTTTCGCTTTTAGGGTTAAATTAAAGCAATACTGAATCTGTTGATTGGTATTTTTAAATTAATTAAATTATTTGTATTATTCATATTTTTTATTAATACGCTGAATTGGCATGAGTGGATAGTTGACGCGTTTACAAATCTAGCATGCAGGAAATTCGAATGATCAAGACGCGAACACAACTGAGTTGATACCAGATTCTATGTTTTGCAAATAATGATGCGTTTTTTCACGCTGATCGGCTCTGTTCAATTCGATGGAATGCTTCACCAGACACAAAGAATGCAAAATCATTTCTCAACTGAATTAATCACACCAAACCTATTGTATCTCTTAAACGCTATCCTAGATGTTGTAGCTGCAATGGGTTTAAGTGTATTTTCCTTTCATCTCAAATGCTAATATTCAGCACCGTTTGTTCATTGGCCATCTTCAAAAAATGCAACTAATTGAGAAGCTAGTGCTTGACATTCGACTACCATCTGAAAGATATATTTGGATTCCAGAGAAAATTCATAATATTTTTATTGAGAATTTAAAGTTTCCAAATACATCAGAGGGCAAGCTATGTACGAGGGTAAAATTCAACTCACACGAATTTGGGTAGTGAAACCAGAATTTGTTAATAATTGGAACGAAATTACAGAAGCTCACACAAAATGGATGGCAGAGACTCACTACAGAGAAGGGAACAAAAAACTGCATTTTCTCAATTGGTCTACAGCGCCAGAAATCAAAGATGATAAAGAAACAGGAAATACGATGTTTGTACTAACTGAGGTTTATGAAACATCGGTTGGTGTTGACGATCACGCTCAGCAAGCAAAAGAAACGCTCTCCTTGCCTCACAGCACAAAAGACGGAGTAGTCTCACTGACGATTTGTGACTACGGTGCTATCAAACATTCACTTTGGAAGGACTGATTCGGGATAAAAAAATCAAGCAACAGAGTAAAATGATGAAAGAGGATGAGAAATTAATTGCGGCGTTGTTCAGTGAACTATCAGAAAGTTATAACGAAGGAGATGTTGAAAGGTTCACGTCAGCGTTTGATAGAGAAAACGTGTCTTTAATTGGGACAGCAGTTGATGAGATTCGATTAGATATTGAACAAATAAGAAGCCAATTTCAAAGAGATATTGATCAAACTCAGTCTAGGAATTTGTCATTTAAAAAATTTGATTTCTTCCTACATGGCGAGTTTGCTTACGTTATCAGTAAATCAGAATTCAGAGGCAAGACTGCAAAGGACGAGAGTTTTATTCTCAATATGAGAGTTTCGGCAATGCTGGAGAAAACTCATGGGAAATGGTTGTTTCGGCATTTGCATTGTTCTGTACCTGATAAAAATGTTGAAGAAGGAAACTCTATTTGAGGCAGAGAATTTTGTGAGTCTCAGGCAGAGCTATTCTTAATTTGTGGATGTCTATTTTACAATCCAACTGAATAATCACACAACGCCTCACACTTACTCAATACGTTTGCCCCAGCACTAGCCTCGATGATTTTGCTAGGATGGGGCAATAACACTGCTTGAAAGTGCTAGGGTCTAGCACAATAAATCTCAGGATTTCAAAATGCGCATTGCAGTTTTTGGTGCAGGGGGAATAGGAGGATACTTCGGGGCGCGTCTTGCCCAGGTAGGAAATGATGTTGCCCTCATTGCGCGAGGCTCACATCTTCAGGCTATTCAAGCGAACGGACTTTTAGTGAAAAGCTCAACCGGAGATTTTCACATTACACCCTTTATGGCGACTAATTCTCCAGCAGAAGTAGGTGTTGTTGATCTTGTAATCTTAGGTGTCAAAGCTTGGGATGTACGTGAAGCTGCTGAGCAGATTCGACCGATGATTGGCCCTGATACAGGAGTTCTCACCTTGCAAAACGGTGTGGAGGCGCCGACAGAGGTTGCCAATGTTTTAGGAAATGATCATGTCATTGTTGGAGTTTCACCAGTACGTTGCTTTATTGAAACCCCTGGAAAATTAAAACATGTCGGCGGAATTGACCCACAGCTTACCCTTGGGGAGATTGACAATCGCGCTTCTACCCGAGTGGACTCTATCCATGCAGCTTTTGCCTCAAATCAAGTATCCGTTCAGATCCCTGATGACATACAGTCTTGATTGTGGTTGAAGTTTGCTGGAGCAGTAACGTTAGGAGGTATTGGTACATTAACACGCGTTTCAACTGGAGTTTGGCGCGAGATCCCAGAAGTTCGCAAACTCGTCCAGGATTCTATTCAGGAGGTAGTGGCAGTTGTAGCAGCTAATGGAATTACACTTCCACCAAAAGGTGTTGACGTGATTCATCGTGGCATTGACATGATGCCCACAGGCCATATGACGTCAATGCAGGAGAAAATCATGGCCTGTAAACCTTCAGAACTTGAATATTGGAATGGTGCGGTCGTTCGATTAGGGAAGGAAGCCGGTGTTGACACTCTTTTGAACGATCTTATTTATTATAGTTTGCTACCCCAAGAAAAGTTGGTTAGGAGACAAGCCTAAAGTTTTCTTCTAGCTCAGTAGCATCTTGGATTACACTTTCCCCTATCTCTGCTCTATAAGCACTAGCATTCATTGTTGACTCGTCGGAGACTTTGCAAAGTATACAGTGAAGGTTGATTCCGGAGATCCAACTTCGCATCACACCATGACCCAATACAACGCAACGGCATTGATGCGAAACAGCACCACACCAGTTTGATTCGGTTCATTATCCGACCCACCCACGTACGTTTTCTTGACTCTGTCTATCTTTGGGTTGATAAGTTTGATTGCGAAGAGTAAGCAAGCTCTGCCATTTACTTACTTAAATTTCAACAGGGAGTCACCATGAGTATCTGCAGAACAACGATCCTAGAAACACATACGAAGGAAGATGCTGATTCATTATTAGCTGACTATATCGAAAATTTTGATTCGATGTTTCCTGAGTGCACACTAACTCTAAACTCAAGAATTAGCCCAACAACTTTGGTCAGTAATTCGGTTTATCCTGATCAAGAAGCAATTGAAAAAACAGGAAATGGAGCCCGTAAGGAGTTCACAGAAAAGCACAAGGATCGTATAAAGCAAATCACCACTCATGTTGGAGAGGTAACTCTTTCGAAGTAGATAATCATGAGATTGGGGCACTATATCAAGAACAACTGCAGCTAGGTGAAAAAGCCATTTCTTACTAACAACAGCGAAACGAGATTTGAATATGACAGCCGAGGAAACCGTCTTGGGAGGTTATGCCACCTTCGGGCAGGGAAATATGGACGCCTTTGCAAAGCTTTTCCATCCAGAATGCAAAGTCATTGTAAATGGTAAGCATGTTTTATCTGGCGAGTATATTGGATTTGATGCCTTCAATGAAGGAAACTTATCCAAACTGAATACTGCCTATCCCGGTATGGGTATGGACATTGAGAAAGTCATCTCGAATGACTCTGATGTAGTTGTGTTTCTCAAAGTCACTTATCAAAACTCAGAAGCTCGGGCGGTTCATCATTTTGTCGTAAAAGATGGATTACTGATGGAGTTCAATGTCCATGATGATAGTCAATTAGCAGCTGAGGCGATTCAAATCTAAGTCACAAAATCTGGTTTTGTGTTACGAGAGTTAACCAGGAGCTGGCTTGATCTGCCCCTTGCTCCTGATCGCATCATTGCACGACGCAATTGCGCCACCCCCACCTAAATGAGCTTTATTTGCTAGATTCCCATTGTAGAATTTTTCTAAATCTAACCAAAGAGGTGCAGTATGTTGATCATGGTTCATTCCGTTATCACTAAAGGGAACTTAGAAGATTGGCGAAAGCATGTGGACAGCAAGCGGTCAGTTCGAGATCAGTTTACGGATGGTGGATGTATGGCATTCACCTCAAACAATCAGATCATTGGGTATACGGATGTCCACAACTGGGATGGGTTATTAGCACATCTCCAAGAGCCTGCCGAACGTGAACACCAGAAAAAATATCGTGAAATAGCAAAAGTATATAGACTCCATGAGGATTTGCCCGAGACAGACGATTTCAAGGCATTTGGTCATTTTACGTTTTCGAATTTAAGTGCTACCGAATGGATTGAAGTCTGGATGAGGGACGAAAAACGCCTCAGTTCAAACGAGTTGTTTGCGGTAGTCGATGAACAAAACGTGATTGTATTTTTTGATATTCGTGGTGGGACAAAAGCCATTGCTCAACACGTCGCAAGGCCAGAAATCAAAACTCATATTGAGCAGTGCCAAGAAACTGTTAAAGCATGGAGAATGGAAGAGTTTCACGCTTGGTGATTCCAAAAGCAGCTCCTTACTAAAACCTTTTGTAAAGAGTTTGAAACCTTTACTACTGTAAGAATATTTTGTGATTCTTGCCGATATCCAGCGCCGTGGACAGTTGAGAGAAAATTCAGATGGTTGGAGAACGTAATGAAAGGCGGGAAAGATGAAAAGTAAAATTTCAACAGTATGTGCGTGAATGCCGGTGAATTAGCTCACTGGCAGACTGAAACTGACTCTTCGGCAGGGCGTAGTTTTAGTCTTTGAATAACAATAATCAGGCTTAAGAGATGTGATGCGACAGGGAAGGAACCTATTTTCGGAGTGCGCTCAAATTGCGCCTGGAAAGAAATTTAGAAGAATTTAGGAGAGAAAGATTTTCTGTAAGTATTTGATTTTACTGGCGCACCTATCAGGATTCGAACCTGAGACCTTCTGAACCGCAATCCCTCTGAAACCGACTTTCCCCACAAATATCAACAAATAATCATATCAATTTCAATATTTTAACGAAGTCCACTTGTTGGCTTTTCTTGCCGTTTCTTCTCACCTATTGCAAAAATTTACGACTTTTTTGCTACCAAAATTCTTCCGTTTTTCAAAAAATCCAAAAAGCAATTACGACTTTTTTGCTACATATTTTGAAATATCTGATTCTGATTTAAATAAAATCAATTACTTAATTAGTAAATAAATCTGAATACTTATCAGAAGATCTTTGATATTGCCTCTGATTGCCTTCCTGCTGTATGCTCTTGTCATTCATTGTCATCCCCTCTCTGAACAAGGAGTCTATGGGCACCATCATCGAACTACCCCGAAAAAAGGGAATTGCATATAGGGCTGAAGTACGTCGGAAAGGGCACCGGTCCCTTTGCAAGACCTTCAAAAGAAAAACTGACGCACAGCGTTGGATCAATGAGCAAGAGAACCAGATTGCGAAGGGTGAGTTGGTTACCCTGGAAGTTGATCGATACACTGTAACAACTCTTGTCGACAGATTTCTGGATGAGAAGGTAGCCCGAATGGGTCGATCATCTCGTCTGAACTATGCGACCCAGTTACGTTGGTGGAAACAAACTATTGGACACCTTACACTTCGCCGATTGACCAGAGCATCAATCATTGAGGCACGTACAAATCTGTTGAATGAGATCTTACCACCAGGCTCCCGCACTTCCAAACGCACGCCCAGTACTGGGAATCGCTATGTAGCCTCCCTGAGTTCTTGCTGCTCATTCGGGGTTGAACTTGGCCTGCTTCCATCGAATCCTTGCTTGGGTGTAAAGAACCTTTCTGAGCCTCGTGGTCGCACTCGTTTCCTCAGTGATGAGGAACGCGAACGGCTTTTGGCGGCCTGCGAATCATCCTCCCCACAGCTTCATCTGGCAGTAGTGCTCTCTCTGGCAACGGGAGCTCGACAAAGCGAAATTTGGGATCTGACTTGGAAGCTGGTTGATCTCAAGAGTGGATATCTAACCTTCGAAAAAACAAAAAACGGGGATCAACGAATTGTACCCGTTGTGGGAGACGCCCTTGATCTGCTTAGGCAACACCATAGACAGCATCGGGTTGTTGGGCGTGATCAAGTTTTCCTAGGTCGTTTCAAGGGAGAATCTCTTGATTTACGCAAGCAATGGGAATCTGCACTGAGAAAAGCTGAAGTCGAGGATTTTCGCTGGCATGATTTGCGGCATAGTTGTGCCTCCTACCTAGTCCGGCAGGGTGTGGACATCCGCTTGATAGCTGAATTGCTTGGCCATAAGAGCCTTCAGATGTCTTTCAGATATTCACACTTGGCCAAGGAGCATCTGCGGGACGCCATTGGAGGAGCAATGCTTCGAGCGCAAGGTCGAACCGATGAGTGAAGATCTAGTGTATCTTGAGGATGTAGCTAGAGATCGGGTGTATTCTGCTGGCTCCACTCCTGAAACTTCGGGCCCCTACGCCGCTGAAATGTTAAGGCGATGTAGGCTACGGGATGTTCCTGTCTATCTTGATCTGAGGGGTAGTCAAGTCGAGTTGACTCTGCTCAAGCCAGACACAGAGTACATCGTCTACTATCTTCATGAGGGGAAACCCAACCCAGAGTGGCGAAAAATGCGCCTTCCAGAACCATTTTCAACACGGTCAAAAAAAATACCTCAGCCACACACCAGAAGATGGAAGAAATTAGGTTTGCCAAACGATCCAAGCACTGCTTTTGTTTATGTAGAAGTGCCTGAGGCAGGGGAAGTTGAGTGGACTGGACCAGATAGTACCTGGCCAAAGCCGAGTAAGCCTTGTCTTGTAGATCCCAATTCCATCCAACAACTAAGTGCATTTTTTCAAAGGGAAGAGGCGTTCCGACCACTCAGTGAGTTTGAGGATTCAGTTAGGATTATCGATCTTTTTGGAGGTGTGCCACTTCCGATGAAAGTCAAACCCGACGCCAATTCACGCTTGCTGCTCCAAGCAGATGGTCTTTGGCAACTACGAGAGGATGCCTGGCATCTGCATCGTTGTTTCCGAATTCTTCAAAACGAAGGAATGATCAAAGAGCTTGAGGCAAGCTCCCCACAAAAGTGGCAATGGTTGGCTGGCCGCGACTATGGAATTGAATTCGCAGTGATTGCTGCCGAACATGGGCTGGTTGAGACCCAGACTTCTTTATTACGTAATTTCAGAAAAAAAGATGGAACTTTATTCGACCCCAATAGAACGCAAGGTAATCCAGATAGCGCCGCCAACAGGAAATTACTGGCTCTTTTAGGAGACGTGCTCGAAGAGTATACATCCACTACTACCACCTAAATCCCACCCTACCGCACTGCTCTTCAATAATGAGAAAATAGATACCAGCTTTAGCAATAAGGCTGTTTGATAACTCATTATTGGAGTTTTATGCATACAGATTCTACATCTGCTGCCAATTGGACCCAAGTCTCTGATTTCATCCGTAGAGGAAAATCACCCGTTGACCTTCGCTGGCTAATCTTCCATCGCAAGGAAGAGATGCTTAAATTTGGCTGCCTCCTCAAGATTGGGAAGCGACTTCTCATTGATCACTCTCGATTGATGCTATTCCTCGAACATTTAAGTGATCGAGGAGAGTCCATTGTCCCCAAGGAGGTCGCATGATCCCATACCCCCACATGGATCTTAGAATTGCCTTCGGGCAGACTGGGGTAATGGTATACAGTCCCTATCTGCCGATCTGGTTTCACCGTTTCAGAACTACAGGGGAGCCAGACTCAGATTTGGAGTTTGAGCCTGCAGATATCAATTACCTCTCCGAACTCCGCTGCCCCAACTGTGACCGTATCAGTGCTGATTCTATCTGTGATTGTGGAGCAGCGATCCAACATCCCAATCTAGGTGAACTACTATGAAACTGACACCTGATGACTTTGTTTATGATCTTTCAGATGATCTTGAACCTGGCTGGCAAACGATGGAGGTGCTGAAGCAGTGGACCAAGGAAGTTACTACCAAAGATACCTCCGGCAACACTGCTACTTACTTTGTGGCTGAATTTGGCTCCATCGAGAATGACGATGCTGAAACTATCGAGTGGTCTGGGCCTCTTCGACAGAAAGGCACTCGCAGCAAGATGGGTAAGTTGATGAAGGCTTTGTTCCCTGATCAGCAGAGTGTCAAATCACTGAGTGATCTCGTTGGGAAACGTTGTGATGTCAATCTGCAGGAGAACGAGAAAGGCTTTCTGCAGGTGGTCGAGGTGCGCCCTGAAGAACACACCAAGACCAAAAGACGATCAGGTAAATAATCATCTATGCGCCAGTTACAGCTGGCGCTATCAAGGTATCGAAGAATGAATCAACTTTCCTTAAATTTAGTTAGTGATGATCTACCTGACTATGTAATTGATGATCCAGTTGAAATACTGGAAATACAATATCCTCGTGAGGCTTTGCTTTGGCTGCTTGAGCAGCAATATGGCCCTCAAGTGAAACTTGAACGAACTAAGGACAACAGAGTCAATGGAGTACTTTATAAATGTCCTTGTCTCGTTCACCACAATGATGGTGATACTCGAGGTATTGTTTACCTGGAGCAACGTCTACGAATCTATTGTCAGAGCTGCAAGGCGACCAGAACCTTGTCCCAACTGCTTGAGAATTGTGAAATTGATCCGACCAACGTGCTTCAGTACATTTTAGCAAATCTAGGTGAACTACAACAACGCTTTGAGCTGCTCGAACCCGATATCGAAGAGGAGTTGCGACAAAGCTGGCAAGGAGATTCCGCATCGACAGTAATCAAACTAGCAAACGTAGAGCAAACCACACACATCAATCCTCAACCTCCCTCAGTTTCTGCTACTTTTAATTTTGATAATCCAGATTATATGAGTATTTCCTTGCCTGATTCCTGGAACACTCCTCATGAACTGGAACAAGCTCTACTAGATCTTCAACAGGCGATCTCGACTGCAGCAGCCTGGAGTAGCCCTTTACCGGAACTACAGAGTCCAATAGTAGCGACAGAACAAGATCAAATGAAACCCCAGTATGATGAAAGGTCATGTTCAGAGATATCCGGACCAAAGGCTAAACCCAAACAGAAGAAGTCTGCTAACTCACTAATTGGAACTGATGATGCCCAATCTAATCTAACCCTGGTGATCACCACCACAACTGCAGAACGAGAGCATCTGCTGACTAGTGATAAGTTCCAACCCGTTGTCGTGACTCCTGCTAAGGGATCATTGCAAGATTGCAGGAATGAATTGGCTATGATACCTGCGTCGGAGTACCTACTGGTGATTCCAGAGCGATCTGTATGCACAGAACTGGCTGAATTCCTTCATCAGCGGACCCGCAAAATGGTTGCACGTCTGGTGATCCCAAAGAATCAATCCCTACTGCAAATTTCGACTGAGGAACTTGCCAAACTACCTATCTGCCAACTGCAACCAAACCCAAAGGCTAAAACCTCGGATAAAGCTGGCCCAGTCATCACCTCGATGCAGGATCTCCTGGCCCGAGACCTCCCCCCACGCCACTTCCTACTCGAACCCCTACTGCCGGAGCAGAGCATCATCTTGGTCGCAGCTGCAGCCGGAACCGGAAAAACCTTCTTTGCGATGGAAATCGCCTATGCCGTGGCAACTGGGGGCAAGTTTTTAGATTGGGTAGCACCTAAACCTGCCGGGGTACTCTATGTTGATGGAGAGTTACCACTGAATCTGCTTCAGGAGCGCATTCGACTTCTTCACCAAGTCCATAAGCACCTACCTA
>JACLAD010015960.1_pt1 | contig 21010 bp, 19 predicted proteins | sample 8027901 | NCBI WGS metagenome assembly JACLAD01 (sample SAMN15725071, study PRJNA655200) | protist metagenome | isolation source: fluorescence activated cell sorting (FACS) single amplified genomes of... | place: Spain: Blaines Bay Microbial Observatory, Mediterranean Sea | collected 2016-07-05 | reverse complement strand
CTTAAGATGAGTATCTGTACCGCTAGCGAGCAGGCGAAACAGACTACGCCCATTGCAACAAACATTGCCGGTTGGTAGGGATTCCAGCCGCGCCGTGATGCCGGTTGGTAACGACGGACAATCATCCGTTGGCTGAGGGAATCTGAAGAATGGTGGGTGTCCTGAAACTTTCTTTGCTGATTCATGGGACCTTGCTGGCAAATCCTATTTGCAAATCGAGTGAGTTTGTCTTAGCAGACTCAGTTTAGATATATTCTGCAAAAGAAAAGCCAAGCATTTTGAACCTGCATTTTGAAGGATTTATCCTTCAAGGTCTGCAAGTTTTTTGTTGCGATTGCGCAACCAATGATCCAGCAGAACAAGATTTATCATTGCTTCAACCATGGGTACGGCTCTGGGCAAGACACAAGGATCATGACGGCCTTTAGCTCTCAATTCAGTACTCTCGCCTTCACGAGTAACAGTCTCTTGGGCAAAATTGATCGTTGCTGTGGGTTTAAAAGCTACTCTCAGGTCGATAGATACCGCAAAAACACTAGCCCAGAAGACTAATCTAAGTTCATCCCAAGTTGAAAAACTTCAGGAGTTGGGCGAACTGCTGAACTACAACGGTTATGGTCGAAAAGTCGACGATCTCTGGTTTTCTCCCGAAGAGCTGTTTTGGAAAATGCAAGGATACCAGAGTCCACTGGATTTCTATGGAGAAGCCCCGGAATTCTTGGCTCTAAGAGAAGGATATGCAGAGGACTTACGACGCGCTGAAGAAGCACCAACCATCTTTGAAAACTCAAACCTACGCATCTATCAGTTGCCTGATGCGGCTTGGAGTCATCGAATTGTCGGAGCATTCAGCAATTTGAAGGCAAGAAATCATCCTGAACAAGCTCAGGTTGTGATGGTGGAAAAACCCGAAAGGGCTCAGCTAGTCAGTGTTCGTTCCCCGAAAATACACCCTGTTGGGGCTGATGAGATATGTCTTCGGTTTGAGGGAGGTGGCAGACCAGCCGCTGCTGGGATCAATGATCTGCCAATGACAAAATTAGAGGATTTTAAGCAGGCTTTAATTCAGCGATTTTGCGTCTGATTCTTCAGGGACCTCATTATACATCCGATTTGGCTGTCCTGTTGAAAACAGAACCTGTCTCCAGAAATCTCCATTAGGATCAATTCGTTTTTTCTGCTGCACCACAGCTTCCAGCGGAACATGGGTGAAATGACTGTTCCAGTAACCTATCATAACGTCTGTACGACCAGCCATTCCTGCGTGAACAGCGTGATCAGCAAGGTGATAACAGAAAATCGCATCATGGGGATTAGCGGGCAAGGATCGAATTAAATAGCTTGGTTCGATCAGTCGAACGCTAACAGGCATCTTCCCTTCAAAATGCTTCTGAATACTCTCTTTTAGGAATAACCCAATATCACTATAACGAATGTTGCCCGAGGGATCTCTCTTTTCTATTCTATTCGACATCAAGTATTGACCGGCACCTTCTGCAACGACGATCACAGAATGCGGATGCTGTCCTCTCTTCTGTTTCTCATCAAAACTATTTTCCATGGCCGCCATCATTCCTTCTGGGCCATGCAGGTCAAAGCGAACTTCTGGGATTAGGACAAAATTCACATCAGGACAGGCCAAAGAGGTATTTGCTGCAATAAACCCAGAATCACGACCCATCAACTTGATCACAACGACTCCGTAGTTAGCCCCATAAGCTTCGACATGTGCTGATTGAACGGCTTCTACTGCCTTAGAAAAAGCCGTTTCAAATCCAAAGGTTTTTGAGCAGTAAGAAATGTCATTGTCGATTGTCTTTGGCACACCAATTACAGCAATCTTGAGATCTCTAGCTTTGACTTCCTGGGCAATTGCATGTGCGCCTCGCAAAGTTCCATCCCCGCCAATACAAAACAATATTTTAATTGTATGCCGATCTAGGCAGTCTACAATTTCTCCAATATCTTGAGGCCCTCTTGAGCTGGAGAGTATACTGCCTCCTTGGTGATGGATGTTCACAACGGAGTCCGGCGTCAATTCCGTAATGTCATGTCGATATTTTGGAATAAATCCCTGAAAACCATAGCGGAAGCCATAGATCTTACGCACACCATAGTTGTGATACATCTGCATCACCAGAGCTCTGATCACATTGTTGATTCCAGGGCAGAGTCCTCCACAAGTCACAATGCCCGCTCTGACCTTGGAAGCATCAAAAAACGTCATCGCTCTTGGACCGGCAGCTTCAAAGCTTACGGGAGACTCTCCTCCAAATAATTCATGTTGATCAAGATTATTAAAGGTAGCTTGATATAGAATCCTCTGTGAGTCCTCAACAAATCGAAAGTTGTCCTCCTTAGAGCTTGTACTAAGTGGTAAAGGTGATTGGATGCGACAATTGCCCAGACTTGGGACAACAAACTGCTCATTCATTTCTTTCCTTTGGTGATCCTTTAAAAGTTTTCACAGACCATGCCTACCAGTTTATGAACGATTACGCAAAATTATTAGAAATTTCGTATCCTCCAATACTATACTAGTTTGTTTAACTTACTTTTCATAATTATCAGGCTTACTAAATAGTCTTTCAAAAACTGACTTTTTTGAGATTACACCATGAGTACCAATGTCCTGTCCATGATCCTAGCTGGCGGAGAGGGAACTCGATTACATCCTTTGACAGCTGTGCGCGCAAAGCCCTCCGTACCTTTTGGTGGAAACTATAGAATCATTGATTTTGTACTAAGCAACTTCATCAATTCTGGACTGATGCAGGTTTTTGTACTAACGCAGTTCAAATCTCACTCGTTGATGGAACATCTGCGGCAAGGCTGGAGGATTTCTGGTATTCCGAATTTCTTCATTGATCCGATTCCCGCCCAGATGCAAACTGGTAAGAAGTGGTACGAAGGAACAGCCGATGCAATTTACCAGAACCTAAATCTGATTTATGACAGTGATCCTGATCTGGTCTGTGTCTTTGGAGGAGATCACATCTATAAGATGGAAATCAGCCAGATGTTACGCTTCCACACCAAGCGTCACGCTGAATTAACTGTGGCAGCTATTCCCGTGCCGCTTCACGAAGCAAAACATTTTGGGATCATTGAGGTTGATGATGAATGGCGGATGACAGGCTTTGTGGAAAAGCCGATCATCCCTCCAAAGCCGATGCCAAATGATCCACACCATGTACTTGCCTCGATGGGCAATTACGTATTTGAACGAAATGCCTTGGTGAATGAACTCATCTTAGATGCTCAGTTCGCTGACTCTGATCATGATTTCGGAAAAAATATCATCCCAAGAATGTTTCCACGCGGCCAAGTCTTCGTGTATGACTTTTCTCAAAATAGAGTCCCTGGTGCTGTCGAAGAAGAGGTTGGCTACTGGCGTGACGTAGGAACCTTGGACGCTTATTGGGAATCAAACATGGATCTGGTCGGTATCAAACCAGAATTCGACCTCTATAACCAGAAGTGGCCAGTTCGAAGCCACACTCCTCCTTTGCCTCCCGCAAAATTTGTACACTTCAGCGATCTGCGAACGGGCCATGCGATCAATGCGATTATTTCTGCTGGATCCATCATCAGTGGCGCCTTAGTGATCAATAGTGTTTTGGGATACAACGTCCGAGTCCATAGCTACTCCAACATTAGTGAATCAGTCATCATGAATGACGTTGAAATTGCCAGAAATTGTCGAATTAAGCGGACTATCATCGACAAGCAGGTCAAGATTGGCCCAGATACTGTGATTGGCTATGATTTGGAAGCTGATCGCCAGCGCTACCATGTGACTGACTCTGGGATTGTGGTAATTCCAAAAGGTTCTACAATCAACTAAGCATGAATATTCTCTTCTTGTCCTCTGAAGCTACCGGACTCATCAAGACTGGTGGCTTGGCTGATGTTGCTCGAGCTCTTCCCCTGGCGCTTCGTCAGAAAGGCCACGACGTAAGACTTGTTCTTCCTAATTATCTTTCCATTGCAAGAACTAAAAATTACTCAACTGCAGTCTCCTCACTGGTGGTTCCAATGGGAGACACAGAGCTTTTCTGTGCAGTTCAACAGACAGAGCTAGAGCGGTTAACTGGTTATCTGATTGAATACAATGATTTTTTCTTACGTAGTCATCCCTACGAAGATGTAGGCGGCAATCCCCATCCAGATAACGGAGAACGCTTTGGATTCTTTTGCAAAGCTGCGCTTCAACTCTGTCTAGCTGAAAATTTCATTCCAGACATCATTCATGTTAATGACTGGCAAGGAGCGTTAGCATGCCTTTATCTGCGCAAATATCGTACAACCTATCCCGAATTTGCTAAGACACGCTCTCTGCTGACCATTCATAATGGCGGCTATCAGGGGCATTGCTCAGCCTCTGCAAAATCCTTTTTGGAGATCGGGGATGATTGGTTTCATCCAGCGGGGTTTGAAGATCATGGACAAATCAATTTATTGAAAGGCGGGCTTAGAACTGCGGATCAATTGAATGCAGTGAGTGTTGGTTATGCTGAAGAACTAAAAACTCCACTGGGAGGTCATGGTCTACATGAGTCTTACGAGGCACGCAAAGAAGTTTTCAGTGGAATTTTAAATGGCTGTGAATACGAGGTATGGAATCCTGCAAATGATCCCTATCTTACTTCCAACTATGATCTAGGAAACTTATCAGGAAAATTTGAATGTAAGTCGGCATTGCAAGCTGAGATGGGACTACCAGAAGCTCCCGAAGTTCCTTTGATTGGAATTGTTAGTAGGTTGACAGGACAAAAGGGATTTGATTTCTCTTTACCGGCGATTGCCAAAGTTCTGAGTGAGCAAGTTCAGTTTGCAATTCTAGGTAGCGGAGAGCGCTGGATTGTTGAGGAAATCACCAGATTGAGTGAGATGAATCCAGAGAAATTGCAGTTTCACGATGGTTATAATGAGGCCTTAGCTCATCGAATTGAAGCCGGAAGTGACTTCTTCCTGATGCCCTCGCTCTATGAACCCTGTGGACTCAATCAGATGTATAGTCTTCGCTACGGCACGCTTCCGATCGTTAGAGCCGTAGGCGGTCTCCGAGATACGGTTTGGGAGAACGACACATCCGGTGGGAACGGAACTGGGTTCGTATTTACAGAGCCCAATGCGGATGATACTCTTGGTGCTATAAAGAGAGGGATTGATTGTTTTACCAACGACCACGCTTCATTCGAAAACAGAATTAAATTGGGTATGCGCCAAAGATTTTCTTGGGAAAACACCGCCACCCAATATGAAAACATCTATACTAAAGCTCTGAAAACTCCTATCAACTAACCCAACTCCCCACGAAACAAGCGATCCACCTCATTGTTCCATGATTCTGTTTCTTGTAAATTTGGTGGATTTGGACTTTCTGGCATCACCAAACCTTCTCGATTTTGAGCTTCTAGCAAACGGCGAATAGCTTTCAGTTCTGAATTGTTTTCCTGTACAGCTTGTAAAAGTGCTTTTAGGAGTTCTACTTCCATTGAGTGTACTCAGTTACTTTGACTTCAAAGAGTCATTAACGGGTGATCTCCCCAAGGCAGGATTCGACTGACTGCGTATAACTGTTACCGAAGAGATTGAAGTGATTCAGTAGGTGATAGAGTTGATAGACTTTTTGTCTTCGAGCAAAGCCCTCCCTTTTTGGGCGTATTTCTTGGTAGGCCTGATAGAACGTGGTAGGGAAGCCTCCGAAAAGATAAGTCAACGACAGATCTGCTTCTGCATCACCATAATAGACAGCTGGGTCAATCACTACTGGCTCATCATTTTTGCTTACCAAAACATTTCCGCTCCACAGATCTCCATGAAGCAAAGAAGCCTGCGCTGATGAGCCGTCCAACGGTGCTGGCCAAAAACTCTCCAACTGCTGCCAAAGTAGTTTTATTTTGTTTGGGATATCACGCTGCATTGCCATTTCCCATTGGGGTAACAGCCTGCTTTGCCAGAAAAACTCTTTCCAGTTTGCTGTGCAGTGATTTTTCTGTGGACTCCGGCCGATGAAATTATCTTGATGGAATCCAGGGATTTTCTCGGAATAAGCATGTAAATTAGCCAACTGCCGACCCAACTTGGACCAAAAATCTGAAGGGGGATTGATGGCGGTTGGTATAAATTCCAGAATGAGAAAATTTTCTATCAACCTGATGACTTCAGGAACACGGATCGCACCTGATTTTGCTAACTCATTGAGACCCTCTGCCTCTGCTGCAAGCATTCCTGGCAATAAGCCCGTTGACAACTTAACGAATACGGTTTCCTGCGCTGTTCTGACTTGCCATGCTTCACTAATACAACCACCTGAAACCGGCAACCAATCTAGAATAGGTTGTTCCAGAACCGCTTGTAGACTTTCACGGAGACCTGCATTCATTCAGCTTTTAACCTCTCCATCAATCCTGCACAAGCATCTTCCAAAATATCAATCACTAGTTCAAAGCCTGCATCTCCACCATAGTAAGGGTCTGGGACTTCATTTACCTTCATCAATTGGCAGAAATCAGTCATCCTTCGGATTTTAGATGCATATTCTCGAGAAGAGTCCAAACCTATTACATCTTGGTAGTTACGATCATCCATAACCAGAATCCAGTCATAGTAAGGAAAGTCACTCACTGGATGAAGTTTACGGGAACGGCTTGGTAAATCATATCCTCGTATCTGAGCATGCTTCAGCATTCTTGAATCAGCTGGCTCTCCAACGTGATATCCGTGCGTCCCGGCAGAATCACATTCAATCAACTCTTCTAGCCCATCTTTTCGGATCAGGTGGAGCATGATTCCCTCAGCTGTCGGGGAGCGACAGATATTGCCCATGCACACAAAAAGCAACCGCGACTGCTTATTCACCGTTTCTTGCCACTTTGGAAAATGAACACATAACGTCCCACAGCGATTTCATCTCCATCATGAAGCTCTTTTTGCTCAACACGTCTTGAATTCAGATAAGTCCCTTCTGTACTTAGGTTTTGGAGCTTGTAAACTGTCCCCGACCGAAAGATGCGCGCGTGTCTGAGGTGAACACTTGAATCCTCAAGTACCATGTCGCATGTCTCAGATCTACCTAGTATCATAATGTTGCGTACTAATGGAAAATCCTGACGGTTACCGAGAAAGCGCAGAGAAGCCGTTGAAGAGGGTAAGGGGCCTTTCGGAGTTAACGATCGCCGTGGATAGAGCAACGGGTTCCCTTCTTCAGCAGAGGGAAGCACAAAGGCAGGTAATCGATTTCTGAAAAGCAGAGTTAACTCACCGATATCCAGCACGTCCTCGTTTTGCAACAAAACTTTGTTCATGCGGCGACGATTCACCAACAAAGCGTTCTTACTATTCCGGTCTTCCAAGTAAAATGAATTCTGCTTTGGAGTCAGTGCAACCTTCTCTAAATTCGCTGACAATCTGAGCTTATTTTTTGTTTCAATATCGTTCAGATAATCCAAGGTGTAGTTCTTTAGCTCCAAGGGTAGAAATCGACTATTCTCTCCAGGAGTAATGATTTCAAAACCAAGTTCCACTTCGGTTTTGCGTACAGGTTGGCTGCGCGATCGCCAAAACCAGAAAAGGCAACCGGCTAAGGTCAACATTAAACCGATCAGGATTCCAAATTGTAAGGGATCGATTGGTTCCAACGGGGGCGAGATTTTGTTCGGATCAACAGAAGACGAGGTGGGTTCGTGCAGAACAAATTGTACACTTGGGGATTGCATATCCGCATTAGCATGCGTTGGCACCAGCCCCATCACTAGCAACACTCCTATGAGAAGTCGTTGCCAGTTACGAATTGAATCAGGCATTGCTATTTGGTGAACTGCAGCAGCGCCGTTCCGATCTTGATAAGGTCTCCTGACTGGAGTTCTTGCTGCACAACAGGCCTGTAATTCAACAGTACTTCCTGGGAATCACCATAATTCTTTAAAAAAATTTGACCCCGATCTCGCTCGATACAAGCTTGTTCTCCACGTACTTCTCGAAAGGGATGTAGGATCAGATTGTTTTGAAGGCTATACCCTAGTGAACTATAAAACGGATGGAGCCAGTAAACATGTCCTTCACGCTCCCCGGTTAGTAGATGTAATCGGGAACGATTGAACAGTGCTTCTGGCAGTCCCAATAGCAGGGAAATACCAAAACCTATTGACAACAGCGGAATCCAACTAGCAAATCCTTGAATCAGAAAAACCGACTGCAATGTTGATAAAATATAGAGAGCTCCTCCGCCACCGACAGCCGCTAAGAGCCCAAGTTGTAGGCGGACCTTCCAAGCATTACATCCTCTCGAAGTTAGAATTCCGATGCCACCTCCCAATAAAACCGCATAGAGCAGTCCTCCAAATTGGTACTGTGGAAATCTTTCAGAAAATGTCACAGAGAGTAGAGTCACACCTAAGCCTAGTAACAAACCATCAAACAAACCATTGACTCCTTGTTTGACCAAGGATTCAATTTCACTTCCTTGAAAGTATATCTCACGGATTTGGAGTGCCATCCCCAAGCCTGCTCCAAATAACGCTCCTTCCAAAATGTGATGTAATAATGGAAGTGTCGTTTCTGGCAAAATAAGAAGACTCTCAGCGAGAATTGAAACAAATTGCGCCACAAGCCAAGCTAACAAGCTACCAAGTAGCCCAAGACTCAATACACTTGGTAAATATAAATGTCTCATTGCAGGATTGAAACGCTGAGGAAAATTGACTTTCAGGGATGCATCGAGGGAAGGAGCATCACCTTGTTCAAAGAAAACTGCAAAAGATTTCTTTGAACGTCAATTTCTTTGGATCAGTTACTGGGCGGTGAGAGTTTTTTACGAATGAAAGTCGGAATGTCTAAATTTTTGTGAAAGTCCCTGCGGTTTTGAAACCCCCGAATAGTCGGTTGCGCAGTTAGTGTTGGATTAGCAGCCGAGATAGTAGTCTTCTCCGTCACATCAACTTTATTTGTAATGTTTTCAGTAGATTTGGGCATCTCCCTTAGTTCCTGAGATCGCCGCTGATGAGCATCCGTCAACTTCTTAGCCGCAGACGAGTTAAAAATTTCCCTTGGGGCTGTCTCAATTTCTACCCCTTCTGGTCTCCTTATCCTTGCTCCTGAAGCACTTGCTACTGCAATTACTGGTTCCACCGTTTCAACGATAACAGAGTCTTCCGTTCTATCAGTTGGAGTGTTTGATTTTTGGATTGTTGGTATAACTTCAACCTGGCCCACCGCTTCGGTTGGTTCTTCTAGCGGAACCCTTTCCTCTAGAAAATGATTTGTCGGTGCAGCAACATACATTACAGGTTCAACCTCTTCATCGCCAACCTCGCTTCCTCCTAGAGAATAAAAGGCAGGTTCTTCCGATTCATCATCTGCAATCACTGGGATTTCTTCCTCTGCCGCATCTGGACTTTGAGTAGACATTGGTTCGGGTTGAATTTCAGCCATTTCAGGGTGAGGCTCCTCCTGTTCGGTTTCAGCTACTAGAGTGATTCTAGGCTCTTCCAATGGCGCAAATGATGATTCCTCTTCTTCAATCTCTTCTGGTTCTAGGGCGAAAACAATCCCTGGAGTGTTTGCTTCATTTACTTCGTCTACCTCTACTTCTTCCTCTTTTTCAATCACTGCAGCGACTGTAGGCTCTGGCGGCTCAAATCTGACCATCCTCTCCGGCTCAACTTCTACCTCTTTTACATCCGGTATTTGCTCTTCAGCAATTGGCAGTTCTGCAACCTCTTCGGTAATTTCTTGAGCGGGACTCTTCGTTGAAACAGATGGTTGATTATCAAATCCTGTTGCAATTACCGTAATCAGAATCTCATCACCCAGACCTGGATTAATTGAAGCACCCCAAATGATGACGGCATCTTCATGACCTTGTTCTTCAATGAACGATGAAGCCTCATAAACCTCATGAAGTGTCATAGACTCGCTGCCGACAACATTCATCAGAATGCCTCGAGCCCCTCTGATATTACAATCACTGAGAAGTGGGCTATGGATGGCTCTTTCTGCGGCTCTTCTAGCACGCTTGTCACCAGAGGCTCGGCCTGTACCCATCACTGCTTTGCCCTTGTTTTCCATGACTGTACGGACATCGGCAAAGTCCAAATTGACGATGCCGTCTAACGTGATCAGATCTGAAATTCCCTGAATTCCTTGCCGAAGGACATCATCAGCAAAACTGAACGCTTCCACCAAGGAAGTTCGTTGGTCAATAATTCCCAACAGATTGTTGTTGGGAATTATAATCAGCGTATCAACGTGCTTTTGGAGTTCTTCAATGCCTTCTTCTGCTAAACGACGACGTTTGCTCGCTTCAAAATTGAATGGAAGAGTAACTACACCAACTGTCAGCGCGCGTGATTCCCGGGCTATCCTTGAGATGACTGGGGCTCCCCCAGTTCCAGTTCCACCCCCCATCCCAGCAGTGATGAAGACCATGTCAGCCCCATCAATGCTCTCCCGGATTTGAGCTTCACTTTCCATTGCAGCTGCACGACCTACTTCTGGTTTCGCACCTGCACCAAGGCCTCTTGTACTAGAGTGCCCAAGCTGAAGTTTGTAGGTGGCTTTAGACTTGTTGAGATCCTGCAGGTCTGTATTTGCTGCAATGAATTCGACACCGCTTATCCCTGCATCAACCATTCGATTGATGGCATTGCCACCCCCACCACCAATCCCAATGACCTTGATGTTGGGAGTGTCACTTTGCACCGGTTGGATGTTAGCAAATCCTAAATCAAGCACCGTATGCTCCTTCTGATCTTTGCATTCACCTAGATAGGTGAGGTAATGTGTGTTTAGAAAAATTCATGCAACCATTCCTTCATTCTTCGGGCGACTTTGTGGAACATATTGGTGTCGTCACCACTGAAGTTCAGTTTGCCTTGATTACTATTGATTCCATAGCGGACCAAGCCAACACTGGTAGCATATTTTGGAGAGTAGATTAACTCCTGTAGACCTGCAACATTCTCGGGGAAGCCAACCCTTACTGGAAGATTTAAGACCTGTGAAGCCAGGCCATCTGCACCGGGCATGATGCAGGTTCCACCTGTAATCACGACCCCAGATGCCATCACACTGCGATATTCTGATTTCTCAATTTCTTGGGCGATGAATTCGAAGATCTCACGGAAACGGGCTTCAATGATTTCGGACAAGACCTGCTTTTGAACGCTACGGTTGTTTCGTCCTCCAACACTAGGGACATGAATTGTTTCTTCACTCCCTACAAGATCAACCATTGCAACTCCATGCTCATGTTTGATCTCTTCTGCTTCCGCTAGGGGTGTACTTAAGCCTATTGCAATATCGTGGGTGAGGTGGTTTCCTCCTAATGCTAGCACGGCTGTATGGACGATGCTGCCTTCTGAATAAATTGTGATATCAGTTGTGCCACCCCCTATGTCTACCAAGACGACCCCAACTTCTTGCTCATCAGGGCTCAGCACAGCCTGACTGGAAGCCAATGGCTCTAACACAATATCATCAACTTCCAAGCCAGCTTGATTACAGCACTTTACGATATTTTGAGCTGAAGTAACCGATCCCGTGACAATATGGACTTTTACTTCCAGGAGGGCTGCTGCCATTTCAAGGGGATTTTGTACCCCATCTTGTTCGTCAACAATGAACTCTTGCGGCAAAATATGGAGCACCTCACGATCATTTGGAATCAAGACTTGCGCAGCATCAATCACTCTTCGAATATCTTCCTCAGAGACAGTACGATTGTGTACCGTAACCATTCCCCGGCTATTTTGCCCCTTGATATGATGCCCAGCAATGCCAGCATATACAGAATTGATCTGCTGACCACACATCAATTCGCATTCTTCAATGGCTTTCTTGATTGAATTGACAGTCTTTTCAATGTTAACGACGACGCCCTTGCGCAAACCTTCTGATTTGGCAGTTCCTACACCGACAACATGTAATTGTTCTTTACTATTGGCATCGACAGCAATTGCGCAAATCTTGGTAGTGCCGATATCTAAACCAACAACCAGATTAGTGCTTTTGCTCTTAGAAGGCATCCATGCTCCTCTCCGGGGGGACCGGTAGTGTAGATAAGGTGACAAGCTGTGTTAACAGCAACGACTCACTCAGTCTTCTTCCATGTAGCTCAAAGTGCGTTTAGAAACGGTGCAAAAACCGTGAAAAGTTCTAAAACCTTTCATTTGGGAAGCGAAAATGATGATGGCCCACTCAAAATTTAAGTTCATTACAAAATTATCGAGCAAAGGCGCAGGTCGTCCCATCTAAGTTACTCGTTTTTCCTATAGAGCAAGGGACTTGCCTATCATCAAAGGCTCCACAGAAATATCCTCCAGGTGCCAGATCTGTTTGGACTTCCGGCAAGACCCCACTTCCTGCAGCCTGCAAAGGGATTACCGCATGCTGATCATTGACCATGAACCGACGAGTACCCCGTTGCATCACATGCAAACAGACATATTCTAGCTCATTGGAGTAATCGGAAGGATAGACATAGTACGAATCTGAACCGACACAAGCTGCCAAGCTCGAAGCTACCAACGCGATGACAACCGCCAGTTGTTTCATTGAAACAGTCTACGGACATCATTCAAATTCAACGAGGGACATACCGCAATCACACGATCTCCTGGTTGAATATGAGTATCACCAACGGCCACCTGCCACTCACCTCCTGATTCAACACCTCCAACGAGGATTCGATGATCCTGCATGTAATTCGCTAATTTTCGGAGCGGTTTTTTTGTAATCAAGGAACCGGATGGTGCGAGCAACTCCAAAACTTCAGCGTCCACTCCATGCAAGTGTGCCACTGACAACAATTCGCTCCGGCGGATAAATTTTAAGATTTCGTTAGCCGCAGAAATCTTCGTATTCAGTGCTATGTCCAAACCAATTGTAGAGGCCAGCACAAGGTAATCCTCCTTATTAACTAGCGCAATTGTTTTCCCCACACTTCCGTTTGGATCCCGATTTTGCTTATTCATCAGGTGCTTGGCCAGAAGACAACTGATGATGTTGGTCTCATTCTCTCCGGTTGTCGCAATGAAAGTATCCATTTCATCAAGATTGGCGGTAATCAATGTATTGGCATCTGTACCATCCCCATGAATCACCTGAGTATTCCTCAACATCCCTGCCAATTCTTCTGCTATATGAATATCTTTTTCAACCAGCACCACACTCATCGAACCTTCTAGCAGTTGGGCCACGCGACGACCAATTCGCCCACCTCCTAGAATCATCACTCTTTGAAGAGTCCTCTGCTGCACTCCCATCTCACGCATGATACGAGGGATGTCTTGTTCAAGAGCAAACAAGAAGACCTGGTCAAAAGGTCTTACGACCTCATTGGCTCCAGGAATCATCGTAGTGATACCCCTAGCGATTGCAACCAAGCGAAATGGAAAAGGATATACAGCAGCAAGTTCTCTGGGAGTTTTCCAAACGATAGGAGTTTGCTCAGTCACACGTAGACCAAGCACTTTCATTCGTCCTTCACAGACATCAATCATGTCATTTCCCGAAGCCCTCAATACTAATCGCTCGATTTCCTTTGCGACCAGTTCCTCTGGATGAACCATCAGATCAATCTTGAGTTCTTCTGCCGGCAGTAGGCTTCCTTTTTCAAAATCCAGTGAACGTACCCGAGCAATCTTCCTTCTGATTCCAAATTTATCCGCAATCAAACCAGCCATCATGTTTGTGGCGTCATCATTTGTGACAGCCAGCATCAAGTCCATTTGCTTCGCCTGGGCATGCTCCCAAAGTTGCAATTGCATGGAGTTGCCTGAAACAATCCGAACATCAAGTTGTTCACTGGCTTGACGGATCAGATGGGGATCTGTTTCAATTACCGTGACGGCGTGTCCTTCATTACTCAATCTCTTGGTCAGATGCATGCCAACCCCACCCAGCCCAAGAATTAGGACGTTTTCATTTTCCATGATGTCAGATCATCATCTCGTATTGACCAAGTTGAGAGCGGTCAGAAATCGGATTCTTGGAAGAAATGTCTACGGCATAGAATCCATCCGCATGCCCAACACTGGAAGCATCATAGATTTCATCTGGGTTTTCTCCATACTCCAGGCAATGTTGAACAGCATGACCGATCCAGGGTTCCAATTTCAGCACAACAGTCTTTTTTCGCAGTCGACCCTGATCGTCCCGGTTGAGAACATTTGGAATAGTGTTGGTTGTGATGAATTGTGTCAGGTAGGGAGAATTGAGATTTTCTCGTGCCTCTGGACAGATGTAGGTGTGGGTGCTGTAAAAGAATATTTTCTCAGGGGCACATGATGGATTTTCGGCCAACATTTTCACACTGGCTGCAATGGTACCTCCGGTACGGACCATATCATCTAGAATGAAGACATCCCGATTTTTGAGAAGGCTCACATCATTAGAAGCATCAATCTCCACATCTCGTTGGCCATGGCGTGTCTTCTTCATCGTGACAAGTACAGAGTTACGCAACCCAGAAAATTCTTGAACCTTCCTCACAAAATCAACCGCTCCATCATCTGGGGCAACAAAACCAACGTGCTCACCATAATTCCATAGCCGAACCAAGCCGGATCTCAACACATAATTTGCGACAATATGAGCGATATCCAAATTAATATAACGTGGTTTCCCGGTCGATGGCTCACTTGCGAAAACATTTTGATAAATCTCTTTCACTATCTCTGGCTTGTGATTGTGAACAGTCATCACTAAATCGACTCCAGCAGCCTTTAACATCCGTGCGTAGAGTTCTGCAGAACAAGGTTGCCCAACAAATTTCACCTTGGAAATGAAATCTAAAGCTTGTGGATGGTTACGGGTTCTTGGCCCTCGGTCTTGGGCGGAATAGAAAAGATCTGGTTCGACCAAGGCAACAAACTCAGCTCCATTTTCTTTGGCAGCTGAAGCAAGCAGGCAATTGCGCATTGCCAATTCATTGCGAGTGTAGTGGGCGGAACTGGTGGAGAGGATATATACAGATTTGCCCTGTAGCCCAAAACCAAGATTCTCCTCGGTCGGATCATCCAGCAGGAAGCGAGGACAAAACTCGCTGTTGACAAAGGTTTTTAGGCCAACAATATCAGAGATATCAATTTTTTGAGAGCGGGCGTGGGCGACACCGATTGCAAATGAGGCGTCACTCACATTTGAGACAAGCAGATAATTGCTGTGATGATCCATCAAAGTTCTTGCTCGCAGAAGGACCTACCTGATCCCTCACAGATCAAGGCAGGCTGAAAGTTGAAGGACGTGGTCAGTCCCCCTGCAAAAAGATATATTGAGAACCTTGTTGAGTTCTCACCAACAGCAAGATTCCATCTTGCAGGGAAAGTTCACTGCCCACACGCCGAAAATCAGCTAGATTAGCTATATTCTGGCGGTCCATTTCCACCACCAGCATCCCAGCCCTCAGCCCTGCTTCCGAGGCTGAAGAATCTGGTTCTACTTCAGTAATGACAACACCACCTTGTACCTGTGTGTAGCCCAGTCGCTCTGCCATTTCTGGCGTCAATTCTTGAACTGAAAAACCAAGTTGTGGAGTTGGTGTAGGGGGTTCCTGAGGAATTGCCATTCTTGATGGCTGCTTCGGTCGCTCATCCAAAGTCACCATCATTCGCATTGGGGTACCATCGCGAACTAGTTCCAACTCAACAGTTGCATCTGCTCGGGCGTCAGCGATCTCATTTCTGAGGTCATTGCTGTTCTCAACAAATTCGCCGTTGAGTTTCAGAACCACGTCTCCCTTTTGAAGACCTGCTTTTTCGGCGGGTGTCCCGGGCATAACCCCCGTGATCAGTGTCCCCTTGTTATCCTTCAGTCGGAAGGCTTTGGCTAGCTCAGGAGTAACATCTTGAATCCCAACACCTAACCATCCCCTGGAAACTCTACCCTCATCAATCAGGTCATTCATAATTCGGCGAGCCATGTTAATCGGAACCGCAAAGCCAATCCCTTGATAGCCCCCGCTTCTGGTGAAGATCGCTGTATTCACTCCGACAATTTTGCCCTCCAAATTAATCAAGGGGCCACCACTATTTCCGGGATTGATCGCAGCATCTGTTTGTATGAAATCTTCGTATTCGGTAATTCCGATTCCGGTGCGGCCCTTGGCACTGACAATTCCAAAAGTCACGGTCTGTGTGAGGCCAAATGGATTTCCCACAGCTATGACGGACTCCCCTACCAAAATTTCTTTTGAGTCTCCCATCACCAGTGTGGGCATTCCTTCCTCATCAACTCTGATAACTGAAATGTCAGACTCGGGATCAGTACCAATTAACTTGGCCTCAAGTTCCCTGCCATCGAACAATTGAACAGTGATCTTGTCCGCTTCTCCAACAACATGGTGATTGGTAAGAATGTAGCCATCTGAACGGACAATTGAACCTGATCCCATTCCTTCCTGACGGAATCGGTCATTTCCTCGACCTCTTGGGGGTCGCATACCAGGAAAGAAACGCTCAAAGAACTCATCATTGTAGAGATCGAGAGGATTATTCGGAGTATTTCTACCAGTGCTTGCAATCTCCTTCTCAACCTTGATGTGCACAACAGCTTGCTGAACATTCTGTACAAGAGCAGCGCGCGTCTTCGAAGCCCGAATCAAAGCTTGCAGGTCATCTTTTGACTGAGCCTGCACAGAACCTACTGAAACAGCAGCCCCAACAGCAATGATGAGTAAGAGTAAGAAAGTCTTAGGAAGCAAAATGGGGGAGGATGGAAACAGTTTCGGATGGAAGTAACTAATCATTTACGACCTCAAATTAGATGAAGATAGAATGATTTTCATGACACCTAAATATTGTAACTGCTTCTCTTCGGTTGTCAGTAGGCAATTGCAAAAATTACTTCTTGCTTGGAGGGTTCCCCAGTCAAAATGCACTTACCGGCTTCGGGCTGATCGTTCAGAGGGATGCATCGAATCGTTGCCTTGGTCTCATTTTTGATCTGATCCTCGACTTCTCTCGAACCATTCCAGTGAGCCCTGATAAACCCACCTTCCTGCTCAAGAATCTCCTTAAATTCTCCGTAATTCTTGGCTGTTCGTGTATTTGCCTCGCGGAAATCAAGAGCTCGCTGATAAAGATCCTGCTGGATTTGCTGCAAAAGCTTCATCACATGATCTGCAATCTCATCCAAGGGCACTAATTTTTTATCACGCACATCTCTTCGTGTCACCATTGCAGACTGCTGCTTGACATCTCTTGGACCAATTTCTACCCTCACTGGCACACCTTGCTGAATCCAATGGAAGAACTTATCTCCAGGTCGAAGATTGTCTCGATCATCAATTTGAATTCTCAAGTGATCCAAATGTTCTGCTAAACGTTGCTTGATCTTCTCGGCAAACTCAAGCGTCTGACTCCGTTCCTGATCGTTTGAAAAGATGGGAACTAGAGCAACTGCCACCGGGGCTATACGAGGTGGTAGGATAAGACCGTCATCATCAGAATGGGTCATGATCAGTCCCCCAATCATACGTGTGGAACTTCCCCAGCTAGTAGTCCAAGCCAGTGATTGCTGGTTGTTTCGATCCAAGAACTGAATTTCGAAAGCCTTGGCAAAATTTTGCCCAAGATTATGGGAAGTCGCACTCTGAAGAGCTTTACCATCCTGCATCATCGCTTCCACAGTGTAAGTAGACAGAGCACCGGGAAACTTCTCAGCCTCTGATTTCTGGCCAGGAATTACAGGGATTGCCAGATCGTCCTCCTGAAAGCTTCGATACACCTCCAGCATCTTGAGTGTCTCTTCCTGAGCCTCCTCATAGGTTTCATGGGCAGTATGTCCCTCTTGCCAAAGGAACTCAGAAGTCCTCAAAAAAAGTCGGGTTCGCTTTTCCCAACGCATCACGTTAGCCCACTGGTTGATCAAAACCGGCAGATCTCGGTAGCTATTGATCCACTGCGCATACATGTGGCCAATCACTGTTTCGGAAGTCGGACGAATGACCAATGGCTCTTCAAGTTCTTTACCGCCCCCAATGGTCACCACCGCACACTCGGGGCTGAATCCCTCAACGTGCTCAGCTTCTCGGTTCAGGAACTCTTGTGGAATCAACAATGGGAAGTAGGCATTTACATGTCCCGTTTCTTTGAACATTCTGTCCAGCCGAGCCTGCATCGCTTCCCAAATCGCAAATCCGCTCGGGCGAATGACCATGCATCCCTTGACAGGAGCGTAATCAGCCAGCTGTCCTGCTTTGATAACATCTAGGTACCACTGGGAGTAGTTTTCACTTCGTGGGATAATATTCTTGGCCATGAGATGACTTCTCTATCACTTTAATTACAAATCTTTTTTGAAAACCCTAAATACCGCATCTACAGAAGACTGACAAGCACAACTAGGAAAAATGTTAGAAGAATCCAATTTGCCATTAAATAGGAGGCCACCAAGCCAATCCCACTAATCAATGCACCAATTTGCAGAAGTTGTCGATTTTCGAGTAGTCCTGTCGCATAAGCCATTGCATTTGGAGGTGTGCTGACTGGTAACGCCATCGCCAGCGAACAAGAAAAGGTGACCAGCAGAACTAGCAACTTTGAACCACCAATTTCGCTAAGGGTACTCACTGTTGCCCCAAGAGTTGCCATGATCGGCAGTAATAAATTTGCCGTTGCAGTATTGGAAATGAAAGTAGACATCAAGAGCCCCATCACTGTTGCCATCACTACAATCATCGGTGGAGACAGCTCAGCGAAAGGAATATAGGTGACGAGGGTTTGGCTTAGTCCCGTTGACTCTAGACAAAGCCCCAGGGCGATTCCTGCAGAAATCAGCCATAAAACGTCCCAACTCAAATTTTTGAGGTCTTGCTTCCCGATTACTCCGCTGACTAGAAAATCAGCTACAGGAATCATCGCAACCACATAAGAATTCATCCCATGCAAAGAACCTGTAAGCCAGAGCAGGATGGTCAGGGCAAAACAAATATAAACAACCCACGCGCGTGGAGTACGGCGAAACTCACTCTCAATTACTAGCTTAATCCGTTCTTGTCTAGAAGGCAGTAGAGCCACTAACAAGGTCCAAGCAATGGCAAGTAAGCAGATTGAAAAGGGCACCCCGAAAGCCATCCATCCACCAAAACTTATAGCTTGCTCACCTACCAGATACTTCATGGCAACCGCATTAGGTGGTGAACCAATTGGTGTTCCAATTCCTCCGATGTTTGCAGCTAATGGAATGCACAGAACCAGCGCTGTCCTGCCTAAGTCATCATTTGGAAACAGTCGGAGAACAGGAGTTACAATCGTGATCATCAAAGCTGTGGTCGCCGTGTTGCTCATGAACATCGAAAAAACCGCTGTAATGATCATCATCCCAAGCATGACAAATTTTGGGGATTCACCGAAAGGCCGGAGAAATACCCGAGCGAGATTTACGTCCAGATGATACTTTGTCGCAGCCATCGCCAAAAAGAAGCCTCCCAAAAAAAGCATGATGATGGGAGAAGCGAATGTAGTAAGTATATCTTGGTAGGGAAGTAACTTTCCCATCTCCTCAATACTACTGGGGTCCCTAAACCAGATAGGCCCTTTGTTGGAAATCAGCAACAATTCTAGTCCGATCAGTAAAACATAAGTCGCAAAGATGGGGATAGGTTCAAGGATCTAACAGAGAACTGCCAGGGTGAAGATGGCAAGCATTCGTACTTGTACCACGTCAATTCTTTGAAGCACTTGATTCATGGGTAACCAGAGCACTAACAGAGGTACTGCCACACAGATCAAGGCTTTTGTCATCTAAAATCTAAATGGGTGGGGTTCTGGTTTCACAGGTGTTGCAGAATGATACCTTCGTCCAGTATAAAGGCGTAGGGCAGGGGATGTGCCACAAAGCGGACGACATATTCGCTGAGGATCTTGATCACGGTTTTGGCAAAGTCACCGATCTGCCAGGGTGCTAGTTGGCAGTAGTCCAAGCCACCGTGATTCAGAGCTCTAAGGATTTTTTCAGAGTCTAGCTTTTCGCAAACAAGAATTTTTCGCGCATTGGTTGTGTGAGAGTTTTCATGTAGACGAACAATTAGGTCTACACCATCTGCTTCCGAAAAAGCATCACTGGAAATCAACAAGGACAGAGATGTTTCTTCACGCAGAGTCGAATTCAAGAACTCCTCCGCCTCTTTAACAGTCCCGACACATTTTAAGTGGAAGTGGCTTTCCAGAAATGACAGTTCCTGCTTGACCGCATCCAGTAATGCCGTCTGTTCCAGACAGATCAATATATGCAGATTCGTCTTCATCAAGAATTTGGTTTATAATGAGTATTGTTGCTTACTCAGCCTCTAGTGTACTAGGGCGAGATCTTGATGAGAGATTTTTAAGGGATCAACGGAAGGGTATCTTGAAGGGAGAGAGCGGTCTCAGAAGGACCGCACTCATGATCAGCTTATGTCTAGTCTGCCTCGAACTCAAAAACCTCACCTTCTTCACGATATTCATTCAGCTTGTTTCGTAAAGTACGAATGCTGATGCCCAAAATTCGTGAGGCATGGGTTCGATTTCCACCGGTTTCCTTTAGGGTTTCAAAAATAAGCTTCTTCTCTGCTTCCTTCATTGACATCCCTACCTCAATCCCAAGAGGCCCATTCACTGGATTTGCATTTGACTCAACGATGGACTCTGTTGCTACCACAGCAGGTGCAGAGACTTTTGATGTTATCGAAGCTGTTGCAGAAGCTAGGTCTTCATTAATGGTACGACTGCCCATTTGTGAATGCATCAAGAGATGGTGTGGCAAGATTTCGTTTCCGTTGCAAAGCAACATTGCGCGTTCCACCACGTTTTCTAACTCTCGGACGTTGCCACGCCAGTTGTAGTTCGTTAAGACATCTAGAGCATCCTGAACAATCTTAGGCCTTTCACGACCATTAAGCTGTGCATGCTTAGTCAGGAAATGTTCTACCAGAAGAGGGATATCATCCTTCCGCTCCCGCAAAGCGGGCAAGGAAAGAGGGATAACATTTAATCTGAAATAGAGGTCTTCTCTGAACTTGCCT
>JACLAD010012230.1_pt1 | contig 21011 bp, 23 predicted proteins | sample 8027901 | NCBI WGS metagenome assembly JACLAD01 (sample SAMN15725071, study PRJNA655200) | protist metagenome | isolation source: fluorescence activated cell sorting (FACS) single amplified genomes of... | place: Spain: Blaines Bay Microbial Observatory, Mediterranean Sea | collected 2016-07-05 | reverse complement strand
CTCGTGGTCGATCCGTCTCACCGGCCGTCGATGTTCGTCGCCGCCGGCATCAACGTTACGACCGATGTAAAGACTATCTCTGCCAAGACATTGTTTGAGCGGCTCTCTCACGTAATTCCCCGATTCGATAACACGGTTCAGAAGTTCTGCGATGAGATTGCGGAACGCCGCAACGCTGAGCTCCACTCAGCCGACCTTCCTTTCAAGACTATGCGGCTCAACGCCTGGGAAGCGCGCTATTGGCATGCCTGCGATACGATCCTTCAGCACATGGATTCTTCGCTTGAGCAATGGCTTGGCGCCGCCGATGCCAAAGCTCCACGCCAGTTGCTGAATGAAGTGGCCAGGGCCCGTGACGCAGCCGTGAAGCTTCGCGTCGAAGCTGCAAAAAAATGGTTTGAAGAGGAGAAGAAAAAGGCCGAACGGACGCGCATGGCGGTCGAAGCCGAACTACGCGATCCGCAGCATCAAGGGAATTTATTTAGGGGTAGATATGACGAGATTTGGGCGGATAGTTGCCCGGCTTGCAAATGTCGCGGCTTCATGACCGGCGATCAGACCCGCGAGGAGATCAATGAAGAACGAGACGAATACAACGTTTGGGAACTCGTCGATCGCGAGTTCGTGGGCGAAGAGTTTCGATGCCCGACATGCGAGCTGACACTGATAGGAAGCAGTGAGATCGAAGCGGCTGGCTTGAACTATATCCATGAAGATCAACAAGAGCGCGAGATGGAACACGAACCAGAATACGGTAACGATTGAGCGGGAGTGCCTGTCGCAAAAAGGAACGTTTCTGAGGAGAAGCCCATAGCGGCCTGTCGCCGACCGATCCCGTGCCGCGCCCAGCTCCTGAAACAGTAGCTTGAAACGCCGCGCACAACCGGCGTAGTGCCTGCCGTCCATTGTGAGGTCAGCGCTCCTGGAACGAGTTGGCTTCCGATCCTCAACAGCATCGACACCGCCACAGCGGCGTCGTCGCCATGAGCGAAAGGGGAAGCGCCGCTTTTCCTGTCCGATCCGACGATATGCCCAGTAAGATGCAACTTGCGGCCGACATCTTGGAACGTATTGGCGATGAACTGAGCTAAGCGAGAGCGTGTCTTGATGATGTCAGGATCAGGTGCCGCAGCGCGCACAGCATGTCTCAGTCAATCAGCGCGTTTTGTTCCACAATTACTCGTTCGGCCCCGGTGGCGACGAGCCCTTGGCGGGTGGTGGTCAAAGCTGGTCGTAGCCCATGCCCAGCCGCTGCGCCTTGGCGACAAGCTCCTCGAGCAGGCAACAATATTTTCCGAAGGAACTTAAGGGCAGAGGCGCGACCCACACCACCTCTGTCATCATCCACGTGCGCGCAATGCGGCCAGCAGTGGCAGGCGGCTGGCTGCAAGGGCCGGGAGCGCACCGCCGACGATACCGATGGCAAGGCCGAGGAGGCCTGTGGTCAGCATCACGTCGGGCGTCACCGCCAGCGTGAAACCCATGCTGGCGTTGTTGGCCCCCACCGTGCTCGCCTGCCATCCGTTGAAGGCCAGCATTGAGGCCGCAACACCGGCACCGGCGCCGATTGCGGCAAGGCTCACCGCCTCGCACCACGTTGCGAGGAACGCGGCGAAGCGGCTGAACCCCAGCGCGCGGACGGTCGCGATCTCGACTGTTCTGTCCGAGACGGAGCTCATCATGGTGTTGAGCGCGCCGGCCGTTGCGCCGATGGCCATCAGAAGCGCCAGCGGCCAGCCGAACAGCCGGATCAGGCTCGCCGTGCGGCCGGCCTCTGCGCCATAAAGCTCCGCCTCCGATACCGCCAGGAGCGGCGTTGCCGCGATGCCCTCCAGCGCATCGTTGAGGGTGGCGAGCGCCTCAGGACGCCGAAGCCTGAGGCGCAGGCTCTGTACCTCGCCAGCCCTGTCGAACGCCGCGCGCACGGCATCGAGGTCGCCCCAGATCTCGGACTCGAAGGCACTGCCGCCAGCCGAGAAGTGCCCCGCCACGGTCCACGTGACGGGGCCGAGCCGCACGCCGTCGCCAACCGCAAACCCTGCATACTCAGCGGCAAGACGGTCGCCGACCAGGATTTCGCGCGTGCCTGGCGCAACGAGCCGGCCGGCGGAGACGGTGACGCCATCGCGGATCAGCGGGCCGTCGCCGTCCATGCCGCGCAGCGCCAGTGTTCTTGCCGTGCCGCCGGTGTCCACCTCCACAGGCACCACCAGTTCGCGCGAGGCGAGCGGCGCACCGTCCTTGCCAGCCACCACGCCGAGGGTGCTGCCCATCGCCATGATGGTGCGGATGGCGCTGGCGGGAAGGTCGGACCCGGTTTCCTGGTTGGTGCCGCCGCCCAGCACAACGGCGACGAGGGGCGAGCCGGCACCGGTGAGCGCGGCCTCGAACCCCCGCGCCATGGCGAGGAAGCCGGCAAGCACCGCGACCACGAGTGCCACCGAGAGCACCATGGAGAGCGAGATGGCGACCCTGCGGCGCAGGCTGAAGAGATTGGCGCGGACCATCGCGCCGGTTTGTCTGAAGAGCGACGACATCGGGTTTACCTTGTGCGGAACGCTGTGAGGATGGGGGTGCACATGGCGTTGATCGCCGGCAGCAGGCCGGTCAGAACGCCGAGCGCGAGGAGAATGGCGAGCGCCTGGAGGGCAACCGCCGGGCTGAACACCAGCCCCAGGGCGGGCATGGCGAACACCGTCGCAAGCTTGGCAAGGCCGAGCCCCACCGCTCCGCCGACGGCAAACACCAGCAACGTTTCCGCCAGCACCAGCCGCACGATCAGCCAGCGCGAAAAGCCGAGTGTTTTCAGGACGCCGATCTCGAACGTCCGCTCCCGCACGGCAAACACCATGGTGTTGACGACGATGAGGAGGAGCGTGACGAACGCGGCGCCGACGACGAGGTTGAGGATCAGGGCGACGTCCGCGTACTGGCGCAGGAATGCGGTGAGAAACTGTTTCTCGGACTGGGTTCTGGTGGGTGCCGCGGAGTTGGCGAACATCGCGTCGAGCCGCGCTGCAAGCTCGGCAGGGGCCACGCCTTCGCGGGGGCGGACGGCGAACGCATCCACCGTGTCCTTGCCCTTGGCCCGTGCGGCGTTGACGGTGTCGTACCGGGCAATCGCGAAGTAGGTGTCGGTGCTGGCGCTCTCCCCCTCGAAGATGCCGGCGACCTCGAAGCGCCAGTGGCGGCTTCCATCGGCACGCGGCGGGCCGAATGCGGTGAGGGCGATCCGGTCGCCGGCCGCCCACCCTTGCGCATCGGCAAGGGCGCGGCCGACCAGCACGCGCTCGCGCCCACCCGCCAGCGCTGCAACCAGCGCCGGCGTCAGCCCGAGTTCCTTGCCGTTGACGGCGAGGAGCGCGTCCGGGTCGACCGCGCTGACGGCGATCACGTTGCGCTCCGTCAGGACGAAACCGCGCAGGCGCGCGACAGGGGCGATGGCGGCAACGCCGGGGTCGGCGGCGATGCGGGCGAGAGAGGCCATCGGCAGCGTTTGCGGGCGGCCGGCGGCGTTGGCGACGCCCAGCACCTCCTCGCTGGCGCCTGCGGTGCCCTGGCTGCCGGCGGTGAAGCTCGCCGTCAGCCCGTAGATGAGGAAGGCGATGGCGACCGAGACCATCAACAGGACGGTGCGCAGAGGCTTTCGCCACGCGTTCTTGCGGGCAAGATCGAGGAAGGTCATCAGGCCGCCTGCCTTTCTTCCACGAAGGCACCCTTGTCGAGGTGGAGGACACGCCGTGCCGCGCGCGCTGCCTCCGGGTCGTGCGTCACCATCACGATGGTCTTGCCGAGGTCGCGGTTGAGGAAGGACAGCATCGCCAGCACTTCGCCTGCGGACGTGCGGTCGAGGTCCCCGGTGGGCTCGTCGCACAGGAGGAGGCCGGGGTCGGCGACGATGGCGCGCGCGATGCCGACCCGCTGCTGCTGGCCGCCCGACATGGACGTCGGATACTGCCGCTCCCGCCCGGCAAGCCCCACAAGCTCCAGCACGGCGGCCACGCGGCTGCGGCGCTCAGCGGCCGAGAACGGCTTCAGGAGCAGCGGCAGCTCGACGTTGCCGGCCGCCGTCAGCATCGGCAGGAGGTTATAGAACTGGAAGACGATCCCCATGTGGTGCGCCCGCCAGGACGCACGGGCCGCTTCCCCCATGCGCTCGAGATGGTGGCTGCCGATGGCAAGGGTGCCGGCGTCCGGCGTGTCGATCCCGGCCAGCATGTTGAGGAGCGTCGACTTGCCGGAACCCGACGGGCCCATGATTGCGACGAAATCGCCGTTCGGGATGGCAAGATCGAGGCCCTGGAAGATCGGCACCGCCTCCCCTCCGATCCGGTAGGCCTTGTGCACGCCCTTCAGCGTGATCGCGCTGTCTTGCGTCATTCTATGGTTTCTCCATTGGGGGTTCCGGGCTCTTCGGTGCCGGGTGGGGGCAGGGTGAGGCGGATGCGGGCGGCCATGTTGGGCCGGATGCCGGTGGGCGGATCGGTGAGCGCAAGGCGCAGCGTGATCGTGCCCTTCTCGGCCGACACCACCGGCGCGAGCCGAAGGACCTCGACGCCGAAGGGGGCGTCCGGGTAACCGTCGAGCACCGCTTCGCCCTTGAGGCCGGGACTGAGGGCGGCGATTGCGGTCTCGGCAACGTCGGCGTCGATCACCAGGTGCGCTGTGTCGGCGATGGTGAGGAGGCTCTGGTCCTCGCGCACGCTGTCGGCGCGGGCGAGGACGGTGTCGCCCACGTTGGCGCTGCGCCGCGTAATGGTGCCGGCGAAGGGGGCGCGGATCGTCAGCGCCGCCACCGGCTCCTCGGCGATGCGGATGGCAAGCTCTGCTTGCGCGACACCCTGCTCGGCCTGGGCGAGCGCATTCTCCGCTGCGGCGAAGGTCGTACGTGCCTCATCGAGGAGCTTCTGCGAGACGGCCTCGCGCGCGGCGAGGACCTCGGTGCGATCCAGCGAGGTTCGGGCCTGGGAGAGTTCGATCCGGCGTCCGGCGACGACGAGTTCAGCCGCCTTACGCGATGCGTGCGCCTGTGCGAGCGCAAAGCGGGCGGTGGGATCATCCAGCGTCAGAAGAACATCGCCGGCCTCGACCCTGTCGCCAAGCGCAACCTCAATCGCGGTGATCCGGCCCTCGTAGCGGGCGAACACGGCAGTGCTGCCGGGCGCGACCACCAGGCCGGAGCCGGTGATCTCCCGCCCCGCCGGCACCGGGAGCAGCGCGCTGGGCGCGGCGACAACCGGCCGGGCCTCAGGGGCGACAACCGGCCGGGCCTCAGGGGTGATGCTGCCTGCGATCTGGTGCAGGATGCGTGAGCGGTCAGGCAAAACAGTGAGCGCCGCCGCAGCGCCGATGGCGCCAAGGGCAACGGACAGGCCGATGGCAACGGGAAGCCGCCAGCGGCGATGGGGCGGCTTGCCGAGGAGCGGCGCGCCGGGCGCCGGCTCGATCGAAAGCGACTTCAACATCGCTGCGAGTTTGCGGTCGGAGGCGGTGATGGTGTTCATGCCGAAAGGATCGACCGTCGGGCCGAAAGGGGAGACCTGAAGCGTGTTCCGCGACGTGCTCGATCGCGATTTAGTCCGCGCTCACGCTGGCGTTTCGTGCTTCAAGCGGCCCGCTTCGCCTTCTGCCGCCATTCCAGCGGCGTCATGTCGGTGACGCGGCGGAACTCGCGGTTGAAGTTGGACTTGGTCTGGAACCCGACCTCGAACATGATCTCGGTCACCGGCCTGTCGGTATCGGCCAGAAGCGCGCACGCCTCCGCGATCCGGTACTCGTTGACGTACTGAGACACGTTCTTTCCGGCCGCGCGGTTGATGGCCGTCGAGATCTGGCGCGCCGGGATCGCAAGCTTGCGCGACAGCCGGTCGAGGTTGAGGTCGACGTCGCGGTAGACGTGCCGCTCGGCCATCAGCGCCTCCAGCGCCGCCATGGTGCCGCTGTCGGCCGGCGGATTCGGGTCAGGGGTGCTTTCTACGCTGGCGGCCGGCGGCTTTGGGTCGGGCACGCTGTCCATGCTCTCGGCCGGCGCGTGGCTGCGGCTCGCCGCGCCGGCCGCCATCGCGAGGATCAGCAGCGCGCCGAGATTGCCGACGGTGATCGCCCGAAGCGCGGCCTCCCCTTCGGTCCACGCGAGTTCCAGCGCGACGAAGAGGTCGATCGCGGCCGAGAGCAGCAGCCCCAATGCGGCGAACAGCACAGCGCGATAAGCCGGCTCCGCCCCCTCGAACGGGGCCAGCCGCAGCGCGTCCGTGCCATCACGCATCAGGAGGAGGATGGCGCCGGCGTACCCGACGAAGATCGCGATCAGCGCGATATCGATTCCAATCGGCGCAATCGCCACAAGCACGGCGACGAACACCGCCGGCAGCGCATGCCAGCCGAGCCTGGCGGCGGTCGGCGTCCGGCTCTTGCGCACAAGGCGGGCGACGCCGAGGTAGGCCAACGGCGGCACGCACGCCGCCCCCAGCGGCATCAGCAGCCTGAACTCGTCGATCCCGTAGCCCCAGCGCAGGCCCGACAGCACCGACTGGACCGCGCTCAGCAGGATCAGCGCCAGGAACGGGCGGTTTGCGGACCCGCCGTCATCCCGCCGGACGACGGCGGCGAAGATGACAAGGAGCAGGATCGCAACGACGAATTGAAGCGGGACGAACAGCATGCGGCAGCCACGTTTTTGGGCGGAGCGGATTGGCGCGACCATGGCGAAAGCCACCCGGTGAGGCGACCTCGATCGCGATCAAGGTCCGAATCGGCCAAGCGCCGCGGCCCCGCACCACTTCTCTTCTCGAATAAAGGTGGCGACCTTCGACAGCGTTACGGAAGGTCGCCTTCAGCCAATGCCGTGCGATGCGCTTGGCTCGCTCGCTCCGACGCCAGCCTCTTTGAGCTCGGCGACGAAGGCCCCCCAGCTCTTCGCTCTTCGCGATCACGCGGGAATGTCAACTCCCATCTCTGTCGCAACAGCTTGCAGGCGGCGATCGCGCGTCCACAGGCGCGTTCCGGGCGCGAGAAGACACGACGCGAGAAGCGCGGCGTCGACGTAGCCGATCCCTCGCCCGTAGAGACGACGCGTCTCTAGCATGCGGCGGACCTCGTCCGGCTCGGCCACCGGAAGGCTGGCGAGACCGTCCAGAAATCCGAGCACCTTTCCCCGAGATTTGAGCGAACCAAGGGCGATCTCCGCGACGACCAGCGGATGACAAGCGACCGCGTTCGCGCGGAGGAGCCGTTCCAGCTCGGCGTCACCGGATCGGAGGTGATCGACCCAGATCGACGTGTCGGCAAGAATCACGTCGCCGGTCGCCGCCGCGGAGGGACCTCCAGCCCGGGTTCGGTCCCGCCGAGCTGCGCCAATCGCCTGGCGCTCTCGCGCTCGATCAGCGCCGCAAGCGCTTCGCGAAGGAGCACGCCGCGCTCCTCGACACCGGTCAGCGCGGTTGCCCGCGCGAGCAGCTCGTCATCCAGCGTCACCGTCGTCCGCATGCGATCCCTCCCGCGTCTCTGCGCGCATCAAATGGTGCGGCTTCTGATGCGCGACAAGCGACCGCAGTTACAGGCGGATGACGCCGGCCTGCTGCACCTCGAACCGGGATGGGAGGCGCCATGACTGAATGATAACTTTATGCGGTAGTACCTGAAACAGAATTAGCCATTGTGTTTCAGCCTCGCCCGGCCATCGCACAATTGAGGACATCGGCAAGGTCGGCTCGACGATCCCCAACCGGCCAAAATCAGTCTTCATTCGCAACGTGAATATGCAACAGCGGCGAGCCGCCGGCAGCCTCATCTTCCACGTCTGTTGCATAAGTCGTGATTTATGAGACGGTCGGCCTACCACAGTCGGAAAGCTTGTCGATCTGACTTCCGGCGGATTAGATCATCGCTCGGCAGGCTGCCCTGGGAGGTGCGCTTGGCGAGCGAGGTGACGGAGTATGGCAGAGCGCCTGATGCGCTCGCGCGGATACTCGACCGTGCTCCACCCGTCATCGACGCTGTCCTTCGCGGCGAGACCCGCCTCACCCCTGCCTGGGGTCACGGCGCGCTGCACGATCATCTGCCGGCCATGCTAGGCCACGTCGTCATCACCTACTACGGCGAGCCGCAGGAGATCGTCTGGCGCTCCGGCGGTGAGCGGCTCGCGGGGGCTACCCGGCCGGGCACAATCACCATCATCCCAGAGGGTCGCGATGGGCGCTGGGATATTGCGGGACCGATCGGCGTCAGCCACGTCTTTCTCACACCCGAACGGCTCGCCGAATGCTCGGAGGCGATCGCCGGCGGGCGGCCGGTCGACCTCCTCGCACGTGTCGGCTTCGAAGACGGCGTCGCCGCGCAGGTGATGCAGCTCCTCAGCCGGGACGCCTCCGCGGCCGGCGACCCTGCCGCTCGCCTTTTCGTCGAGCAGGCGACGGACCTCCTCGTCACCCAGATTGTCCGCGGCCACTCGTCCTACGGAGCGATCGTGCCTATGCCGCGGCGAGGGCTCGCCGACTGGCAGGTGCGCAAGGTGATCGCCTACATGCGCGAGCACCTGTCGGAGCCGATCGGGCTCGACGCGCTGGCGGACCTCGTCGGCCTCAGCCGCTTCCATTTCTGCACCGCCTTCCGCCTTGCGACGGGACAGACGCCGCACAACGCCCTCGTCGCGATGCGGATCGAGCGGGCGCGCCAGCTCCTCGCCTCGCCGGAGCTTCCCGTCACCGCCGTAGCCCTCGCGGTCGGCTACGAGACGCCGTCGTCCTTCGCGGCGAGCTTCCGCAAGGTGACGGGCGTGACGCCGCGCGAGTACCGCCGCGCCATCTGAGCCTGACCGATCCGTCCAACGGTGACCGCAAGATCGCGATAGTCGCCTCAACGTGCGGACGGTTCGGCATGCCGCTCTCCCGTACCTCTGTCCCCATCGGACGCGACGGACGCGCCGATGGAAACAAGGGAGAGAACCATGACGAAGACCATCCTCATCACCGGCGCCGCGGGCGGCTTCGGCAAGGGCGCCGCGATCGGCATGGCGCGGAACGGCCACAACATCATCGCAACGGTGCACGTCTCCTCGCAGGTGACGCCGCTCCGGGAGGAGGTGAAGGCGCTGGGGCTTCAGGACCGCATCCGCGTCGAGCGGCTCGACCTCACCGACCCCTACGACATCCGCCAGGCCGCCAAGTGGGACTTCGACGTCCTCTGGAACAACGCCGGCATGGGCGAGGCCGGACCGGTGTGGGAGATCCCGCTCGACCTCGTCCGCAAGAACTTCGAGGTGAACGTTTTCCTGCCGCTCGAGCTGACGCAGAAGGTCGTCCAGCGCTGGGTCCGCGAGGGCACGGCCCGCGGCAAGAAGGTCGTCTTCACGTCCTCGATGGGCGGCCTCTTCACCCCGGCGAACTGGGGCACCTACGTCTCCACCAAGCATGCCCTCGAGTCGGTCGCAGAGGCCCTGCAGCAGGAGCTCGCCGCCTACGGCGTGAAGATCCAGACGATCAACCCCGGCGCCTACTACACCGGCTACAACGAGACGATGGCGGACAACCCGTTCCGCTGGCTGGACGACGAGGTGAACTTCACCAAGCGCGCCGACCTCCGAAAGGGCTTCGACGACTTCTTTGCGACGCCGGAGGGTCGGATGGACCCGGCCGAGATGATCGACCGCATGATCGAGATCGTGCCGGCCGACGAGGGCAAGTTCCGCAACGTCGTTCCGCAGGCGATCGAGGACATGCTGAAGGCCCACCAGCTCGCCGCCTGGGAGAACCGGATCTGACGGCCGCGGCCCGGATCCGGGGGAGGACAACAGCCATGACGATCACGGATGAACAGGCCGCCGCGGCGATCGCCGCGGCCCGGCAGGCGGCGGCCGCGATCGGCGTCCCCATGAACATCGCCGTCCTCGATGGGGCGGCGCACCTGAAGGCCTTCGCGCGGATGGACGGCGCGCTCCTCGGCTCGATCGACATCGCGATCGGCAAGGCGCGGACGGCCGCCCTCTTCGGCCTCAACACCGAGGTGGTCGGCGAGTTCTCGAAACCCGGCGGCACCTCGCCGGGGCTGGAGAACACCAACGGCGGGCTCGTCGTGTTTGCCGGCGGCATCCCGGTCCGCGGCGCAAGCGGCACGGTGATCGGCGCCGTCGGGATCTCCGGCGGTGCGGTCGCCCAGGACTTCGAAGTCGCGACGGCCGCTGTCGCCGCCGTGAAACCCGCAATGCAACAGGCATGACGGAGGGAACCATGCTAAGCACACTCAAGAGCGCGGGCCGGGGGCTCGCGACGCTCCTCGCCGCCGCCGTCGTCACGGCGAGCGCCGAGGCGGCCACCGTGGACGCAGCGGGGGAGACCGAGCGCAACCGCGCACTCGTCCTCAGGGGGATGGAGGCTTGGGCGGACGGCACAGGCAGCCCCTACGACCTCCTCGCCGACGACGTTCGCTGGACAATCACGGGCAACTCGCTCGCCGCGAAGACCTACCCGAGCAAGGAGGCGTTCCTGTCGGAGGTGATCCGCCCCTTCAACGCGCGGCTCCGTGAGCGTCTGGTCCCGACGGTGCATCGCGCCTACGCCGAGGACGACACTGTGATCGTCCACTTCGACGCCCGCGGGGTCGCGCTCGACGGCGAGCCGTACACGAACAGCTACGCTTGGGTCCTCAGGCTGGAGGACGGCCGCATCGTCGAGGCGTACGCATTCTTCGACAGCCTCGCCTTCGATGACTTCTGGACGCGAGTGGCCCCGGCCGAGCGGCGATGACGTTCGCCGAAGACAGCGGGCGGCGTTCTAGCCGGACGCCGTCGCCCCATTTGCCTCGACGAAATACACCTTCCTTGCGTAAGCAGCACTGGGGGCGGGGACCCAGACTTATGCAACACGCCCTCAAATATGAGGCGCCCTACGGCTGACAGCCGTTGCATATTCTCGTTGCGAGTCATGCGGTAAAATTGTACCTTGTTGGCATGCTGATCGGCTACGCTCGGGTCTCAACCCCCTCTCAGAACCTCGATCGCCAGGTGGCGGCGCTACGAGCCATTCAGTGCGACACGATCTATCGGGAGAAGGCGTCGGGTTCGGCGGTGAAGAACCGGCCACAGCTCGAAAAGGCGATCGACGCGCTCGGCACCGGCGACATCCTCGTCGTCGCCGAGTGGGACCGCGCGACGCGCTCGATGATGGACGGCATCCACATTATGCAGCGCATCGCCAACCGCGGCGCTGCTATCAAGGTGCTGGACAAGCCGCACCTCGATCTGACCACGCCAATCGGCCGGGGCTTCCTCGCCTTCCTCTCGGCGCTGGCGGAGGACGAGCGTGGGCGCATCGTTCAGCGCGCCGCCGATGGAAGGGCGGTTGCGCGTGAGCGCGGCGCACGCTTCGGACCGAAACCGAAGCTGTCCGACCATCAGCGCCAGAAGGCGCTCGAGCGGCTCGCAAGCGGCGAGAGCTGCCGGGAGATTGCGCGCGATATGGGCGTGTCCGCTTCCACTGTCTCGCGGTTGCAGCGACCGGCGAGGGAAGCGCCCGCCGTCAGTCTCAAAGAGCCGGCTGACAAAGCGGCAACTTCCGTTCATCTTTGAGGAATCAAATTGCCGATAGGGGACGTTTGTGTTCCGCCGAACTCGCATTTTTTCGCGCAAGCAAAATCAATCTGTTACGCTGAACGAAACTGATGAACGAAATGACCGGGTGAAATTAGGCTACGCACGCGTCTCGACCGATGAGCAAAACCTCAACTTGCAGATGGACCGCCTGCGGGCCGATGGCTGCGAGGAAATTTTCACCGACAAGGGCGTCTCCGGCGCGATGACGAAGCGGCCCGGCCTCGACGCGGCCCTCGCAAAGCTCCGGCACGGCTACACGCTCGTCGTCTGGAAGCTCGACCGGCTCGGCCGCTCCCTGCCGCATCTGATCGCGCTGCTCGAGGAGCTGAAGGAGCGCGGCGTCGAGTTCCGATCCCTCACCGACAGCATCGACACGAGCACCGCCTCGGGCAAGCTGCACTTCACCATGATCGCCGCGCTCGCCGAGTTCGTGTCAACGCCGACCCAAATCTGACCCACTTTCGGCGGTCGCGCCGATCGTAATCTGACCCACCCTGGTGTTCAGGCCGCCTCCCTCTTCGGGGCCGTTGCGGCGATGAGGCCGGCCTTGCGCTTGTCCTTCAGGCGGTAGCTCTCGCCCTGGATCGAGACGACCGTGGCGTGGTGCAGGATGCGGTCGAGCATGGCCGCGGTGAGCACCGTCTCGCCGGCGAAGGCCTGGTCCCAGGAGCCGAAGGTGAGGTTCGAGGTCAGGATCATCGAGCCGCGCTCGTAGCGCTTGGCCACCACCTGGAAGAAGATGTTGGCCTGCTCGCGGCCAGCGGCAGGTAGCCGATCTCGTCGATGATCAGGAGCTTGTAGACGTTGACCGTAAGCGCTCACCCGAGGCCGTTCAGGCGGTGGAGCGGATGCCAAGGCATGAGGTCGTCGATCTGACGGTTGGGCCAGCCGGCGGCGATGCGTTCGAGGGTGAGGGTCAGCCAGGCGTGCGGGTCGAGCCCGTTGAGCTTGGCGGTCGTCAGCAGCGTGGCGAGGGTGGCCCAGGTTCGCCCGCCGCCATCGGAACCGGCGAACAGGGCGTTCTTGCGGGTGATGGTCTGCGGACGGATGGCGCGTTCGACGATGTTGGAGTCGAGCTCGATCCGGCCGTCGTGGAGGAAGCGCTCCAGGTCGGCGCGGCGTGGCAGGGCGTAGCGGATCACCTCGGCGGTCTTGGCTTTGCGCGGGATGCGCGCGAGCTCGTGGGTCCAGCGCTCGAACAGTTCGGCGACGATCGGCGCGGCCGTCTTCTGACGGGCCGCCTGGCGGGCCTCGGCGGGGCGTCCGCGGATCTCGGCCTCGAGGTGCCAGAGTGCGGTCATGCGCTCCACGGTCCACGTCGCGGTCAACGATGAACCGGCGACGTGCAGCTCGTAGAACTTGCGCCTCAGATGCGCCCAGCAGGCGGCGAGCGTCATCGGCGCCTCGGACCGGGCAGGATCGGCGAGGCGCTTGTAGGCCGTGTAGCCGTCGACCTGCAGGATGCCGGTGAAGCCCGCGAGGTGACGCGCGGGGTGATCACCCCCGCGGCCGTCCTCGAAGCGGTAGGCGACCATCGGCGGATCGGCGCCGCCGAAGGGGCGGTCGTCGCGGGCATAGGCCCACAGCCAGGCGCTCTTCGTCTTGCCGCGGCCGGGGGCGAGGGTCGGCAGTGTCGTCTCGTCGGCGAAGATGCGGGGGCCGGCGCGGATGTGATCGAGGACGCGGGTCGCGAGCGGCTCGAGGTGGAAGCCGACCCGGCCCATCCAGCCCGCCATCAGGTTGCGGCCGAGCTCCACGCCGTCGCGGCCATAGATGTCGTCCTGGCGGTAGAGCGGCAGGCCGTCGGCATATTTGGAAACGGCGACGTGCGCCAGCAGCGCCTCGGTCGGCAGCCCCGCCTCGATCAACCGGGCCGGAGCGGGCGCCTGGACGACGCCGCCGCGGCAAGCCTTGCAGGCGTACTTCGGGCGGCGGGTGACGATCACCTGGAACCTCGCCGGCACCACGTCGAGACGCTCCGACACGTCCTCGCCGATCCTGATCCGATCGTGCGAGCCGCAGGCGCACGGCGACGCGTCCGGCTCGATCACCACCTCGATGCGCGGCAGATGAGACGGCAGAGCCTTGCGCGGGCGCGGTGCGCGCGTCCGGGCCGGATTGGCGGCGGCAAGGCTCGCTTCGATCGCGGCGACGCCCGTCTCGATCTCCTCGAAGGCGAACGCATGCTGCTCTGGATCGAGCGTCTCGGAGCGCCGGCCGTAGCTCGCCCGCTCGAGCGCCTTCAGGAGCGCGGTCAGACGCTCCATCCGCGCCTCGGCGTCCGCGTTGACCGCCTTCAGCTGCGCAAACTCACCCTGGGCGGCGAGGAGCATCGCCTTCAGCGTCTCGGGATCGTCGGGGAGATCGGCGGCCGGGGTCATGGCGAGATTGAATCACGCGGCGCCTCACCGTGCCGCTCCCGAGCGAACCCTGAGTCACCTCGCCGCAGGTCAGCCGACTGCGACGGGCCGTCGTTCGGGCACCGCCTTCACCCGCGTCCAGTCCATGCCCTCGACGAGAGCCAGGAGCTGCGCCGACGACAGGCGAACGACCCCGTTCTCGATCTTCGGCCAGTGGAAGCCGTGCTCGTCGAGCCGCTTCGCGAACAGGCACAGCCCCGTGCCGTCCCACCATACGATCTTCACCCGGTCGGCCCGCTTGGCGCGGAAGACGTACAGTGCACCCGAGAACGGATCGGCGCCGCCGTCCCTCACCAGCGCCATCAGGCTCTCCGGGCCCTTGCGGAAGTCGACAGGCCTGGTGGCGACGAACACCCGCGCGCCCGACGGGATCATGCTGCCTGGATCGCCCGGACGATCGCCGTGATCCGTTCGGGCCTCACCTCCGGCCCGATCCACACCGTAACCTCGCCGATTACGAGTTCGACCGTGCCGCCGTCCTTCTCGTCACCCTCCTCTTCCACCGCGACGACGGCGAATGCAGGAGCTTCGGTTCGCGCCCTGACGTCCGCCAGCGCCTTCCTGCGCCAGCCGAACACCTGCTGCGGCGACAGGCCGTGCGCCCTCGCCAGCGCCGACACGTTCACTCCCGGCATCATCGCCTTCGCAACGATCTCCTCCTTCGCCGATGCCGACCAGCGCCGCCTCGGCGTCGCAGGGCTCGCATCGAGCCGGGAGACCGTCGCGTCGATGACTTGAAACTCCTGTGTCCAGACACAGGTCCAGTCTGCAACGCTAACCCTCCTGCACTCACCTCGTGCAGGATCTCAGACCGGACACCGCGGCGCTACACGGGGCCGGCTGGCCGCTTACCGTTGACCGCGCGGTGCATCGCCTCCTTCAGCTTGCCCTGGCGCTGGGCGGCCTCGAGCATCAGGACGAGGTCCGCCGCCGTGATGAAGCGCACCTTCATCGCCCGCTGCGTCGCAAGGTGGCCCAGCGCGATCGCAAGGTGGGTCTTGCCGACGCCGGACGGGCCGAGGAGCACCACATTCTCGGCCCGCTCGACGAAGGCGAGGCTGGCGAGCTCGAGGAGCTGCTTGCGCGGTGCACCGGTGGCGAACGCGAAGTCGTAGCCGTCCATCGTCTTGATCGCCGGGAAGCCGGCGACGCGCGCTGCCATTTCTCGGGCCCTCACGCGGCGCCCCTCGGCCTCGCTCCGCAGGACGTCCTCGAGGAAGTCGCCGAACGAGCCCTCCTTCGCGGCCTGGGCCTGCGCCGCCGCGGTCCAGGCGGTGTCGATCGTCTTCAGCCGAAGCTCGGTGCACAGGTCGGCAATCCGCTCGTGCTGGAGGCTGTTCATCGGCCCACTCCTGGCAGCATCAGCTCGTCGTATATCGACAGCGGGTGCTGGAGGCCGACGATCGGGACTGGGCGTGGATCGTCTCGCACGATCTCACCGCCATAGGGCGCCGGGATCGGCTGCAGCATCGCACGTTCGACGGCCAGGCGCTGGGCCGGCGCGGCCTTGGTGGTGGCATGGACCCTGGTATTGGCGACCTCACGCAGCCAGCGACGCACGGCGGCGTTCGCTGCCGCGGCGTCCACGGTGACCCCGTCCTGCGCCAGGCGGCTCGCGAACGGCACGTAGAAGCTCGCCCGAACGTAGCGGATGAAGCGCTCCACCTTGCCCTTCGTCTGCGCGCGGTAGGGGCGGCACAGGCGTAGGCGGAAGCCGCAGTGTCCGGCGAAGTCGAGGAAGCCGGCGTGGAAGCGATGCCGGCCCGGCCCATAGGCATCCCGGTCGATCACCACGGTCTTCACGTTGTCGTAGAGCACCTCGCGCGGCACGCCGCCGAACGCCAGGAAGGCCCGCTCGTGGCAGGCGATCAGCGTCTCCACGCGCTCGTCGGTGACGAACTCCACGTAGGCGGCCCGGCTCCAGCCGAGCGTCGCGACGAAGACCGACAACCGGTTCCGTCCCCTGCGGATCGTCGCCCAGTCGACCTGCATTTGCTGAACCGGCGTCGTCTCGAAGCGCACCACCGGCTCCGGCTTCGGCGCCGGTTTGAGCGTCGCCACGAACACCTTCACCATGGTGTAGCCGCCGCCGTAGCCGCGCTCGCGGATCTCGTCGAACAGCACCTTCGCGGGTATCAGGTCCGGCGCGGCGGCTGCCAGACGCTCGCGGATATAGGCCTTGAACGGATCGATCTTCGCCGCACGCGCCGGCCGCTCCTTGTAGCGCGACGCCCCTTCGTCTCGCAGATAGCGCCGCACCGTGTTCCGCGAGACGCCCACCTCCCGCGCGATCTCTCGCACCCCTTTGCCATGCTTGGCCAACACCCGGATCTCCCTCGACAGCTCCACTCCGATCATCCAGGCCCTCCGCATCGCGTCGGGCCCAAGGCTATCGGGTGGGTCAGCTTTCAGTCGGCGACCGGGTCAGTTTTCCAGCGGCGGCAACATCCTGACATCCCCTTAGGAGTCGGGGATAAGTGAACCTGCTTGTATTATGGTTCTTCAGCCACTCCGAGGCAAAAAGGAACCGCTGGAGCCGGTGGCAGCCGGTTCCAGCGGCGGGGGACGGATCGGGAAACGGCAGGTCGCCAGGACCGGGCTAGAGTTGGATCGCCCCCGTCTTCTCTGTTGGCCTGAACGGATACCCGAGACGAACGGTCTCGCATGACAAGCAAAGGCAGCGAGTAGATGACCGAGCTTACCATCGGCGTCGACATCTCGAAAGATCAGCTCGACGCCCATCGGCTTCCGGACGGTGCCAGCCGCCGCTTTACCAACGACGCCCGAGGGATCGCCGCGTTCGTGCGATGGCTCGGCAAGGGACCCATCGCTCGCATCGTGTTCGAGCCGACCGGCCCCTATCACCGCACCTTCGAGCGCACGCTCGGCGAGAAGGGCCTGCCGCTCGCCAAGGTGAACCCGCGCCAGGCCCGGCGGTTTTGCCGAAGCCATCGGCACGCTCGCCAAGACCGACCGGATCGATGCCCTGGTCCTGGCCAGGATGGGCGCGCTCGTCGAGCCGGCCGTGCGGACGCCGTGCGAGGGAATCCTCCAAGATCTCAGGGAGTTGCGCATCGCCCGCGAGGCTCTCGTCAAGGACCGGACCGCGACGCTGAACCGCCAGAAAACGCTCACCGTCGCGCTTCTCAAACGCCAGACCGCACAGCGCCTGAAGCAGATCGAGGCCCAGCTCGTTGCCATCGAGGACGCGATCCTGGCGGCGATCTCCGCCAACCCGGACCTCAAGCGACGTTACGACATCCTCATCACCATCCCCGGAGTCTCGCGGGTAACGGCCTTCATCCTTCTCGTCGACATGCCCGAACTCGGCACATTGACGGGGAAGGAGGCGGGAAGCCTCGCCGGTCTTGCGCCCGTCAGTCGCGAGTCGGGCCGGTGGAAGGGCCGCGCCTCCATCCGCGGCGGGCGAGCCCAGCTGCGCCAGGCACTCTACATGCCGGCGCTCGTCGCCGCCCGCTTCAATGCCGATCTGGCCGGGATCTACAAGCGCATGATCGGTACCGGCAAGCCCGCGAAGGTCGCCATCACGGCGCTCATGCGCAAGCTGATCGTCCTCGCCAACGCCCTCCTGCGCAACGATCGCATCTGGGCTGAAAAAGCCGCTTGATCAACACGGATACTCTAGCTGCACGGAATTTGCGTCAGATCCGAGTTTGCACGCCGATTGACACATGCTCTTCTACTTGTCGCGACTACGCAACGAGCGGCTGAATTACTCGCTGATCAGACGCTTCAATAGGTTTTCATCCACCAGAGGCGGCAGTTTTGTGTCCCCGTTCCGAAGCGCCAGCATCGTGTCGTAGACGCTTTGAATGGCGGCCCTAATCGGCAGGTGCCCCCTCAATCCGATTCGGACACCGTTCCGCGCGAGTTCGCTTAGGTCGGACAGCTCTCCCGTAGCGCTGCCGACGATGATCGGCAGCCCAGTCACCGACCGGAGGGCTACAAGCTGGTCAATCTGCGTAACCCCAGACAAGAACAAGGCTTCAGCGCCGGTCTTGCTGTAGGCCGAAGCGCGATCCAGGAGTTCAACGGGGGACGGCACAGCCGTCACGTTCAGTCGAGCGACCACCACGGGCCCGCCGTCCCCGCTGGCCGCAGCGGCGGCGCGAAGTTTGCCGACCGCGTCGTCGCGAGTGATCACCACCGGTCGGGAGCCATCGAGGCGGGGCGGAAGGTCGGTGTCCTCGATCGTCAGCGCGGCCGCCCCCGCCGCGTCGAGCTCTTTAACCGTACGGACCGCATTGTTCGCGTTGCCGTAGCCGTGATCGGCATCCACCATCAACGGCAGGTCAGACGCCCGGCAAATCCGGCGCACCTGCTCGCACAGCTCCGTCAGCGTGATTAGCACGATATCGGGCGCGCCCAAGACCGTGAGCGACGCTGTCGATCCGGCAAACATTGCCAACTCGAAACCGATGTCCTCGGCGATGCGCACCGAGATCGGATCGAAAACCGAAGCGGGCACGATGCACGTCTCGGAGTCCAGGATCGCCCGAAATTGCTGGCGCTTCCGGAGAGGGGTCATTGTCGTCTTCCGGTCGTTGTCAGATGGTCTTATGCCAGACGTGCTTCACGATCTGGTAGGACTCCAGCCCTTCCAGCCCGCCCTCGCGTCCGTAGCCGCTCTCCTTCACGCCCCCGAAGGGAGTGTCGGCGGTGCTCGCGACGTAGTGGTTGATCGAAAGGTTGCCGGCCTCGATCTCTTGGCTCAGTCGGTGCGCTACGTTGCCGGATTGGGTCCAGGCGTACGCGCAAAGCCCATAGGGAAGCCGGTTTGCCTGGTCAATCGCGGCGTCGAGGCCGTCGAACGGGACGAAACAGGCCACCGGACCGAACGGCTCGGTGTGCATGATCTTTGCAGTGTCGGGAACCTCGGCCAGCACGGTCGGCTCGTACCCGAACCCCGCGTTGCCGAAGCGCTTGCCGCCGCACACCAGCCGGGCCCCATGATCGACGGCGTCGGCGACGAGTTCCTCCATCGCCGCCACCCGTCGCTCGTTCGCCAGCGGTCCGACGTCCACACCCGGGGCCAATCCGTTTCCCGTCTTCAGCGCGCTGGAGATATCGGCGAAGCGGTCGACGAAATCGCTGTAGATCCGCTCTTGCACATAATATCGGGTGGGCGAGACGCAGACTTGGCCGGCGTTGCGGAACTTGCCGGCGACAGCCGCCTGTACGGCCGGCTCGATGTCGATGTCGTCCATCACGATTACCGGGGCGTGGCCGCCGAGCTCCAGCACAGCCGGCAGGACGCGCTTAGCGGCGAGCCCGGCGAGGTGTTTGCCGACCGCGGTCGAGCCGGTGAAGCTGATCTTGCGGATCACCGGCGAAGCGATGAGGTGCTCGGAAATCAAGGACGGATCGCCGAAGACGACGTTCAGAACACCGGCCGGAAGTCCGGCATCGTGAAAGCAGCGGGCGAGCTCCACTGTCGAGCCGGGCGTTTCCTCGGATGGCTTGATGATGCAGGAGCAGCCCGCCGCTAGCGCGCCGCCTACTTTGCGCGAGGGCGAGCTGGATGGAAAATTCCAAGGGCTGAAGGCAGCGACGGGGCCGACCGGCTCGCGCACCGCGATCTTGCGATCGTTCGGCTCACCGGGGATCAGTCGCCCGTAGCAGCGCAAGGCTTCCTCGGCGTCCCAGCTCAGAATTCCGGCGGTGCGCTGAACTTCCGCTCGGGATTGGTCAAGCGGCTTACCCTGCTCGAGCGTCATGATCTCGGCGAGGAAATCGATCCGATCGAGAAGGATGCAAATCGCCTCGTGCATGATCTTGGCACGGTTCTGAGGCGAGGTGTCCCGCCAGATCCGGAACCCGCGATCCGCCCCCTCCAGCGCACGATCCAACACTTCGGTCGTGGCGTGCGGGAAGGTCGCCAGAACCTCGCCGCTGGCGGGATCGAGGACGGCTCCACGCTCCGCCGTGGTTTCGTCGATCCACTCGCCCGCAACATAAAGCTGGGGCGACGGATATCTTGGATGCTCCCGTCTCATTCACGGCTCCTGGACGATCATCTCGAAAAAAAAACTTGACTTGGTATGCGCGGCCGCCTCACGTTTAGTCAACAAAATAAAACGATCGTTCCGTTAGACAGAACGCATTGCTTGATCGCTGAACAGGGAGGGCGGATCCATGACTTCAAGATTTACGATCTCGTTTCGGTCGTTGTTGCTAGCGGGAGCGGCAGTCGCGCTGTCGACCGGCGTCGCCATGGCCGAGTATCCGGAGCGCAGGATCGAGCTGGTCGTGCCCTATCCGGCGGGCGGCCCCACGGATCTCATGGCGCGCGTTTTCGCGCCGTATCTTGCCGAAGCGCTCGGCAACGACGCCGAGATCGTCGTGATCAATCGGCCTGGGGCGGGGGGCGAGGTCGGCTATGCCGAGGTGGCTCGATCGACCCCCGACGGCTACACGCTCATCGCCTTCAATTCACCCGCGGCGATGACCAAGACCATCGACCACGAGGCCAGCTATTCGGTCGACCAATTCCAGCCGATTGCCAACCTGGTCTCCGACAACTCCATCCTGATCAGCCGGTGTGACGTCGCGACCGACTTCGACACGTATCTGCAGGGAATCCGCGAGCGAAACCGGCCGACGAATATCGGGATCTCGGGGATCGGAGCATCGTCGCACATGCTCTACCTGATGATGGAAGAAGACCTCGACGTGGACTTCAATTTCGCCCCGTTCGGCGGCGATTCGACAGCGCTGATGAACGTGCGCGGCGGCCACGTCGAAGGCGGAGGCTCGACGACCAGCATGATCGGCAGCGGCGCACTCGATGATGGTGAATTGTGCATTCTCGCCTTGGCCGCGGCTGAACGCGACCCGATCATCCCCGACGTCCCGACGTTCCGCGAGCTCGGGTACGACATCGTCAACGGCGCCTCCCGTGGCATCGCGGCGCCGGCCGGCTTGCCGGACGACGTCCTTCAGGCGCTCGACAACGCCGCTGCCGAAGCCGTGGCGAACCCCGAGTT